>BNJU01004270.1_pt1 | contig 160809 bp, 236 predicted proteins | sample 8539281 | NCBI WGS metagenome assembly BNJU01 (sample SAMD00202456, study PRJDB9452) | human saliva metagenome | isolation source: human saliva | place: Japan | reverse complement strand
GCAAACGTGCAGAGGTGCAGAAAAGAGGTGCAAGAGGCAGCAGGTGCAGACACACACACACACACACATCAATAATATCATTGAAACCGCCAACGGCAAGCCACAGGCAGGGGTGTGGGGTAGGTGGTATAGATCCTTCGCCACATCGCCGCGAAAGATGCTGAGACAAAACGAGCGAAACCGCAGGAATAGGGAAAGAATAGTGAAACTACTCGAAGAAATGGTAGGGAAAATAGAAAAGATCAACGTTATGAGGGGGGAGCATGGAGCAATGTTGTCTAGCAAAATACTTTGATAGGATTAAGGTCAGACACGAAGTCGGGCGCGTTCACAGAAGGCACCAGTCCTGAAACAGAAGATAGGATAATACAGTTTGAAGCAAAATATGCATCTATTCCGGACAGAATACCGATGACGCTAGTACTTTAATCTTAGGTGGTTGCTATTTGGCAGAGCCTTGATATTCGACTTGAGAATCCTGAGGAAAACTATGCATTCTTTATAGAGGCATACGAGAGTATAGGAGCTGAATGTGAACACGGGTCCCGCGTTTTCGGCGGTTAGGTGATGGAAGTATCGTATTTATAGACGGAAAGTCGGGTGTGATATAACAATGATATGCTGGACTTTTGAGGAAATTGCAGATAGTCATCACTTATTTTAGAGCTGGTAGAACAGGTAGAAAGCTCTGATACAATAAACAGGCGCTTTTACATCATACAGCCAAATTTGAGAAGATTGAATGAAAAGTAGAGGTGCCATTCCTTAATCCAGATGACAAACAAGCCATCTTTCGGTGCGCTGATTGAATATTAAAAGTTATACTAGGCAGTTGCTGACTTGATTTTATAACCTTGATTTCTTGCGATGATAATTGCCTCGCCCACCGTGATTTCGGTCAGCAGGAGGCAAAATCGGATTGTCGATAAAGTTCCGCATTATAGGGTCACCATCTTCAGCATATGATATCGGCCAGAAGCATTCTTGCAATGGCAATGATTGCTTTTGGGACCGCGACGCTTGAGACGGAGATAGCGGTTGCGAATTTCCGGATGCTTTTTGCTGGTAACAACAGCACGGTAACACTGCACCAGTAGTATTTCGATATAGCATCCGGCCTGGAAACCCGGACGATCCTGCTACTTTCATTAGTTGGTCGGAGTAAGACTGGCCCGATGAGCATAAGTGTTTCGCCGAAGGAAAAGCCCATAGTTAGGCCCGATTTCGAAAATGATTCCGATGGCAGTAGTCGCCACGGATGTACGGGGAGTGGTTTGGAGAATGGCAAGTTCCTGCTGATAGGAGCATGAGCGCAAGAATGAGTTCTTCAGCCTGCTTTCCGGATTCCAAGCTTTCATAATGAGCTTTTGATTACCTTTAAGCTCGCTGGCTTGTTCCGGAGCGATATAACCGTCATTAGCACGGAGTTCAGAGCTTTTTCAAACTTTTAAACAAGGGGTCCAGCCGCGAGGTATCTGCGGGATTTTCCAAAAGTTTATCCATCGCCTGAGCAGATTTGGTCTGAAGGTGTCCGAAACAACGTTTCCTAACTGGATATTGGAAACCGTGAGACAGTTCTGCAAACGATTCTTTTCGCTTGATTGAAAGCAGGTCAGTTTGAAACGCATAGTGTCACGGAGCTGACGGATGTACAAGGGCAGCATAAAGTTACCGGCAACAAGACTATGCTTGAACAGGTCAGCAATCCATTTGCATCTTTTTTGTCAGTTTTTCCACGGATAGCCTTTAACATATTTGGGATGAGCAAGGACAATCTGAACAGTCATTTTAAGATATTATAAACAGGAACCAATATTTACGGTGGATTCCAGATATCCTTGCGAATCGCTTGAGTAGCCATTGTAACAAAGTTTTCAGACCGCTCGTGTAGGTAGAAAAACCGGTGGCTTTCATAAGAAGTGACACCTTATCGTTCGAAGCGACACAGGCAACTGCTAGTGTTTGTCGACATCAATACCACAACAGATTTTGTCACACGATTTTAAAAGCCATAGGACTCCTTCAGAATCGAAGACTCATTAGACAGGAGAGACGGTATTGACTGAACTCGCCATAAAACGAGATTGTTTATACTGAAAGATAAGATTACGTGTTCAACGACACACTTATTTGTGCTGAGAAAGCGTACCACACATATAAAGCATGGTCGTCGCAAGCCGGACAGCCCACCACCTCCCTGTGATTTGTAGTGGATACTGAGTTCCTACAAGAAGAATTATAATGAAAAATAGGCTCAAGTGAAACATTTACACGTCAGCCTTGAGCAAAGTGAAAAGGAATGGAACAAATATGAAAGTCAATATGAATGTTATTGCGCGGGCGCGATGATGGAGCTAAATAATATATTATCTGTTGCAAGAACAAAAAGAAATGAAACTCTTTATTTGAAAGCTTTGATAGAGGCATTGCAGAAGATGGATATTTGCGTTTGCCTTAGTGAAAATATATCAAAGATATTATTCAGAGTCCCGGAATTTATCAGGCAAGATATTATCTTAAAACCGAAATTTATTGTGTATGTTCATTTTTGTTCTAATGAGGAAATTTTTGATGAAAGAGAACATATAAAAGTTTTTAAAATGTATAATGAACATCTTTGAGCTTTTCTGATATCATTAAGAAGAAAATGGCAAAGTTATAAGTTGATTTGATAGTAAGTGCTATGAAGATATAACTAGAAGAGTGTTTGAAAATGTGGAAATATGTGTTGATAGATAAACATGAATTTGTGAAGGAGAAGTGCTTTAATGAGTGAGAATATCGTTACTCGACTAAACAAAAGCTTGATTCAACTAATTGAACATTTACGCAATGAAAAATATCATTAAAAATGTTAGTGTAGAAGATTTTGAACACTTTTAACATGCCTCGGATTTTATTAAGAATAGGGGAAGAATATCCTAATACAAAGCTAAAAACCAACTCATGGAAAAGTGTTCATTACGCGAACAATTTTAGTGATTTGTCTTTGAAGGAAAGTGCTGACTTGACGAGATTGAGCAATATCTCTGTGTCAATAAACTTCTCAATCACGATAAATCAGTTAAATACTTTAATAAGAGAATTACAACCGAGGGTTTGAAATAAATCAGAAAAATTTGCTTATGGTTATGATAGAAAGCCTGTTATGTAGCAAGAAAAATTTTAATTAAAGTATAGGGCTAATGTGTTGTTTGACATACTAAGTCACGCCTTCGCTGATAAGCTTGCCGCTTAAACAATCATATCCTGATAAATATACTTACGTGATAAATTATTTGACTTAGTGACGCCTTCACTAATAAATGTCCAGACTCGCTACGGTTTTTCTGTAAGATGCTGTTGTAATATGGATTTGCTGACGAAAACCCGATGCGCTCGCTTTTGGTAGTGACTAGCACTTAGCAAATTATGAAGCAATGAAGCTGGCGGTGTTAGTCCTGCCTATGTAATAGCTGTCCGCACTGACGAGTGCTTGCACGAAGTCAGAGCGGAAACAGCGAACTATGCGGCATTATTAGTTCAGGCTGACTGTGAATAATAATGCCATCCACGATTGCTAATTGTGAAGCACAAAATTAGGACGGAACCAGTGAACCACCCGGCATTATCAGCTCCGGCTGTTTGATTGACGAATGACTCACAAACAAGCACACTCAGCCAGATGGGGAGTAGTCGGGATGGCTGTCCCTTTCATTTCGTATTCTAGTTATTATTTTAGAGAATTTAAGTGCTGAAGCCATGAATGATAAATTCTAAGCGAGCGCATTAGGCGGAGCGAAGTGATGCCGAGCGAGTCTGAAATGTTATCATTCGGAGTGTCACTGTGGATGTTAGATAGTGATGAGCAGCAAAAACCGATAATGCCTAAGCGAGCGCATCAGACGTAGCGAAGCGAATGCCGTAGCGAGTCTGGACATTTATCAGTTTTTGCGTCAACTTAGCTGACTTGCTATAACCCTCACAAATTAGAATTGTAGGATGATGTGTTAGCTTATCAAATTTATGTTTGCAAGTCGCAAGTTGGAGAACGAGTATAACGAAGTTATTCTGTGGTGAGCCGACATACGTTACCAGTGGACGTAAGGCCTGAATCTGCTCGTTATTATTTCCTAGCTATTTGCGCATATTCTGTAAAAAGTTACATAAAACCCATGAATGGTTGTTGAAAATGAATGTATATTGAAAAAGAGAGGCACAATGTCCCTAAATTGTCAATGTATAGCTTGAGAATTATTATAGATAAAGTAATTATTGAAAAAGAGGGACACAATGTCCCTAAATTTTCAATATATAGTTTGAGAATTATTATAGGATAAAGTATAACAGTGAAAAAGAGGGTTCCAGTGTTTATATCGGTGGTGGCTGAAAGAGAGGCCGAACTGATGAAGGATGTCGTAAAGCCATTGTGATGATAATGATGGAATCCTACAATGAGCATATATGACTTCTACTAAATGAGAATAGCCTCGAACTATAAAAAGGAAAAGAGGTAGCAGATATGCATATCTATTGCCTATTATAATGCTTTCGATATTTGAAACAGCAGAAGCTGTGGCTGACGAAAGATAACCTCTTTTATCTGTTTAACTTAGTTACATAGGACTGTCCATATCGCTAGGTATGTTTATCAGAAAATACAAAGCATGATAGGCGTATAGTCCAGTTGTTGGTAGGTCTTTCATATGCTTGTTTATCTTGGACTTATTTGCAACGAGAATATGCAGATAGAGGATTCTGGCACCACCCGTTTACAGGCGTATTTGAGGCAAAGAACTATCTCACTCATGCGCAGCAAAGATATTTGGGCCACCGCTTTTGGAAGAGGATGGTGCGGATATGCCTGTTGGACGGCTATGGTTCTGGATTTTCTTCCCGCAAGATACCTAAAACCCAAGAAAGAACATTGGGTGATTAGGTACATAACCTTTGGCAAAGATCTTTATTTTTGTATGCTGTTGTTTCTGCTAAGGTCGGAAACATAGAACGCATCATAGCCCTGGGCCTTTATCATTGGGGAACATTGTATACTATGCAGTAGGGATAGCACTGGCATTTTGCCTTTAAGGACAACAGGGCATTTTTGTAAGTATATTTGCCTCAATCACAGTGTTCTTAAACCGATGACTTACTCTCTTTGATGCGTATAACCTGTAATAAAAGAAAAGTGATCACTGCGGAAAATGTAAAGCAGGTCCAATGAATGTGGACGTTATGGACAATCTCGAGAAATAGGTTAAACGGAACGGAGTGTATTAAGTATGGAATGTAAGTAGAATTGTCCCGAAGGGGCTTGCAGAAAAGTGCTAAGTCGAGATTAGAACCTGTATTAGCTTTTATTATGTCTTTATTGATATGATACAAAGTTGAAAAATACAGGGACTTACATCTTGACAGTGTTTAGATTGATGCTATAATCTTAATGTTGCTTAGATATGAGTTGAAAGGAGCAACTTGAACTCAGATACATATCATATGGACTTAAAAGAAGAGTTAATAGAAAATGGATTGAAGTATAGAGATAAATATGGCACGGAAACTTTCTCGATGCGTAAACTGGCTGATTCTATTGAGTTAGTCCTGTACCCATATGCACATTTTAAAAACAGAGAGGTATTTTTATCATGAAGTAAACGTCTATAGCAGACTGTTTTTATACATTATTGAAGAAAAACAATTGACAATTGTTTAGAGTCTTCATGATTCTTTTGGAATTAGCAAAAAGTTATGTCCTATTTTCGTGAGAAATCTCTGTATTACCGGTTTTATTTTCTATAGACAATATTGATATAGATGACTATCCACCATTTGGTCGATCGAAAGTACAGCTGAGAAAAAGTTGAAAGGATTGTATAGGTGATAAAGCTGATGATTTTATTATCTCATGCAAAGGTAATTGCTCTATGGTCGTTGGTTCACGGGCTTTCTTCGGTGCAACAATCGAAGGTGCTCTAGATACGGATAATATTGAGGCCGAAGTGAACTGATTCCTGGTCTCAATTAATGTACAGAGGATAAAAATGGTAGAATATATTTGCTAAGACAGGAAATACAAAGCATTGTATTCAAAAAGTTTATTGTTGACTGGATTCTGATTCTAAGTATCCAATTGAGGATAAGGAATCTATAGATACTATCAGAAAGAGTGATACTATTGTCATAGCTTATCCGACGCAGTTTTCAAACGTACCATTTTATGGTGAGGGACTTTACAATTAAAACAAAGACATATGGAAAGGGGAGGTTTTTATAATAACAACGATGGGAGCTTTTTCAGAGATGGAACAGGTTGCCTTTGCACGAGCAGCTAAAAAGGTATGGATCAATAATTCTTGGAGGGATGCAGATTCGCATGCCCGATGCAGTTTGTGACAGTAAATTGCTTAAAAAGTCTTTAGATGAAAATCGAAGAATCATACATAAAGCGGATGCAAAGATAGAAAAAACTATAACTGATATCAAACAAGCAGGTAAATATCCAAAGGAAGGACTGAGTATTCTTGCTCATCATGGTAGGATTATTCGGACAGAGATTATGGTTTTATAACAAGACAGCTGATTATAGTGAAAACTGAAGATTAGCGATTCTGCATTGATGGAATATGCGAATCAAACTGTCCAATGGGTAATCTGAGCATACAAAACGGAAAAGCAGTTAATTTGGGGAAATGTACAATGTGCTATAGGTGTATAAGCACCTGCCCTAAGAAGGCACTACTTTTAGAAAAGAGGAGTAGAACAGTGTAGATAGGAGAAATATATATAAGTTGCCAAACTATGTTGCATTTTAATTTGAAAAACTACGATGCCCACAATTGATGCCAATCTATGCTCTTTTATAATAGACAATTACTGCTTTTTAGATATAATCAAATTAGTTGTTTATGAAAATCGTAATTATATATAGATGAAAAAGAGAAACAATGATATGTCAAAAACTTTGACCTCACAAAAATGGCTAAAGGAGAGGCTAATGCGCGAGAATAAAGATAATATACTTGTTCCGGTAGAGATTACAGTGGAAACGCTGAAGGCAAAGATATATCTGATTCGTGGTCAGAGAGTTATGTTTGCCGCTGACCTTGCAGAAATATATGGATATTCGACAAAGACATTTAATCAACAGGTCAGAAATAATATTGAGAAGTTTGATGAAGATTTTCCGATCCCAAATAACCAGAGAAGAACTTGATGAGTTGGTGAGGTCAAAAATTTTGACCTCACGGGAGAATACAATGTTTCGGGGACAATCAGGAGGTACGAGATATCTACCATGGTGCTTTACGGAAAGTGGAGTTTGCATGCTCATGACTGTGCTTAAAGGTGAACTTGCTGTTCGTCAAAGTAAAAGCATTAATACGGACATTTAAATCAATGAAGGATTATATTGAACAAGATCCTCTGCAAAAAGAATCTTTTAATATTACGAGGTTGTCTCTCCAAGTATCAGAGAATACTAGGATATTAGTGAAATAAGAAAGAACTTGCTCACAAAAAGATGATCTGACAAAGGTTATCCAGAGTTTTTCTTTACCAGATAAGGGAATAGAGTATTTGATTTATGCAGGCCAGACATTTGAAGCTGATGTAGCATATGCTGATATTTATAGTAAGTCAAAGAAAAAGCTTTTTATATAGTGGATAACTACATTGGGCCCAAAACTTTGCTAATGCTAAAAAGTGTGTCTACAAGTGTGGATGTTATCATATTCAGCGATAACCTTAGAAATATTCTTCGTTTGTCAGAGTTTAACGCTTTTCAAACGGAGTATCCGAACGTGAAAATTTCACTTCAGAAAAACAGGGTGGAAAATTCTACGACAGGTATATCAGTATCGATTATAAATTGAGAACAGAGCAAATATATCATTGTGGTGCGTCGTCAAAGGATGCGGGCAATAAGATTACGACTATAGCATTGGTTGATAACAAGAAATTGTATTATCCGATGATTGATGATTTACTCCAGCAACCTGAATTGAGATTATGATATTGGCCCTGGAGAAGGATAGGTACACACTTTAAACTCATTAAAAGAATCCCTGACAATAAAAATGTCATGATAACATTAGTTATTTTTACGGGATAAGACGTTTAATTTTATTATGAAAGGAATTAGTAATTATGAAAACTTATCGTGATTTTGATAACTCACCTAAAGAACTTCCTGATGAAAAGGGATATTTTGGGAGAATACGGTGGAATGATATTACCTCCTGAATTAGTTCCTGCTTTTAAGGACATTACTGAGGCTTATGCGGAAATATGCAACAATGCTCGTTTTATTAATGAATTAAGACGTATCAGAAAAGAATTTCAAGGCAGGCCTACCCCTGTATATCATTGTGAACGCTTATCTTCTTTGCTAGGAAAATGCCAGATTTATCTTAAAAAGAGAAGATCTTAACCACACGGGTGCACATAAATTAAATCATTGTATGGGTGAAGGCTTGCTTGCTAAATTCTTAGGAAAGAAAAAGCTCATAGCTGAGACCGGTGCAGGTCAGCATGGTGTTGCACTTGCAACTGCTGCGGCATACTTTGGCCTTGAATGTGATATTTACATGGGAGAAGTTGACATAGCTAAACAGCATCCTAATGTAATAAGAATGAAAATGCTGGGGGCCAATGTAATACCAGCAACTCACGGACTTAAGACACTTAAAGAGGCAGTGGATGCTGCATTTGAAGCATATCTTAAAGAATACAAGGATGCAATATACTGTATAGGCTCTGCTGTAGGACCTCATCCATTTCCTATGATAGTCCGTGATTTTCAGTCAATTGTAGGTATCGAAGCAAAAGATCAGTTCAAGGAAATGACAGGAAATTTACCGGATGTTGTATGTGCATCAGTTGGAGGAGGCTCCAATGCAATAGGTATGTTTGAAGCATTTCTTCCTGAGCCTGTTGATATCGTTGGTGTGGAACCACTTGGAAGAGGAAGTGGAGTAGGAGACCATGCCAAAGCTATGACATTTGGGATAAAGGGAAACTCTTCACGGCTTTTGAGAGCCTGCTCTTACAGGATGAAAATGGAGAGCCGCTGCCTGTTTACTCTATAGCGAGCGGACTTGACTATCCGTCTGTAGGGACCTGAACATGCATATTTGAAGGACTGCGGAAGAGTAAAATATGAAGCGGTAACTGATGATGAGGCTATGCAGGCATTTTTCTTGCTCTCACGTTATGAAGGAATCATTCCTGCAATAGAGAGTTCATATGCTTTTAGCGTACGCAATAAAAGCATGCTAAAAATCAGAACTCAGGCACAATACTTGTCAATCTCTCAGGTAGGGGAGATAAAGGATATTGATTATGTATATGAGAAATATGGGAACAGGTGAGCAGTTCTTAAAAAAGAGTTTAAAAGAAAAAAATTTATTTTTCGGTTATAATATAATGCTTTTTATGTTTAGTAGGGGATTAAAACACCCCTGCTATATCACAATAATAATGAACCACCGAGCATGCTGATGAGTTCTCATATAGCTTTAGTTTCAGGAAAAATCACCTGTAAATGAAACTTAATACTTTGATACACATATCATATAATGGTGTATTTTAAACATAATGTAATTTGTTTTTAATTCGGCAATCTTGAGGGTTAATATGTCAGCTATATATTTTACAAATAATCTTGAGGAATGAGAAATATTGTGCTACACTGTTAGTGATATCTAACTTATTTTTGAACCAGTCGTTCGCTAATTTAGTCTGTTCTAAGAACTTAGGAAACATATCTTAATGTACAAAGGAGCTTACGAAGATGAAAACTGAAGAGGGTAATAGAAAAGAATCGACATCATTCTTTAAAGGAACTTGGGGGATTCATCATGTACCATACAGTGCCTTGTATTCATTGTCTGTAATCATAAGCATACTCTGGTATTTCTTAACATTGGTGGATACATTCTTGCAGGAAAAATAGTTGTGGAACTTTTTGAATCTACGGTTGATTGGAGTCAGATTGTAAGAACCGGTATCATACTCGCATTATGTAAGCTTGGCAGTGGGATTGCTATGAATTTGTCTACCTGGCTGTCACATCTTGCTCGCATTCAATACGCTAAGAGATATAAGAACCGAGCTTATCAAGAAAATGCTTAGGCTTCCTATGGGATACTTTGAGGAAAATGGCAGTGGAAGGCTTAAGACTATGTTAGTCGACAATGTCGAGGGAATAGAAAAACTCTTGCCCATATGCTCCCTGAGATGACAGGAAATCTTGCGGGGCCATTATTCCTTATTGTATGGATGTTCTTTATAGACTGGAGAGTAGCTCTTGTTATGACTCTATGGATATTACTTGGCTTTTCAGTAACCATGGGTATGATGAGGGGTTATGAAGAGAAGTTTAGGGGCCAACTAAAGGCTTCAAAGAGCATGAATCAGGCCATTGTGGAGTTTGTAAATGGCATTGAAGTCATTAAGAATTTTGGCAGGACGAAGGAGAGCTACCGCAAGTACACAGAGGCCATCAAAGGACACGCAGATTACAATGTTAATTGGATGAGGGAAACACAGGTATATTCCTCACTAGGTATGGCTATAGCACCATTTTCAATATTTCCTGTACTGATATCAGGCCTGATATTTTGGAGTGATGGAAGTCTTAAGACGCCAATGTTCTTCCTGATGATGATATTATCTTTTGGAATATTTGCACCTCTTATGACAGCTTTAACCTATATAGACCAGGCGGCTCAGATGGGAACATATGCGAAGGAAATCCGCGATGTATTAAATTATCCTGAGCTTAAAAGAGGGGAAAATATAGAGTTTAATAATAATGACATAGAGTTTAAGAATGTAAGCTTTTTCATATGGCAAATCAAAAATGCGATGAACTTGACGACGGTATAGGTAAATCAGAAAAAGAAGGCTGCTAGATAATGTTTCTTTTTAAGATTAAAAGAGGGCAGATGATGGCATTTGTAGGGCCTTCCGGAGGAGGCAAATCCACGCTTAGTAGTCGCTTGCAGGATTCTGGGATCCGGATGAAGGAAGTATAACTATTGGAGGGCTTGACATGTGGAATATACTCAAGAAGCCCTAAATGAAAGAATTGCTTTTCGTAGATCAGGATACATTTTTATTTGATAAGACAATTAGGGATAATATCCGACTTGGAAGACCTGATGCAACAGATAATGAAGTAGAAGAGGCGACTATGAGAGCAGGCTGTCATGAACTTTATATCCAAACTTCCTAAGGGATATGAGACCATGGCAGGCTCTGCAGGAGGAAGCCTGTCCGGTGGGGAGAGACAGAAATTACAATTGCAAGGGCTATGATGAAAAATGCTCCGATTATGATACTGGATGAGGCCACCTCAAGCTCTGACCCTGAAAAATGAAGCTTCAATTCAAGAAGCCTTATCAGTGGCAAAGGAAAAGACTCTAATTGTCATTGCACATAGGCTTATGACTGTTAAGAATGCAGACAAAATTGCTTATATCGAAAAACGGACGCATAAAGCAGATAGGCACACATGAAGAGCTTATGCTCGTGTGAGGATTACAGGAAGATGTGGGAGCTTTCAGAGGAAGACGGTGAGTCTCTTCCGGGAGGTTTGAAATGATAAAGACAATTAAAAAACTCTGGGAATTCAGTGAACATCAACATAAAACTCTTATTATTACGCTGATAATGTCGCTTATACATGCATTTGTTGGTGTTACACAGCTTATTGCTATAATGATAGCGATGGATGTTTTGATAAATAAAGCACCTGTGGAACCTGCAATAAGAAATATCGTTATACTAACTGTAATATGCGCCATCGTGAGCTTTGTAACATCGTTTTTTTGAACATTCAGGCAGTGTGGCTGTTGGCTTTTATATGACAGCAGATAAGCGTATTGGACTGGGGAACTTCTTAAAGATGCTTCCGCTTGGCTTTTTAGTGACAATGCTTCGGGCAAAATCGTAGTAGCGCTACAACGACTCTGGGAGGCATTGAAACTGGGGCGCGATGGCGATGATTACTACAGTATCAGGCATTTTTAGCGCACTTTCAATGTTTGCTGCAGTTTGTTTTTATGAATGGAAGATAGGTGTTATCACTGGAATTGGTATGGTTATATATCTTTTTGTAGTAGATCTTCAGATGAAGGTTTCAGAAAAGAATGCACCATTATTACAAAGGGCACAGAATGTCTTGGCTGAGGCGGCTCTTACTTTTCTTCAGGGGATTAAGGTTACAAAGGCATTTAGTGTAAAGGAAGGAAATAAGGAGCTAAATGAAGCTGTGAGTGGCAGCAGGGATGCTAACATCAGGCTCGATGAGCAAAGCAATGCCAACACAGTTTTTGGGCAGATTTGTCATTGCTGTATTTGAGATACTTATAATTACCTGCACTCTTTGGATGAGGCAAGAAGGAAGTATTTCTCTTGTAAAAACAATAATGCTCCTTGTATTTAGCTTTATGGCGTATGTATCACTCAACCAGGCAGGCTCTGTATTATCTATGATAGGTCTTTTGGATAGTGGACTAAAGGTAATAGGGGAAGTTGAAGAAGCTAAGCAGATGAGCTGGAGTGATGAACCAAAAGACTATGTCAGGTAATGACATAGAGCTTAAGAATGTCAATTTTCTCTTATGGGGATAATGAAGTATTGCACGATGTATCCGTTACTATCAAAGAAAACTCGCTGACAGCAATAATCGGACCGTCCGGTTCCGGAAAGACTACCTTATGTGAACTCATACCGAGATTTAGAGATATAAATAGCGGAAGTATTACAATTGGAGGAGTAGATATAGGGGATGCAGACTATGAGGAACTAATGAAACGAATCAAAGATGGTATTTCAAAGGGTATATTTATTCGAGGACAGCATATATAATAATATAGCATTCGGTAAACCGGGAGCAGGGATTGAAGAAGTCCGCAGGGCTGCAAGAGCTGCACAAATCGATGAATTTATCGAGGTACTTCCTGATGGGTATAATACAGTGCTTGATGAAGGAGGCAGCAGCCTATCTGGTGGCGAAAAACAAAGGATTTCAATTGCCCGTGCAATTCTAAAAGATTCCCCAATCATCATAATGGATGAAGCAACAGCAGCACTGGATGCTGAGAATGAACACGAAATCATCGCTGCTATAGAAGCCCTTACTAAAAATAAGACAGTAATTATGATAGCGCATCGTATTAAATCTATTAAAAATGCAGATCATATCATTGCGATTAAAGATGGAAGGGTTGTACAGGATGGAAGCCCAAGGGAACTTGCAGAAAAAGAAGGCTTATATAAGGGATTTCCTGCGCTCAAGAGAGAAATATCAGGTGGACAATTAATAACTAAGTTTGAGCTAAGGGCTTATTATACAACCAAATGAGGAATACCACACTTAACAGTTGATTTTTAGCAAAAACAGTATATAATAATAAGCGAAAGGATGGAGGTAAAATAATATGTTGATTCAGTTTAGTTTTAAAATTATAAATCATTTAAGGAAGAGGCAACTTTGGATTTATCTGCAACAAAGATGACAGAGTTTTCTGAGAGATAGTTACCATAGGCATGAAAAGATATTGCCTGTTGCGACTATTTACGGAGCAAATGCAAGTGGAAAGTCTAATATTTACAACGCCTTTTGGGTATGTGTCAAACTATGTTTTGAATCTCGAAATCATGGTGATGAAGATGAAAAGTTTGAAGAGTTTAGCCCAACGCCTTTTTATTTGACTCAAAAATCCATTAATGATGAATCAAGTTTTGAGGTTTATTTTTACCTTGCCTGATGATAAGACAGAAAAGGTTTTTAACTATGGATTTTGTATAAATAAAGAGGGTGTGACAGAGGAATGGCTTAATTCAAAGGCAAAAACCGCTAGAAAATACAGTACTGTATTTTATCGTGGAAAGACTGCTGACGAGCTAGATTTATCAGGAATACCTAAAAGTAGCAGAGAGAATATCAATGTTGCTTTAGAAAAGCAGGTTCTCATTGTTTCGTTAGGTGCAAAATTAAAAATTGGCAAGTGTAAAGTAATTAGAGATTGGTTTTTAGCAAATGAATTTGCTGATTTTGGAAATCCATTTACCAATTTCTTCTTGTCAAGAATGCTGCCTAAGGGATTTGTGGAAGACAAAGGGTGTACAGCAAAAAGGTAATTGAGTATTTTCTTCGTTCGATGAACATATTAAAGACTTTAGAATTGAAAAAGTACCTCTAGAGGGAGAGACTAAAGAAGAGGCTTACAAAATAATTGCACTTCATAAGATGAATGACTCAGATGAAATGGCTGAAATTCCCCTGGGAGGGGAATCAGCAGGAACGCTAAAAATGTTTGCACTATATCCTGAGCTTCAAGAAGTTTTGGAAAAAGGAAGTGTTTTTCATAGATGAGTTAAATGCACGTTTACATCCATTGCTTGTTAGGAATTTTTACTTATATTTTTGAATCCTGGAAATTAACGTTAATCACGCACAAATTATATTTACTACGATGATACATGCAATTATCTAACCAGCTATTGAGACGTGATGAAATCTGGTTTGTAGAAAAGAATGAAAAGGTATCTCCACCTTGTATTCATTAGCAGACTTTTGTGGATGAAGATGGAGTTCGTATCCGAAAGGATGAAAGCTATGAGAAAAATTATCTGATAGGGAAGTATGGCGCGATTCCCTACCTTTAAAGAGTATAGATATTTTGAAGGAGGAACAGATGGCGAAAATAGATAGGACAGGTATTAGGAAAAATCGTGAACAGAGTAGAAAACTTAAAATTCCGGAACTAGGCTACTATTTGATTGTTACAGATACGGAGGCTACTGAGCGGTGCTTCTTTACAGGGCTTCATCAATCATTGAAGGCGGGCGTAAGAAATAAACTTGTTATTAAAGTTATAGAAACAAAAACATCGGATAATGATTGATAAATGCCTGGAACTTACAGCTTATGATGCCCAATATAGAGTTCCTTGGATTGTATTTGATAGAGATGTGTCCTTGTACAACGGTACACGAGTTGGTGGGCGAGATAAAATCAAAATTGTAAACTATTTAAACCGAATATATTCATTTAACTTGAACGATTATTGTATATTAAACTGACTGTAAAGTCATAATACAGTAAATTTGCTTTGGAGGGATGCAATGAAACTTAATAAAAATAATTAGAAGTATTTGTGATATTGCAGCAGATGATATTAGTAAAGTTAAAGCAGATAAAACTCAAGAATGCACAAAAACGGTTTGAGGAGTTGTAAAAGTGCCGAAAAACAGCAATGATTCGAAAGCTCTTAAAGCCCATACTTATAAGCGTATTTATCCTTGTATTGCAGTATATGAAACCTTGTTGTCGGAAGGCATTGAACAGGAAAAGGCTGTTTGGTACATTCGTGAGTATTTTCAACGTCTCGCCAAAAGATTGGAGCCACATCTTCAGAGGATAATAAAACTATTTAGGTTAGAAAAGAAGATGCCAAAGATCTTCCTTAAAATAATACAGAAAAGTTTTTGGTACAGATGCGGGATTTATCTATGAGTTTCCTGAAAGCTGTGGTAATGAAGCACGCTTCAATATGGTTCGCTGTCCATACTTTGATACCTGCAAACGCTATGGCTGCCTCTGAAATAACAATGGCTTTTTGTGATGGAGATGACGCAGGATATGGTAATCTGCACCCAAAATTGTTCTGGGAGCGGACAAAAACCATAGGGACGAGGAGATGATTGTTGCGATTTTTGGCTGAAGTTTCGGGAGTGATAAGGCAGTTCGTTAACGATTATGGGGCTTACAGCAAAAGTAGTATCGCACTTTTCAGTTGTGCTATTATATTCATGAATTCTTTGAGTTTCACAAGATACACATATTAGTGAGAGTGTATCTTGTTGTATGTAAATCTTGTCTTGTTTCAGGTGAAAATTTGGGTGGGAGATTCCTGATTTGAAGCGTGCTTTAATAATTAGTAAATGCTTGTTGAAAAATTTTTAATAACTATTATCGACTAAAAGTCGATATTGACAAAAACAAATTGGCGTTATATTATAAAAACCGACTTAAAGTCGAGGGTGAGGTGTGAATATGAAGAAAGGTGAGCGAAGAAAGCAAGATCTGCTAAATATTGCATATCGTATGTTCATCGAAAAGGCTATGAGAATACAAGTGTAGACGATATCATTACTGAGGCGGGTATAGCAAAGGAAACATACTATTACTATTTTGAAAGTAAAGAGGCAACATTGGAAGCAGTTATTGAAAATGATGATTGGGAAAGCTGAAAAATATAGCGAAAGCGCTCTTATGAATCCTGTGCCTATACTCGCAGAAACTGGCTTCAGTCGTATGCTTTTTCAGCCAAACAAAGATGAGAGTGTTATAACAGATGTGTTGGAAAGAAAAGAAATATTGTAATGCACGATAAAATCGGCAAGAAAATTGTTGAAGTGGCAGTTCCTATTCTTTCAGATATTGTAAGAGAAGGGATAGCGCAGGAATATTTGCGTGTACCAATGTTGAGAGAGAGTTAAAATGTTGTTGATTATGAGTCGAGAATATGTTTCGATTATGGGGCTTATAGCAACAAGGATATTGAGGTGTATGTAGATATGCTAGAGAGTCGCTTAGGGGCAAAAGGAAGGAACAATGAGTTTTATAAGTGAGTTTTTATTGGGGGACAAGTTCATCTCCTGCCTAAATCCAAAGTATTGGAAGAAAGCTATTTACTATGATTATAAGGAGGTTAAGTCAATGAATCAGAAAAATGAGTACTTATTTGCGAGTAATATTTATAATTTCATTATTGCAATATCCGAGAAGATTGCTTTCAGATTTTCGCCCGAATATATAGGGAAGAAATGTCTCTATGGCATTTCTACAGGGTGGCAAAGAGAAATTGGCTTTTGGAATATTGCGGTATTAGTTATATTGATTACTGCTTATAGGCATTACAACTGGATTTATCTTAAATCAATTTTACTTGCTCTTATTCTAGGTGGAATAGGTATTGGGACCAATCATTTTTATACATTATCTGACAGGTGAATCAAATTGTTAATTTAATCGGTGCTTTAGAGAATTATCTTCTAGTCATTGCTCGGATTATAGGTTGGAAAATAGAAGGAAAAGGCAGGATGAATAGGCATACTATAAAGGGCCTATGTTTTTGTAATGATATCAGATAGAGTAATAACTAAATTGGAAACATAAGGAGTAAGGATAAATGAAGATATGTATTTAGGTCTAGGGTGTAATAGGCACAACTTATGGGTATGTTTTCAAAAAGCGGGTCATCAAGTTGAACATTTGCTTAGAGAGATGAATAACCCCAATGTCCCATCAAGCCTAGACGTCAAAATATTGGATGGTCAGCTATGCTAAAAAGGAGAAGAAAAATCAGATAAATATATAGTGAATATTGCAAAGCCAAATACAGAGTATGATTTCATTATTCTGAGGTGTGGCAAGCGGTAAAAATAAAGGACGCTATAACTACACTCAATAAAACAATATACAGGAAGCCTGATTTTATTCTGCAACTTTTGGTATAGTCGTGAAGAAATTGAAAAAATAGTTGGCGATTATAGCTATATTATAGGTTTTCCTACAGCTGGTGGAAGTATGACGCAGAATATGCTTGATTGTGTGTTATTTAACCATACAATGATTGAAAGCGAAAGAAAATCAAACATCACTAATTACAGTTCTTTAATAGAACTTCTTGTATCCGCAGATTTGAAAAACAGAAATTCTCTTACGACATGGTAGAGTGGATATGGATTCATATGGCAATCAATGCAGGGTTACCTCTTCTGCTGCGCAGGGAGGAAATATCAATAAACCAAAACAGCTTGCCATAAACATAATGAACAGCCCGCAAATGCTTGCTATTGCAGTAAAAACGATAAGAGAAACTGTTAAGGTGGTAGAGGCGAGAGGGTAGATTTAAGACCATATAAAAATGAACTTTTACATATATAGAATACCTGCAAGGCCCGCGGGCATAATCATTAGAAGATGATGTTTAAAAACAATGAACTTACACGAAGAATCATGACTTTACATAATGATTTAACGGATATTATGTATGGTTGTAAAAGTGTTTATGAGGACTGGGAAGTTAAAAAGCTTAATTTGCCGCTGTTCTATTCTAATATGGATATAATATTGGCAAATATATCAAACTAATGGTCTTGCAGTATATTAAATATGTGTGATATAAAAAGAAAACTGGCAAGTCCTTTCAGGAATAAACCCTACACGGTGAAACCCCATTTCTTTTGCCATTATTTGTTACTCATGAAACTGTGAGACTAGTCAAGGAGATTAAGCTAAAGGCTTGTGTGATGAAATTGAAATGTAGTTTCTGACTTAAATACAGCTAAAAAGAAATTAGAGGTGGTACAATGGATGATTTTAAAATTTATTTTTCTAAGATAAAACAACTTTCTAATGATATCACAGAGGCAAACTACTATGACTATGGTAACAGGGATATGATATTTTAGTTAGAATACATGATATGGGTATTAGTAAGGAAGATACATATAACTTATTTTTCAATATTACGATGGCTTACAGGATGGATTATCTAAAGAATGGATTGGAGATATGTTGGATTATATAAGTGGATGGTGTAACTCTGAGAAGCATATTTGGAGGGATGATGGTTCAAAACTCCACAGTTAAGTCACAGTCTTGTGTTAATATGCTCTATGTTATGTACCTTGGCTTCCGATGATTTTTAATCTCTTAATAACTCTTATCTTTACCTAGATTAAAGGTTGAGAAGGCAAACAAAAGAGCTCAGAAGTAAGACGCCTTGTGAAGCGGAGGGACATGGCAGTAAAGAAAAATGATATACATATACTTACAGTGTACGAAAGGAGAATGATTATGCCTCAAAGTTTTAAATTATCAATGGAAGCTTCACGTGTCAAGGGAAATACAAGCACTGCCCTCGATGAGATGGTAGAAGCAGTGTTTGAAAAGGAAGTGTAGAAACTGAAGTAGTTCAGATTGGAAACAAAGATATACGAGGTTGCATAGCCTGCGGGTATTGTTATGAAAAAGGAAAATGTGTTCTAATGATGTTGTAAATGAACTAGGCTCCGAAGTTTGAAGTCAGATGGCTTGGTGAGTGGCATCTCCAGTGTATTACGCTTCTGCAAATGCGACACTTATGGCCTGTCTTGATAGGCTGTTTTACAGTTCAGCATTTTGATAAGTCAATGAAAGTAGGTGCTAGTGTAGTCTGTGCAAGAAGAGGAGGACCGTCTGCAACCTTCGATGAGCTTAATAAGTATTTCACTATTTGTCAGATGCTCTGTTGCATCCAGCCAGTACTGGAACAGCATTCATGGCACGGACAAAGGCGAGGCTCTGCAGGATGAGGAAGGGTTGCAGACAATGAGAGTTCTTGCAAGAAATATAACATTTTCCTTGAAGAGTATAGCACTTGGAAAGGAAAAAGTACGGTTTACCTGAAAAGGAAGAACACCAGAAACAAATTTTTGTACGGTAAAAGAAGACAAAGATATAAGAAATAATTATTGTTGAAAAAAGCATGAAACCGCGATATGATGAGAACGGATACTTTTTGATAAACAATAAGACTCATTAAAGATAATTAAGTTATAAGTGGTAATAAGTTTTTCCTAATTTACTATACAGCTATAAACACATATAATGGTCTATATTGCAAACTAAAACACATTTGATTGTAGGAGGAAGTATGGTTAAAGAGATAATGAATTACATCCGTGAGATGGATCCGGAGGTTGAGCGGGATAATAGCTGAGTATGAGAGGCGAGAACAATATCGAGCTGATTGCTTCAGAAAAACATTTTTGTCTACTGCATCAATGGTTACTATGGGTACTGTTCTTACCAATAAATACGCCGAAGGATATCCGGGAAAAGCGTTATTATGGGGATGTCAGGAAGCAGATGTATTGGAATCACTTGCTATTGAAAGAGTTAAGAAGCTATTTGAGCTGAATATGCCAATGTGCAGCCATACTCAGAGCCCAGGCAACATGGCAGTTACAATGGCAGTATGTTCCCTCGAGATACCATTATGGGTATGAGCCTTGATGCTGGGTGGACACCTTACTCACGGCTCACCGGTTAACTTCTCAGGACTTTTTTACAATATTGTGCCTTATGGAATAACAGACGAAGGCTTCTTAGATTATGATGAAATCCTCTCTCTTGCAAAGGAGCATAAGCCTAAGATGATTATTGCAGGTGCATCTGCTTATCCTAGAGTGATTGATTTTAAGAAGTTTAGAGAAATCGCTGATGAAGTGGGAGCCGTACTATTTGTGGACATGGCTCATATAGCAGGTCTCGTCGCAAACAAGGGTTCATCCAAGTCCTGTGCCTTATGCTGATATTGTGACATCTACAACTCACAAAACCTTACGCGGACCTCGTGGAGGAATCATCCTTTCTACAGCAACAGCTGCTGAAAAGTACAACTTTAATAAAGCAGTTTTCCCGGGTATCCAGGGCGGTCCTCTTGAACATGTGATTGCAGCTAAGGCTGTATGCTTTCGGTGAGGCACTTAAGCCTGAGTATAAGGCCCTATCAGGAGCAGGTTGTAAAGAATTCCAAAGCTCTTGCAGAGGAGATGATTAAGAGGGGCTTTAAGCTGGTTTCTTCAGGTACCGACAACCACCTTTATGCTTGTAGATTTGACTAATTTTGAAGGGTATCAGGTAAAGATATGCAGAACCTCTGCGATGAAGTAAACATTACTCTGAATAAGAACAGTGTTCCTAATGATCCTCGCTCAAAATTTGTAACCTCAGGAGTGCGTATTGGTACACCTGCTGTAACCACTAGAGGATTCAAAGAAGAGGATATGGCTGTGATAGCAGACTGCCTCTATAAGGTTGCAACTGATTTTTGAAAACAGCAAAGAAGAGATACTTTCTAAGGTTTCAGACCTGACTAAGAAGTATCCAATATACGAGGGATAATATGCAAGCAATTTCTACGATTTTTCCCGTATTTTTCATCCTTTTTCTAGGCATACATGCGAGAAAAAAAGGATGGATAAATCACGAACAAAATAACGGACTAAAGACAATAGCCTTAGATATATTATTTCCTTTTCTCATTTACCATATAGTGGCAACTTCTGTACTAGAATAGGGAATATTGCCCTGAAATAGTGTATTTAATTGCTGTCTGGATACTTGTTTATTTCTTTGGAAAGATGGTATGTAGGATATTGCCGGAGAGTATTAGAGAGATTTCTCCGTTTTTACTCTTAACTTGCGAGGGAGGGGCAGTTGCTCTTCCCTTGTATTTGAGTATAGTGGGTTCATCCTACATTTTAAATCTGATTCCCTTTGACCTTGCGGGTATCCTGATTAACTTTATTTTCGTTCCGACAGTACTGCAGATAAGGCAAAGAGGAGCTAAAGTTATTGCCACTGGTAAAAAAGGTAATTTCAGCACTCTTTGTAATAGCGGCCCTGCTTGCAGTTATTACCAATTTGACAGGCTTACAGAGACTGCTGTCACAAAGCAGTGCCTTTGGCCCAATCTACGAAAATACAATGAATGCGATAATAGCACCTGTTTCAGGACTAATTCTTTTTAGCCTCGGTTATAGTATAAGGCTGAAGAGGGTTATTTATCAAGTCTTTTTAAGCTGGCAGTTATCAGACTCATATTTTGTAGTGGATAATAGCCTCATTTTTTTCTGATATTTCCCTGAGAAAATGGAAAGTCCTGTATTTTCTCTGGGGAGTAATCTTATATTTTTATTGTCCCACAGGCTTTCCGGTGCCGTTGCAAATATGGAAATTTTAGATACCGATGAAAAGAGGAATTTGTTTCAGCATTTATTTCTCTATTTTTATTAATAGCATTGGTGGTCTATGTGGCTCTTAGTTTTTATTATAAGCAACTGCCTTCGTAACTTAGACATCAAAGGCAATTACAATGTGATGCCATTTGCAGATGAGGCATTTGTTAAAGGGTTATTTTTGATATAATTGATTAAGAATATCTGTTAAGAAGTTAACAATATTTGAAACTTGAGTTAAGTTTTAACTTCAACAAATACATAGTAATTAAAAAGGAGATTTTATGGAAGAGACAAAAGATATCTGGCCGGGTAAGCGTGAGTACATACCTGTAACCAGTGGAAAGGCAGATGATGCCAATGTGTACAATCGTGCTTTTTCTTGATAATATCCACGTTGAAAATGCGTGTGATAGACAGCACGGAGTTGATACTACGACAGAGATATTTTGGGAAAAATATGCTTCCCCTATAATGACGCCTGCATTTTCACATCTTAATAAAGTATTGGAAAATGGCCGTACTCCTATGGAGGAATACAGTCTGGCTGCAAAAGAGATGAACTGCCTGAACTGGGTAGGAATGGAGGATGATGAGGCTTACCTCTCTATTACAAGTCACAATCCTGATACTGTACGCATTATCAAGCCATTTGCAGATAAGGAAAAATCATATCAGAGATTAGATTCGCCATCGAATGTGGAAGCACTGCAGTTGGCGTGGATATTGACCATGTACCCGGAACAGATGGAAAATATGATGTAGTTGACGGCTTCCCTATGGGTATGGTTAGCTTTGAGGACTTAAAGGAATATGTAAGTGTTTCTAAACTTCCTTTTGTGGCAAAAGGTGTATTGTCCGTACAGGATGCACTTAAGGCGAGGGATGCAGGCTGCGCAGGCATAGTTGTATCACATCATCATGGGCGTCTTCCTTTTGCCATAGCACCTTTAGAGATTCTTCCAAAGATTAAAGAAGCTGTCGGTAGTTCACCAATGAAAATCTTTTGTAGACTGCTGAATGGATACAGGGATATGATGCTTACAAGGCCCTTGCTATTGGAGCAGACGCTGTTTCTGTCGGACGTGGCATCCTCCTCCTTTGCTAAAAAGACGGTAAAGAAGGCGTAGTTAAAAAGATGACAAGAATGAATGAAGAACTTAGAGAAATGATGATGTACACAGGCGTTAAGGATATGAATAGCTTTGATAGGACTGTATTACACTAAAAAGTATTATAATAAAAAGGTGGTAATCATAAGAGGAAAAATAAAAACCTACTACAAGAAGAAAATATATTTTATCTTTGCTCATTATGACTCTTGTTTTTAGCTTTTTACGAGTCTTTATGAATACTATAGTGAGAGTATAGAGAATCCTTTTTCTTAGGATTTCAAATGTATTATTTGGCATTTTAAAAATGTTTTTATTTACCCCACCGATATCACCTGAAAAGCACGAGTATTCTGTATGAAATTGCAAATGGATGGCTCCGATACTTACATCAGCCTTCGTTTTTACCAAGATATCCAATACCTTTCGCTTCCTGAAAAACATAGTAATCAACAAGTTTAGCAGAAATCATATTTTAATTTTTTGAAAAAGCCTTATGTCGAAAACGTTAATCACCAATCTGATGAATGAAAAGACTCGCATAAGATTTCCCTTATATCAAGGCAGTTTATTGATGACAATCTTAAGGCTAAATACGAGAAAAAGGTATAGCTACATATCAGATTGATTTTGAAAAAAGCGGTAAAAATGAGATAAGAGAGCTCTTAAATACTGTAAATATAAATAAAGTTAAATATATGTTTTTTTGCTCCGATGCAGACCTTGAAAACTATGCTCTATATGCCAATGTAATAAAGAGAATTAAGCCAAAAAGAAATATTACCTGTTATGTAAAATGTGAATCAAAGACAGTATCCTCATACATCGAAGATGTCATCACCTGCGCGAGAGAGGAGGCAGAGGTTCTAAGAAGATAGATACCGTACATTTTGGACCAGAGGATTTGACTGTTAGGATGCTTATGTCGGATAAATGCGTTTTTAAGAGCCTCAAAAAGCAGTCTTAATGACCCTGTCACAGATGGATAATGTGATTTCTTTGGGAAAAATAAATGAAAGCATTAGAAATATGCACATCCTCATTCTAGGTGTGAATGAACTGACTGAGGTTTTATTGAAGCACATTGCAAATGATATGACCTTGTGCCTTAAAGCAAACACCAAAGTAAGTATAATGGACAAGGCAGTGGACTCTAAGATGGAAGCAATACTTGACAAAAATGAGGGACTTAAAAATGCCTTGAACTTAAAGGCTATTGATATTGGAAGCAGTAGGAACTCGCCGCAGGAGGGGCTTACTAAGATAAAAATGAGGGAGATTTATCGCTTATTTTTATGATGGATGAGGATGTGGTAAAAAGCCTTAAATATCTAAAGACATTGACAGGATATTTTGGAAGTCTTCCTAAGGTAATAAGAAATGTATCCAATATCGACCTAAGCTATGTTTTACCAAAGAACAGCGATAATATCCTTGTATTTGGGGATGTTTCACAGATAATGACAAGCGATATTATGATAAGGGAGTCTCTTGATGAAAGGGCGAAGTCTTTCAATGATAGCTATAATAAAGCTGTGGAAATGTCAGGTATGGGAAATGGAAATAATTGGAATGAACTTTCCTATGTCAAGAGGACGTCTTCAAGACTGTCTGCTACCCATGGTAAGGTAAAAAGAAGAAAATACTTAGAAAGATTTTCAATAATTCAGATGATGAAATAAAGGACTATTTATCTAAAAAGTTTGAAGAGTTTGGTGCCTTGCAGGATATTATGCAGGAAGACTGGGAAGAGTTTAAGATAAGATTTCGTGGTATTTAAGTGATAACCCTATACTGGACTTCTTATCGAGGCTTGAGCATAAAAAGGTGGTGCAACAGCTACTATGCAATGAATTTTTGTATATGGAGAAAAAGAGATGAGGACTTTAAAAACTCATCCCTGCCTCATAGATGACTGGGACATTATAATTGGTGAGAAGTTTGACATCTGTCATCCTGAGTATGATTTGTTATCGGTATTTACCTTGTTTAAAACGGAGAAATAAAATGGAAAAAGAGCATATAGACAGCACTTCATCTGAAAGGATGGAGGAAGCAGGAGCTTTCTATAACGGGAAGGAATATAAGTATACAGCCTTTATAAGCTATGAGCATGTGAGAGCCTGACCAAAAGCATAGCAAGGCAGGTTCATCAGATGATAGAGACCTTCAAAGCTCCTAAGGAGTTTTATCAAAATGGCAAAAGACCGACATTTAGAGTATTTAGAGACAGAGAAGAATTAGCCGCAAGAGACCTTAGCACCTCTATTAGAGAGGCACTTGAGGGCAGTAGATATCTGATTGTGATTTGCTCCAAGCGTACCCCTTTATCTGAGTGGTGTAAGAAAGAGGTCGAGATATTTAAGAGCATACACGGGGAAGATAGAATTATCCCTGTATTGGTAGAGGGTGAGCCTTTCGAGGCTTTTCCTGAGGCTCTAAGAGGAAAAGAAAGTAGATGAGGAAGCGGATTACGAGATACTGGCGCGATTTAAGACCTGAGAGGGTATTAGATTGATTTTAAAGGGATATGCCTATCTTCAGGATAATGACAGGCAGAGCCTTAAGGAGCTTACCAAAAGAATCATTTAACATATTAAAAACTGAAAAGTACAGAATAATGGCACCCATCCTTGACTGTACCTTTGGCGACCTTAAACAGAGGGATAAGGAGAGAAAAAGTAAGAGAATATTAAATATATCTATAGTATCGGGAGTAGCATTTCTGCTCTTTGGCATATTTATGGCAAATGCTTATCAAAAGGCGGAGCAGGCAAGGATAGAGGCTGTTCAGTCAAATGCCAATATACTTATGAAGACCTCTAAGGAATTCCTCAAAGAAGGAGATTATCTGAAGGGAGTTCTGGTTGCAAAAGAGGCTATGGGAATGATTAGTGAGGACATGAAGTATTATTCTTCCCTAAAAGCCGATGAAGAGTATATATTAAACAGCAGTTTATACCATAGCGGTGCATCCACGCTTACGACCATTTCAACTAAAAACAATCTTACCTTTATGGCTGTAAGCGACGATGAGAAATATGTGGCCTATGGACTTGAGAACAATGATACGGCAGTAGCAAAGGTGGAAAAATGGCGAGGTTATTAAGGGTATTTACAGGGAGAGCCAGCCAGGTAAAAGATGGTTGATTTTTCAAAGGATAATAAAGTATCTGGCATCAGCATCATTTGACAATACCTGTATTGTATATGACTTTGAGAGTGGAAAAGAGGCGGCAAAGCTTGAGATAGAGGGAGTTCCTATGCTTGCAAGGTTCTCTGAGGATGGTACAAGGCTGTTTTATGCCGTAAATTCTAATAATGCCATAGCATTCTATACTTATGATACTGCTAACTGGCAAAAACTGGGTGAATTTGTGGTAAAGTGAACCGATAATATCAATTGATATAAGCAAAGATGGAAATGAAATGTTTGTAGCCTTAAACTCTAACTCTGAAGAGCAGCTTACAAGAAGAAATGTGGTTGATGGTAAGATTCTTGAGGTGATACTGAGACAAAAAGGGAAGGACCTTGGAGGAGCAGAAGTTGAAAAAGTTTCGTATATGGTTGCAAAATACTCACTAGACGGTGATAATCTCCTTTTACTTACAAACTCAGAAGTCTTGAAGCTTTCAAGACATACTGGTAAGAAGGTATTTTGAAGTCGCTTCTAATGAATAATGTCATCGAATCAAACTTACTTATGGAAAGTACAAATGGTGATAAGCTTGTAGTTAAGTCTCAGCCCTAAAAATATATATGTTAGACGGGAAAAAAGTGGGTGAAGTTACGGATGAAATATATTTTTCCAAAACTTAAATATGAGGTATTTTACCTATAATGATGTAACCGGTACTGTAGTGGGCTTTGGTGAAAATGGGAGTTATTCAATCTGGAGAGATAAGACTGTAGTAGAATCCGGACTTAGTTATGGTGGAGGTGTGCCAACTGAATTCATTTTCTTAAAAGACGGAAGTAAGATACTTGCGAACTCTCACGAAAGCCAGACGATTAAGATAATAGAGTTAAAATCAAAGGTAGAGGCGGGAACTGTTAATGCAAGGATAATGAAGCTAGCTCAAACGACAGCTCACATCTTTTGCTTTTTGATGGTAAAGACTTGGCAGTTTCAGATGATGACGCAAGGACGATGAAGAAAATTGTTGTAGATGAACCATCTACGTATTCTCTCTCAGAAAATACAAATCTCTGCCAGATATCTAATGATGGCAGATATTATGCCCTGATATTTAAGCAGGATATATCTGATGCTGCACCTAAGGCACTTAAGCTTTACGACCTTGTTAAGAATGAGAAAAGGATGATACAGATAAATAATGCTACTTAGTAATCACCTTTTTCTGATGACTCAAAGAATATCTTTGTAGTGGACAGTGCAGAGGGTTAAACGTCTATGATGTAGGCGATTTGAAAGCTGGTAAAGAACTATAGTGAGATAAAAGATAATGTATCAAATATCAAGCTGTCTAAGGATTCTAAGATAGTGGCGGTGAATATGCTATCCGGAACTGCATATTTGTATAATCTTGAGATAGGAAAGAGGATAGGATGAGATTAACGGCGAGATTATAAATGTCAAAAATGCACAAGATGAAATAATAGTAGAGGAATCAAGAAAACAGCATATTTAAGTGAGCAGTACTTCAGGGCTTTTCTTCCTGGGATATGGATGATGAATGCCTAAAGACACTCAGAGCTTTTATGATGTAAAACCTATATAATGAAAACACTGATAAACTAATGATAATCAGAAACAATGATGTAGATAGAAAATGTTATCTAATCGATTTTTCAACAGGAAAGCTAAAGCTGTCTCTTGATATTGCATTAAGGAGGTATAATGTGAGCGGTAACATTTCTCCTGATGGTAGTTAATAACTATAGACAGAGATTATTTTTGAGGAAAAGTGGTGAAAAAGTAATGACTGGTCTTACGATATGGTAACTTCCATATACAGGGTTTTAAGTGAAGAAGAGGCATCAAAGGAGGTTGATGAGATTCTTTCAGGCAGAACATTGTCAAAAAGAAAAGAAAAAGGTTGAGATTGGTATAACTACGAAGTGATGGCATTGATGAAGGAGAGTTATTATGGCACTCAGGTGAATAACCGGTGTGTTTTTATAGAAAAATTTTTGAATTATTGACAATTATTCTCTAATAAACCTATTGTTAGCTTAGTCTCAACAGTTTTATAATATTCTTACCGACGATAGCGTCGGTATAAATGGAGGTAGAACGATATGACTGATACAAAAAGGCTTGTCATGCATTGAAAGGAAGAAAGAAATAATGAATTCGAGCTAAAGGTAATCACCGAAAGGGGACTGGAAAAAGGCAACTATGGAGGATATTATCGCCGGAACTACTTTTATCTAAAGGGGGTGTATATCATTATTATGGGAGCGTGAATGAGATATTTAAGGATATTATGAGGTTTGGAATAGAGTACAGAAACAATGTCATCAAAGAGCATTTAAGCGAATGTAAAGAAGGGGAGGAGATGCAGTTTATGGCAAGGCAGCTTGTAGACAAGATAATTGATGACAACCCTTATATGCCTCTTTATGTCGAGTTTCTTATTGCTAAAAAAAGAAATCCGGAATTAAATGCTATGATGCTTGATTTACAGGCTGAGACTATGGATAGCTTTAAGGGAGTATTTGAGGATGATTCTAAATGGCTGTTTAATCCAAGTGTATTTCAGTTTGTAACTGATTACATGAACGCATTAATACTGGCTTCTAATATCCTGGAGGCTAGAGAGAACTTTAAGAAGAACAGGAGGTATTTGGAGGACATGATGGTTTATTTGTTTGAACAGGGAAAGGGAGAATTTAATGGGGAGTTTATAAAAATTATTCAGGTATGTTCCGGAGGTTAAGCTGCTTGGCTATCTGGCGATATTAATCTCGGCGGTATCTGCCTTTTTAATGGTATATGGATATTACTACATATACTTGTTTTTGAATGAAGTTATCGTAAATGATAACTATGAGAATGCCGGAGTGTATTCGGTTAAAATAGTAGTTTTTCTATGCGTAAAGTGCGCCCTATATCTTACATCTGGGATTGTATCACATAAGTTAGCATTCCATACTGAGACAAACCTTAGAAAAAGAGGAATTGACGGGCTTACAGACTCAAGTTTTAGATTTTTGACCTGAATTCTTCAGGATATATCAGAAAAACAATAGATGATAATGCGGCCAAGACACATATGGCAGTGGCGCATATCTTTGCCTGACAATTCACAGGCTTTCTTAGTTCCGATTTTTACACTGGTCTTGTCATTTTTAATAAGCATTAGAGTGGGGATTCTCATTGTAGTATTATCGGTTGTTTGTGGGCTAATTATGTCATGATGATGGGAAACAAAGATTTTTCTTAAAAAGTATCAGGAAGCCCTTGACAGACTCAGTTCAGAAACTGTTGAGTATATCAGAGGTATGCAGGTTGTTAAAATATTTGGTACCAGGTTGAAGTCCTTTAAGGCTTTATACGATGCTATTACGGATTATTCAAGGTATGCCCTTGATTATTCTATTTCTTGTAAAAAGGCCGTATGTTATATACCAGCTGATATTCCTAGGATTGATTGCAATTATAAGCATACCGCTTAGCGTCTTCCTTGCAGAGGTAAAAAATCCGAAGTTTATGGCAGTAGAACTTATTATGATATTCTTTCTAAGTGGTGTAATCATGGTTTCATTTATGAAGATAATGTGGGCGAGATGAATATTTATAACGCTAACTTTGCCATTGACCACTTAGAAGAACTGTACAAAAAGATGCAGGAAGACAAGCTCTCATACGGAGATAGAACTGACTTTGACAACTATGATATTGAATTTGAAAATGTGAGTTTTTCGTATGGCGATAATAAAGTTCTGGAAGATTTATCATTTTCACTTAAGGAAAAGAGAATCTATGCTCTGGTGGGACACTCAGGTTCAGGAAAGTCTACGATAGCAAAGCTTTTTATCAGGATTTTACAAGGTGGATAAAGGGAGCTATAAAGATAGGCGGACATAAACTTGAAGAGTACACTAAAGAGGCGATAATACGTAGTATTTCATTTGTATTTCAAGACAGTAAGCTGTTTAAGAAGTCCATATATGACAATGTTGCACTTGCTGATGAAAAGGCTGGAAGAGAAGAGGTATTAAAAGGCTCTAAGCCTTGCGGGCTGTGATGAAATTATCGCTAAGTTTTAAGGATGGCGAGAATACAATTATCGGCTCAAAGGGAGTATATCTTTTCAGGGGAGAAAAACAAAGGATAGCTATAGCCAGAGCAATACTTAAAAAATTCGCCTATTGTCATAATGGATGAAGCCAGCGCTGCTATAGATGCGGATAATGAGTACGAATTACAAAAAGCCTTCAAGAACCTGATGAAGGATAAGACTGTAATAATGATAGCCCACAGGATGACAAGCATTAGGAATGTAGATGAAATCATCGTTTTGGAGAATGGCAGGATTGTGGAAAGAGGAAATAACGATTCGCTATTATCTGCACAGGGACTATACAGTAGGCTTTTAAACTTATATGAAACTGCAAATGATTGGAGGGTGTCAAATGAAAAACTATTATAAGAAAAGATATGCCTTATCTGAACAGGGGGCTGCCAATCTTTCAAAGTCGACTTTATACTGCTTTTTGACATATTGTATAAATATCGCTCCAATGTTTATTTTAATGGCATTGTTTAATCAACTTTTCATCGGAAAGGCATATAGTACCATACAATACATTGTTATGGAGTGCTTACACTTAGTGCTTATGTATATTCTGCTCTCGAAAAGAATATGTGCCTTTATAATGCGACATACAAGGAGTCTGCTAACTTAAGAAAGGGATAGCAGAGAACCTTGCTGACCTGCAGCTGGCATATTTTTTTCTAAAAGCATGATTTGTCAGACCTTTCACAACAATAATGTCTGATGTGGAGAGAATAGAGATAGCAGTGAGTCACTCCATCCCTAAGGTAGTGGGTATGTGGATTTTTCTTCCCGCTTATGGGGCTAATGATGCTTATTGGAAACTGGAAAATGGGACTTGCAGCCATGATACCTACTCTTCTTTGCTTCCTGGTTACGCCTTTAGCTAAGCAAAAGGAAGTATCTGAGTACAGCAAATATTTTGGAGTACTTAGGGAGAATTCTGAGCTTTTTCAGGAGACCATAGAGCTCCAGCAGGGAAATAAGCGACTCAACCAGTCGGACAAGGTAAAAAGTCCTTGTACAAGAAAAATGGAAGAGAGCGAGAGGGCACATTTTGAAGGTAGAGCTTTTGTCTATGATTGCCCGTAGGACTATCAACTTCATTATCGTATATAAGTGTGGCTGTCGTAATAGCAGTGGGTGTACAGCTTCTAATACATGGAGAGATTAGCCTTTTATACCTTATAGGTTACATTATAGGAGCAATCAAAGTAAAAGAGCTCTTTGATATCTCTGTCGAGGGCTTGACGGAAATGTCCTATATCGAGCCTGCGGTAAGGCGGATTAAGGAGATTAAGAGTGCGGTACTTCAGGAGGGTGAGGATACGGAGCTTACGAGATATGACATAGAGTTTAACCATGTATCATTTGCCTATGACAAAGTGAGTAAGGTGCTAAAAGATGTGAGCTTTACTGCAAAACAGGGTGAAGTCACTGCCCTTGTAGGCTTGTCCGGCTCAGGTAAAACCTCTGTCTTGAGAGTAGTATCAAGGCTGTATGACTATGATGGAGGAAGCATACTGATAGACGGAAAAGATATTAAAAATATATCAACGGATTCTTTGTTTAAGAAGATATCCATAGTATTCCAGGATGTGACTCTCTTTAATACCAGCATACTTGAAAATATAAGGCTTGGCAGGGAAAGTGCAACTGATGAAGAGGTAAAAGAGGCTGAAGCTCTTGCTAACTGTATGGACTTTATAGAAAAGCTTCCAGAGGGCTTTAACACAAGAGTAGGTGAGAATGGAGCTGAGCTTTCAGGTGGAGAAAGACAGAGGTTGTCGATAGCAAGGGCATTTCTTAAGGATTCACCTATTCTTATCCTCGGATGAAATCTCTGCAAGTCTTGATGTGGACAACGAGAAAAAGATACAGGACAGCTTAAATAAGCTGATAAAGGATAAGACAGTCATCATCATTTCTCATAGGTTAAAGTCCATAGAAAATGTGGACAAGATAGTTGTGATTGATGATGGAAGGGTTGAGACAGAAGGAAGTCATAAGGAAGTGTTAGAACAATCAAAGGTATATAGAAATCTTATTGAAAAACTAACTTGGCAGAAGAATTTAGTTATTAAGGGGATAGAGATGAAAGATAATAAGTTAAAAATAAAGGATTTGGTGACAATAGGAGTATTCACAGTATTATATTTTTGTGTTTATGTTTGGTGTTGGGATGATGGGAGTAATACCTGATTCTCTTCCAGATATATCCTACTGTACTGGGGATTGTAACCGGAACAATCATTATGCTTTTTATGGCAAAAGGTACAAAAAGCCTTGGGCACTGTTTATACTTGGGATGATTTCGCCTATTATTATGCTTTTAGGCGGCCACACTTATGTGATTGTACTTCACTCACTGGTGGTGATGTTTATAGCTGAGATGATTAGAAGAGCTGGTGGATATAAATCTCTTAAGTTCAATATGCTTGCATTTATGGTATTTAATACTTGGATTTGCGGTTCTCTTATGCAGATGCTTTTGGCAAGAGAAAAGTATATTGAATTATCTATGATGATGGGCAAGGAATATGTGGATGCTCTGATAGAACTTATCACCTATCCTCATATGGCGCTTGTTTATGCAGGCGCTCTCATTGGAGGCCTTATAGGAGCGTACATTGGTAAAATCCTACTTAAAAAACATTTTACGAAAGCGGGTATTGCCTGATGTTTTACAATCAGAATAACAGGCTCAATCCCAACCCCATAACCAAATTTATAGCGGTAATTCTACTTGGTATGGGAGTGGCGCATTCTATGAATCACTACTTGGAATGGGCGGCAGTACTTACCATTTCTACAATGTATTTTATAAATGGACTTATAAAGGACGGGATAAGAACATCCTTGTATTTGGAGTTTTGTTTTTCGTGCCAAGTTTCAGTGTGCTTGCTACATTTCCACTTGTATTGAAGATACTTCTTTCCCTGGTTTTTGTATGCAGGATGTTTTATCTTCCGTATTCCGCAGGGAAATATATGATAAAAACCTCAGATGTGGGAAGTATCATTTCGTCCATGGATGCTCTTAAAATACCAAGCACCGTATCCATACCAATAGCAGTTATGTTTCGCTTCTTTCCGTCATTTGCAGAGGAAAGAAACAATATCAAGATGGCGATGAAGATAAGGGGAATAGATACCAAGAATCCTGTTAAATACCTGGAATACGTACTTGTTCCCCTCCTCATCATATCATCAAACATAGCTGATGATATAGCAAAGGCAGCAGAGACCAAATGTATAGCTAATCCTATTAAGAAAACAAGATATATAACTGTGGGAGTGCATTTGATTGATTTTATTTATATATCTTTGATAGCTGCAATTGCAGTCGGAGGTTTTGTATGCTGAGAATAGAGAATTTATTCCTTTCTTATGGGGAGAATAAGGTATTAAACGATATAAGCCTTTAACATAGCTGATGGAGAATGTAGTTACTTACAGGAGAGAGTGAAGTGGGAAGTCTTCTATTATCAACTCTATCAACAGCTTTAGCTTTTGAATATGAAAACGCTCAATTATCAGGAAGTATCAAGGTTGGTGAAAAGGAGATTAAAAACCTTGAACTCTATGAAATATCTCTTATGATATCGAGCGTTTTTCAAAAATCCGAAGACACACTTTTTCAATGTCGACACTACCCTTGAGCTCTTGTTTTATCTTGAGAACATAGGGCTTGATAAAAAGAAAATGGAAAGCCGAATGAAAGATATGCTTAATGTATTTGGGATAGAGTATCTACTGGGACGAAGCATATTTGAGCTCTCAGGAGGAGAAAAACAGATACTTTCTGTGGCAGACTCTGTTATATATCCGGCTGTAAAATCATTGTTCTCGATGAACCATCATCAAACCTAGATGATAAGTACATTGATATCTTAAAGGAAATGCTTATAATCCTTTAAAAAATAAAGGGATAACACTTATTCTTGCGGAGCATAGGATTTATTATCTAATGGATGTAGCAGACAGAATAATTATCATTCAAAAATGGAAGAATAGAGAGAGAGTACACTGCACAGGACTTTTTATCGGTTACGGATACAGAGATAGCTGGCTTTGGACTTCGCTCAAGGTATAAAACAGTCTTAAATAAGCCTAAAAACGATGGTAGGGCAAAGAACTATTAATAAAAGAAACTTTCCTTTAATTTTTGCCAACAAGGAGAACTTAAAATGGATGATGTATCGTTTGATCTTGGGAAAATATATGGAATCGTAGGAAAGAATGGTTGTGGTAAGTCCACCTTTTTGCGAATTTTAACTGGTTTGGAAGAAAATGATAAAAGTGAGATATTATTCGGAGAGAGAGTTTGTAGTAAGAAGGAAGAATTAAGGCTTCTCGTTGGTAATGCAGGATGTCAATCACCAGCTATTCACTGATTCAGTCGAAGAGGAAATGAAGCTGGGAGTTAAAGAATTGAAACAGGATACTGTTGATAGAATTCTATCAGAGCTAGGTCTTACTGAACTAAGAGACAGACATCCTATGAGTCTTTCGGGTGGTCAAAAAGCAAAGGGTCGCTATAGCTCTGTTCTCTGTAAAAACTCAAGATTCATATTCTTTGACGAGCCAACAAGTGGAATGGATTATAAAAATATGCTCAAAATATCAAAGCTGATAAAGAGTATGAAAACAAAAGATAACATTATCTTTATCGTATCTCACGATACAGAGTTCCTAAACGAGGTTGCCGATAGTATACTCTGTCTGGAGGATTATAGGATATACAATTAGATGAAAAGAGACTGCATAACAAGACAAAGTCCAATAACTACACGCAATCTGATATGATAGATGAGGCAGACAGATGGAGGGGAAGAAACTTGTGGTACCTAGGAGGTCTGTGTGATAAGCCTGAAAGAGGTAACCATTGCCTAAAAGCAATACTGAACACACCAAAGTGGACAGAGGTCATAGTAGTCGAGAGACAAAGGACCGAATCAATAGGAGTCTCAAGTATGACTGAGAGAGGATTTATTTATAAGTTTAGCAGAAAAACTGCAAAAACAAGTCATAAATATTGACCAAGGCATTTTTAACTGTTATAATGGTGACAGAAAATACGAATACTGAGAATGGAGGTATTCAATTATGCTGATTCAGTTTACAGTTGAAAATCACAGGTCAATAAAGAACAGTGTCGTGATCAGCCCTTACTACTCTAAGGATAAGTCATTTGATGAGTATCTGCTTCATCCGGATGAAAAGAAGGCATTCTCGCCCGTACTTGCAATTTACAGTGCAACATCAAAGAGGAAAAAAGTAACGTATTATCATGCAATGATGACAACGAGAAAATGGTTGTGGGAAATCGTCATAAAGTTTCTAAGGGACAAAAGTTGCCGTGGGAGCCGTTTGGAGGAACAAAGGTTCCGACTTCTTTTTGAAAATGGTATTTATTTTTCAGGAGTTCGTTACACTACACGGTTTTTCTTTTGATGTAAAGAAGATTTACAAAGAGTATCTTTACCATTGGCCGAATGGACGTGAAGCCTTAATTTTTTTCAAGAGAAAATGGAGTGTATGAGTTCCGGAAAATGTAAATGAGCAGGTTACTCTGAGTAACCGAACACCGGACAATAAGCTCTATCTGGTGTCCTCTAATGACTGGAATCTGCCTCAGACGGAAAAATGCTTATCGGTGGTTTCTGGAAAAGTTGACATTCCTGATGGATGAAGAGCCAGCTACCTCAGAAACTGTTGCCCAGATTGTCAGCGGTGATGATAAGAAAGCTCGAATCTTAAAAAGAATTGCCGCTGCCGATCTTGGAATCACCGATGTTACAATCAAGAACACCTCTGGTAAAATACCGGCTATTACGACAACACATCGAATCATTAACGAGGACGGTACAACAGAATACTTTCAGCTTTTTAATGGAGCAGGAATCTGTCGGCACAACACTTTTTGCCCGCATCGGAGGATGGTTTGCAGGCACTTGAAAACGGCGCACTTTTAGTTGTTGATGAAATTGAAGATAGTCTGCATCCTCTTTTAACCAAAAAGGCTGATTGAAATGGTGCAGGATAAGGCTGTCAATACAAAGGGAGCGCGACCTGATTTTTACAACACACGATGCAATGTCGCTTGACTTGAATTTCTTCCGAAGAGATCAGATTTGAGTTTGCTGAAAAACGATGAGACTTGTGCAACAGAGCTTTTACTCGTTGGCATCTTTCTCCAAGAAAAGGAGAAAATGTGCGTAGGGGTTATCTTCAGGGACGATTTGGTGCAATCCCTTTTTATCGGAGGTGACGCCTGATGAGCAAGATGCGAAAAAGAGTATGATCCGAACAAAGTTAAGTGGCGGAAGCGTAAACCGATTGTTTTATATCATCTGCGAAGGAAAAAGAAACAGAGACGCTTTTATTTCAAAACATTTTCGTTCACGAAACTGCCTGGTGGATATTATCCCAATTCCATCAAAAACATAAAGCATGGAACATTTGGTGAAACACGCAAAATCTCTGATCTCCCAAGCGGATTATTATCCGAAAGACGGAGATCAGCTTTGGTGTGTATTTGACTGTGATGATAATAAAGACTCTGAGCTTCAAGCGCAATTTCCTATTCGGAAGAAAGATGGTACAAAATCGCATATTCCAATCCGGCATTTGAATATTGGTATCTGCTCCATTTTGAAAAACGGAATGGATATTTGAAAGATTCTGCTATGGTAATTGACATCTTGAAAAACAAAGGATATTTGGAAAAATTACGGAAAAAGTGTGGATGTTTTTGAAGAATTGCAGGAACACTCAGCCAGAAGCTATTCAGTACGCAAAAGAACGAGTGAGAGATTAACCAGAGATCAGGTTGCTGTGATCTGCCGAGACAGTAATCCGGTAACGACAGTCTATGAGCTGGTTGAATTTTTGAATAGTAAAAGAACATAAAAGCACCATTACAAAGGTGTGAATAATGACAGAAAGCTGTCACTTCGACGATAAAAATTCGTTGGGTGGCAGCTTTTGTGGTGCGCCTAGCGGCGCATGTTTCTAACGGGTTAAAGTCACGAATCCGCCCGGTAGTGGGGAAGGATGCACCGAAAGCAAGACTGTCGATGGTGACCTCGAATCTGAAGGAAGCTGGATATGAGGAAGATACTAACTCATGGGCAAATCTCTGGTCTGACGAACAGAAATCTCATATGAGGTTATGAATGAGGATATAATGGTAGCTCCTAAAGACCTGGCATGGAAAGCGTCAAACAGCAGACGTGGCTATTGGTTTACAACACATACAGTTGCCACCTCCTACTCGATTTAAACTTGAAAAATTATAACTGTTATAGTATAATAATAACAGTTATAACAGAAATGACAGTAAAGAGGTATAAAATGAATATTCAAATTAATAACTCAAGTGATGATCCGATTTATTTACAAATAAAGAATCAGATTAAGGTGCAGATAATTTCGGGAGATTTGAAAGTAGGAGAACAATTGCCGTCAATTCGTTTTTTGGCAAAAAGAACTCAGAGTAAGATGATTACAGCTAAGCGAGCCTTTGATGAACTGGAACTTGAGGGCTTTATCAATTCAGTTCAGGGAAAGAGTAATTTGTTTGCATAGACAAAAATAAAGAGCTGATTCGTGAGGAATACTGAAAGCGTATTGAAGAACAGTTGCAAGAGATAGTAAAACTCTCCGAAATTGCAGGAATATCAGGCGATGAACTGACTCAGATGTTAAAGGACTATGTGGAGGGACGATATGAGTGATTATGCTATTGAAATTAAAAATTTGGTAAAAAAGTTTGATGGGTTTACTCTTGGACCTATAGATTTTTGTATACCTAAGGGAACTATAGTGGGATATATAGGTCAAAAATGGTGCAGGTAAAAGTACAACTATCAAGCTATTGTTAGGACTGCTTCATAAGGATTCAGGCGAAATAAGAGTATTGGGAGAAGAAAATACCGATAGTATCGCGCTTAAAGACAGGCTGGGAGTGGTCTTTGATGACTTACTATTTCCTCGGAAATGAATATTACTGATATAGAGAAGTTCTGTTCAAGAATATATACAAAGTGGGATAAAGAGTGCTTTTAATAAATTAAAGATTAAATTTGATTTACCTGAGAAACAGGTTATAAATAATTATTCTCGTGGTATGAAAATGAAATTATCGATGGCGATTGCCCTATCACACAATGCAGAACTATTGATATTGGATGAGGCTACCAGTGGTTTAGATCCGATTGTAAGAGAAGAGATTTTGGATTTACTTCTTGATTTTATGCAGGATGAAAAATCACACAATCTTATCTCTTCACACATACTCTGATTTGGAGAAGGTTGCAGACTATATTAGCTTTATTAATTTTGGTAAGATACTGAAACGAAGGATGATTTGAAGGAGAATTACGGTATATGTACACTGTCAAATGAAGAAGTAAATAATATGGATGAAAGCACAATAGTGGGAAGAAGAATGCATTCCTTTGGACAGGAGCCGCTTGTAAAGAGGAATCTCGTGCCAGATGGAATCAAGTTACAAAAGCCATCTATTGAAGATATTATGATATATTTTTGTGAAAGGAGAGAAGATAATGACTGCACTGATATTAAAAGATATAGCTACTATGAAAAAGACATTAATGTCCACGCTTGTAATCTGCTTTTTGCTATTGTATTTTTGGATCATATGAAAAAATCTATTGTTATGATACCTCTTATTTGTACAGTAATGCCCCTCATTTTAACAGCAATAGCATTCGGATATGATACAAATTCAAAGTTTGAGCAATTCGCATTTTCGATGCCAATTAAGAGAAGCAGTTTTGTGCTTAGTAAATTATTTTTTGCCTTTTGTTTTGGATTGGTTGGGGGGATTACAGTATTTACCTTGCTAAGTATAAATGGAAAGTAGATTTGAAATTATAGTATTGAGTTCAATTGTTACTTTGATATCAAGCATTTTTATGTCAGCAATTCAGTCAGCTTTTGTGTTTAAATTTGCGCTGAAAGAGGAGCTTATAATGCTAATAACATATTTTGTAGTCTTTGTCATATTTTCAATGCTTAAAGAAGCATCAGGTTTACTTACGAAAGTGCAGGGAGTTTTTGAAAGAACTTTTTCCTGACTGATGTATATAGTGGTTTAATACTGGTGGGACTAATAATCATTGCAATTTGCCTAAAAGATATCAATAAGAATTATGGAAAAAGGAATATTAAGATTCATATACAAAAATATTACAAAACTAAAATGATTTTCTTAAATTTTGTAGGGCTTCTATTCTATTGGAAAGACTGCTGTGATATAATGTGAACACTCTAACGAAGTCGAGCCGTAAGGCGCAGGCTGAGTTTAGTGTGAGCGGTATCTAAAGCACTTAGTGAAGCCGAGCCGTCTTTGGCGAAGGCTGAACTTGAGTACTTATGATGAAATGAACACTTAACGAAGTCGAGCCGTAAGGCGCAGCTGGGCTGAGTGTAGAGCGGTATCTGAAACACTTAGAGAAGCCGAGCCTCCTTTGGCGAAGGCTGAACTTAGTACTTATGATGAAATGTGAACACTTAACGAAGTCGAGCCGAAGGCGAAGACTTTGTTTAGTGATGACTTAATGAAACACAGCCTGACCGGGTTGAAAGGAGAAATTATGAGAAAATATGAAAAATTACTGCACTCTGCTTCTGTGCCTTTGCTTGCGTTTGGAGTAACAGCCTGTGGCAGTAAACAGGAGAATAAAGAGGCATCTAAAGGGCATCGAAAGAAATAGTAAAGGAAGTATCGCAAAATGCATCTAAAGAAGCTTCCAAGGAGGTTTCTAAAGAAGTTTCACAAGAAGTTAGCAAAGAAACTTCCAAAGAGGGCTCCAAAGTATCATCCGCTGAGAAAACAAATGCGGAGGCTGTATATTCTAATATGGCGAACAAAGTTAGTGCCGAGGAAGTCAAGGAGGCACTTTCAGTCTAACTCAAACAAGGATAGTGTCGACTACTACATTAAGCAGGTAAACGAGTACAACGATATAGTTGGGAGTGTTGGACTTCAGGGAGATTTTACGAAGTTTGGTAAAACAGGCATGATGTAGAGAAAATAAGCAACCTTTGGAAAAAAAAGAAGGGTGATTTTGTTGGAACAAACTGCAGGCTTAACACCTTCTTTTTACTAAAGAATAACATAAAAGTTCCAAGTATAAAAAGTGATGGTGAGCTATTATTTTTAGACAATGACTCGATAGATAAGGAAAGCTCTTTGACAAGAAGGACAAGGAGGCATTCAATGTCTTATTCTCAAGAGTAAAGACTGAGGCTACACAGGATGTCAAGGTTCACGCTAAAAACATGGAGAAATACTTTGAGAATGTAAAGTTTGATGAAAATGCGAGGATGCTCTCTGTAGTGCTGCACGACAACCTTGACGGAGATTATCTCTTTGTAGGACATGTCGGGGTTATGGTACCTTACAAAGGCGGATATTTATTTGTGGAAAAGTTAACCTTTGAAGAGCCTTATCAGGCTATTAAGTTTGCTACCAAAGAAGATTGTTACAAGTATCTTCAGGGAAATACGCTGATTATACAGGTGAAGGTCTTCGCAAAGCCTTTTGTAATGGATAATGGAAAGATGGTTGAGGTAAAATAACCATTAAAGTTTAAGTAATCAATACCCTAAACTTTGAAAAATAAAAAGTTTAGAATCAATACCCTAAACTTGATAAAAAGTTTAGTATAATTTTATCAAAAGGTGGTGAGGGTACTATGAAAGATAATAAAAGATTAAAAGAGCGTAATATATATCTTAATAAGCTGATTGCATTTAGGATACAGAGCCTGTTAAGGTCATAACAGGAATTAGAAGATGGTAAGTCTGAGTCTTCTAAAGCTAATGCAGGAACATCTTTTTGAACATCGGTATTGATAAAGAACAGATTATAGCTATTAATTTTTGAATCTCTGAATTTCAAGAAATGAGCTATAAGGATTTTTATAATATGTTAGTGAGAGAATTGCTAAGAATAAGAGAAAAGCTATTTATTCTTTGATGAGCTTCAAAGAACAGATCAATGGGAAAAATGCAGTAAATTTCTTTTTAGGGTTGATTTTTGACTGTGATATTTACATATCAGGCTCTAACTCCTATCTGTTGTCGTCGGAGTACTCTACATATTTATCGGGTAGATATATAGAGATTAAAATTTACCCATTATCATTTGGAGAATTTATCGATTTTCATGGCTATAGATTAAAAACATATAAAAACACTCGATTGAACGGTAAAAATATAGGGCGGTAGATGATAATGAAGAAATCACAGAGCTTAGGGATTTGTTTGAAGCATATATGAGATATGGCGGAATGCCGGGGATTGCAGATGTTGGACTGGATCAAGATAAGGCTCTTACGATTCTTGACGGTATATATTCGACTGTAGTTGTAAGGGATATTCTAGAGAGGGAAAAAAGAAGGGGACAGAGACAGATAACCGATGCTGAACTCCTAAGAAAGATAATACTGTTTTTGGCGGATAATATTGGCAACAATACATCGCTAAATTCAGTAGTAATACATTGGTATCCGAGAACCTGCTTCAAAACGGTGGAAAACAGGGTAAGCCTGCGACTCAGACAATATCTTCGTATGTTGGGGCACTCAAGGAATCTTATATGTTTTATGATGTTAAGCGGTTTGACATAAAAGGAAAAGAATACTTGAGGACGCTAGGTAAATACTATATTGTAGATATTGGTTTGAGAAATTATCTGCTGGGATTTAGAGACAGGGATAGAGGGCATACCTTAGAAAAATGTAGTTACTTTGAACTCTTAAGACGAGGGTTATGATGTAGCAATAGGAAAATTGAGTAGTCTTGAGGTAGATTTTTGTAGGCGCAAGTGCAGATGAAAAATCTACATTCAGTAACGGAGACATATAAATGAGGAGGTTAGGGAAAGGGAATTAAAACCATTACAAAAAATTCCTAATAATTATAGGAAACTGGTCCTTACTTTAGAACAATCACTTGATACAGAAATACGAGGGTATACAGGTAAAAGGTATTGTAGAGTGGCTGGTGAAAGGATATAATGATGAAAGAAAATACTCTTAGAGTTGTAAAAATCGATAAGGAAGCTATCCTTGAGTTTATTTATGAGAATTTTATAGCAAATCAGGAAGAACTCCTGGGGGTTAGGTCATCTGAAGTGACAAATGATTTTTGCAATTGATTGGGGAAAAAGGCGAGTTCATATTTACTGCACATAAACAGGGAGGGTGTTGACGGCAGTTTATGAGAGTTACCAAAAGAGATAGAGACTGATAAGCTCATTAACAATCTCCCCAATACTACCGACTCAGTACTAAGTACAGGTAGGATATACAAGGATTATACCTTTGAGGAATTGGAGAAACTGTTAAATTAAACCAGACTAAGGAGAGAATAATGGATATCAAAGATTTTACTGAAATTGAACAAAAACAGATTAGAGAAGGGCTAAGCACTGCTGAAATAAGTGACAAGGAGGAAACTTAATAAGATTCTTTGCGCTTGTACCTCAAAGAATGGATTGAAAAGAATACCTTTCTTTGTGGCAAGATGCAACTACAAAGACAATTGAGAGGATAGCTAATCAATTCCCTGAGCTTTACGCAGTAGCAAAACAAAGTGGAGAACTTCCGGAAAAGGAAAGGAGGAACTTGTAAGATTATAACAGGTATATTTGAAGAGAAGATGAATAAGCATAAGATTAAATGATGTTTTTACCAATACCACCTATGTTTTTGTAAAATATTATGAAAAATGTACTTTAGTAATTTATGCCAGATTAATGGTTCCTTGACAAGCAATTAAATTGTGTAGTACCATAATATTAAAATTGCAAACACAAAGGAGGAAATTACTATGACATTGAAACAGAAGATTAATACTTTGGTTGGATCAATTGCGTGCATTTATGGGAGTTTTTGTTTTTATAGCTTGTATACCACAGATTATAGCGAACTTAAACGGCAACAAAGCACAGCCTTTACAGCCACTGATGGCGGCATTCCTGTCTGCTTTTGGGGTAATATATGGATGGACTAAGGAGCCTAAAAGGATATTATTCTTATTATACCTAATGCAACAGGTGTTATACTTGGATTTTTGACATTTTGACTGCTTTATAATTACATTTAAGAATTATCGAGGTACTTATGTTATACATTATAACGGGAGTTATCCTTTTTAGTATTTGTCTTTTCAATGCTCAGGGATAATAGAAGCCTTTTGAATCCGGCCTTCTTATTGTAGGGCTGGGTATTTTCATATATCGTTACTTCAGATACTATTTGATAATGATATGATGAATGTTTACTCATTTACGATGCTTGCAGGATTTTTAGGCATTCCATTTCTTATATTTCTTAGTGGAAACATTCCTAGTATACAACGGATTTATACTGCTAAAGCGTGAAGGGAAGTCTAAGGTGAACTTCTGTCGCTTGCAATGGGTATTCTCATCATTTTGTTTTTGTGGTAATGTTTATTCGCTATATGGAGTTAGTAATTACAACCTGTATAACAAAACACTGGTTTAACATTTTTCTGGTTTTTTATATATTCTTATTTGATTTTTGGCTTTGCCTTTGCAGGATTTTTGCTATATTCCTTACTTTATCACTTTATTCCTAAGAAGAAACACTATGACTTTATCATTATTCATGGTGCAGGCTTGTTAAACGGTGAGAGAGTAACTCCACTCTTAAAGAGGCGGATAGATAAGGCGGTACAAGCGTTTAAGAAGTTAAAGAATCCTAATGTGAAGATAATAGCAAGTGGTGGACAGGGAAGAGACGAGAAGATATCTGAGGCACAGGCTATACTTAACTATCTTATGGAAGAGGCTGATGTGCCGCGAGATGCCATTTTGTTAGAAAGTGAGTCTAAGACGACTTATGAAAATCTTCTCTTTTCGAAGAAAATCGGTGAGAGTTTAGTCTCTAATCCTACTTTTCTCTTTGTTACCAATGATTACCATGTATTTAGAACAAGTACCTATGCTAAAAAGATAGGGACTAAAGGGAGATGGATTGGGGTGCTCTACAGCCTCTTACTATCTGCCTTCAGCTTTTATCAGAGAGTATGTAGCTCTTTGTGTAAAAGATGAAATGGATGTTTGCGGGTTTTTATCTGTTTTTTGCTTGTGCCGTTTATTTTTCTTATCGTGGTATATTGTGGTGATTTAAGGTAATATTTATGCAGGGTGGACTAGCAATACTTACAATGATTTCTACGGTTTTTGATATCGCTTAATTTGCTCCTGTAACGAAGAGTTGTGGGGGCTTTTTACTTGATAGAAAAATATCTCAAAGAATCCCTATCAGATAAAGCAGGAGCCCTTAATGTATGAACCGTTAAAATAAGAAATTATTTTTCATAAAACGTGAGAAAATAATAAAAATACCCTCATAAAATGTGATTGATTCTGTTGAAAACCCTCATAAAATGTGATAGACTTTAGTAGGGAGGTGAGAATGGTGTATTTTTAAGCGAAAAATAGATGAATTCTTAGCGGATTGGAAGAACAATCACTCACGAAGCTCTAATAGTAAAAGGGCAAGGCAGATGGGCAAAACAGAATCGATATTACATTTTGCAAATGAAAACTACGAGAATGTAGTGTATATTAACTTTGCGTTAGATAAGAAATATACTACCATAGTTAACGATGGATATGATGTAGAGACTGTAGTAAAAACTATTACCTAATAAATCCAAGCACAAGATTTATCCCAGATAAAAACTTTGATTGTCTTTGATGAAATTCAGGAATATCCTGATATCGCAACATCTCTTAAGGCCTTTAACTTAGATAAGAGATATGATGTGACATGCAGTGGCTCAATGCTTGGAATCAATTACAGGAAGATACATAGTAATAGCGTTGGCAGTAAAACAGATTATGAAATGTTTTTCAATGGACTTTGAAAGAGTTCTTGTGGGCAAAAGGGCTATGAAGATAAGGCTATAAATAGTATATTAGAACATATGATTAGCCTTACTCCATTTAGTGAGACGGAACTTTCGTGTATAAATCACTATTTCTTGATTACTGTGTCCTTGGTGGAATGCCTGATGTAATAAAGGGCTATATTAAGACAGGCACGTTTTTCGCAGTCGCTTGAGATTCAAGGGCAGATTAGACTAGACTATGAGGAGGATGTGAGAAAATATGCTGAAGGACTAGATCAGGCAAAAATTATAAGTGTTTACAGAAGTATTCCGGCACAGCTTGCAAAGGAGAATAAGAAATTTTCAATTTAGTATAATTGATAAGAAAGCAAGGTCGAGGGAATACACAGGATGTATAGAATGGCTTATTGATGCAGGGTTGTTACAGAGTGTAACTGCTTAAATTATCCTGAACTGCCTCTAAAGGGAAATGTAGACAATAGTAAGTACAAGTTATATTATCCTGATACCGGATTGCTGATATCCACTCTTGATGAAGAGGCACAGGAGGATTTGAGGGTAAATAAGAATCTTGGTGTATATAAAGGGCGCTTTATGAGAACTTTGTTGCAGCCTTTGTAAAGCAGGGACTAGGGATTGTTCTACTACAAGAAAGATAATTCAACATTGAAGAGGATTTTTGTAAGGTCAAAAATGAACTAATTCCAGTTGAGGTTAAATCCAATAATGACAGTTCAAAATCCCTAAATGCCTTAATAAAAAATGATAGGTACGCAGACATAAAACACGGCATAAAACTAGGAGATTTCAATATAGGTTATACCAACAATATATATACATTTCCGTATTTCTGTGCATTTATGCTAAAGGCATATCTTCATAAATGGGATTAACTACAATGTAAATAAAACAGAGAACAAACAATATTGCGATTAATGCATATGAAATTATTATCAACTAAAGAGAACTACCACAACATAAGCTGTGGTAGTTCTTAAATCTAAAAAGAAATTATCGTCCGCTATGATCAAAGCTTTTTCTGGCTTTACTCTTTTTCCTTGTCTAATACGACAACGCGTGAGCCATTTAATATTTCAATCTGCTTCTTCATTTCATTGATGCAGAGGATTGCAAGAGGCATACCAAAATCCTGGCGAATAACGAGCCGCTGTACATCTACATCAGCTATATTTTCAGGCATAGGATATGCAGGTATCATCCAGCCATGCATACGCAGACCTGTCTTCAAGGTCATATAGTGTCCAGTTAACATTTGCATCTTTTTTAAGCCTCCAGCACACGATAGGAATCTGTTTAGCATCTTCCAGTATTTCAAAGATTCCCATTTTCTTGATTTCAGAAGCCATATACCTTGCTACATCTATAGTACGCTGGTGAATCTCCTTATATCCATTAAAGCCGTTTCTAAGGAGCATGTAGTACTGACCTACAATCTGAGAAGCACTACGAGAGAAGTTTATCGCCATAGTAGCTTCTTCACCACCAAGGTAACTAACCCAGAAGATAAGTTCTTCAGGAAGAGCCTCCTTAGAACGCCATATTACCCAGCCTACACCCGGATACACCAAACCATATTTATGACCTGAAGTACTTATTGACCATACATTTTTAAGCCTAAAATCCCATTCCAGTTCAGGCTCGATAAATGGTGCAACCATTCCGCCTGATGCGGCGTCAACGTGTATACGGATAGGAAGTTTAGTATTCTTCTTGTTATATCCTTCAACTAGCTTATCAAGAGTTTTGACATCATCATATCTTCCCGTGTAAGTTATACCCAATATAGCGATTATACCTATGGTGTAGTCATCAACATAGTCCATAACGGTATCCATATTCAGTGATAAATGCTCCATATCAAGAGGTACGGTTCTCATCTCGATATCCCAATACCTACAGAACTTCTCCCAGCATACCTGATATCCTGAAGAGATTACGAGGTTTGGACGCTTCTTATACCTGTCAAGACCTGCTTTATCGGCCAGATGCTTCCATCTAAATAGCATTGCAAGTCCACCCAGCATACAGGCTTCAGAGGAACCAACAGTTGATGTACCTAAAGGTTCTTCCTTTGGATCCATATGCCACAAATCTCCAATTATATCCACACAGCGGTTCTCAAGGTCAGCAGTCATAGGATATTCATCCCTTATCTATTGCATTTTTCAAAAGTTTTCTGCCATCAACTGAGTAGCTGTAGGCTCCATATAAGTCTGGCAGAATGTGGCAAGGTTCTTGTGGCATTTCCTTCAGCCTTTTAGTATTCCCCTGATAATCTCAGTCGCTACCTGTGGCTCGACAGGCTCCTTGTTTAGCTTTTTATTTGGCATTTCTACATCACTTGTCAGCGTTCCAAAGATTGGTGTAAGGTATCTTGTATCTGTGTTCATAGATGCAAGCAAACCCCTATGTGTTCACTACTTTTCCTATTTAATTTTGATACTTTCTTACTCATAACAGCCTCCTTTTTCTAATACTGATTTATATGATTATAATCACTTAAGCGTTACAGAAATATTTTTGGTTATGATGCCCATTTGCTCTTATGTGAATAAATAAAAAGTAGGTATCATCACGGATATGATAAAGCATATGATGAGCACAATTTGATATACTCTGTTATCCGCAGAAGTGAGTTTTGACGATGGGAAAAATGAAATAATGAGAGTTGCAATTGTCATAAACAGTCCGACACCTGCAACAATCAGCTTAAATGTCCGTCCTCGCAGTACATGAGAACTCACGCTTTAAGTTGTCCTTTTTCAGGATTAAAACAGAAATATCCTAGGAAAAAGAGGACATACCCTACTAGATAAATGACAACAGTAAGTCCTATGGCAGTCATGTAACCTACAGAGGAATCTGAGCCACCTGCAAGTGCTATGGAACCGCACAAAATAGCATCCCAAATTGTGACAATAACAGACTGAACAATGATGGTCTTTACAGACACGCCACGGCTATTTGTTTTTGCAAATGATGGTGGGATAATTTTGTCATTAGGCGCCTCCAAAGAGCTCTCGATGGTCCGACTATCCAAGAGGATATTTCAGCCAATACACCAAGTGCTAACAGTATAGCAACAATCAAAACCAGCCAGCGAAACTGTGGACCTAAGTGGTTTATAAAGATTGATTCAAATGCCTCTATTACGCCATACGAAAGATTACCGTTTAATGTTTTGGAAGGAAGAGTTGTAGCTATAGCCAGTCCGCCAAGTGCATCGAGTATAATTGTAAGTACGGTCAACACGACCATAACGGAAGGATATGTCTTGGTCGGATTCTTTAGCTCATTGACGTGAGAAGCGGAAGCCTCTACCCCCATATAGCCAAGAATAAACGAAGCAAAGATTACCAAAGTATCTACATCCGTAAAATCAGGAATAAGTATTCCTGCAGTCATCTTAATTTGTGAAACGCCTCCTGTGGCAAAATATACAACTAATCCTATCAGAAGTATGATAACAGGAAGAACAATACCTCCCAAAAAACCGATTTTTGAAATACGCTCAGTATATTTTTGTACCGCTCCATCTGTGTGAATGTAAGCACCCACACAATGATTGCTACACCAAAAGAACATAACCAGAGGATTCTCATAAAGTGCATCAATCTTAAATACATACGCAAGAGCGACCAGTATAAAATGCCATAGTTACAAATCCTACTGTTATCTGAAACCATTGGAAAAACAATGCTGAAAAAGCCCCAACGAGGACCGAGTGTATTTCCAACCCAAGAATAAATACTGCCTGACTCCCAGCCTTCAACTGTAGCCATTTCAGCAGAGCAGAGTGCAACAGGTAAGAACCAAAGGATACCGCCTATAATTAAGAAAAATACCAGCTGAAAATCAGAGGTAGCAAAGATGGATGATTCGTATACCGTCATAACCATGGAAGCTGTTATGGCAAAGAATCCAAAAATCCTAATTTGTGCGTGGATTTGTTAGTGGATTTTAATTCGAGGTCGATTTGCTATCCATAATAAAAACTCCTTTCAATTATTATTTTTGATACAATTTATTTTCGAAACTTATGTCACCTTCCTTCTAAAAACTGTTATTATCTTTACTGCTAACCATTGTAATCAATATTCGGGATTTGTAAAGTAAATTTTAAAAAGTTCACAAAAAGACACGCTTTTGAACATATAGTAAAAATGCATAAAATATCCAACTTGAGTATTGATTTTCCGTGTAATATGAGAAAATGTAATTAACAGCTCATTGGATATGAGAGGAAAACAGGGGTAAACAAAATGGAGAATAAACCACAGCACTGTAAGCAATGTGGCAGAGAAATATACTTTGATGGAATCTGTGCTAGTGCAGGGCAGAGAATGAGAAGAATAAGATATTGGCATTTACGGAAGATGAAATAAATGCTAAAATCGGCGAAATCTACGAAATGAGTGCTAAAGGAAGTTAGATGACAACTACGATATCTTTATCAAACTTCTGATTACAGAGATATAAATACTGAAAATATAGCCAAAACAGCGTATAACAGCAAGTATTTTTCCCTTGTGAACTATGTAGGGATGCCTCTAGTGATATAGTAAAGGCTATGCTAGAGCTTGTAAAACAGGATGATATTGATGCTGGGCTGGCAGGAGACTTACTTTTTATGCCTTGCAGTGGCAGGTGGTGAAGAGGTTTTTAAGGCATTTTTAGAGCTTGAAAGACAGCCAAGGAAGTGGAGACAGAAGTTATATGTAAATCCATCCTTTTATGCAACCTATGGTGGTTGGACCTATGATAAAGAAGGAAATTATATTGAAACTAATTTTAATAAATGTTATCCGCTAATAAAGGGAAGTCTTGAGGAGAAAAAGAAAAGCCCTGTAAAAATCGGTGTTAAGACTGATGAAAAATGCCCTAAATGTGGCTGTGATGTATGTAAATCTGATGGAGATTGACGGCAGATGAAAGGCTTGATTTTTATTGGGATTGATGGCGTTATCAAGGCAAAATGCTGTCCTAACTGCTTTACATTTTCAGAGGGAGACTATTGCAGATATACAGTAAATGGTGAGAGTGAGGCTATAGTCGGAGAAGATACCAGTGAGGAAGAGGATTATCTAGGTGAAAGCGGTATAGAGGAACTGACCTCCAATACCTTTGTTTTAGGTGATAAACCTGTTCCACTTAGATTCTATGACTGATTGGGAAGGAGGTTCTTCCATCGGTGGTTTTTGGTACTTGGATACAGGACTGTGAGATAAAGATGTGCCCTGACTGTGGCAAAGCCTATGAAGTATCTTGCTCAGATACAATGGGATACGTACTTGATGGAATGGAGGGTATGCTTACATTGAAATATGTAAGGACTGCAAGACAATGGTTATGTCACATCAACAGACCTAAGAGATTTCGTAGTTGATGCCTATAAAATGTATATGAAGAAATGTCTTCAAAGCAAAATAAATAATAATAACAAAGCAATTGACGCATTAAACAATGTATTTAAGTTATGTGAGATTACCTGAAAATATCGATGTATCTATGGAGTCACAACTGGCTAGGGAGGAAAAAATATGGGGATAAAAATAATTATCGGTAACAAAGAGTTTGTTTTAGATGAGATTGGCTTTTTATATTGAGCAAGATGGATGTATGGGAAAAAGAAACAGATATTTTTCTGGAGATAAAAGCTAATGAGAAAGATGTAGACGATATCGTTTTGATTAACTACTAAATAAAAACAAAAGTAAGATAATAGATACATTTATGGAAGAAAATGACTATTTTATAGAAAATATTAATGATATGATTAAAAGTGGTGATTTTACCGCAGACAGAGAGATTACAGAAAGACTTTTATCGAATCGCTTTTTGTAAATAATGTCACAATTTATGTAAAAAGGAAGTGAAACAGATTTTATGCTGGATTTAGATACTGACCCGGATTATTTAATGGACATCTGGCCTGTATGGAGGTAGATAGTGAATATGGAGTTGAATGTGGGGAATGAACGGATAACAATGGTATGATTTTTAACTATTATTTGGAGGAAAAGTAATGAATGATAAAAATTCGATAAAATTATAAAAAGACTAAAAGAAGATTCAAGGAACAAAAGCTATACAGAGAGGGGTATACCACCTATTTTTCAGGTAAGCCCCAAAGCACAAATCCTTATTATAGGACAGGCACCCGGTAAGAAGGTAGAGGAGAGCCTTATCCCTTTTAACGACAAGTCAGGTGAAAAACTAGTGCAGTGGATGGGCACTGACAGAGATACCTTTTTATTCAGAGAAAATCGCAATCCTGCCTATGGACTTTACTATCCGGGAAAAGGAAAGACTGGAGACCTGCCACCAAGAAGCTTTATAGCTAAGGAATATCATAAGGACATACTTGACCTAATGCCGGATATAAAGCTTACCATTCTAATCGGTTCATACTCAATGAAGTATCACCTCGGCAAAAAGTATGAAGGAGAACCTTACAGAGACAGTGAGAAGCTATAAAGAATACCTTCCTAAGTATTTCCCTATAGTCCATCCAAGCCCGCTAAACTTTCGCTGGCAGAAAGCAAACCCTTGGTTTGAGGGAGAGGTCGTGCCGGTACTTAGGGATATGGTGGAGAAAATACTTGCTGATAGATAAAAACTATAAATAATTGATTTATACCAAAACACAATATAAAGTCGCTATAAAATACTGAAATAGAAAATACTTTTGATATAATTTTAAGGTTTCACTCAATTAATAAGAAAATGTTTAATTGGTGGATATTAAAAATCATATCAAGGAGAAGGAAAATGAAAAAGAAATTTCTAAGAACAACAGGAATCGCAGTTTTGTCAGCTTTGGTACTTTGTGCCTGTGGTAGTGGTAAGACCACTTCAAGTGTAAAAAGTGGGTCTACAGCTAAGGGAGGCAAGCACTCAGGCGTCAAAGTGCGAAGGCTTCAAGTGCAAAGAGCCAGAGTACCTCTAATACCTCAAACAGCAACAGTGAGCCTCTTAATGTTATGGTTCCCGAATGGGCTGTTCCATCAGATAGCTTGTTAAAGGAGTTCACTGATAGCACAGGAATATCAGTAAACATCAACAAGGTTGACTGGGATGCAATAAGACAAGATATCTATTGCAGCAAGCGGTGGAGAAGCAAGTGCTGATGTTGTTGAAGTAGACTGGTCTTGGGTAGGAGAATTTGGCGCTGCTGACTGGCTCGAACCGCTTGAGGTGGATGATGCATTGAAGGCAGATATGCCGACAATATCAACATTTTTCTTTAGGGTGACAAGGTACTTGCTATGCCTTACTCTAATGACTATCGAATTGCTTATTATAACACAAAGCAATTTTTGAAAAAGCAGGAATAAAATCCGCTCCAAAGACCTATGATGAGGTATATAAGGATGTTAAAGCTATAAAGAAAGCGGGAGTAGTAGAACACCCTTATCCGCTTGTTCTTACAGCGGAAGAAAAGGCAAGTACAGGGCTTATCTGGACTGCTTACACTATGAATGACATAGTATTTAATGAGGATGGTACCTTGAATGAGGCCTCCGTTAAGGATGCACTTAATTTTTATAACAAGCTTATAAAAGAAGACCTTATTGATCCTGCAGACAAGACCACTGACGGCAAGAAGACCTATGCAAGGCTTACAGATGGAACTGCAAGCTCTTTAACAGGTCCTACATACATATCTCTAATGTTCAGAACCCTGAGAAAGAGTAAAGTTGTAGGAGAGGGTTACATCAATTTTAATGCTGGTAAAACAGGAAATGCAAAGCATACTATGGCACTTCCTGAGGCACCTGGACAACTAAGTTTCTCAAAGAATAAAGAAGTCGCAAGAAAGTTTATAGACTGGTATCACCAGCAGAAATTCAGGAAAAAGTTAAATGAAGAACTTGGCAATCTTCCCTACCAGAAACTCAGTTCTTGAAAAAGCTTGTCAATGAAGGTAAAATAACCAATGCAGGCGCAATGATTGAACAGGCTAAGCTTTATTGCATCGCCGTTCCTCTAATGGTGTGCCTGTGTACTATAATGAGATGAGCAATGCCATATATAATGCCGTAAATGGCTTGGCACTTGGTAAATCTTAGCGTAGACGAGGCATTTACACAGATGGATAAAAAGATTAAGGAACTTATTGAAGAAAATAAATAGTTTAGTTAAAGGGCGGGTGTCATATCACCCGCCATTTTTGAAAGAGGATATAAATGAAAAAGAAAAATTTGCTTTACACTCTCTTAGCATCCAATGATTATAATTATGCTTGTGTGTAATTCATCCTATTGCTGATGACATTTTCTTACAGTTTGAAAAATGGAAGCTGAAAAGTCAAATGACATCAGATTCATAGGGCTTAAGAACTATATCAATATTCTTAGTTCAGAATCATTTTGCAGAGTGTAAAAATACGTTATTCATACTTGTCGCAGTTGTGATAATTACTACGATGATATCCATTCTCGTAGCATTATTCCTAAAACATTAAGGTGAGATTTTCAGGAGTTTTTACTGCATATAGCTATAGTACCTTGGGCTATTCCGCCTTTTTGTCAATGCTCTATTGTGGAAGTTTGTATTTTATTCAGGTTACGGCTTTTAAATAAACTTCTACTTAATTTACATTTGATAAGCAAACCTATCAGTTGGCTTGACAACCGCTACAGCTTGTTATTCATTGTTTCAATAGTTGTTTCATACAGGCTTATTCCGTTTATGACTCTTATCTGTCTTGCGGGCAGACAGTCTATATCAGAAACATAATAGAAGTCGCCAAAATAGATGGTGCGGGTCGTCTTTATGAGTGTTTAAGAAGATAACAACACCTCTGATGTCGCCTTTCCTGGCCGTTGGTATAACTCAGACCTCGATAAGTGCAATTAACGTGTTTGATGAAATAGTGGCTCTCAGTGGGTATTCAGACATGGGTAAAAGTATGCTGATAGAAAGCTATTTGCTCACATTTAACTTCTTGGAATTTGGAAAGGGAAGTGCATATACTTACATAATTATGCTATTTTGCAGGAATTTGGCTTTGTATACATAAAAAGCCTTAATAGGAGGTGGAATTCTAATGAAAATAATTAACAAAATCCTGTACAGTCTGGCTCTGATTTTTGTTTTTGGTATTTTATGCCGGTCCGTTTATATGGACATTTATTATCTCGGTTACGCCTGATTCTATTGGTGCTGGGAAAAAGAGCCCCTTTTGCCTGAAGAAACTACCTTAAGAACTACAAGACTTTTATTTGATGTGCCTCAAGTCAGGGAACTCTTTTGCTGTCAGGAATAAAAATTCTGCCTTACGCAAGTCTGGTAACTATAATCATCTGTATTCCAATGGCCTGTCTGTCTGCATTTGCACTAGGCCGTTTCAAGTTTATCGGTAAGGATATTGTCAAACAGCTTTGCTTGACACAATGGCAATCCTGTAATGGCGACGATAATACCAATCTATAAAATGTTTATCAAAGATTTTAAGCTCTTAAACAATGTATATACGCTTAGTTTGGTTTATGGACCTCTTATCTTCCTGTGATGTGTATGGCTGATTTTCAAATTATTTTTGCCAGCATACCAAAGGATTTGGATGAAGCTAAAGGTTGACGGATGCGCGAAGATGGGTACATTTGTAAGGGTGATAACCTGACATCTTATCCAATCATAGCATCTGCAGTGCTTATTATATTTTTAAGCACCTGGAGTCAGTTTCAAATACTCTTATTCTAGCATCAAACAGTAATACTAAGCCTATAGCAATAGTAACCTCTGGAGTTTATAACTCAAAAGACACTGTAGACTATGGTATGACAGCAAATCTAGGGTATACTTACTCTCATACCCCTGCGCTATTTTGCACTGATATTTAAGAAATTTCTTGCATCAGGTATGATGAAGGGGGCGAAAAGGGGCTAAAAGGTAGAGAGGTTGTACATTTGACTAAGTAGTCCAATGGTTATATAATTTGATGAAACGGTTTTATAGTATAAATTTTTGCCTGAGACTTGATGGTAAGATATGAAGTGTAGTAATTCCATGTAATGGAGAGGCAAATACACTTAAGCTAAAAATAGAAAGGGAAAACTATGTTATTCATATACTATCCAAAGTAGTTCTGCATCTGCATAAAAGCCAAGAAATGGCTTGATGAGGAGGGAGTAAAATACACTGAGCGCTACATTGTGGAGGAGAATCCATCATTTGACGAGCTTAAAGGAGTGGTGGGAGAAAAGCGGTCTTCCTCTTAAGAAGTTCTTTAACACCAGTGGAATGCTTTATAAGGAAATGCAGTTAAAGGACAAACTTCCGGGGATGAGTGAAGAGGAACAGCTTAGGGACTCCTTTCTACAAACGGAATGCTTTGTTAAAGCGTCCTATCGTAGTAAAAAGGAAAGACTGCAGCTCGTAGGCTTTTAAGGAAGAGACTGAGCGAGAAATTAGTTACAGTAAGATGTTCAAGATAGTTAGCAAGCGCTTATATGCCTATGTGGCTAAAAAGTTCGATAGTTGCTATAGCTTAAACGTTCGCTGGCACACAGCTATTATACTTTATTAAAAGGATGAAATTATGTCAAAAACACGAAGAAAAACCAATGTAATGAGAGCTATTGGATAGCAAGAAGGTAAAGTATACAAGCCACTGCTATATAGATACACCTACTACCAATGGTGAAGCGAGGTAGCTAAAGATACTGGGACAAAACCTGCTGATGTATTTCTAAAACCCTGGTAACTACCTCCAAATCAGGGACAAACTATGTCTTTATCATCCTGTAGCTATGAACTTGACCTCAGCGCAAGAAGCGAGGGGAGAAAAGCATTGAAATGCTTAAATCAAAGGAACTTCTGCCTTTAACAGGGGCTATGTGCACGGAGGTTGCCTCCCATAGGCATGAAGAAGCCTTTCAAAAACCTTTATAGATAAAAAGCTGCAGATGAGAGAGAGGTAATATCTTTAGTGCAGGGAAAGATAGGTTATCAGGGTAGAGCTTACGCTTCCTGAACTCTCCAAAGTCTATAGAATATTCACTGAAGATTTAACTGCTTGACATAAAAATGAGGGATTGTATACAATGATACGTGTGTTAATTTTTAATACGCTGGTAAAGTATAGTTTTTCCTGTGCAAGCCTGCTTGCAATTGAAGGTGTATTATATTTTGTATGCGATGGAGGTCGCGGATTAAAATGGACAATATGGACAATCTTATGAACTGGCTGATAGTCATTCTTAAGGCAGGGTCTTTTTGGAAGGCTCAGAGAGGACATTCTTCTGGGAAGTCACAAAGACAAGGAAGAACTTACTGAAGTGGTTATAGGTAAGGAGTTAGGTGTGAGCAGGACTCCTGTCAGAGAGGCTCTAAGACAGCTTGAACTTGAGGGTCTGGTTACAATTATACCCAATAAAGCTCTATGTGACAGGGATTTCGGATAAGGATATCAATGATATATTTATGATAAGGTCTATCTGAAGGACTTTGTGCCGCCTGAGCTTGTGAGAATATAACTGAGGAACAGCTTGAGAGAAATGGAAGAATCTGTATTTTTAGCTGAATCTCATGCAGAGAAAAGAACATTTTGAGCAGGTGGTTGAATTAGATAATAAATTTCATAAATACTCTACTCATGCTGTAAAGCAGGGTTTTATCAAAGCTTTTGGTGGACTATCATCACTATGCACAGAAGGTTAGAGAAGGTGAATCTTTCTGAAGAAAAGAGGCCAAACATTCTATCCTGAGCATAAGAGAATAGTTGAAGCCAATAAGAATAAAAATGTAGGTCGCTGAAGAATATGCACACGACTCACATAATGGAGTCGATTAAAAGGATGATGATGCAGAGGCAGATGTGAATAAAGTAGAGGCTGTAAAGGAAGTGATTTCTTTTTATAGCCTCTATTTATTGAATTTAGTCATCGATATTTGCTTATGTGACACATTTATCATAAACTATTTGACAAGGTATAAAAACTATGTAAAATAATTACTAAAGAATATATCATGTATGTTTTGAGAGTAGTATGGCAACAATTCACAGATTGCTGATGATGGTAGGGTTTCAAGTGCTGAGTATCAAGAGTCTAAACTATGCATGAGAAAAATTTCTGTAAGTGACGAGACTAGAGAAGCGATTTTTCAGTACAGAGAGAAAATTGGATATAAAAAGAGTCATATATCCTAAGATAGAAGATGTTGCTCTGTTATATTTTACAGATAATGAAGATGAGCTAGAAGATGTTATCATAAAGTAAAAGAAGAAGTTCTAAGGCAAGCTATGAATATACATATGAGTGTGTTTGATTGCAAAGATGGAGAGATAAAATTTACCCAAAAATTAAATGCATTTGTAGCAGTAGGGTGGATTGACCGGAATAAAATAAATGAATTATATGGATATTGTAAAAATGGCGTCTTTATAGGTACTTCCCTGATGAAGTTGTTTGATGCGGTAAGACCTAATATGGATTCGTTTGTAACGCAGATTGTCGATTGCTTTGTGGGTAAAGGCCATAAGACTATAGGATTTATAGGTGGGAGCGATAGGAATATTGATACAGGAAAACCTTCAATGGATATCAGAGAATGGTCTTTCAGACAAAGTGCATCGTATTACAAATGTTTGAATGAAGAATATATATTGATTTCAGATAAGTTTACTGTGGATTCGGGTTATAGACTAGGAAAAATTATTAAAATTAAAAGGTATTGCCTTCAGCTATCTGCATAGCAAGTGATCACACTGGCTGTAGGGGTTTACAGGCACTTAATGAGAAGGGAGTAAAGGTGCCTGAACAAAAGTGCTCTGTTTACTATCAATGATGTAGACATTGCAAATATTTATCTCCTCCGCTAACGACAATACATGTTGATATTAATGTATTTGTGAGACTGCTTTTGGATTTATTAAGAAAATAGGGTTCTAGGGTGGAGAAAGTCACAAAGTCTGTATTTGTAAACGGAACACCTGTATTTTCGTAAAAAGCTGTTAAAGCTAGAGATGTCATATAGGATGGCATCTGTATTAATGTAAAAGTGATTTTGTTGTTGGAAAACGCTAAAAAATAATCGATTGACATATAATTAATAGTGATATATTACTAATAAATAATTCTACCCAATAAAAGTAATTTTATTAATCATATACTTAATAAAGGAGTGAGTATGAATTTTATTAAAGGTGTAGATGTGTCGATGATTAAAGACTTGAGAGAATCATGGAGCATCATCACAGGATTAAACGGAAAGAAGAAGACTGTATAAACTCTACAGCAGTGTGGATATATGGTGCGAATACGAATATGGGCAGACCCATATGACGAGAGCGGCAATTTTTACGGCGGTGGTGGAAATGATCTTCAGACACTATAGAAATCGCAAAGAGTCGTAAAAACGGTATGGAATTTTTGCTGGATTTCCATTATAGTGATTTTTGGGCGGATCCGGGAAAGCAGGTAAAACCTAAAGCATGGGAGAATTTAAGTGGCATAGCTCTTGAAACTGCGGTATATTTGCATACTGTAAATACATTAAAGGCATTAAGAAACGAACAACTTGTTCCTAAGATGGTGCAGGTAGGAAATGAGATTACAAATGGTTTGTTGTGGCCTGATGGACATGTAAATCAAACAGATACAATGGTACTTCTCATAAAGTCAGGTATTAGAGGTGTCAGGGAAGAATGTCCAGCTGCTAAAATTGTTCTTCATTTAGATTTTGGAACAGATAATAAATTGTATAGAAAGTGGTTTGACAGCATAAGAAAATATGAGGTTGACTTTGATGTTATAGGCTTGTCGTATTATCCACACTGGAATGGAGGACTAAGTCTTCTAACTGAGAATATGAATGATATTAGTGAAAGATATGACAAAGATGTACTTATAGCTGAGACATCGATTGGATATACGACTGAGACTTTTGGGTGTAAGGGTACGGTGTATAATAAAGAACTTGAGAAACTTACCGGATATCCGGCAACTCAAAAAGGCCAGGAAGACTTTCTAAGAGAACTTTTCAAGACTGTTAGAAATGTGAAAGATGGAAGAGGAATCGGTGTTTTTTATTGGGAACCTGCTTGGCTGCCAATTAATGATTGCACGTGGGCAAGTAATAGTGGATGCAAATATATGAACGAAAAGGAAGAACCTGGTAACGCAATGGCTAATATGGCATTATTTGATGATAAAGGAATGCTAATAGTGCTTTATTAAATATACACACAATGTGAGGATAAGGTATGAGAATAATAATTTCAGCAATGTCGTTAATGATTTGCAGTTGGAAAGTCTTGTAGCTTGTAACTAGCTCTGAAAAAGAAGATGCTAAGCTTACGATTTGGACAAATATGGAGGTAGAAGCAAAAACAATTCAAAAATATGCAAATGAATGGGGAAGGAAATGGATATAAGGTGAGGTTACTCATCAGTCCCCTTCAGTACAACAGTTTGCTCAAGCAGTGAAAAGTAAAGATGGACCTGACGCAGTAGTAGGAATTCAAATGATCAGCTTTGCTGATTATGTTACATGCGGATTTAGCGGATGAAGTATCAAACGATTTATTTAAAGAGTGATTTTTCAGAAAGCAGCAGTAAAAAGCCATGCTATGTTGCTGGGAAAAATATGCACTTCCACTTTCAGTAGAAACAACAGCCTTATTTTATAATACTGATTTAGTATCTGAGGTTCCATCTACTTGGGAGGAACTCGTTGAACAGGCTAGTAAAAAGGCGGTGTACAGTTTGACGCATCTAGTATTTATCTAAGATTTAGGATTTGTGAGGGCTTGTGGAGGATAGTATTTTAATTATAAAAGATGGAGCATACGATGTTTCTGATATTGGCTAGCAAATGAAGGCGCAATTAAAGCATATGAGTTTATAGAATGATCTTAAGAATAAATATAATCTTGTAAGTGGAGATATAACTGCAGATATTGCAAGAAGTAATTTCCAGAATGGTAAGATGTGCTTATTATATAGGTGGACCTTGGGATATAGATGGATTCAAATCAGCTGGAACACATTTTGCTATTTCTGAAATGCCTACATTTAATGGAAAACCTTTTGTAACACCTGTAGGAACTCAAGTAAGTTTTGTTAGCAAAGTCAGCAAAAATAAAAGAAAGCTTTGGGAGTTTATCAAATATTTAGTTGATAATGAGCGTCAGAAATGTATGCTAGTGGGAAATAGAATACCAGCAAAAATATCTGAACAGGGAATAGACAAGATTAAAGAAGATAAATTCGCCAAGGTATTTGCGACGCAGATTAACAATGGAGAACCTATGCCTACAGTATCAGAAATGGGTCAGCTTTGGGAAATCCATACAAATAATATAAGGTCAATGTGGTCAGGAGGAACAGACTGCTTACTCCAAGCAAAGAATAATATTGTTAAACAGCTAAGATAGCTATTGAATTGATGAATCTCAGGAAAGTAGTGGATTATGGGCAAAAAGGAATGGCACAGCATATGCATACCTTACACTGGCATTAGTTTTCTATATTTTTGGTGACTTTTCTGCCAATTGTATATACGGTAATTTTTATCATTTACAAATTACAATATGTATCACCCTGGATAATTTCTGCATTATAGGGTACAAAATTATATTACGGTACTTACAGGAAACATTCGAGCTGTGTTCTTTCCTGTTTTAGGGTGGACGGTGTGTTTTCGCATTGATAAGACTGGCAGGTGCATATGCTGTAGGCTTATTTCTGCAGTTTTACCTAACAATCCCAATATGAAGGAAGTTAAATATGTAGGGTAATATCATCATTCCTTGCATTAATGTCTACAATTGCTATATTAGCTTGCGTGGATCATAAACGAACAATACGGTGGAATTAACAACTTATCGCATATGTTGGGGGTATCACATAATATTCCTTGGCTTTACAAGTCCGTTTTGGGCAAGAGTAGGAATTATATATACGTATGGCTGAGACTCCGTATATGATGAATGTATGCCTTGGCGGATTGCAGGCTGGCTTCTAAAGAATATTATGAGGCAAGAGTTGATGGAGCTTCAAAAATACAGTGCTTTAAGAGTATTACCCTGCCATTGGTAACAAAATTATCGGTTCCTCTGGTGATTTCCTCGTTTGCGACAAACTTGTAACAATTTTGGTAATATATATGATTACACGTGGAGGACCCGCAAGACCCGATAATCAGTTTGCAGGATATACAGACATATTAGCGAGCACGACTTTGACAAAAATGACGACCCGGTCTAACAGGTATGAGCTCTCAGCTACGTTTAGTGTCTGATATTTATAATAATAGAGCTTTACGCTGATAAATATGCGTTTGTCGGATCTTTAAGGAGAATGATTAAATGATGTATAAAGGTAAAATAAAAACTTTGAAATGAAGAGATTATGGGGAAAGTAGAATAGCGATTTGGATTGCATGCAGCGAGCTTATTTCCGGAAGTGTGGATAATATGTCATCTCTTTCGGCAGGAGATGTTTTTCTATCATCGCGTTTCCTCAAAAATAGCTTTAGAGCATTATGTTATCTTATTTAGAGATACGGAGTTTACCAGATGGATGCTTAACTCTTTGAAATTTTGTTTTTATAGTTGCAATCATTCAGCTTATTTTGACAGCACTTGCACTTTATGCGTTTTCTAGATAAGACGATGGAAGAAAAATATGGATTAATGACGTTGTTGGTACTACAGGTATTCCCCACAACATGGCTGTTGCTGGGTATTATATTCTTATTTATAAATTTGATAGTTGATAGTGGAGTAGCTCTTATCTTTGTATTGTCAGGAGGAAGTGCATATATTTGGTTGCTCAAATCCTACATAGATGGACTCCCAAAGGAACTTGATGAAGCTGCTATGGTGGATGGAGCAACGCAATTTGAAGTGTTTTTACAAAATAATTATTCCACTAGCAAGACCTCAGATGGCGGTAATATTTTTGTTCTCTTTATTGCTACCTATAGTGAATATGTTATAACTTCGATGCACAAACGCTCCCGAAATATGACCCAGCCTGGGGATTGCAGACGTTTATAAGTGATCAGTTTCGCGCTGCACTGGACACTATTTTCAGTCAGCAAAGAGTTATTTCGTCCATTCCGATACTGTACTCATTTATGTTTCTTCAAAAGATCTCATTCAGAGGATTGCTGTGGTGTAAAGGGACGACGGATATGATTTATTCTGACAAGCGAGAGCCTTTTTAATTATATACTAATGATGTGAAAAGCGATTCAATAATATGAATACATAAAAACTGGAGGAAACAATGATACGGTAGGTGATGTAACAGAAGTACTCTATGGTGGGGGATTATAACCTCGAGCAATGGCCTGAGCATATATGGAAAGAAGATATGCGTTTGTTTAAGAATGCTAATATCAACATAGTTACCTTAAATGTATTTAGCTGGGCATCATTGCAACCATCGGAAAATGAATATGATTTTTCTAGATTAGACAGGATAATGCGACTGGTTAAAGAAAAATGGACTTAAAAGTATGTATGGCAACTCAACAGGTGCGCACCCTGCACTGGATGGCAAAAAGACATCCGATATTTTAAGCACTGATGCAAAATGGTATAAAAACGAAATTTGATGGAAGACATAATCCTGTCCCAATAGTCCCAACATACAGAAAATATGCTCCTGCTGGCAAGAGAATTGTCCAAGCATAAGAATTAGTGATAACATTGTTGGATGGCATATTTTCAATGAATTTGGAGGTGAGTGCTACTGTGAAAATTGTGAGAGGGCTTTTAGAAAATGGCTTAAAGAAAAATATAAGAATATTGAGACGGTAAATCAAAGCTATAACACTGCATTCTGGGGGCATACATTTTATGATTTTGATGAAATTGTGTTACCTAATTATCTTAGTGAACATTTTGGGAAAATGAACAGACAATGTTTCGCAAGTATTTTCTTGATTATAGGCGGTTTATGTCAGATAGTATGCTGAGTGTTTCAAACTTGAATATGATAGTATAAAGATGGAGATACCTGATGCAAGAATTACAACAAATTTTATGTGGTTCTACAAAAGGTCTGGATTATCAAAAATGGGCAAAATATATGGACTTTGTTTCCTGGGATTGTTATCCTTTTCCAGAAGATAAAATCTCTACAGTTGCACTTTGCCATGACCTGATGAGAGGACTCAAAAACCAAAATTCTTTCGTTCTTATGGAGCAAACTCCAAGTGTGACAAATTGGCAGCCAGTAAATAAACTTAAAAAGCCTGGAGAAATGAGGCTGTTAAGTTATTTGGCCATGGCTCTATGGAGCAGATGCTATACAGTCAACCTAGAAGAAGTATAGGCGCCAGAAAAATTTCATGGTGCAGTGATAGATCACGCAGGTCGAGATGATACCAGAGTGTATAAAGAAGTAAAGTCGTTAGGTAATGAACTAACAAAGTTAAGTGATATACTGGATGCAACGACACCTTCAGAGGCCGCTATCGTATTTGATTGGGATAACTGGTGGTCAGCTAGAGATATTCATCAGACCAAGTATATACTTGAAATATCTGGATTCCGTTAAGGACTATTATTCGGCATTATACAAAGAAAAATATTCCAATTGATATAATAGGAGTTAATGATGACTTTAAGCAGGTACAAGTTGGTAATAGCTCCACTGCTTTTATATGATTAATGATGATTTTAGATGAGACTTAGACGTTATGCTGAGTGGTGGCGGACATTCATAACGACGTACATTTTAGGGACTGGTTAATCGATTGTGATTTGCAACCGGAGCATATCCGGGAAAATTAGAGATATTCTTGGGATATGGGTTGAGGAACAGGATGCGCTTGTTGAAAATGAGAAAAATAGTTTTATCTTCAACGGTAAACGATATCCTGCCGGTATTATTTGCGATATCATGTCATACGGAGGGAGCAAAAGGCTTTGGCTGTTATGAAAGTGATTTTTATAAAGATACACCTATTATAACTGGAGAATATTTTTGGCAGGGGAAGGGCTGATATGTTGGGGAGCCGCTCAGATGAGGAGTTTTTACAGTGACTACTGAGTCTATGTGCAGTGAAATAGGCGTAGAACCGGTTATTCACACCCAAAAGTGGAGTAGAGGTTACATTAAGGGTGAATGATAAAGGAAAATTTTTGTTTTTTAATAAATCATTCATCTGAGAATAGAGATGTAACGCCTTTGTGATGCCTTTGACTTGTTAAATGAAGTTGATGTAGAAAGAAAGGTTACAGTATTGCTGGTTGATAAAGATGTAAAAGTCTCATAGATTTTAGCACAAATACAATGTTAGTTTCTTTATGCAATACACATAGCAAAGAAGCTAATTAATAATGATATACGAATTCAAGGTAGATCGTTAGTAAGTATGACCATATCTACCTTGAAAAAGTACATCATAGAGCATGTGCCAATTACCACAGTCACCGGGATTGTGATAATTAGCCTCTAGCTTTCCCGCCATCGCATATTATCATGGTGGCAATAGAATCCAGATTAATTATTTCTATAAACCTAATCTTTAGTACAATGAATAAGATAATTAAAATGCGGGTAGTGCCACACATAGCAAGAATCAGAGTATTTGAGCATCGAGCCCATCTATGTCTTTCCCTATGTTCATACTCGGATATTATCATATTTTTCCCGGGTAATATTTTTATCTAGCGTACTTATCTCATAAAGGGCTGAGGCTATAGAAATGTGCGCGACATCTATGAGTGGCTCCTATAGCACCGGTGAGAATTGTACCAAAGAGTATTCCCTTATAATCAAGATTCCTAAACTGCGGTATGTAAGCGAGGCTTATGGAGCTGTCGTCTGCAAGCCCTGTAAGATGGGCAAAGTTTCCAAAAGACGAAGGTAAAATGCCTGGAAATTATTACGCCCAGAGAAGTGCCGATTATGGCGACCAGAGTCTTGATATTCCGCCCGCTGCGATAATAAGGGTTATTATAACTACGGGTATGAAATTTCAAGCGAGGCAATTATGGGATTTACGCCCTTTATTATAAGCGGTATATATCCAAAGAATATCATAGCTACAGCTATAACCAGAGAAATCAAGAGTCTTAAGTCCATTAAAGCCGCTTCATGATTAATAGCAGGGCTATAAAAGACCTACTATGAGGTAAACCTGTGTATCCCTCACCTTTTCCTGTATTTTTACTGTCTCTATCTGTCCATTTTCCTCTGTAGCCCTTACAAGCAGCTTGTCCCCTGCCTTGAATATGTAGTAGCCTGGCATTATTCCTCTCGATGTATGGCGTATGAGGTTTCACCCTTATGGCTTCCATCAAGCTATTTCTACCTTAAGATGCTGATATCTGATGTCCGCCCTTAGAGATACATTTCGTTTTTCGTTAGTGTCATCATACTCAATCTCAAGCACCTTTGCCTTGAATATGATGTAGTCAGTATCCTCCATTGCCTCTGAATAATGCCGTCTCATGTCCTTGTCGGATGAAAGTTCGTCAGAGTAAGCCTTGGTAAATGCCGCTGATATAAAAGCTAAATTCATTAAAAATATAGTTATTAGCTATGATGCAAAACTTTTTCATACAAAACTCCGTAAATTTATTTAATGATGCATGTCACAAAAATATAAAATTAGATTCTGACTGTTTGCAAGAGGATATATTATCTTATGCAAGAGCTACTATAAACATATTCTAGTAGGAGTCCTGTATCATAAGATATCAAAATAAAAGCAGAAAAACTCAAGTGCTAAGTAGAAGCTTTTGTATATTTTACATATAGAATCTATTTAAAATAAAAATGTCTACAAAAAGGATGAGAAGTGTATTGAATATATCAGGAAATATATGTAGAATTCTAACTCAAAGTGTATTGTCTGCGGTTAAATAGCAGATGATTCGTAAGGAATACTATCGATATCAGATTGACGATGGCTGTCTATTAAGGTCTTTACGCTATAATAGCAGGACAATCTAAGTGTGGATGGTATTAGAACAATTTAATTTAAGGAGGGTGTACAATGAAAATGAAGAAACTATTGTCACTGGCACTTGCAGGAGCATTGGTCTGTACGGGTACTGCTTCTGTGATTGCCGCAAATGCATCTAAGCAGGAGATGAAGCTTAGAGAGGCTAACCTTTTACTGATGCAGTAAAGGGAAACGAAGATGGATTTATTACTAAGGGAGAAGCTGTTGTACTTGTATTAAATGCACTTGGTTACAAAGAGGATGTAAATACCAAGGAAGACTATGTTAAGCTCAATCCTTTTAATGATGTATCCACCTCTTATAAGGGGTATTTAGGCCTTGCATACGACTTGGGGCTTGTACAAAAGGCAGACAGCTTTAATGAAAATGAGACCGCTAAGGAAGATTATCTTCTAGGCCTTGTACTTAGGGCGTTAAACTATCAAGATGCCTTTACTGATACAGAAAATCTGGCTGTTAGAGAGGGCCTCGTTGATGAAAGTGATTACTTGAGGATGATGTAACAAGGAAGAGGTCGCAGAGATTATCTTAAACAGTCTAAATGCTGAACTAGGTGATGGAACCAAGACCAAATTCGGTGAATACTCGTAGAGCCGGCATCCTTTCAGAAGATAAGCTTAAAGCACTTGGAGTAAAGGCTGAATTAAAGGATAAGGAAGACGTTCACATACTTTATTTCAACGACTTTCATGGCAATATTACAGAGGAAATTACAGGCAAGAAGCGTAATATGGGTATGGCTAAGATGGTAGGCTATGTAAACGAGTTTAAGACTGCACATCCTAATACAATAGTTCTGTCAGGTGGAGATAACTATCAGGAACTGCTGATTCTAACCTCAACCTTTGGCAAGCCTGTAACCGCTATGATGAAGCGGTATGAATACCTTAGCCTCCGCAGTAGGAAACCACGAGTTTGACTGGGGCTATGAGAAGATAAAGGGCTGGGCAAAGGACGGAAGCTTTAAGTATCTTGCATCCAATATCTATGACAGAAAGACAAACAAGCCGGTATCTTGGGCAAGTCCATATATGATAATTAAAAAATCAGGGATAAAGATTGGTATAATAGGCCTTGCGCATCCTGATACACCATCCCTTGCCAAGGCTGAGTATGTGGAGAACTTTGAATTTAGAGACCTGTTAAGTCAGCCAATGAGTGGGTGAAATACCTTAAGTCGGGAAAGGCAAAAGAGGGCAAGCCTGATGTTATCATTGCTCACGCACATTGACTCAGACCAGAACTTTGATACAAAGGAAATTACAGGTAACGCAACCAAGCTCGCAAATGAGGTAAAGGGGCTTAATCTCGTGCTTTCTGCACATTCTCACAGAAGTGTAAACGGCAAGGTGAATAATGTGCCTATACTTCAGGCATACTGCTATGGACGTGCAGTAGGCTATGGACATTAGATGTAGATAAGAAGGTTAGCATCTAAGAAGGTTAAAGTGAGCGTTAAGGCTAAGAATGATAAGAAAAGAGGCAAGAAGTCTAAACTACAAGGTTGTGAAAAAGACAACTTACAAGGTAAAAGACATTGCTACAGAGCTTTATGATGCAAGTATTATAAAGGATAAGATAATCAAGTCTGCTAAGGCTGGGATGAGTTCTATACCAAGCTTCAGGCTGAAATAGCAGATCAAGAAGAATAAGGTATTAGGAGAGGCAACTGAGGCATTTACGTATAATAGAAGTGACAAAGGAAGTGTAACTCTGCTTGGAAGATGGGCTTGCAGTGAGGTTATGGCAGAGGAGGCTAAGGCTGAGATTGCTATACAGAATGGCGGTGGTCTAAGACGTCACCCTTGAAAAGGGCAAGATTACCATGGGTGATTTTATACTGAGATTATGCCATTTGACAACTATCTTACATCCATGGACTTTAAAGGAAAGGACATAAAAGAAGGCTATTGATCACGTGTATAGATATGCCTAGCACAACAGATGGTGCTTTTAGGCCTATAGTTGAATATGATGGAACTAAGCCTTATGGAAGCAAGATAACTAAGATTACCTGTCAGACGGCACTCCGCTTTGAGGATGAGAAGACCTACAGAGTTGTAACCAATGACTTGTATTTGGCGGTGGAGACGGTTATGACTTCAGCGGTGCAACCAATGTAAGATGACTATCCCAATAAGGGATGTACTGGTGTTCGCAATAGAGAAGGCTAAAGACCATGTACGCCTAAGAAGGTAGACTATATCAGGGATATATCCAACAAAACCGTACAAAAGTTTTACTAAGATATAGGTGTTAAAAGGTACGTAACCGCTTGCAAAACCGGTGTCAACGGTGATTTATACTTTGAAACTTATATCCCAAAAATCATATTTCAGAGGAGTGGCTAAAGTCTGCCCTTTTATACGAGCCACTCACAGCATAAGTCTGTAAGTGCTTCCACTGCAACTATATACTGATTTAAACATAATTCGCCCTACATTAAAATAATTTGTAATTTATATAAAACACTTGACAAGTTATTTAGGTGAGCAAGTACTTTATCAGAGTATAGAAACAAGTTGAAAAAGATGAGCTTATATCGAAGCAGTTGCTTAGACAGGGAGATGATGATTTGGAAAAAGAGTGTATATAGTCTGGTGCTTATGGATGATGTGGTGAGGCTATCAGACAGCTGGCTTATGAGAGAAATACCAACCGCCCAATCTTATTAACCAGATACTTGCAGAGAATGTTAATTACATTACCCTCGAGATGAGGATGAAGGATATATTTACTCAGCTTGAAGGCATACTCGGAGAGTTGTTATCAGATACTTGACAGGTCATCTGATTCTATGTTTGCCTTAAGAAGCCCTATAAGATATAAGTACCGTCCTATGATAAATTATACTATAGAGCTTTTCAGGAACCAAAGGAGATAGTTGGAAGCAAAGTTTCGTATAGAACAAGCGAGTGGAATTTTACAGATGCTGTGAGAATCTCTTCACCAGATGGATAGATATGGAGAACAGATACCTGCAGCGAGCTTCACCCTCGAGGGAGTTCCGTCTGACTTTGACAATGCAGAAAGTATAGAGAGGCTTTCTAAAGTATCAGATGAAAATGAGCTTAGTGAAAATGAAATAAGCAGCTAATAGGAGAGTACATCAAGGTGCTTGACAAATGCATCAAGTTTTATTTTGAACATCATATGATGAAGAATTAATAGAAAAATGATTCATGCTTTATGAGGATTACCTTAAAAGTATGTGAATATAGTATAAAGGAGGCAATATGAACACATCAAAAACTTACGACTAAATCCGTGGAGGCTCTTGAAGCCGCCAGAACTTCATGAAGGATAACTACAATTCCTACATAGAAGAGTCACAGTTTTACTTAGCTCTGCTCACAGGAGAGTCAGGGCTTATAGGTGAGCTTTATAACCAAGATGGGCAAGTCTCTACCTAATCTTGCAAAGCAGAAACCAGACATATAATTGATAATATTACCTAAGGTTACAGGTGATGTAAGTGGTGAAATATATATTTCCAATGAGACAAATGTCAGCCTTAATGAAGCTGGAGGCACAGGCAATCAAGATGAAGGATGAATACACTCCGTAGAGCACATTATGATTGGTCTCCTTAGAAAGCCTGACAGCAGCTGAGGGAGTTATTTAAGACGTTTAATATTACAGAGAAAGGAGTTTTATAAAGCAATCTTATGGATGTACACGAGAATCAGAGAGTTGCAAACCAGAACCCTGAGGACACATACAATGTTCTTGAAAAATACGGGCAGGATCTGGTAGAACTCACAGAAATAATAAACTTGACCCTGTTATAGGCAGGGATGATGAGATAAGAAATGTGATTCAGATTCTCTCAAGAAAGAGAAAGAATCAACCCTGTGCTTATAGGTGAGCCTGAGTGTTGGTAAGACTGCTACAGCAGAGGACTTGCACTCAGAATAGTAAAGTGTGATGTTCCACAGGGACTTAAGGACAGGAAGATATTTTCCCTTGACTTGGGTGCTCTTGTGGCTGGTGCAAAGTACAGGGGCGAGTTCGAAGAGAGGCTCAAGGCTGTACTTAACGAGATAAAGAAGTCAGAAGGCGAGATTATCTTATTCATAGATGAGCTTCACACCATAGTTGGTGCCGGCAAGACAGACGGAGCTATGGATGCGGGCAACCTCTTAAAACCAATGCTTGCAAGAGGTGAGCTGCATTGTATAGGTGCTACAACCCTTGATGAGTACAGAGAATACATCGAAAAAGGATGCGATCCCTTGAGAGAAGATTCCAGCCTGTAATAGTAGATGAGCCTACAGTTGCAGATACAATCTCTATACTAAGAGGACTTAAGGAGAGATACGAGGTTTTCCACGGTGTTAAGATTCAGGATGCTGCCCTAATAGCCGCAGCTACCCTTTCACATAGATATATCTCAGACAGGTTCCTTCCTGACAAGGCTATAGACCTTGTAGATGAGGCCTGTGCACTTATCAGGACTGAGATGGATTCCATGCCTGCTGAGATGGATGACATATCAAGAAAAATAATGCAGCTTGAGATAGAAGAGGCTGCACTTTAAGAAGGAGGATGACAAGCTTAGTCAGGCCCATCTTGAGGATATAAGAAAAGAACTTGCAGACCTTCGTGAGAAGTTTAACGAAATGAAGGCAAAGTGGGAGAATGAAAAGAATGCCATAGAGAAGGTTCAGAAGCTTCGTGAGGAAATCGGAGAAGTAAATGCCCTCATTGAAAAAGGCGAGAGAGAGTACGACCTTAATAGGCAGAGAACCTAAGTACGGACGTCTTCCTAACCTTAAGGCAGAGCTTGAAAAGCAGGAGAAACTTGCTGAGGAGAGCAGTAATTCTTCAAACAGCCTTCTGCGTGACCATGTTGGCGAGGAAGAAATTTCAAGAATAGTCGGACGTTGGACCGGTATCCCTATCACGAGGCTTATGCAGGGTGAGAGAGAGAAGCTTCTCAATATGGAGGGCATACTCCATGAGAGAGTTATAGGACAGGATGAGGCTGTAACCAAGGTATCAGAGGCAATACTCCGTTCAAGGGCAGGTATCAAAGATCCTGACAAGCCGGTTGGTTCCTTCCTCTTCTTAGGACCTACAGGTGTTGGTAAGACAGAGCTGGCAAAGGCACTTGCACAGTCACTTTTTGACGATGAGAAGAACCTTGTAAGAATAGATATGAGTGAATACATGGAGAAATACTCCGTGAGCAGGCTGATTGGAGCGCCTCCGGGATATGTTGGCTATGAAGAGGGTGGACAGCTTACTGAAGCAGTCAGAAGAAAGCCTTATTCAGTAGTGCTTTTTGATGAGATAGAAAAGGCTCATCCTGACGTATTCAATGTACTTTTACAGGTACTTGATGACGGTCGTGTGACCGACTCACAGGGAAGGACTGTTGACTTTAAGAACACAATCATTATCCTTACGTCAAACCTTGGCTCTATGCAGATACTTGATGGAATTCAGGAGAATGGTGAGATTTCAAAAGAAGCCATCGACAGTGTAAATGACCTTCTTAAAGCAAGCTTTAGGCCTGAGTTCCTTAACAGGCTTGACGAGATTGTATTCTACAAGCCTTTACAGAAGGAAAATATCGGCAAGATAGTTGACCTTATGCTTAAGGACTTGAAGTACAGACTTAGCGGAAAGAATCTTAGTCTTGAAGTAAGCGAAGCAGAAAGGATTATATCATGAAAAAGGTTATGATCCAACTACGGTGCAAGGCCTCTTAAGAGACTTATCCAGTCAGAGGTTGAGACTTTGATTGCAAAAGAGATAATTAAGAAGGACATTCCTGCAGGAAGTGTACTAAAGGTGGATGCAGTAGACGGAAAGCTTACAGTTAGTGAATAATAAAAATTATATATTTAACCGGCTCCCATACTAAAATCATTCAGCATGGGCAGCGGATCTATTTCTAAAATTAAAGGACTGGTATGACTAAAAACTGCTTAATCTCTATGTCTTACGCCATCAAAATGTATTCTTGCCCTATATAATCATCTATCATCTTGATGTCTCTATCTCTGGATTCCTGTGACAACGAGGTCTAGAGAAGTCGCCATATTGTTAATCATAGAATTAGTAGCTATCCCTGATATGGCCTTTAATATATTTCTTTTCTATTAAAGTCATCCTCATCAAGAAACTCCATAAAAAGAGTCTCAGCCCTCTTTTTGAATCGTCATCTGTATAGGTATTTGAAGTATTAGCTGACTCTGCCTTAGATGATGCCAAAGCCCCGCCTAAAACGGTAGAAGCTTGAGGACTTGCTTCGGCAGTGGCTGTACGAAGGACAGTGCCTTGCGCCTGAGTATTTACTAAAGCTACCTTGGTAAACCTATACCTTTCCTTTACCTGGGGATATTTTTCATGGTCTACCCTGCTTAGGAAAACATAGAAAGCGGTCTTGCGTATATACCAAAGTCACCGTACAGTGCCTGATAGATAACCAGCTCCTCCCCCGTTTCGCTATGTGTTGCTATATTTAATATCTGATAAAAATGTCCCTTAAAATGCCTATATACTTCAAAAGGCTTTAGGTATAAATCTTGTAGTATTATCCATGTATAAACGCTCCTTACTATTATAATTACTATAAATTGATATGGGTCATATAGTATTTGACCCTCAGGATGTCTGTATACCGTGTTTAATTAAATATTTTAAAATTGTAATCATGCTCTGTCAAGGTAAAAGTCCAGCACTTTTAAGTGAAAATGCACACAAATCGGTGCTTAACCGTTATTTATAATTAATATAACAAATAATTATGAAATTATATCATACTAAATGTTTTACACGGGCTTGACAGTTGTCTTTGTGTTAGCATATAATAATGCAGCATTGTTTTTACAAGGGTAGTCATTAATTACCTTTGTTTTGCAAATATAAAGGAGGAATTAAGACAATGAAAAAGAAAAAGCTTTTAAGCGCTCTTCTTGCCGGTGTTATGGCGGTAACACTTACAGCTTGTGGCGGTAACTCTGCTTCAACTGAAGGAAGTACAAGCGCTGCATCAGGAAGCACAGACAAGTGTTGCATCAGGAAGCACAAGCGCGCATCAGGAAGTACATCATCTGCTACAGAGACACCTGTAGATGGAGGACAGCTTATAATCGGTGACCAGACACAGTCAAATGGTGATATTTATCCATACTGGACAAATAACATTTCAGATTATAATGTTTACAAGCTTACTTTCGGTTATGACACTATCGTTGTAGATAAGAATGGTAAGTTCGTAGTAGATCCACAGGTAGTTAAAGAAAAGACCGATAAGAAGAATGATGATGGTACTGTTACAACTACATATAAGCTTCAGGAAGACCTTAAGTGGAGCAATGGTGAAAGCATCACTGCAAAGGATTATGTATTTAGATATCTTTTCTTCTCTTCACCACAGCTTGTAGAAATGGGAGCTTCAGACAATACCGAAGGCTCTAAGTTAGTTGGCTTTGCGGATTATAATGCAGGTAAGACCAAGGTATTTAAGGGTGTTAGACTCTTAGGAGATTATGAATTCTCAGTAACCATCAATAAAGAATACCTTCCAAACTATTATCAGGATGCCCTTGCAGCTGCAAGTGCCGGTTATATGAAGGGATGGCTTCCTGGATATGATATAAAGGATGACGGTAAGGGCGCTTACTTTACAAAGGACTTAGATGCTAAGAAGCTTAATAAGCAGGTTAATGCATACCGTATGGATTTGAAAGTTTATTCAGGTCCTTATATGAAGGAAAAATACGATGAGACTTCTAATACCTACACACTTGTAAAGAATCCTAACTACAAGGGTAACTATGAAGGACAGAAGCCACACATCGACACAATTATCTATAAGTTCGTTCAGCCTGAGACTCAGATGGATGAGCTTAATACAGGAAGTGTTGACATCCTTGTAAAAATGGGTGAGGCAAACGAGATTAACTCAGGTATGGATCTTGTAGACAAGGGAACTCACGGTTATGTAGATTATCCACGTAACGGATACGGAAGAATCTTATTCGTATGCGATAGAGGCCCTACACAGTATGCAGAGGTTCGTCGTGCAGTTGCTTATCTTCTTGATAGAAATGAATTTGCTAAGACATTTACGGGCGGACACGGCAGCGTAGTTAACGGCTACTATGGTACAGCTCAGTGGATGGTTGAGGAAAGAGAAGATGAGATAGGTAAGCTTTAACCAGTACAGTTTCTCAGTAGATAAGGCTATCGAAGAGCTTGAAAAAGGCAGGATTTACACTCGGTAAGGACGGAAAGCCATATAAGAGCGGACTTCGTTATAAGAAGCTTGATGACGGTAAGCTTATGCCTCTTACTATTAAGTGGTGCTCATCAGAGAACAACCCTGTATCAGACCTTCTTGCAACCAAGCTTGCTAACAGCGAGGATGTAAAAGAAAGCAGGTATGGAGATTAAGCAGACAGTTGTTACATTTAATGAGCTTATCGAGAACTACGAGCAGTCTAAGCCAAACGACTACAATATGTACAACCTTGGTATAGGATTCAACGTTCTTTACGAGCCAGAGGAGGCATATAAGGTGGTGGTCCACAGAATAAGAACAGGATTTCCGATAAAGAGCTTGCTAAAGCTTGCAAAGACCTCAACCTTGTAGATCCTTCTAAGGAAGATGAGTATCTTGACAAGTTTGTAGCCTTCAGAAGAGATGGAACGATCAGCTTCCTGATATTCCTCTTTACTCTAACCAGTACTATGATTTCTTTAACAAGAAGTTAAAGGGTTATGAGGGAATTAAGGATTCTATCTGGGATATCACTTCTCAGCTTGTTTACTGCTGGGTTCAGGAATAATCTAAAATATAAGGTGGCGGACTCTATTGAGTCCCTATATTTCTAGTTTGACAGGAAATTTCTGAAATTACCTGTCAACATAAAAAATCTCTCGAGGGATCGCACTGCAGGTGGATATGTAGATCCGCTCACGCGACCCGTGCCAGGCAGTGAACTCGCGACAGTTCTTTCTTAGTGCGCCTGAAGCGGCGCACGTTTCTAACAGGTTGAAAGTCCCTGAATCCGCCCGGTAGTGGGAAGGATATAGCCGAAAGCAAAGGGGTGTCGAGGGTGACCTCGAATCTGAAGGAAGCTGGATATGAGGAAGATACTAACTCATCGGGCAAATCTCTGGTCTGACGAACAGAAATCTCATATGAGGTTATGCATGAGGGATAAGACTGCTGAACAAGCCAAAAGTCCAATAACTACACGGAATCATGCATGATAAATGAGGCAGATAGATGGAGAGGAAGAAACGTGTGGTACCTAGGAGGTCTGTGTGATAGTCTTGAAAGAGGTAAACATTGCTAGGAGACAATGCTGAACATCATAGAGAGTCAGCAGAGGTCATAGTAGTCCGAGACAAAGGACTGAGATCAATAGGGTCTCAAGTATAACTGAGAAAGGAGGAATGACTAGTTATGGCAGAAAAACACTGAGAACAGTGGCTGTTTGCAGAGAGATAGTGCGGAACATGGAAGGGTATGCAAAAAGCGCGCAGGTCATTCAATCTGATATGGAAAAGAAAGAGACAGTGCTGCAATGAGCTCTTGGAAGCGATACTGTATAAGGATAACTTTAACAGAGCGTATAAGAGAGTTAAGGCAAACAAGGGAGCACCTGGGTTGATGGAATGACCATCGAAGAGGCACTTCCATACCTTCAGGAACATCAACAGAGTTAACAACACGTATTTATCGTGGAGAGTATACTCCGTCTCCAGTAAGACGAGTTGAGATTCCCAAAGCAGATGGTAGGGTGTGCGAAAAGCTGGCATACCAACAGTGATAGACCGTACACTTCAACAAGCGATAACACAACAGTTAGTGCCAATCTATGAGCCACTTTTTGCAGACAGCAGTTACGTACTGCCCAAACAGAGACGCAAAGGAGCAATACTAAAGGTTAAGGAGATACGCGGAACAGGGCTACATATGCGGTGAGTTCTAGACTTATCGAAATATTTCGATACAATCAACCACGAGATTCTTATCAACCTTCTGAGGAAAACGTAAAAGATGAACGTGGTGCAACTTATCAAGAGGTACTTAAAAAGTGGCGTTATGGAAAATGGAGTGGTTATCGAAACAGAGGAAGGGTCACACAGGAGGAATCTATCCACAGCTACTAACATCTACCTCAATGAATTCGACTGGGAGTTCTTGAAAAGAGGTGTCCCATCATAAGATATGCAGATGACATAGTGCTTCTTGCAAAAAGCAAAAGGGCATCAGAGACTCTTAGAGAGCAGTACGAGGTATCTTGAGGAGAAGCTGAAACAACAGTGAACAGAGAGAAAAGCCGTACTGTCAGCGTATTTGCAATCCGAGATATCAAATTCACTTGGCTTTTGCATTGGGAAGGAACAAAAGTGGACATATGTCCGAGTTCATGCAGAGAGTCATCGGGATAAGTTTAAGTCGAAACTGAAAGAGCTTTCTTCCCGTAAGTGCTGTCAGTCAATCAAGCCGAGCCTAGAAAGAATCAAGGTTTATGCAAGAGGATGAGCTATACACTACTATGGAATAGCAAGTATGAAGAGCAACAGATGAGATGATGTCAACGGACGGCTCTATCACAGAATACGTATGTGTATATGGAAACAATGGAAACGTGTGCGAACTAGATACAGAAATCTCAGGGTAATGGGCGTTCCTAAAGACTTAGCATGGAAAGCGGCAAACAGCAGACGTGGCTATTGGTTTTCAACACATACAGTTGCCATAAACATGGCAATGACAAAAGAAAGACTGATAAACAGTGGCTTTTGACGATTTAGCCACAGCCTATCAGTCTGTGCACATCAACTATTGAAAGCGCTGTATACGAGAACCGTACGTACAGTGCTGTGAGAGGACGGCGGTTAGTCACCGCCTCCTACTCGATTTATCACTTTAACGTGATAACTTGTTATATAAAAAATATATATAGCAGATATGACAATACGAGATAACTGTACGTATACACTGACAACTGTCTTTCCTAGGGTAATATAATAAACGAAACCATTATACAAGAGTGATAACCAAACGATGGTGTCTGGTTGAAGATTTTTGCATAATGAATAAAAAGGGAGGTTCTAAATATGAGAAAACTATTAAGTGCTCTTCTTGCAGGTGTAATGGCAGTTTCACTTACAGCCTGTAAGCGGCAATGCTACTTCTACTGAGAGTACAACTACATCAGGAAGCACAAGTGCGACCAGCTCTCACCACAACATCTTCTGCATCGAGCACAGCGTCAGGCGGCTCTTCAGCGGCAGCTACACCGGTTAGTGGCGGACAGCTTATAATTGGTGATGGAACACAGTCAAATGGTGATATTTATCCATACTGGTCAAATAACTCATCAGATTATGCTGTATACAATATGACATTTGGCGCCGATACAATTGAGATTGATAAAGATGGAAAATATGTAGTCAATCCAAATGTAGTCAAAGAGAAGAATGATACTAAGAATGATGATGGAACCATTACCACTACTTTTAAGCTTCAGGAAGGCATGAAGTGGAGTAACGGAGACCCTATCACAGCTAAAGACCATGCATTTTCAACTCTTTTCTTCTCATCACCTGTTATAGTAGAAATGGGAGCTACCGATAATACATCAGGTTCATACTTCGATGGCTTTACTGACTACAATGCCGGTAAGACCAAGGTATTTAAGGGCTTCAGACTTTTGGGAGACTATGAGTTTTCAGTAATCATATCAAAGGATCACCTGCCTAACTACTATCAGGATGCTTTGGCGGCAGTAAGGCCTTCATATATGAAGGGTTGGCTTCCTGAAGGCTATGACATAAAGGGATGATGGCAAAGGTGCTTATTTTACAAAGGACCTCAAGGCAAAAGACCTTGATAAATATGTAAACAAGTATCGTCTGAATCTTACAGCGTATTCAGGACCTTACATGAAGGAAAAGTATGATGAGACATCTAATACTTATACACTCTAAAGAATCCTAATTATGTTGGTAACTATGAAGGACAGAAGCCTATATAGACACAATCATCTATAAGTTCATACAGCCTGAGACTCAGATGGATGAGCTTTTCTACAGTGAAGTGTTGATATCCTTCTTCACCTTGGTGAGGGAACTGAGATTAACTCAGGTATGGACCTTGTAGATAAAGGGAACCCACGGCTTTGTAGAATATCCTCGTAACGGCTATGGTAAGCTTGTATTTGTATGTGATAGAGGACCTACTCAGTATGTAGAGGTTCGTCACGCTTATAGGTTATCTCCTTGACAGAAATGAATTTGCCAAGACATTTTACAGGCGGACACGGCTCAGTAGTTAATGGTAACTACGGACTTGCTCAGTGGATGGTTGAAGAAAGAGAAAGATGAAATCAGGTGCTCTCAATCAGTATAGCTATCTCTTGACAATGCTATAGCAGAGCTTGAAAAGGCAGGATTTACACTTGATAAGGACGGCAAGCCATACAAGAGCGGACTTCGTTATAAGAAGCTTGATAATGGTAAGCTTATGCCTCTTATCATTAACTGGTGTTCATCAGAGAATAACCCTGTATCTGACCTTCTTGCAACCAAGCTTGCCAACAGTGAAGATGTAAAAGAAAGCAGGTATGGAGATAAAGCAGAACGTAGTTACATTTAACGAGCTTATAGAGAACTATGGTCAGACAAAGAAAAATGACTATAACATGTACAACATGGGTGTTGGCTTCAGTGCTATTTACAATCCTGAATTCTCTTATGCTATAGGTAATCCACAGAATACAAACAGGATATCTGATAAAGAGCTTCAAAAGCTTGCCAAGAACTTAAATGTTGTTGACCCATCTAATGAAAAGAGTACCTAGACAGATATGTGAAATTCCAGCAGAAATGGAATGAGCTCCTTCCTGACCTTCCACTCTACTCAAATCGAGTACCACGACTTCTTTAACAAAAAAGTTAAAGGGTTATGATGGAATTAAGGATGCTATCTGGGATATCACCTCACAGATTAGTATTGCTGGGTACAGGAATATCAAAAATTCTAATTTGTCATATTTATAGCAAAAATGCTGATAAATAGCAGGAAATCAAGGTCCGGAAGAAAATTTCCCGGACTTACTTTCCCTATTATAATACTTGCAAAATAGCGTAGTATTGTATGCTAGAGTACGCTTTCTGTTTACCGCACTGAGGGATGGGAACCAGTCCTGCTATGCAGTGCAGAAAAACATTAAATAAAGCAGGTAGAAGTATGCTAGAAAGTATATTACAAAGCGTCTGCTGTACATCAGTGTTTGTATTTTTACCATCTCGGTATTAATTTCTGCTCTGTATAATGCAATCCCGGGAGATCCGGCAATGATGCAGGTATCAAGTCAGAGACAAGCTCAAACCGGAACAGTTTGAGAAGGTATACCAAAACATATGAAAAGCAGATGGGACTTGATGATCCGGCACCGGTAGGTATGGAAAAGTGGATTAAGTCGGTTGTTACTCTTCAGTTCGGTGATTTCGATTATATATAAAAAGCCGGTTACTGATGTAATAACTGAGCCGATGAAGAATACCATCTTTCTGAATCTCCTGTACACGTTTTTGCGCTTGGCATAACGATACCGTTAGGCATATACTGTGCGGTGAAAAAATTCTCGAAATTCGATACGGTGGTGCAAGTTCTGACTATCATAGGGTATAGCTTGCCAGTGTTTATATTCGCACTTATCATTATCTATGTGTTTGCGGTTCAGCTTCGGTGGTTCCCAGGTTTCGGGTATGAACACGCCGAATATCAAGGGTAGTGCTATGGTGCTCTTCCTTGATAGAGTTAAATATAGGTACTTCCCTACTATGGTGCACACTTGCTTCCCTCGGAGGCATAGACAAGATATGTAGGGGTCAGCTATGATAGATGCGCTTCGTATGGATTATATCAGAACTGCAAGGGCGAAGGGACTTCGTGAAAGAGTTGTAATCTACTCACACGCTTGGAGAAATGCGCTTCTTCCTATTATCACCCTCATTATAAGCTGGTTTATAGGTATATTCTCAGGCTCTATTATTACTGAGTCTATATTTGCACTAACGGTATGGGACGTATATACCTTAAGGCGCTTAACGGACTTGATTATAATCTTGCGATGGGTGTTCAGATGTTCTATATTGTGGTGTCACTGGTTGGTAACCTCATTATTGACCTTAGTTATGGTATAGTTGATCCACGTGTAAGAATAACAAAATAGTAAGGAGGAGAACATGTCAGATAACAATAAGAAAAAACGCGCCTCCTTGCTTGCGAGGCTGTTCATGCCAAGAAATGGCATTGAAGAAAAAGATGTAGATATTTTTAAGGAAGAGCAGATGCAGTCGCCCGGAAGGACGATTATCAAGAATTTCGTTTCCAATAAGCTCTCTATGGGCGGACTCATTGTATTCCTATGTATATTTGCTTTCGTACTCATAGGTCCGCTTTTCTTCATACAGGACCTTTCATATGAGGAGAGTACACAGATAAATCTTGCACCGGGACTTGACATGATGAGTGTGCCTAAGGGTCTTCAGGGTAAGGTTGCTGACATAGCAATCGGCTCAAGTTTCTCAGCAGGTGTAAGCAAGACAGGTGGACTTTATGTGTGGGGTAAGACACAGGTTCTCCCTACCATCAACCTGGATACCTTCCCTAAGGGAATAAAGGGAAAGAAGTTTGTTAAAGGTAGCGGCAGGTGTAGACCACATAGTTGCACTTACAGATGATGACCAGCTCGTTGCCTGGGAGTGACAAGACTTAATCAGACTAAGGTTAATCCCGATATCAAAAACGACAGCGGTAAAAATCGTTCAGATAGCTGACCCGGTTACCAGATTACAGGTGTTCTAAAGGACAATGGTAACGCCTTTCTTTTTGGTAATACCTCTGTAAATGATGCTAAAATCAGACGTAAATATCAGGGAAGCCTTGCTAAGCTTGCCTTCACATCAGATGCTCTTATTGGTCTAACCAAGGCCGGTGAGGTAGTTTACCTGGGTTCAAATGACTCTTCGGTTTCTAAAATACCTGAGGAGTTAAAAACCGGTGGAGTGAAGGACATAGCAACTTCAGGATTTACTGCACTTGCACTTAAAGAAGATGGCTCTGTGGTTGTATGGGGTAACTTAAAGAACGGTGAGAACAAGGTACCTAAAACAAGCTCTAAGATTGTTTCTGTTCAGGGCGGACGTTATCATTATACAGCTGTATTGGAAGATGGCTCGGTTATTGCCTGGGGTAAGGATAACTTCGGTCAGGCAGATGCACCTTCTATCAAAAACGTAACACAGGTATTTTCAGGATATTATCAGAACTATGTTCTTACAAAGGATGGCAAGGTAACTACCTTTGGTCTTAAGGGATACCTTTTAGGTACTGATGAACTTGGAAGAGACCTGCTTAACCGTATAGTAAACGGTGGTAGAATGACGATGACCATAGGTGCAGTTGCAGTTATCATTTCCGTAATCATTGGTGTAATTGTAGGGTGGTATATCAGGCTTCTTTGGTGGAACAGTTGACCTTCTGCTTCAGAGGCTTACTGAAATGGTTTCATCCATTCCATTCCTTCCTTTTGCGATGATTCTCTCATCTATAGTAGGAGGTAAGCTTCCTGAGAGTGCCAGAATATTTATGATAATGGTTATCCTTGGTGTGCTTTCTGGACAAAGCCTTGCAAGACTTGTAAGAACACAGGTGCTCGCTAGAGCGTGAGCAGGAATTTGTTACAGCGACAGGAGAGCCATGGGTATCAAAGAGCTTACAATTGTATTTAAGCATATAATTCCTAATGTAATCTCAGTTATTATAGTTACTGCAACTCTTGACTTTTGCAACCTGTATGTACAGAGTCTTCACTTTCATTCCTGGATTTGAGTGTTGCACTTCCAAGACCTACCTGCAGAATATGCTTAACGGTGCTATCAATTCAGTGGTTATTAAGAGTTATTGGTGGAGATGGGTATTCCCTTCTATCTTACTCGGTGTATGTTGTATCTGTATTAACCTTGTAGGTGATGGTTTAAGAGATGCTATTGATCCTAAGTCTAATGAAAGGTAGGTAAAAAAGGTGGAAGAAAACAAGTATTTACTTGAACTACAGGACTTAAAAACCTTCTTTACTACCAAGAAGGGTATAGTTAAGGCTGTAAACGGTGTTACCTACCATGTTCAGGCAGGTAAGACCTTGGGAGTAGTAGGAGAGAGTGGAAGCGGCAAGAGTGTGTCTGCCATGAGTATCCTTAAGCTCCTTGACGGCAACGGTAAGATTGCCGGAGGTAAGATTATATTTGACGGTAAGGATTTGGCAGAGGTATCCATTAAGGATATGTCTAAGATAGAGAAATGATATATCGTTATCTTCCAGGAATGCCATATCAAGTCTTAACCCTATATTTACTATAGAAAGACAGGTCGTTTGAGCCTTTTATCATCCATCAGGGAATGAGCAAAAAGGCGCAATACAAAGGTTGTCGAGATGCTTGGTGCGGTAAGATTCCTAATCCTGAGGGCCGTGGCAAAACAATATCCTCATCAGCTCTCAGGTGGTATGAGACAGAGAGTTATGATAGCTATGGCTCTTGCCTGTCAGCCAAAGCTTCTCATTGCGGATGAGCCTACGACTGCGCTTGATGTTACTATTCAGGCACAGATACTAAGCTTATGAATGAACTTAAGAATGAGCGTGGTACTTCAATCCTCTTCATTACCCACGACCTTGGAGTAATCAGATGAGATGGCTGATGATGTTGCAGTTATGTACTGTGGACAGGTAGTTGAGATGGCCCCTTCAAGAACTATATTTGGTAAGGATGATTATAATCATCCTTATAGAAAGGACTTATGAATTCATACCAGGCTTGATACTCCTTCGGGTGTGAGACTTGAGGCTATACGGGTGCAGTTCCGCATCCGTTGACCTTCTAAGGGATGTAAGTTTGCCCCACGTTGTAAGTATTGTGCAGAAATGCTTAAATGAAGAGCCTGCGCTTACTGAAGTTGAGCCGGGACATCAGGTAAGGTGTTTCTATCCTGAAAAGGGGGCAAGAAAAATGGAAAAATAATAACGAAAAAGAACGTATTACTTCATAGAAGACCTTAAGCAGTACTTCCCTATCAAGAAGAACTTTGGAAGAAGCGACGTTATGTAAAGGCTAATGATGGTATTTCCATAGACATAAGGAAAGGTGAGACCTATGGCCTCGTTGGAGAGTCAGGCTGTGGTAAGTCTACTCTCGGACGTGTACTTCTACACTTTTATAAAGCAGACTGCAGGCCAGTACTATGTACTACGGAAGGAATATTGATGACCTTGCACCTAGCTAGCTATAGCTGAGACCTTGAAAGAAAATCCCTGCACTTAAAAAGGAATGGGAGAAGTATGTAGTAGATGAGGAAGCGACAAGAAGAAGCATGATGAGGCAACTGCACAGTTAGAAAAATCAAATAGCGACGAAGAATCTAATGCTGATAAAGAGAATTTTGCAAAGCAATTGAAAAATATAATGAAGCTGTAAGAAAGACTAAGGAAGCTTATCTTACTATAGTTGAGCTTATAGGTGGTTTCTTTGTCCTTGATGACCTTACAGAGGTAGCAAATCTTCTTCTTAAAGAACACAGCCATGCAGCTGCCATCTTTGATTCAAAGGAAAAGGAAGAGTTCTTCCAGAAGCTGTATGACAAAAAGCCTAGGAGGCTCTTAGAAATAAGATTGATAAGTTACGTGAGGTAAGAACTGCTGAGGAGCAGGAGCTTGCAAAACTCCGTAAAACCCTTGATGAGAAGCGTCAGGCAATCAGTTCTAACCCTGATTTTGCTAAACATGAAGCCTACAGAGACGGCGGTATCAACCTTGCGAAGCTTAAAAGACCATGAGATAAGAGGTCTTCGAAGAGACCTTCAGCTCATATTCCAGGATCCTACTCACTCACTTAATCCGAGAATGACAGTTGGTCAGATTATTGGAGAGGGACTTCTTGCTCACAACATTTTCACTGAAAATGATGAGAACATCTGAGATATATACTTAAGGTTATGGAAGAGTGTGGACTTGCTCCATATTTCATCCATAGATATCCTCACCAGTTCTCAGGTGGACAGCGTCAGCGTATCGGAATTGCCCGTTCGCTTGCTCTCCGTCCTAAGTTCGTGGTATGTGATGAGGCTGTTTCGGCTCTTGATGTGTCTATTCAGTCACAGGTTATCAATCTTCTCATTGACCTTAAGGAGAAGAGTAACCTTACCTATCTCTTTATTTCACACGACCTCAGTGTAATTAAGTATATCAGTGACAGAGTTGGTGTTATGTACCTTGGAAGTATGGTTGAGGAGGCGGATACAGAGGAGCTTTACGCTCATCCAAGCCACCCATACTACAGAGGGCATTGCTTTCTGCAATACCTACAACTGATATAGATAAGGACAAGAAGGAGACTATTCTCATAGAGGGAGATATTCCAAGTCTATAAATCCACCAAAGGGATGTAAGTTCCCATACTAAATCTGCTACTGTACAGAGATATGCTAAAGCATCTAACCCCTGTATTTGAGGAGGTTGCCCCAGGTCACAGAGTTGCCTGCCATCATAAAGCTCGGTATTTACGGAGAGAAGAAGTAATGTTTTTCATAAAAAGCTTGATAGAAGTTATGACACGCTTGGGTTTCTTGGCGACAGGAAGGGTGAAGAAACTGAGGGAAGATATTAAGGAGTTTAAGGAAGGAAAAGCTGGAGTTCAAGGATATACATGACTATGATAATTTCTGCTCTTATAATATTTGGTCCTCTGTTTCTCATCATAGGACTTCTTATGTTCTTAATAACTATAAAGTATAGAAGGCCCGCCTCATATTTTTGAGGTGGGTTTTAGAGTTGATTAACAGTACCATTTATAGTACTATTAATACAAGGCTCAATAAAACAGGAAAGTCCATTAAAGAAGGCATATATTATGAATATTTTAAATAGAACAGGAGAATAGTGTAATGAATGTAAAAGGATTATGTGAAGTTGCCATATACTGAATTGGTACAGGAAGTCCAATGATGAAAGAGGCATTATTTTTATGGCGGGATACTGGATACGATGTTTAAAGAGTACAGGAGATTCCACTAGAGGAATTATACGAAGGGCTCAATGAGTTTATGGAGGCTATATAGAAGTTAAGCTTGAGAATGGTCTGAAGATACCTGTACCAGAGAAACAGAGAAAATATAGTGGTAGAGAATATAAAAAGAAAGTAAGAGAAAATATTAAAAATTAAGGATGATTGTCCCTACTGTTTTTGATTGTATATCTCTGTCACCATAAGAGCATTTATATTCATTTATACTAATGCCTTCTCAAAGAGCTCTTGCTTTTATTACTTCTTTTCTTTCCTTTGGGCATTGTCAGCCCTACTGTCATATTTTTCTTTGATGTATTTATTTTGATATTCTATCTGATTAAATTCTTTTGTATTCTCTGCCATCTTCTAATCCTCCTCTATTGATTTTTATAGGGCTTCTATTATGGGCTACAACTATATAATACCATATATTATGTAATATGTAAAAAGGTTAAAATAAAAATTCTAAGTTGTATAATACCTCTGTGGTAATAATCTGCAGTTATAGCTGGTATGCTGTATAATTGTATACAAATACAAATAACTAGTGACAGTGAAACCTAAGACAATTATACTGATAGCAGATTTTATTCCCCAATTAATAAAGAACAAAATTTTACATCAGAAGGGAGAATTATTATGTCATACGTTGATGAGGTACTTGCAAAGGTTAAGGAAAAGAACTCTCACGAGCCCGAATTCATACAGGCAGTTACAGAGGTGCTTGAATCTCTTGGGCCTGTGATTGAAAAAGAGAAGAAAAAGTATAGGAGATGCTATACTTGAGAGAATGACAGAGCCTGACAGAATAATCAGCTTTAGAGTTCTTGGGTAGATGATAAGGGACAGGCTCAGGTAAACAGAGGCTTTAGAGTACAGTTTAATAACGCTATAGGACCATACAAGGAGGCTTAAGACTTCACCCTTCAGTTAATCAGAGTATAATCAAATTTTTAGGCTTTGAGCAGTGCTTTAGAATTCACTTACGGACTTCCAATCGGAGGAGGTAAGGGGTGGTTCTGACTTCGATCCCTAAGGGAAAAGAGCGACAGAGATGATAACTTTCTGTAAAGAGCTTTATTACCGAGCTTTATAAGTACATTGGTGCTGATGAGGATGTACCTGCAGGAGATATCGAGTGTAGGTGCTAGGGAAATAGGCTATATGTATGGCCAGTACAAGAGGATTACAGGGCTTTATGAAGGTGTCCTTACAGGTAAGGGACTTAGCTATGGTGGTTCGCTTGCAAGAAAAGAGGCTACAGGCTACGGTCTTGTATACATAACTGATGAGATGCTTAAGGCAAATGGAAAGAGCCTTGAGGGCAAGACAGTTGTAGTATCAGGCTCTGGAAATGTAGCTATCTATGCTATAGAGAAGGCTATAGCCCTTGGTGCTCAGCCTGCAACCCTTGTGACTCCACAGGCTGGTATATGATCCAGATGGAATAGATGTAGCAGTGCTTCGGGATGTAAAGGAAGTTAAAGAGCAAGGCTTACAGAGTATGTAAAGGCTAGGCCTAATGCAGAGTACCACGAGGGAAAGGGTGTATGGACAGTGAAGTGCGATATTGCTCTTCCTTGTGCAACCCAGAATGAACTTGACCTCGAAGATGCTAAGGCTCTTGTGGCAAATGGCTGCTTCGCAGTTTGCGAGGGTGCAAACATGCCTACTACCTTAGAGGCTACAGAATATCTCCAGAAGAACGGAGTTTACTCCTCCCTGGCAAGGTCGCCAATGCGGGTGGTGTAGCAACCTCAGCCATGAAATGAGCCAGAACTCAGAGCGTCTTAGCTGGACCTTTGAGGAAGTAGATGCCAAGTTAAAGAACATTATGAGTAAATATCTTCCGTAACCTTGATCGCCAGACAAGCGCACACAGCAAGGAGAGGCGACTATGTAGCAGGAGCCAATATCACAGGCTATAAAGGTTTGCGATGCTATGTACTTACTATGGGATTGTGTAGTAATGATTTAAATCTTTGAATTAAGACTGTCTAAATCCTCAAGAAGGGGTGGAGACGGTCTTTTTCTTTTTGGCTTGTCTGAAATCCGAAAATAGCTTATAATTGAAGTGATTAAAAATTATGAAAGTGTGATAAATATGGAGAAAAATAATATTATATCACGGCTCATCTGAAACAGTTTACACCAATATCTGGCAAAGGTGAAGATAGACATGACTATGGACGTGGTTTTTATCTCACCGAAAATATTGAACTTTACAAAAGAATGGGCGGTTTGTGAACCTGATAGCGCTAATGGTTGGGTGCAAATCATGAACTCGATCATTGCAGGTTGAGAATTTTAATTTTCAGGAATATGATATTTTAGCATGGCGCTGAACTTATGAAGCATAGAGCGCATCTGACTCGAAAAGATATAGAGATGTTGTCAGCAAGGTTTATTGAAAAATATGGAATTGATATATTGAACTATGATGTGATTAAGGATGAGCCTAATGCTTCTTATTTTTACATTGCTAAAGAGTTTGTGCGTGATAATGTTGATATCAGTATTCTGGAAGAGTTGCTTTCCTTAGGAGGTTTAGGGAATTCTAATATTGCATAAAATCAGAGTTAGCATTTTCTAAGCTGGTTGAAATAGAAAAAGACATTATACCTGTTGAATATGAGGAATTCAATAACAAATATAATGAACGAGATATTAATGCCGAAGAAAAATGAAAGAACTTATAGAGTCTGATGAGAATAAACTAACAAGAGTTTTTAGTAATATAATTTAGAGTGTTATATGAGTGCATGATTCAGAGTTGTATTTATCTGATGTGAGAGAGAATCAGGGTAAAAGCTATTTGATTTTTGTTGCACAGTCATTTGAAGATAAAGATACTGAAAGATTTTATAACAGCTTATATGCTTAGTCAAACTAGGAGGAGCATTGATGAGTCACAGGCTTTGTAAACACGATGAGGTGCATTAGAACTTTGGGAGTACTTTGTAGGAATGAAAAGTATGTATTAAAAGCAGGTAAGGCTATGAAAGGTTTTATGCCTGATTGGATAGGGGAATTTTATGCATATTATCAATGGTACTTTGACTTGTCTAGTGCCGAAATTATTATTCCATTAGATTTTTGAAGAAATCATATTATGGTTTACATGAGTTTAGATTTGGAACTTGCTGTTAGAAAGGTAGGAAAGGTACAATAAGATTATTGGCTTTACAATCCTTCGGAAGATTATGGTTTCCTGAGTAATTGGTATTTATCAGATTTTTCGAATTGATGGTATAGAATTTTTCATCTATGGAGCAGTAGATGATGTATAGCTCTATGTTTTGGTGATGAAAAATAGCAAAAGAAATTTTTAGTCGAAAGAGATGTGGCTAGAATAAAGGAGCTAGGAAGGCTTGTATCAGGCTATGATGATCATATTTGGAATGGAGTAAGGCAGATAGTAATATACGAAGGGCTTATGGCTAAATTTTCTCAAAATGATTCTCAGCTAATTACTTGATACAAAGGATTGTACATTGGTAGAGTGTGCAGTTAAAGATAGAATCTGGGGAATAGGACTTTCTATGATGATCAAAGAAGATTTATACCCTCAGAGTGGCAGGGACAAAACTATCTTGGATATGCACTTATGATGGTTAGGGACAAGCTGAAAAATTAATTATAAATTCAAAGGAGAAGCGCTTATGAAGAAACTTGAGAACAAGATTATGCTCATCACCTATGCTGACTGCATAGGGGAAATAACTTTAAGGACCTATCTCGGGTGCTTGACAAGCATTTTAGTAAGGCTGTTGGAGGAGTGCATATCCTGCCATTTTTCCCATCGTCAGGCGACAGAGGCTTTGCACCTATGAGATACGATGTGGTGGATGAGGTCTTTGGCGGCTGGGATGATGTTACGAAGCTTTCTGAGAAGTATTATCTTATGTTTGACTATATGTTAAACCATATAAGTGCGCAGAGCCCTTATTATAAGGACTTTCTAAAAAATAAGGATAAGAGTCCGTATAAAGACCTGTTTATCAGATACAAGGATTTCTGGGAAAACGGAGAGCCTACAGAAGCTGAGGTAGATGCCATCTAAAAGAAAACCAAGAGCACCTTATGTAGAGGCACATTTTGAAGATGGAACTTCAGAGAAGGTATGGTGTACCTTTGATGAAGAGCAGATAGATATCAACTGCCCTTCAGATACTGCCAAAAAGTTTCTCGTTGACAACCTTACAGGTATGGCAAAGAGGGGCTCCGCTATCATAAGGCTGGATGCCTTTGCCTATGCCACAAAGAAGGCAGGTACAAGCTGTTTCTTTGTAGAGCCTTACGTATGGGAGTTGTTAGCTGAGGTTACTGATGTGCTTACACCTGAAGGAGTTACCATTCTTCCTGAGATTCACGAGCATTATACCATTCCTTTTAAGATAGCAGAAAAAGGGTACTTTGTGTATGACTTTGCACTTCCTATGCTTCTTATAAATGCCATTTACTATGGTCAAACAAAATACCTTAAAGACTGGTATGACAAAATCCCTAACAAGCAGTTTACAACCCTTGATACACACGATGGCATAGGCGTGGTAGATGTAAAGGACCTGCTTCCTGATGAAGAGATTGAGAGAACAAAGGAAGATATATTTAAGTTTGGTGCCAATGTTAAGAAGATATATAATATGCGATCACAACAACCTTGATATCTATCAGGTGAACTGTACATACTATGCGGCTCTCGGAGACCATGATGATGCTTACCTCTTAGCAAGGGCAGTACAGTTCTTTGCAAAGGGCATACCTCAGGTGTACTATGTGGGACTTCTTGCAGGTAAGAACGACCTTAAGCTTCTTGAAGAAACTAAAGTAGGTAGAAACATCAACAGGCATTATTACACCTTGGAGGAAGTGGACAAGAGGTAGAACGCCCTGTAGTAAGAGATTTGCTTAAGCTTATGGAGTTTAGAAATACTTCTAAGGCCTTTGCCCTCGATGGTAAGTTTGAAATACCTGATACTGATGAGGATAAGCTTCACATAATTAGAGAGGCTGAGGGAGAAAGGGCTGAACTTATAGTTGATTTTAAGACTAAGAAGTTTAGGGTACTTTCAAATGGAGAAGAGATTTTTAGCAATTAATCTTAAAAATAATATTATACAGTGGTCAAAAATGGTAGAGAGTTTTTACGGGCTTATATGTAAAAATGAAGCCTATTTTGACGCTGTATCTTAGTTTCTATATAAAGAAGGGGGATTATGAAACTTAAAAATATTAACATTGTGGCTTTTATTGGTTTTGTTACTATCAATATAACACTCGTTACATACGGCATTTGCAGATAATGAAGCTAAAAATGAAGTTAAAATAAAACTGAAAAACTGAAGCAAAGAAAAGTAAGGAAAACAGAGCTTGACCTTGTTATGGCGGGGATGTACTTTACACACACGGCTTGCTTACTGGTCGGAGAATGGAAAGGAGGCTATGATTTTCAATCCGATATTTAAGCTAATTAAGCTATTATCAAAAAGCAGATTTGGCCATAGTCAATCAGGAAACAATCCTTTAGCGGTAAAGAGCTTGGGGTGAGTGGCTATCCTCACCTTCAATGGTCCCTATGAACTGCGGGGAGATGCATTGTAAAATGCGAGGCTTTGATGTAGTTCTTCAAAGCAACAACCATTCACTTGACAGGGGAAGCAGGGAATATATAACTGTCTTAACTTCTGGAAGAAATATCCTAAGATAAAGACTGTTGGTATAAATACCTCTGAGAGCTCAGAAGAAGAAGCTCTGCATTTACAAGAAAAAAATGGAATAAAGGTTGCGATTCTTAACTACACTTATGGAACCAATGGAATCCCTCTACCAAAGGATATGCCTTATGCAGTCAACTATCTTGTAAAAGATGAGGTGGTAAATGATATAAAAAGGGCTGAGAAGGAGGCGGACTTTACTATGGTTTGCCCACACTGGGGTACGGAGTATTACAGGGGATAACGGACTACCAGAAGACTTGGAGTAAGATATTTGTAGAAAACGGTGTTGACCTTGTACTTGGCTGCCACCCACATGTAATAGAGCCTATTAAATATGTGACTGATAAAAAAACGGGCCATAAGATGCTGGTATACTATTCTCTTGGGAACTTTGTTAACAGCACGATGTCTGATGGCAGGTTGGGAGACAGATATGTGGGAGGAATAGCCAAAGTTAAGCTTAAGAGGGACTGATAATAAGGTGAGGATAGCGAAATACGGAGTGAAGGCGACTGTTATGCATAACGGGGAACAAGGTTCGGCTCCAGCGTATATCCTATTTTAACCCAATATACAGAAGAACTCGCCAAGAAAGATGTAATGAAGATACAGGATTATATGTTTTCACTGAATTTCTGTAAAAAGGTCTGCAATGAAGTTTGGGGTAAGCTTTGGGATTGATTTCGTTATAAGGCTATTTTACTGGTAAAAATGACGATATTTGCATTTACACTTGATAGGATAACCATTTAGACTAAGTTAGACTTGATTTAATGTTTAGTAGATTAAAAACCAGTGAATTCAGTGTGGCTTGCTTTCAATAGGATTCATTGACTTTTTGTAACTAAAATAAAAATAGAAAAGGAAATAGTATGAAAAGAGATAAATAGCTTGTAATTGTGAAATGTAACCTATGGACAGATAATCGATGCCGTAAATGGAGGAGCAAAGACCTTTGAAGAGGTTTCTGAAATAACAGGATGTACACATGGCTGTGCGGATGTCGTGAGTTCATTGAGGTATTTATGAGGATTTGGATTTGATGTTTCCTGAGGGATCAGGAATAGGCACAGAATAGGGAGGGACTATGTTAGAAGTAGGGAACAAAGGCACCGGATTTTAATTTGCCGGATCAGGATGGCAATATGCATTCACTATCAGAGTACAAAGGAAAGAAGCTTATACTTTATTTTTATCCAAAGGATGAGCACTCGGGCTGTACAAAGCAGGCCTGTGGATATTCTGAGAGATATCCTCTTTTTACTGAAAAAGGTGTAGAGGTGATTGGAATAAGCAAAGACAGTGTGGCTTCACACAAGAAATTTCAGGAAAAGAATTCACTTTCATTTACCATTCTCTCTGATGAGGAGCTAACTGGCAATCAAGAGCTTATGACGTGTGGCATAAAAAGAAGATGGCAGGAAGAGAGTATATGGGGTTGTAAGGACTACTCATCTAATAGATGAAGATGGAATCATAATCAAAGCTAATGATAAGGTGAATGCTGAAAAAGACCCTGAAAATATGCTTGGAGAAATATAGTTAATTTGCTGTGAAAATAGAGCAGTAGACACGATTTAGTTATAGCTGCTGCGAGGATAGAGCAGTAGAAAAGGTTTTATTATACGAGAGATTAGGGCAGTGATATAGTCATAAAAAATGAGTCAGGTGTAATGTACCCTGACTCCTTTTGTTCTCGGAGATGTATTATAATTTTAACAGGAATTTCTTATACGCCTTCCATAATCCTATCTGACCATTCAATAGACTCACATACCAGCCTCCAAGGCGGTTTTGAGTCAATACCAAGCTTAGATGCGATACGGTCTAACTTCTCCCAGTCAGCCTGCTCATAAGCTGCCAGTTCAAGAACAGGTTCAAGAGGGCCTTCTCGTTTGACTAGAGCATCCTTGATATCACGGCTTATGGATGAAATCAGATACGCTTCTTCCATTGTGAGGTCCAACATAGCATCCAGGACGCTAAAGAGACACATAAGCGATACTCAGAAGCCCCTTGTATAGAGGCTTCCGGTATTATTAGCAACCAGCTCGCCAAAACTTTGAACGTATAAGGAAGTCCTTATAAGCTCGTGAGGTTTATTTACAGAGAGATCCTGTAGCATCATAATATGCACTCAGCGTTCAAAATCAGTAAGCCCCATCTTTACAAGTGCGGACTTAAGTCCTTTTTGTATATCGTGCTCATTCTTCTTGCTGACCACATTTACCAGTCTGTATGCCACTGAAACGTCAGTTTCAGTGTATTTCAGCCAGTCCTCGAGAAGAAGGCTCTTCTTGGTGCAGTTCATTAAGTATCCTTCTGTATATAGTGATATCAGGTTTCTTGCCCTTAAGTCCCGGAACTATAACAGGCTTACTAAAAAAAGTAACCCTGAAAGAGCTGGAAAGCCCATTTGCAGGCTACTATGAACTCTTCTTCAGTTTCAACCTTTTTCAGCTAAAAAGCACCTTTTTACGCCTAGAGTGCTTCCATTACCTCATCCTGAATCGTATCAAGAGGTGTAGCTATAAGGTCATATTTGATGATATCAGCTATCGGAACTATCTTAAAGTCTTTGATGCTCTGTACAAAGTCATCTAAGGCAATACGATATCCTTCTTTATGTAAAACTATCTAAACAGCGCATAATCGTGCGTCAACTTCGACATCTTCCAGAACCTCAATGATAAGGGTAGAAGGATCCACCAGCTCAATGGAATTGGACATAAGTGAATTGTAGTTGAAATTGACAAAGGCCTTTTTATCTCCAACTATCTTATCTACTCCAATCTCAAAAGCCTCCAAGTACAACTGCAGTCGAACTTTCAGCACTGGTACCGTTAGTGAAGCGTTGGATGTATTCTCGCCTCTAAAAAGCAACTCATATCCATATACTTCTTTGGTCTTATCAAATATGGGCTGTCTCGCAATAAACATATAGGCATCCCTTCCTAGGTTTTAGTTTAGTAAAGACAAATATAAAACCACAAACTAAGGCATTTACAAAGTGAAAGCGATTTTGTGATATTATTAACTAATACTCATAATTTGTGAGTTTGATAAAAGGATAACAAAGCTAAAAATATGAATATCCATAAATATTTTAGGCAAAATTATAGTTATCCATCTAATTATAACATTTTTATTAAGATTTGTTAAGTCAAAGAATCATTAAAAATAATATAAATTTACACAAGAATTTACAGCATATAGATGAATTACTAATATAAATTTGATGTCTGCACCAGTATCCAATATATACAATTATGATAGGTCTGGTAAGATGGTGAAGGGTGTGGCAGAGTGTATTAAATATTGCACTCAAAATGAAGCTAAAATAAATAAAAATTTGTACAAGAATGATATTGATTATTATTTACAATATTTGTTATATTTAAGCCATAACATAATAAGACACAGAAAAAGTGCAAAAGATATGCAAGCAATTATGAGGGAAATGCATAACCGTTGTAGTTTCTGTAAAACGTGTGGAAGAAAGGGAAGTTATGAGAGTTAAAAATCTATTATGGTAGTAATACTCAATGGCACTTGCAGTTGCCTTGGTTACAGGCTGTGGAGCTAAGAATGGAGAAAGTGCAAAATTCTCCCGTCTAAGACCGCAAACGTGACAAGTTCAGCAAAGTCATCATCCACAGCATCAAAAGACAGCAAAACGTCTGCCACATCAAGTTCCGCTTCTACGGCAGTGCTTCATCAACTGCTACAGCTTCATTTCCTATAACAATGAAAGATCTATGGCGGAGAAACAGTTATAAAGTCAAAGCCTGAGAGAGTAGTAACACTTGACTGGAACAATGCGGACGCCGGTTTTGGCTCTTTGGGATTGTTCCAGCAGGGTACAGCCAGAGCAAAACTGGGGACCTGTTACCGATAAGGGGCTCTTCCTGGACCGAGGAGAAGTTTAAGGAGCTTGGAGTAGATAATCCAAATGTGTTTAACGACCTTGAAGGCTATGACTATGAGGTTGTAGCGAGCCTAAGCCTCGATATAATAGTAGCGCCTACTCAGGAATGGATGAAAAGCCTATAAGCGTCTCTCTGAGATAGCACTCAACCCTTCCATTCAGAGAAACAGATGGAAGACCACTTGGAGAGAGCAGACTGAAGAAGCCGCAGAGGCTTTAGGACTTAAGAGTGAGGGAGAGAAGCTGGTTTCTGATACAGATGCATTTATAAAAGAAACCCTCGTAAAATACCCAAATCTGGCAGGCAAGAGTGCAGACATCAAAGCTATATCAATGCGAAAGAGATCTCAACATTTCGGTATACAGAACTGCAGACCCAAGAGGTGCATATCTTACAGACTTAGGCTTTACCTTTCCTGAGAAGGTAGAGGCACAGGCAAAGGATAAAAATGCATTCTATGTGCAGATATCTTCTGAACTTGCAGTGGATGCCCTTAGTGATACAGATATTATCATAACCTACGGTGACGATACAAGACAATGTCGCTTTGAAGAAAGATGCAATCTTCTCTAAGATTCCGGCAGTCAAAGAGGGCAGGGGTAGTGGTACTTGACAGCAACGGCAATCTTTGTCGCATCCTGCAACCCTTCAGTACTTTCTATAAAGGCTGAGCTTGCGAACTATCTTGATGCAATAAATGCAGTAGTTAAACAATAAATCAAAAAGGCAGGGTAAACATGGGAAAGAAAAAGTTTGTATTTTCTATAATCTTATGCTTAGCCCTGCTTTCTGTTATGGCAATATTTTCAATATCTTTGGGTGCAAAAAATATAGCATTTTCAAAGGTTATAGAGGTTCTCCTTGGAAATGATCCGGATAGCCTTGAGCAGGCTATACTACTTCAAAGAATACCAAGGACTATATTCGGAATACTCGCAGGAGGGGCTCTAGGTATATCCGGAGCTCTTATGCAGAGCATAACAAGGAATCCGATTGCAGATCCGAGTATACTTGGTGTAAACACCGGTGCCTCACTCTTTGTGGTTGCCGGTATAGCTTTTTTTAATATTACTGTTGCATATCAGTATATTTGGCTTGCCATAATAGGAGCAGGAGTTACTGCAGTTTTTGTATACAGTGTAGCAAGTATGGGCAAAGACGGTGCTACACCGCTAAAGCTGGCACTCTCAGGTTCGGCTGTAAGCATAGTCTTAGGTTCACTGGTGAGTACCATTATGTCGCCAAATAACAGGTAATGGAAGCCTTTAGGTTCTGGCAGGTAGGGGAGTATAGGTAGCGCAACCTGGGAAAAATATTATGCTCATTAGTCCATTTTTAATAGTGGGTTTTATCATATCAATGTTTATATCAGGGTATTTGAATAATCTGGCTTTTGGGGAGATGAAAGTCGCTACTGCTCTTTGGGACTATATGTAGTGATGACAAGAACCATAGGAGCACTTTTCATCAGTACTATTATGCGGTGCTACTACAGCACTTGCAGGGACCAATAGGCTTTGTAGGCTTATCATACCTCATATTATAAGGCTGATATTTGGAAGTGAAATGAGTAAGATGTCGCCTCTTTCTTTTTCTGGGTTCAGCTATACTAATGCTTGTTTCAGACATAATAGGAAGAATAATAAGCTTTGCCGGGGAGAGACTGAAGTAGGCATAGTTACTGCTGTCCTTGGTGCACCGGTATTCATTCTGGCCATTAGGAAAGGGAGGGTAAAGAGTCTATGACAGAGTTAAATGCAGGATATAAGAAAAGAACTCTTAGATGGAGACTGGTTGTACTTTGCTCTTTTTACCATCGCTCTTATACTGATAGCCTGTGAACTTTGCTTAGGATGTGTCCTATCCCATAGGAGATGTGATAAAGGTTTTACTTGGCGAAACTATTGAAGGAGTATCTTATGCAGTAGAAAGTGTGAGGTCGCTGAGAATGATGGGAGCTGTATTTTCAGGTTTTGCCTTGGAGTGGCAGGGCTATGTATTTCAGACATTGTTACACAATCCACTCGCCTCACCTGATGTAATAGGTATATCCGCAGGAACAAGCACTGTCGCACAGTTTTTCTGATACTGGTGCTTGGACTCTAGGGAAGCATAGTGTCTGTGCTCGCGATGATATTTGGTATTGCAACCGCTTTAATCATTTACAAACTGTCAGTGATTAAAGGGCATTTACCTATGGAAGAATGATACTTATAGGTATAGGAATTTCAGCACTCTTTTAAGAGCGGTTACTTCACCTTCTGGCAAAAGGTCATGCGAGTATGATGTAGAACTACATAGCAGTGGCTTAGTGGAAGCTTAAATGGAGTGCAGATGGAAGATGCCTGTACTCATTGTTGTGGTTGGGATAATAACTGTAGCACTCACTTCACTATCAAGGCATATGGAGATTATTCTCTAGGAGATAACTTTTGCAGTATCACTTGGGCTTAATACAAGACCCTACCTATTCGGTAATGATTATAGGTGCAGTTATACTTGTATCATTTGCAACATCTGTCACAGGACCTATAGCGTCAGTAGCCTTTCTTTCAGGGCCTATTGCCGCAAGCCTTGCAGGAAAGGGGAAATCAAGTCTTATTCCTGCGGGACTGGTTGGAGCTGTACTTACATTAGGAGCTGATTTGGTGGCTTTTCATGCATTTCCTGTACACACTATCCTGAGAGGTTGTCACAGGGCTTTAGGAGCACCATAGATCCTGTATCTGCTTATTAGAATGAATAGAAGAGGTGTGAATTAATGGGAAAACACATATTAGAAGCCAAAAATCTGGTAGCTGGTTATGATGCGAAAGCTATAATAAATGGACTTAATCTGACCATACCCGAAGGTAAAATATCAGTAATCATAGGCGCAAACGGCTGTGGCAAATCTACTCTTCTAAAGACCTTTTGCAGATTAAACAAAGTTATGAGTGGAGATATTTATCTGGATAACAAGCCTGTATCCGGGTATTCATCTCAGGAAATATCTAAAATAATAAGTCTTATGCCACAATCACCACTGGTGCCTGAGGGAATAACTGTCTATGATTTGATTAGCAGAGGGCGTTTTCCTTATAGGAAGGTATTCAGGGGGATGGATGATAAAGACTTTAAGGCTATTGAAGAGGCTATGCAGACTATGGGTATAACTGAGCTTCGGGACAGGGCGGTAGATGAGCTTTCGGAGGACAGCGCCAAAGAGTGTGGATAGCACTTGCACTTGCGCAACAGACTGATATATTATTTTTAGATGAGCCAACGACATTTCTTGACATAGCATATCAGGTAGAGATTCTTGATTTGCTTGGAGAACTAAACAGGACTAAGAAGACGACCATAATTATGGTTCTACACGATATCAATCTCTCCGTAAGATACGCAGACTACATATTTGCACTTAAATCAGGGAATCTATATGCTGAAGGAAGGCCTGAAAATGTAATAAGTGAGAAACTTATAAAGGATGTATACGGGCTTGACAGCAAGGTCATCACAGATCCTACTTCAGCTGCACCTATGGTTGTACCTATAGGAAAATACAATAAGGAGCTTGAGGCTTTCACCGAGTATCATTCCGCCTTTGATGTAACCGATACCCGGAATGGTCATGATAACTGAGTCATATTGGGAAAATAAAAAAGCACCTGCAAAAATGCAAGTGCCTGCCTTGTCAAATACTCTTTTGTTTTATATATCTTAGTACGTTTCTTTCAGAAGCTCTTTTACAAAAACTTACGAAAGGGCTGAGACTTCTTCACCGGACTGTGTTACGCCACAGAATACTTTCGCCCCCTATTGATGCCGAGCGAATAGGTAATCGGCTCAAGCTGATACATTTTTCCTTCCTTCGCTACCGAACAAAATCCTGTCAGGAAGCGCCGACTTGTCCGCCATTTTTCCTTGTTGAAGACCTCTGCTTCTCCGTACCCGTCAAATCCGGACTGACCTGAATCACAACAACTTCTCCGGGTTTGTAGCCTCGACAATGAAATTGCTGTGGACAGTGACGCTAGCCACAACTACATCGTTATAATTCTCCAAGTGACAATAAATTAATTTGTAGTCGTCTCCACCTCTCTACCAGCGAATTAAAAGATTTCGCATCCTTGCCTTATTTTTCCGATTATCCTCGTCGGAAAGCTCCTGTAGCTAATTTCTCTGATGTCTAAGAGTCCCATTTATTCCTCCTAAATCCCCCTCCCTCATTTTTAACGGCAAGGCCAGAAGCTAAAAGAGGGTTTAATAAACCTAAAATTCATTATAATTTCACTAGTACCGAAATGTCAATACGGCTATCAAGAATGCAAAGCTACAGATTTCAAGATTCTCCTTTCCTCATCTGTAAGAACAGCATAATCCATTCATTTAAAAGAGATGTATATGGGCTTAATAGTAAGAGTTATTACAGATCCTACTTCAGATCCTTCAGATGCCTACACCATGGTCGTGCCAATAGGAAAGCACAGTAGGAGCTTGAGGCGGATTTATAATGTTAGATTAGCTTAAGTAATTTGCCTTGTTTTTATCACGAAATGGTTTATTATGATACAAGTGTCAAATACTCGTGACACCCACATCTTATTATGAAAGATAAATAATATCAGAATTTGAATGGAGTATGATATGAAACCTAGCAGAGGCATTACAGGAAAGAGCTGATTTAGTAAAACAACATAGAAAGACTCAGGTCGAGGATAAGAAATAATGCACTCGTACAGGAGGGTGAAGAGCCCTGAGAATCCTAAAGGAACTTATAAAGGAATTAGATGGTTGCATAGAAAGATTTGGTTTTCTTGCAAGCAAGATAAATAAGACCAACAATGAGACAAAGATTGGTGATATGACTATCACAGAAGTAATTGCCAAGAAAGATGCCCCTCATCTCTCAAGGCAGGGGCATATAGATTTTGTCTATGAGGCAAGCAGTATGGCAGGAAGGGCAAGAGGAACTGAGATTAAGGTGTCCTACCTCAAGGTAGCCGACCTTCAGAAAACAGTCGATAAGCTCTCTAAAGAGATTAGGTTGTTGACAACAGCCTTCAGCAACAAACTGGAGTACAGACCTTATCGAGGACTAATCAGGATTTTAATTTACTTAGTTGGTAGCAAATTAGGGCGAATGTAAACTTTCTGAGCTTTTGCTCATTCATAGATGGCTGGCTTAAGGTAAGCCGTCTGAACTCCACCTTATTGTTATGACCATTATCGAGTACAAGCGTATCAATTATCATTGCTTCAAGAGATAACACCATACATTGACTAAGTCATGAGGGTGGGTTTCAGACCAAGAAAAAGAACAACTAGCGTAGAATAATAATGCATATAACCACCTTTATCCTTAGCTCTTCATTATCTGTCACCCTCAGCAGTTATCTTGCCATTGTGAGCATTAACGATAGCCTTTTGCCATAGAAAGCCCTATGCCATGTCCTCCTGTTTCAGAGTTTCTGGAATTATCGACTCTGCAGAACCTGTCGAAAAGATGCCTGCGTTTTCTTTAGATAGACCTTTGGCTGAATTGACAGCATCTATAGTAATATGTCCGTTTTTCTTATTTATTTTCAAGAACCATGCTTTCATCTCCGGTAGAGTATTTGATAGCATTATCAAGGAGGATGGTAAAGCAACTCCATATATGCTCTGCATCACCTTTTTAAGGTGAGATTTGGTCTAATATTTGCTTCAGTTTCTTGTTGTTTATTGTAGCAAGTCCGCTAAAAAGAGTGTAACAGTCTCTTTAGCTAGGGTCTGACACTGAGAAATCAACAGTTGCTGTCCTTCCCTCGTCAAGTTTTTGATAAATGTACGAGGTCGTTAGTCAGCTTTGCAAGCCTTCTTACCTGAACTTTAATATCATCTAGCCATTCATTTCACCCTCATTTATCTCCATAACTCCTATGTCAGCCTCTATGATGGCAAGGAGGTCTTTATTTCGTGTCCTGCATCAGATATAAACCTCTTTTGCTTTTCATAGCTTTTTGAAACCGGTGCAATTATCCGCTTTGAAAATGCCAAAACTATGATAATTACAGTAATCCAGCCAATAAATGAGGCAGAGAGACTTACAAGAAGAAAGTAATTGTCGCTGGATAGACCATTGTATACATCAAGACACATAACAGCATTATAGCCATTTAAGTTTATCTTGGCATATCTATAGTTTCTATAAAAGCCTCTATCTGAACTGCCATTATATATCTTCTTTGCAATTTTAATACTGTCTTCATCGGAAATAGCAAAGATATGCTTGGTATCACTTGAGGCTACATTGCCATCACTGTCAAAGCTAACAACGAAATATCTGCTCTCAAACTTTACCTCAGGTGAGATTCCATCATCAAAAGGTCTAAAGCCATCTCCATCGCCTTCCTCATCAGGAGGTTCAGGCCTGGTCTCCTCGGTATTATAATTATTAGCCAGATAATCTATGGTAGTGTCAGCATTATCAATTACCTTTTTGAAGTTGATAAAGTTAATTCCACCTACTATAAGCCCAAGTATAAGCAGGGTTACAGCCATAGAAACCGCAATCAGCTTGAATCTCAGTCTTGAAATGGCATTGTTTTTTTTCATTGATATAAAAAGTCCTTTCTATTTTGACTTAATCAGAGAATAGCCAAGATTCCTTGTTACCTTGATTTCGATGTCAGCTCCAAGTGAAGCCAGTTTCTTCCTTAGATAGGAAATATTCACCCAGACAACACTGATATCTGCTTCGGTATCAAAGCCCCAGATTTTCTCCATAAATTTCTCAGCAGAAATCAGATTCTTAGGATAGCTCATCATTAGCTCCATCATCTGAAATTCCTTATTGGACAGATTAAACTCGCCGGTCTTAGTGGAAAGTACAAAGCTTGCACGGTTAAGGGAAACGTTACCAAACTCAAGTATAGAGTCTCCCTCAGCCATACGGCTCCTTGTCATTGCCCTGATTCTTGCAAGCAGTTCCTTTGGCTCAAAAGGCTTGGTCAGATAATCATTTGCACCCAAATCAAGTCCCTCTACCTTATCATCTACCTCGGATTTGGCGGTGAGTAAGAGTACAGGGATGAGATTTCCTTTATTTCTTAGTTCCTTTAGTACGGTAAAGCCGTCTTTCTTGAGCATCATCACGTCTAAGATTACCCCATCGTAGGTGTCTACATCAAGGTATTCAAGAGCTTCTTCACCGTCAAACACCGCATCTACACTATATTTGCTGGCTTCAAGTATAGCCTTGACAGCCTTTGAAAGCGATTTTTCATCCTCTGCAAAGTAAAAAGCCTCATATTTTATCTCCTTCGTGATCTTTGCTTATTCTAACATAAGATAAAAAGATATAAGTGTCAAGAGAATTAAATATAAGACAAATTTCAGTGCCAAAATAAAAATTTTCTTTATTTAAGTTTCGTTTAAAGCTTCACCTTATATAATGACCTCAACATAAAGAACAGCAAAGAAAGGAGAAAGCCTATGAAATTCTTAGCTATACCTGCCTTTTGAACCTGATGAAAAACTAATCAAAGTCGCTTGGAAAGAAGTAAGCGCACTAATCTATTTCAGATTATAGTTGCAGATGATGGTTCAGAGCGATAAATTTAAAAATATATTTGCAGAAGCAGAAAAATACGCTATAGTACTTGCACATAGTGTCAATAAGGGAAAGGGCGGCGACAAGACAGCCTCTACTTATATAAGAGGGCTTAACGTGAATGGAATTATAGTTACAGCTGATTCGGACGGACAGCACACCGTAAACGACATAGTAAGGTCTCTAACAGTCTTAGGATGGATGAAGCGAGCGATAACTACAGGAGCAAAGATATTTTACAGGAAAAAGTTCACTCTTAAGTCAAAGGTAGGAAATACCATAACAAAATACATTTATTTCCTCGTATCCGGACTTTTCTAAATGATACCCAGTGGTCTCAGAGCCTTTTAGTGTAAGCGGCGATACCATTTCTACTCTCAATAAACGGAGACAGATCGAATATGAAATGAATATGTCTTGCTACAAGAAAAACGGACTTAGCATAAAGGAAGTCTGATCGAAACCGTTTACATAGATGACAACAGTAGCGACCATTTTTAATCCTGTTAAAAGATGCGGTAAAGATATACGGAGAGATATTTAGATTCACTCTTTCTTCAATATGTGCATTGACGTACAGACTACAGTGACATACGGACTCCTAAGTTTGTTATTTATGACTCTGCCAACCTCCCTTATGTTGGTGCTTTCCAATGTAGGAGCAAGGCTGATAAAGCAGTACCTGAATTTCAACATAAATAAGAAGTTTGTATTTAAGCACAGTGAAAAAGGAAAGGGAAGCCTCATAAGGTACTTCAGCCTTGCAGCAGGTATACTTGGATTAAATACCATTATACTTTTAGGACTAAATACCCTGTCAGGAGGAAACATTTATTTACTTAAGCTGATTGCAGAGCTTGCTTGCTTTGCCATTAGTTTTACCGCGCAAAAGCTCTTTGTATTTAAGATGAAAAATGAAAAGGAGAAAAAAAGTATAGCAAGATTACCAATACTTAAAAAGGAGGAAGAACCATGCGTAATAAGAAATTTCTAAAAAACCCACTGGCACTTAGTATAGCAGCAGGACTTCTAATTGGCTCACTTGACAGCTATGTACTGCTAAAGACCTTTGTAATTCCAGAGGTACAGGCTGTGGTTGTAAAAAATACAGACACCACCATAGCACAGGCTGCTGAAAATACAGCTACAGATGAGGCAGCGAACGGAGCAGGCAATGCTGTAGTTGATAATACAGCTACAAGTGGGACAAACAATGCTGTATCTGACAATACGGGTACAGCAGGAACTGCTACTGAGAATCAGACTGTGGCAGATACGACTACTGAAAATACGGCAGCTACCGGTAATACAGCAGCCACAACCCAAAAGACTGTGACGGATACCTCTTACAAGGACGGAAATGTAGATATAACAATAACAACAGTCAGAAAGAACAATACCACTGTATATGTGGCTGATGTCAAGCTTTTGGATGCAAATTACTTAAAGACAGCACTTGCCTATGACTCATTCGGCACAAATGTAACAGAAACCACATCGTCAATGGCTTCAAACAACAATGCTATCCTTGCTGTGAACGGTGATTATTATGGAGCAGACAGAAGCGGATATGTTATTAAAAATGGTGTAATTTACAGAAATACGGTAAGAAGCGACAGCGATTATCCGGATCTTGCGGTATATAAGGATGGCTCATTTAAGATAATTTATGAAACAATGTGACTGCAGAGCGACTCACGGCTGACGGGGTAGTAAACCTCTTTGCCTTTGGACCTTCACTTATAGAAAATGGGAGTATAACAGTAGACCAGAACACTGAGGTAAGACAGGCTATGACAAAGAATCCTCGTACAGCAATCGGCATAGTTGATTCTAACCACTACATCTTAGTAGTATCTGACGGAAGAACAAGCGAGAGTGAGGGACTTTCTCTATACGAACTTGCGGAGGTTATGAAGGAGTATGGTGCGACTACAGCCTACAACCTTGATGGTGGCGGTTCATCAACCATACTGCAACAGTGACATTATCAATAATCCCATAACCAACGGACATAATATATCAGAAAGAGAGGTGAGCGACATTGTTTACATTGGATATTAAAAACAAAAAAACTGTTAAAAATCTCATTATTTGCGGAGCACTTAGTCTCTTCCTTGCAGTATTTGCCTATGTTTATGAAATGTTTTCATACGGGCAGTACTCGGTGCATATGAGACTTATTTTCATCTTCCCACTTATTGCAGGTGTATTCATTTTGCTTAAGAATTCGCTAAACAAGTACTTTCTAAATACTGCGCTTGCAGTCTTTGCAAATGGTTTTTCTTGTAAAGGGAATCATTGAAATATCGGGAAGAACTTCATCTTTTGACCATTTATACTAATTACAGGTTGTCTGCTTTTGTTTTGCGCCTTTGTGTTTAAGAGAAAGAGAATTGAAGATAGTGAGTAATACCTAAGGAGTCGGCATATAGCCGGCTCCTTTTAAGGGTTAAGAGGAAAATATCACTCTATAAGATAAACCTAGCAAACAGATAGGCATATAGTTAAAACTTATAACAATACATAAAATCAAACGATTTTTCAAATGAGATATTTAGTGGTATTATAAGTCCATCAAAAACAACCACAAAAATAAGGTTGACAGAGTATATGAAAGATTATTTGAAAAGGAGATTTATATTATGAGCAAATACAGATTTGAAAACCTTACAGTTACACGTTGGACAGGAGCAGGCTGACCCTACTACAGATGCAAGAGCGGTTCCTATATATCAGACCACATCTTATGTATTTCATAATAGCAAGCACGCAGCTGATAGATTTGGCTTAGCAGATCCGGGTAACATCTATGGAAGACTTACCAATTCTACTCAGGATGTACTTGAGAAGAGAATAGCTGCTCTTGAAGGCGGAAGCCGCACTTGCCCTTGCTTCAGGCTCATCTGCAATTACTTATACTATTGAAGCTTTGGCTGCAAACGGCGGGCATATAGTTGCACAGAAGACAATCTACGGAGGAAGCTACAACCTTCTTGCACACACTCTTCCTCAGTTTGGAATCGAGACAACCTTTGTAGATATACACAATCTTGCTGAGGTAGAAGCGGCAATTAAGGATAACACCAGAGGAATATTTATTGAAACTCTTGGCAATCCTAACAGTGATATTCCTGATATTGATGCGGTTTCTGAGCTTGCTCATAAGCACGGACTTCCTGTAGTAGTTGACAATACCTTCGGAACCCCTTATTTAATCAGACCGATTGAGCATGGTGCAGACATAGTGGTACACTCTGCAACAAAGTTCATAGGAGGACATGGAACTACCTTGGGTGGTGTAGTTGTTGAATCAGGTAAGTTTGACTGGAAGGCTAGCGGCAAGTATGGCAATATCGCAGAGCCAAACCCAAGCTACCACGGCATTTCCTTCTATGATGCGGTTGGTCCTGCTGCCTTTGTTACCTATATTCGAGCAATCCTTTTAAGAGATACAGGAGCTGCAATATCTCCATTTAATGCCTTCCTTCTCTTACAGGGTGTGGAGACTCTTTCTTTAAGGCTAGACAGACATGTTGAAAATACAAAGAAGGTAGTGGACTTCCTTAAGAATCATCCTAAGGTTCAAAAGGTTAACCATCCATCACTTCCTGAACATCCTGACCACGAGCTTTATAAGAAGTATTTCCCAAATGGAGGTGCTTCCATATTTACGATTGAGATTAAGGGAGGAAAGGAGGAGGCTTGGAAGTTTATAGATAACCTTAAGATATTCTCCCTCCTTGCCAATGTGGCCGATGTAAAGTCACTTGTTATCCATCCAGCAACTACTACTCATTCACAGCTTTCAGAAGAGGAGCTTGCAGAACAGAACATCAAGCAAAATACAATCAGGCTTTCAATAGGAACAGAGCATATAGACGATATAATTGCGGACCTTGAAGGTGGATTTGCAGCTATATAAATAAAGTGAGATATACAGCGTTTTTACAGCAATGTAAGGCGCTTTTTATTATTTTAAAATTCTTTTTATAACTTTAAGGTTCATTTTTAGGTTCGTAGTTTATTATGTATTCATAAAATAAATCACATAAAAACGAAAGAGAAAAATAATACAAAATGAAAGGAGGAAAACTTATGGGACAGGGCACATTTTCAAAGGTTTGAAATAAAGTTCTTGTTAAAACAAAAGAACAAAAGGAAGCGGTGCTCGAAGCAATGAAGCCTTATATGAAGGCAGACAGCTACGGCGAAAAGTACAATAAGAAATATCTGCTTTGACAAACCTGATTTTTACTCATAAGGCATTCTCTTGATAAAACCAATTTATAAAGAAAAAGCTTAGGGGTAAGAAGTTATAAAAAGGTGGATGAAGAGGATAAGGTATTTATTGAACTTAAAAAGAAATTCGATGGAATAGTTTACAAAAGGAGGATTGAAGCTAAAGAAAAAGAAAGCAATGGATTACCTTTGTAAGGGAAAAGAAGCTTGAGAAAAGAAAGCCAGATAGGAAAGGAAATTGATTATTTCTTGGACTTCTATGGGGATATAGAACCAAAAAGTATTCCTAAGTTATGACAGACAGGCTTTTCTTTGATAAAAGAAAATCCTGATTTTCGAATGACATTTGATGAAAACATCTTATGGAGAGAAGACAACTTAAGTCTAACCAATGAGGTTTATGGAAAACCAATACTTGAAGACGGAGAGGCCTTACTCGAAATAAAGTCAGCAGATACTTTCCCATTATGGTTGGTAGAAGTTCTCAGTAAATACGGCATTTACAAAGTTTCATTTTTCAAAGTACGGCAATGCCTACACAGAGATATTAGAAGAACAGAAGATGGATGTTTGCAAGGGAGGTAGAATTTAACAACGAAGAAAAATATGAAGAGAGGTTGGAGTATGGATATGTTTAATAGTTTATTTAGTACAGGTACTACCACAGCGGTATCGCCTGTTACGGTTCTAATTTGTATAGGAGCAGCACTTGCAATAGGAATCTTCCTAGCTTTGGTCTACACCTATAAGAGCAGATATACACAAAGTTTTGTAATCACACTGGCAATGCTTCCAGCAGTGGTAAGTATGATAATACTTTTGGTAAATGGCAATGTAGGAGCAGGAGTAGCTGTTGCAGGAACGTTTGGACTTGTAAGATTCCGTTCGGTACCTGGTACTGCAAAGGAAATAGGAGCAATATTTTTAGCAATGGCTGCAGGACTTGCTGTAGGTATGGGATTTGTAGGATATGCAGCAGCATTTGCTATCATAATGGGAACAGTAACACTCATTTACACAAAGCTTGGATATGTAGTTTTTGCAGGATCTAAATTGCAGAAGAGCCTTACAATAACAATACCTGAAAATCTTGATTACACAGATGTATTTACAGAGACACTTAATAAATATACCAAGAGCTCAAACTTACTTGGTGTAAAGACAACCAACATGGGAAGCTTATTCAAACTTAGTTATGATGTAACCTTGAAGAAGGAGGGAATAGAAAAAGAATTTATTGATGCACTTAGATGTAAAAACGGTAACTTGGAAATCCGCTTAAACACGTCCTGGAATGGGTGGAGAAGAACTTTAATTAACAAGAAAAATAACAATAAACAGCTTATAAGAAAGGAAACTAAAATTATGAAAAAGAAGATAATGATGATAGCTTTAACAGGTGGACTCTTACTTAGTGTAACAGCTTGTAACGGAGTAGGTGCTGCAAATAGTGGCACCGCTGCCAAAACTGTGGTAACTACCACTTCAAGTACCACAAGCGGTGCCAGTGTAACTACTGACAGCTCTACAACAGGCAGTACAACAACTACTGCATCTTCAGGAACTTCCTCCTCTACTGCGACAGGAACAGTGAAGGCAGATATGTTTACAGATCGTGACAAAGATGCGTCTTACGATGAATCAAGTGCTACCAAGGTTAATCTTAGTGAAATAAAGGATTCAACCTATACTATAACTAAGGAAGGTGTTTACATCCTTTCAGGAACCTATAAAGGACAGATAATTGTTAATGTGGCTGATACCGCTAAGGTTCAACTTGTACTTGATGGTGTGACAATTACCAATGAAAGCACAGCTGCTATTTATGTAAAAGAAGCTGACAAGGTTTTCGTAACACTTAAGGATGGTACTACGAGTACACTTACAACATCAGGAACCTTTGTAGCTACTGATGACAACAACGTTGATGGTGTTATCTTCTCAAAGGGAGACCTCACCATCAATGGAAGCGGTTCTCTTAAGATAAGCTCCAGCGCACACGGAATAGTGGGCAAGGATGACGTTGTAATTACAGGTGGAAATATTGACATAACATCCACAAAGAAGGGCATCAGCGGAAAGGACAGTGTAAGAATAGCTGATGGTACTATCAACATTACAACAGGAACTGACGGTATCCACTCTGAAAACAGTGATGATACAAGCAAGGGTTTTGTATACATTGAAGGCGGTACTATTACAATAAATGCGACGAGATGACGGTATTCACGCAGGAACGAACCTCGATATAGTTGGGGGTAAGATTAACATTACCCAAAGTAATGAAGGTCTTGAAGGTGAGGATGTAAATATCTCAGGCAGGAAGTAAATGTGGTGTCAAGTGATGATGGTATCAATGCAACAGCTTCTGCTACGACAGGACAGAAGGAAAGCATCATGAAAGCAGAAGATGCAAGCATCAATATCTCAGGTGGTAAGATTACAGTAAAATGCGGAAGGAGATGGAATTGACTCTAACGGTGACCTCACAGTAAGCGGTGGTGAGACCTATGTAAGTGGTCCAACCAGGGGGCGGTAACGGAGGTATCGATTATAACGGTACAGAGTACAATCACAGGCGGTACTTTCATAGTAACAGAGATTCAGAGTATGACTGAGAACTTCGGTTCTTCATCAACTCAGGGGTTGTACAGTTAAGTGTATCCAATCAGGCGACAGGAACAACCGTAAGCATTGCTGATTCAAAGGGTAATGTACTTCGCAAGCTACACACCAGCCAAAAGAGTATAATAGTGTTATCATCAGTACAAAAGGCATGACACAGGGTGAGACCCTATACAGTGACAGCAGGAACTACAACACAGCAGGTGACTCTTAGCCAGCCTGTAAGTGGCTCAGGCGGAATGGGTGGATGCAGGAGGCCCCGGGAGGTAACGGAGGTCCCAGTGGAAACAGGAGGTGGTCCCAGGGGAGGCTTCGGAACGGAATGAATGGAGGCCCGGATAACGGAGGCTTCGGAGGTCAAACGGCAACGGTGGTCCGGGTGGTAACGACAGCTTGAGGTCCAAATGGAAATGGAGGCTTTGGCGACCAAACGGAAATATAGCTCAGAATGGAAATGGTGGAAACAACAATCAGAATGGAAATGGAGGTGGACCCGAGGGGGCTCAATAAATGGCAATAATGGCAACTTCGGAGGCCCTGGTGGCAACAGCGACTTTGGAGGACCAAATGGTAACGAGGCCCACAGGGTAACGGAGGCCCAGGTGGCAACGGAAACTTCGGAGGACCAAACGGTAACGGTGGCCCTGCAGGAAGACCTGAGGAGCCCCTCCAAATGGCAGACGCAGAAACTGGAGCCAACAACGAAGGTGGTTCCAACAATAGTATGAAAGGAGGACAGAGTAAATCATCCGGAACAACTAACAGTTCAAAAATAATTCCGGAACAAAGGGAAGTACTAATAAAAGCAGAAGCTAAGACTATAGTGTAAAAGAAGCGCTGGTACTTCACAAATATCCAATCAAAAATTGCTTAGTGGTTACAAAAGAGATTGCGAGGGCTAAGACTCTCGCAGTCTTTTAAGTTGCATTTAAGCCCCAAAACTACCTATAAGAAAATGAACAAGATTTCCTAGCTATCTCTTTTATTTTTCATAGTAAATATGGTATGATATGTGTACTTATCTGAGTAAAAAGGAGTAACACAAATGGTTTTTCCAGTATTTTATTTATTACAAGGTTCCTGCCACTAGTACTAGCTATTTACTTCATAGTGCCAAAGCGTATAAGGAATCTTGTTTTGTTTTTGTCAAGCATACTTTTTTATGCTTGGGGAGAACCTGTATACATATTACTTATGTGCTTTACCATAACTGTAGACTATGTATTTGGAATTATTATAGATAAACAGATATCTGCAGGTAAGAAAAACAATGCGAAGGTATCGCTTGCGGCAGCAGTAGCTATCAATCTCTTGCTGCTTGGTTACTTTAAGTACGCTAATTTTACCATAGATACCATCAATTCGCTTACAGGTGCCGGGATAGCTGCTATTAAGCTGGCTCTGCCAATAGGTATATCATTTTATACATTTCAGAGTCTGTCCTATGTTATTGATGTGTACAGGGGCGATACCAAGGTACAGAAAAACATCCTTGACTTTGGAACCTATGTAACCCTTTTCCCGCAGTTGATTGCAGGACCTATCGTAAGGTACCGTACAGTGGCGGAGGAAATGCAGGGAAGAGTAGAAAACAGAGCTGATTTTGCAAGGGGTATCAGCCGTTTCATCTTCGGTCTTGGTAAAAAAGTTCTTCTTGCCAATAACGCCGGTCTTCTTTGGGACAGTGTAAATGCACTGACTGCTTCTGAAATGTCAGTAGGAAGTTTTTGGCTTGGAATCCTTGCATATACTTTCCAGATTTATTTTGACTTTTCAGGGTATTCGGATATGGCCATAGGTATGGGACTTATGTTTGGCTTCCATTTTGATGAAAACTTCAACTATCCTTATATAGCTAAGTCAATCACTGAATTCTGGAGAAGATGGCATATTTCGTTGTCTACCTGGTTTAAGGAATATGTTTATATTCCACTTGGTGGCAATAGAGCCGGTATTGCCAAGCAGATAAGAAATATAGTTATTGTATGGATGCTTACAGGCTTCATGGCATGGTGCAAGCTGGAACTTTGTTGCCTGGGGACTGTACTATGGAGTCATCCTGATTTTTGAAAAAGGTTTTTCTATTGAAAATAATAGAAAGATGCCAAAGATTGTCAGACATCTTTATACAATGTTTTTGGTTATCATTGGATGGGTACTCTTTTTCCTTTGATTCATTTAAGAAAGGGCAGAGTTCATAGCCGGAATGTTTTGGATTAGGCGGTTATTCTGTCATAAATAAAGAGTTTATCTATCTTTTACTTAATAACCTTGTACTTTTTAATAATACTTGCAGTTGCAAGTACCGATGTGCCTAAGAGGTGTATAGAAAAACTTGCGACTAGGACAAACTGGTATTTAAGGTGGCCGGGTATAATTATGCTTGAAGTGATTTTAGGAATATGTTTAAGCTTATTTGGTGGCATCAACCTACAATCCGTTCCTGTATTTTAGGTTCTAATGGGAGATATATGAAATTATTTACTTTTTGAAAATGCTAAGATAGCCGTATTTGGCGGGACTTTTAGCGATTTTATTCTTTGAGCTGTGCTTCATAAGCCTACCGAGTTTTCACAATCCGAGAACAGATATTTGGAGCAGCGGCCTAAGTTTACTACAGCTAAGCTCTTTGACGGAAGCTTTATGAAGGACTATGAGACCTTTATCACAGACCAGTTTCCTGAAAGAAGCTTTTTATGGGTGTGAAAACGGCTGTAGAGAGACTCCGAGGAAGAACAGATGACAATGGAGTGTATTTTTGGCAAAGATGGCTATCTATTCGGGAAATATGACGCTTCACTTTTTGAGTCGGAGACTGCAAAGAACAATGAAAAACAATAGCTGAATTTGTGAAAACATACGCAGACAATTTGGCAAGGGACATTTTCAGAGTAGCACTTTCCCATCCTCTTCTGAGATTTTAAGTGATAAACTACCTGCCTTTGCCCCTGTCTACAATCAGACCGGATTTATCGAAAGGATAAAAAAAGAGGCGGGAGAGGAGTATGTTACAGACCTCGGTGACAACCTTAAAAAGCATGCAAATGAGTATATCTATTACAGGACAGACCATCACTGGACCAGTCTCGGAGCTTACTACGGCTATGAGGCTGTTGCTTCCGGACTGGGGCTTAAGGCTCAGCCTCTTAATAAACTAAAGGCTGATACAGTTACTAAGGACTTCCTTGGAACCTATGATTCTAAGGTAAATACAGGTGTCATAGGAGGGTAATACCTGATGATATTACCTTATATTTTTCTAAAGAACTAGACAAAGCAAAGATGGTATGGGATAATGACAAGGAAAAGAGCTATGACAGTATCTATATGCTAAGTGCCTTGAAGGGGAAAGATAAGTACACGGTATTCTTTGGTGGCAACCACAGTGTTACAGATATTAAGACAGATAACAACACAGGTAAGACCCTGCTTTTTAATTAAAGATAGTTTTGCTCATAGTCTTGCACCATTTTTGATAAAGGATTATGATAGAATAATAATGCTTTGATTTAAGATATTTTAATAAAAGTCTTAAAAATACATTGATGAAAATAAAATCACTGATTTACTGGTACTTTACAGTACGCCGGACTTCGCAGAGGATGCAAATATTGGCAGATTGTTGAGGTAGATATGTTAAAAGAAAGCTTTAAAAAATTTCACTTATAATATCATTGTTTTTTATTAGTGTTTACATGCAGCTTTATTTGACAAAAGACTAGAAGGATGACATAAAAAAAGAGGAAACAACTGTACCAAACAGGGTGGAGTTTGTAAAGCCGGAGGTTGTATCTGCAAAAGACTATGTACAAGAAGGTTGCAAAAGAAGCTAAGGTGAAGAAGCCTGATATATATTCATGAAGTATCAAAAGTGTCGCAAAGAGTATAATCGAGAATTATAAGAAAAAGGGGAACTATACTGTAGATGCGCCTCTTCTTATCGTAAATCATATGGAACCAATACTACAGGTCTTTATATTTATTTTAAGCACAAGTTTAGAGTAAATACCATATATTCGGTTAACGTAAAAGGAAAATTGACGGTAAGGAAGATGCAAATACAAAGGACTTTCAGGGAGCATTATATACCAATACTACCGGGATGCCACTTGCTGAGCAGGAAGGCATAATCATAGGAATGGTACCGGGAGAGAGAAATTATGTATCGGTATACTTTATGATGAAAACAATAAAATGATAGCTAAAGCAGGGTACAGGTTAGATATTCCTGAGGCTGAAAACCGTGACTATGAAGACTCTTGAAGCTTCTCTTGAAAGAGAGGTTACCCAGCTTTCGGATGGATTATTTGCTGTATTTGGACTCGATGATAACGGCAGGAAAGAAAAAAACATATTATTCTATGATAACTACGGCATTATAAGAGCTGAGTTACCTCTTGTAAAGGTGGAGGAGTCGCTGAGACCAATATAGCACAGATTGATGACAAGCTTTTTACGCAGTTGATAGTAACTAGGTTTGCCATTATTGACAGATTTGGCAAGGTTGAGAAGTTTATTCCACTTGAAGGTGGAGCCACAGCACTGGAGATATGGACATGAATACGGGCATAAGGAAGGCTGTAACCCTGTCAAGAAGAAACGGAAATGACGGGATTTTCTCAGTAGATATCTTTAGAGGGCAAGTCTGAAAGAAATAGTAAACTTTAATAAACTTTTTTCTGCTTACTATAAGAAAGGCGGTTCCAAGTTAAAGTTTACCTCAGTGCAGTTTATTAATGATAATGACTTGATTGTAAGTGAGAAGAACACTTCGTCCATTGTTAGGATTAACAATGTATTCAGAAATCCCAAGATAAAGGGAGTTATTTCAGGCACCAATGACCTAAAATCAGCTTATGGTGATGCGTTCTACAGTAAGGATGGAGACTTTGTCAGCCAGAAAAAGCAAAGTACGGCCTATGTTGATAAGAGCGAAAAAAGCTTTGGTAAGAAACAGTATCATCTGATAGTGTTGACAATAACTCTGGCGGTTTGAATTCCTTTAGCTACAAGTATCTGGTAGATGGTGAGAAGATGACGTATAGCCTTGAAAAACAGCGTTGAACTTCCTTATTCGGCTGAGAATGGAAGTGCTTCTCTTAATCAGGGTTATCTTATAGCGGCCTCTACAGGAAGCGGTAGCTTTGAGGAGTACAATCCGGATGGATATAAGCTTGCAAGCTATAGTTTTAAGAACAAGAAAAAGGCTTACAGGGTGTATAAGCATAGTATGAAAGGCAGTTGGTTTACCAAGTAATGGAATTTAATGAATTTATTAGTGATAAAAAGATACTCTCAGGCATAGAAAGGTTTAGATTTAAGAGACCAACACCTGTTCAGGAGGCGGTTTATGCCAAGGTGCTGAGGGAGGCAACTATTTTGTGCAGGCTCCTACAGGTTCAGGGCAAGACCTTGGCTTATTTACTTCCTTTTATTCGAGAGGTATAAAAATGTAGAAAGAGAGAACAAGGTTATTATAGCCGCTCCTACCACAGAGCTTGCTTTGCAGATACATAGGCAGGCTGAGCTTGTCAGAGGAAATACAGGGATTGGGCTTCATTCGGTCTGCCTTGGTGGAAATGCCAGTATAATAAGACAGATTGAAAATCTCAAAAATAAGCCTCAGATTATTGTAGGTACACCGGGGCGGATAATAGAGCTAATCAGAAAAAGAAAAAATTGCAGACATTTGGTTCAAAACTTTAGTGCTTGATGAGGGGCGACAGACTCTTTGATAAGAACAATAAGGAGACTACGGATGCACTTATCAAATGTCTTGTAAGAGACAGACAGCTTTTGTTGTTCTCTGCTACCCAGACAAGGGCAGCTCTTGATGGGGCAAAGGCCTGGGCTACCGACATAGAGGAGATTAGTGCTGACGGTGGACGGGAAATCCCTGCCAATATCAAGCATTGGTATGTGGTTTGTGAAAAAAGAAACAAAATGGAAATTCTTCGTGGTACTACAGGGGCAATAAGGACAAGGAAGGCGATTATCTTTGTAAATGGTACTTATGATATAGAAGAAACCTATAAGAAGCTTGCCCACCATCATTATCAGGTGGACTATATAGGCGGAGAGCGTACCAAGGAAGAAAGAAAGAAGGCTATGCAGGGATTTTCTCATGGGAAGTTTAAGTACCTGATAGCTACTGATATAGCTGCGAGAGGCTTACAGTTTGATGATGTAGATACAGTTTTCCATGTAAATCTACCTGAGGACGCCGATACCTATCTTCACAGGGCAGGAAAGGACAGGGCGTGCAGGCAGGGTGGGAAGGAACTTGATTATCATCACAGAGAGGAACTTCCACTTATCAAAAAAAGTATGAAAAAGGCGCTTGGAATTAAGTTTTTCACAGAAATTTTACTATGATGGTAAGCTAATGGATGTGAAGAAGGAAGATAGGAGAAATGACGGCTGAAATTTATGTAACAAAGCGTCATTGCTAATTAAAAAGGACATTTCAAATTGGAGATGTCCTTTTTACAGTAGTACTGTTTGCAGGCACGTTTCTAAAGGGTGAAAGTCCCTAATCCGCCCTAGTAGTGGGAAGGATACAGCCGAAGACAAGGGTGTCCATCGTGAGAGTGGAATCTGAAGGAAGTCGGATGGCAAATCTCCGGTCTGACGAATAGAAATCACATCAGGCTATGGCTAAGGATAGGGTTGCTTGCACAAACTGAAGTCCAATAACTACTCGGAATTAGCTATGGTAAATGTGGCAGATAGGGTGGGGAGAAAGAAACGTGTGGTACCGAGGGAGGTCTTGCCAGTGGGTGGAAACAGAGTAAAGAAGCCATAGTAACAACGAATGGCAAGAAGTCAGCAAAAGTCATAGTACCATTACGGTTGCAAAACATAATGGGAAGGACTGAACTTTAGGAGGTGTTAGTAAATGAATGTAACCAATGATGGAGTTAAGGACAGACAACTTCATCATAGAGGACTATCTGCAAATGGTATCTGCGGAACAGAAAGAGTATGCAGAAGTGTCCGACCATCAGAGGATTACTGAAAGAAACGACACCATCACAGATTTTCAGACGGACAAACTGATGGAAGAGATTTTATCAAACGATAACCTTAACAAAGCGTACAAAAAGGTAAAATCGAATAAAGGAGCAGGCGGAGTGGATGGGATGAACGTAGATGAACTTCTAGCGTTTCTCAGAAACAACGGAAAGCGACTTAAACAGCAGTTGATGGAAGGGAAATATAAACCCAATCCTGTCCGAAGGGTGGAAATACCGAAAGAAACAAAGGGTGAGTTTGAAAACTGGGAGTGCCAACGGTTGTTGACAGAGTTTTTCAGCAGGCAATCGCACAGGTGCTAACTCCTATTTACGAGAAACAGTTTTCAGAAGACAGCTACGGATTTCGTCCAAACAGAAGGGCACACGATGCACTAAAGAGGTGTCAGACAAACGTAAATGATGGATATGTATATGTGGTAGATATGGATTTAGAGAAGTTCTTTGACACAGTATGCCAAAGTAAGCTTATTGAAGTACTATCACGAACCATCAGAGACGGAAGGGTTATATCACTTATTCACAAGTACCTCAATGCAGGAGTGATAAGCAGAGGAGTATTTGAAAGGACCGAGGTAGGAGTACCGCAAGGTGGTCCACTTAGCCCGTTACTTAGCAACATAATGCTAAATGAGCTGGATAAGGAATTGGTGCGAAGGGGACACAGATACGTCAGATATGCAGATGACTGTATGATATTTTGTAGAAGCAGAAAGAGTGCAGAGAGAACCTTACGCAATATCACGCCATATATAGAAGGTAAACTGTTTCTTAAAGTAAACAAGGAGAAAACCTGCGTGGCGCATATCAGCAAGGTCAAATACCTAGGGTACAGCTTTTATAGGTACAAGGGGGAATGCAGACTGAGGATACACCCAAAGTCAGTAGCTAAGATGAAAGACAGAATAAGGGAACTGACAAAAAGAAGTAACGGATGGAGTAATTCATACAGGGCAATGAAACTTACGCTTTATATACGTGGATTTGTCAATTACTTTGGGCTTGCAGATATAAAGAGTATCCTTATTAGAACTGACGAATGGCTGAGACATAAAATAAGGACAATCTACTGGAAACAATGGAAGAAAGTAAAGACTAAATTCAAAGAACTAAAGAAGTTAGGGTGTAGATGAAGAGAAAGCGTGGATATGCGCAAATATGCGAAATGGAAACTGGTATTGTGGTGGATACTTTGTATTACAGACTGCATTTAACAATAAGAAACTCCGTGAACTCGGCTATCCGACATTCACAGAGTACTATATGAAAATATGTGAAAACTAAAGAACCGCCGTGTACCGAACGGTACGCACGGTGGTGTGGGAGGTCGGTAGATAAAATAATTATCTACCTCCTACCCGATTGAAATTTAATAAGAATCAAATCCTCTAAGCATCCTTGCCCTATTAGGGTGACGGAGCTTTCTAAGAGCCTTTGCTTCTATCTGTCTGATACGCTCTCTGGTTACATTAAATTCTTTGCCTACCTCTTCAAGAGTTCTGGTTCTTCCATCAAGAAGGCCAAATCTAAGCACGAGTACCCTCTGTTCCCTTTCGGAAAGGGTAGTAAGAAGCTTTTTTATCTGATCCTGAAGCATAGTGTAGGTAGCAGCTTCTTCAGGGCCCATTATAGTATCATCTTTGATAAAATCGCCAAGATGGCTGTCGTCCTCTTCTCCGATAGGGAGTATCATGATATAGGATCAGCGGAAATCTTCATTATTTCACGCACCTTTTCTACAGGAAGATTCATCTGTGCTGCAATTTCCTCCTCGGTAGGTTCACGCCCTAGTTCCTGAAGCAGGCTCCTGGATACCCTGTAAGCCTTGTTGATAACCTCTGACATATGCACGGGTATACGTATTGTTCTTGACTGGTCCGCTATAGAACGTGTGATTGCCTGCCTTATCCACCAGGTAGCATAAGTACTGAATTTATAGCCCTTGGTATAATCAAACTTATCTACTGCTTTGATGAGTCCAAGATTTCCTTCCTGTATTAGGTCGAGGAAGGAAAGACCACGTCCCTACATACTTCTTTGCTATACTTACAACAAGCCTGAGATTGGACTCTGTAAGCCTGTCTGAAGCATCCTGATCACCTTGGGCTATTTTCTTTGCAAGTTCAACTTCCTCTTCCATACTTAGAAGAGGGTAGTTACCGATTTCCTTAAGATAAATCTTCACAGGATCATCTGACATTATAGATAGAGTAATGTCATCTCCTATATCAAGGTCTGCATCGTCATCAACTTCAGGAAGTGAATCATCAAAGAGATCGTCATCCATATCGTTAATGTTCATAATGGTAACGCCGTTGCTCTCGAGATAGTCATAGATTTTCTCGTAGTGACTGGCGTCAATGTTAAGACTCTTAAAATAATCATTTAACTTATCGGACTCGATTACATCTTTTATTCTTTTTGCAATTTGAAGAAGTCCTTCTAATTTTGTTAAAAAAATCATCCTTTGCCACAGCGGTGGTATTCTCTGGTTTTTGTGTTTTTCAGCCGCCACAGCAGTTTTTCTTGGTTGATTTTTAGTAGTTTTCTTTCAGTAGTTTCTGTTTCTTTTTGTTTCTTTTTAACTTCTTTCGTTTCTTTTTACTTCTTTACTTTCTTTATCTTTAGCATTGGAAGCCATTAGCATCCATTCCTTTCAAATCTCACTCTTAATTTTTGAGCGTAAACATTTGTAATTATACCATAAATATAAACTAAAATCAATACAAATTTAAAAATGAAGCAGACTCAGAAAATTTGAATATTTTAGCTGAAAGTGGTAAAATGTAAAAAGACTAATGAAAAATGATGAGATTAATGGAGGTATATATACATCTATGAGTCGTGATAATGGACAAAGTCAGATTATTGACTTAAAAATGAAGGCTCTGTAAAAAGGGTAATTGGTGTAGTCAGCGGAAAGGGTGGAGTAGGTGAGTCCTTCGTCACCTCAAAGGCTTAGCATGATATTTCAAAAAGAAAGGTTACAATTCAGCAGTTCTTGATGCGGATATAACCGGACCATCTATTCCAAGGTGCTTTGGCTTAAAAAATAAGGCAGAGGCAAATGAAAACGGAATCCAGCCGGAGCTTACCAAGGGTGGAATTCAGGTAATGTCTGTGAACCTGCTTTTGGACGATGAATCAGTCCCTGTTGTCTGGAGAGGACCTATAATAGCAGGCACCGTAAAGCAGTTCTGGTCAGAGGTTGACTGGAAAGATGTGGAGTATATGTTTGTAGACATGCCACCCGGAACAGGTGATGTGCCGCTTACTGTATTTCAGTCACTGCCTGTTGACGGCATAATCATCGTTACCTCTCCTTCTGAACTGGTATCTATGATAGTTGAGAAAGCCGTAAATATGGCTAATGCTATGGAAATACCTGTACTTGGAATAGTTGAGAACTACAGCTATATCAAATGCCCGGACTGCGGTAAGCTTATCTATCCGTTTGGAGAAGGAAAGACTGATGATGTTGGTCTTAAATACGGCATTCCGGTGCTTTCAAGGCTTCCAATGGACAGCAGGATAGCGGATGCTATGGACAACGGTAAGGTTGAAGAACTTGAACTGGATGTGCTTGGTGAGACAGCAGATACAATTGAGTTTTTACTAAGGAATGTTGACCACAGTGTAGATAGAGAAGAATACGGAGAGAACCACAAGGTAGCAATCGCTCTTGATGAGAATGAAAAGTTTGTAGGTAAGCTTGCAAATGCTCATAGGTTCGTCATTGCAGATACAAAGGGTAAGAAAATCCTTGAAAAGGACTACGCTTGAGGCGAAAGCTTTCACCTGAGGAAGCTGTAGCTGCACTAAAAAAAGCAGGCGTGGATATGGTTATCTGCAGCGGTATTGATAAGCACCTAAGGGCTTCCCTTGCAGACAATGCAATGGCTTCAGTGCCTGTACTTAAGGGTGAAGTAGAGGATATACTTGCTAATTTCTTAAACGGACAATACAATAAGGCCTAAAAACTTTTTATTTTACATTTATAGTCTGTTGTGATAAAATGTGGGCAGTTAAAAGTAAAACAAAAAATTTAATAGCATCATACTGATGCGGAATGGAGAATAATATGTATTTAGTATCAGCAAAGGATATGTTAGTTAAGGCAAAAGCAGGACATTATGCTGTAGGTCAGTTCAATATCAATAACTTAGAGTGGACAAAAGGCCATCCTAATGACTGCTGAAGAACTTGAAAAGTCCTGTTATCCTTGGTGTATCTGAAGGCGCAGGAAAGTACGATAGGTGGATACAATGCGGTTGTGGGTATGGTAAATAGTTTATGAGGGATCTTAAGATATCCGTACCTGTTGCTCTTCACCTTGACCACGGCTCATTTGAAAGGTCGCTACAAGTGTCTTGATGCAGGATTTTCTTCAATTATGTTTGATGGTTCGCATTATCCTATTGATGAGAATGTAGCAAAGACAACAGAGCTCGTTGCTGTCGCTCATAAGATGGAGTGTTTCCATTGAGGCGAAGTTGGATCTATCGGTGGAGAAGAAGATGGTGTATTGGTAGCATGGGTGAATGTGCTGATCCTGAAGAATGCAAGAGAGTTGCCGACCTTGGAGTAGACTTCCTTGCAGCTGGTATTGGTAACATCCACGGAGTATATCCTCCAAACTGGAAGGGTCTTTCATTTGAAACTCTTGACGCTATTCAGAAGAAGACAGGAATCCTTCCACTTGTGCTCACGGCGGTTCAGGCATTCCTGCGGATATGATTAAAAAGGCCATCGAGCTAGGCGTATCTAAGGTTAATGTTAATACTGAGTGCCAGATATCATTTACAGCAGCGAACAAGAGAGTACTTTGAAGCAAACAAGGATAAGGCAAGTAAGGGATTTGACCCTCGTAAGGTGCTTGCTCCGGGCTTTGAAGCTATCAAGGCTACAGTTAAAGAGAAGATGGAACTCTTTGGTTCAGTAGGAAAAGCTGAATAAGAGAAATTACTCTTTGAGTTAAGGTTTAATTTACTTTGCCACATCAGGGTGGAGGTTTTGGTATGGGTATTTTGTACTTAAACTTAACCGGGATGTGGCTGTTTTATTAGAAATAGGAGTTGTTATTTGATGTGGATTGCTAACAATTGGAAAGAATATGAAGTCCTGGATTGTTCGTCAGGAGAAAAGCTCGAGAACTGGGGTGGATATTCTCTTATTCGTCCTGATCCTCAGGTAATATGGGATACAGAAAAGACACTTAAGGAGTGGAAAAGACCATCTGCCCACTACCATAGAAGTAACCGTGGAGGTGGGGAATGGGAGTTTTTTAACCTCCCTGAACAGTGGAATATTCATTACAGAGACTTGACCTTCAATCTGAAGCCCTTTAGCTTCAAGCACAGGACTCTTTCCGGAACAGGCTGTAAACTGGGACTGGTTTTCCGATATTATAAATAAGAGCAGGAAAAACTCAAGGTTCTAAACCTCTTTGCCTACACCGGAGGAGCGACAGTTCGCGAGCAAGCGCTGGAGCCAAGTAGTTCATGTAGATGCTCGCTAAGGGGATGGTAGCTCGGGCAAAAGGAAAAATGCAAAGCTCTCAGGACTTGAAGGGCTCCTATTCGCTACATGAGTGGATGACTGTGTCAAAATTTGTAGAAAGAGAACAAGACACGCAATCATTACTGATGGAATAATAATGGATCCTCCTTCCTACGGAAGAGGACCTAAGAAAGTGAAATATGGAAGATCGAAGAGGCTGTATATCCTTTTTGTTAAGAAGTGTACGGAACTTTTACATAAGGAGAGCAAATTCTTCCTTATCAACAGTTACACTACCGGTCTTCAGCCTGCAGTGCTAGCTATATGCTTAATACTGCAATCACAGACAAGTTTGGTGGCAAGGTAATGGCTGAAGAGATTGGACTCCGGTAAAGAAAAATGGCTTGGTGCTTCCTTGCGGGGCATCGGGAAGGTGGATAGGAGAATAATGGAAAACAATACAGAAGATATCAAAGAGAAATGGGATAAAAAGTCTGTTTTTAAAGAAATTAGAGACTATGTGTTTCTAATTGCGCTGGCTTTGTATATAGCATTTTTGATGAATAAATTTGTATATGCAAATGCAGAAGTTCCAACAGGCTCTATGCTTCCTGTGGTTGAACCGGGCGACAGACTTATAGTAAACAGGCTTGCTTATCTTTTTGAAGACCCCCAGAGGGGAGATATAGTGATGTTTGCTTATCCGGATGATGAAAGTGAAAATTATCTAAAGAGAATCATAGGACTTCCGGGAGAGAAGGTTGAGATTAAAAAAGGACTTGTCTATATTAATGACAGTAAAGAGCCTTTGTCAGAGCCTTATCTTAACGATCCTCCAAATGGAGACTTTGGGCCTTATACAGTTCCAAAAGGATGTTACTTTATGCTTGGCGACAATAGGGATGAAAGTAAGGATGCAAGGTATTGGGATAATAAGTATGTAAAGAAAGAAAAAATTGTGGGAAAGGCTTGGCTTAAATACTATCCACACTTTACTTTCTTACATTCAGCAGAATATTCGGAAAGTAACTAAGTATGAATGGAGCTATGAGAGGGGACTCTAAGTATAAGTTAATTTCCTTCCTATGCGGAATGCTGATTGCTGCCATATTATGCTTACAGTTCCCGGGCATAACAGCAGAGGCAAAAACTAAGACAAGGACAAGCACAAATGCAAAATCAAAGACAACTTTGATACTGGGTGACAGCATCGCATACGGAATGGCTCTTGGTAAAAACTACGGTACGGGAGTGGATAACCCTGATACAGTATATTGGCTGGCCGAGGGCGGCGTAACCATCAACTTTATATATCCTGATTTTAAGATTCATTTAGGTAGAAAAATGCCAAGGAAGGTTGTTAACACTTTCACTAATACAAGAAATTTTGACCTTATTAAGGAAGTAAAGAAAAAGAAGATAGAAGACATTGTCGTAGTGCTTGGTGCCAATTGGCCGGGTAGAGAAGCTGCAAAGAACACCGTGAACTGTCTTAAGAAGCTGGCAAAGAAAAGCAGTTGCAGAGTTTACTATGTAAACATTCTTCCCTATGTACATAAAGGAAGATACAAGGATAAGTCACGGCTGATGGCAGAGCATAACAGCACTGCGAGAGAAGGCTTTAAGAATACAGACATCGTTTATATAGATGCATATGGTATTGCAAAGTCGGTGAAGAATTACAGAAATTGCACCTGGGATGGAATTCATTATTCCAAAAAGGTGCATAATCCGGTATTTAAGGCAATTCTATCTGTTATAGAAAAGAATAAGGCTAAGGCCACCCTTCTTGCCAAAAAGAAAAGTAAGAAGAAAAGACAGATAGAAAGAGTAAGCAATGTATTAAAAGATTGATTGAAGTATGGGCTTAAGGAGGTATGTGTCTATGAATGAAAACAAAGAGATACAAGCTTTTTAAGCTCATTTTGATTATTACGATATTAAATGTGTTTGGGATTTTCTTATATGAAAATGTTGTTGGAACAGGGGCTCTTTAAAGGCAAGCCTGAATTCTACATTGAGACAATCAAGCACGAGGGTAAGAGCGGTACATGATGAGATGAAACTAATGGGGATGGAATATCCTCTTATGTTAGCGGTGATAAGCACTGAAACCATGGAGATGCCGTACTTATTATAGGTGATAGTAATATTTATCTTATGAGCCGCAACAAAGGGGAATAGAAAAGAAGTATGACAGGAAAAGTGTACTGGCTTGCAGAAAGTGGTGCAGGGCAGGGGCTGATTGGCGACGACTTAGTTTAAAAAGCTTGGGTTAGTTAATCCTGACTATACAGAGAATTCTCTAACAACAGCAGATAAGACTGATGTCTTAAAAAGAAATAAGAGAAAATCGATAGGCAATATCGTGAGTAATGCTTGGAGTAAACAGTCTTGGTGAAGGTTATGCCAAGGATTTGAGCGGAAAAGCTCAAGAAAATCTCCGAAAACTACAGGAGCAAAAAGTTAGCTATATATCTATCCTGCCATATATAGATAAGTCAAAATACCATATACTTTAGCTGACATACTAAAGTTCAATTCACTTATGAAAGATAGAACTTAAGGATACAAATATAAGATATATTGATGCTTATGCAATTGTAGAAAGTATTGAGGGCTATAAAAATGAGACTCAGTGACGGTCTGCATTATAGCAAGAAAATATATGACAATTTATTTGATAAAATAATAAAAATTAATTGTGAAAATAACTAAAATTATGCTTTTTATTAAATAAATGCTTGATAATACATTGATATTGGCGTATAATGGCAATGTTGTATCAGATAGCTAGAAGCGGAGGTTGCCGAGAATACCGCAAAAGTGGGTTTTGGGTTTTTCGTGGAGCGAGATGTCAAAGAGGCCGAAAGGTCTGTAAACCCCGGCGACAAGTCACTGTACGAAAACAACTAATATGTTCTACAGAGTAGGGCGTGGTGTGATTATCAGTATGTTTATGATTATGAAACACCCGGGTGTGTGTACAGTCACCGCTTGTCGTACTAAATACGTGATGATTCACGAAAGTGCGAAAAGGAGGCGACTTTTTATGGCAAGTCAAGTAATGAGAATTACATTAAAAGCGTACGATCATCAGCTCATCGACAGTTCAGCAGACAAAGATTGTTGATACTGCAAAGAAGGCTGGAGCAAAGGTTAGTGGTCCTGTACCTCTTCCAACAAAGAAAGAGATAGTTACAATACTTCGTGCGGTGCACAAGTATAAGGACTCCAGAGAACAGTTCGAGCAGAGAACTCACAAGAGACTCATCGATGTTTTCGAGCCTAACCAGAAATTGGTTGACGCGTTATCAAGACTTGATGTTCCTGCTGGTGTTGAGATCAAAATCAACATGAGGAATAAGTAGAAACAAAATTAGCAAGATCCTGGGGTTATGGATAGAGAAAAACTCCTATTTAAGCCATCTAGGGATGACCGGCAGAGTCCGGTCCGCTGTAGATTAACAGGAGGTAAAGAGATGAAGAAAGCAATACTTGCTACAAAAATCGGTATGACACAGATTTTTGCTGAAGATGGTTCATTAATTCCTGTAACTGTATTAAAGGCTGATCCTGCTGTAGTAACTCAGGTTAAGACAGTAGAAAATGATGGCTATAGCGCAGTTCAGGTAGGTTTTGGTGAGATTCGCGAAACTCGTTAATAAGCCAAAAGAAAGGACACTTTGCTAAGAGCAGGCGTTCCTGTAAAGAGATTTTTAAGAGAATTCAAACTTGAGGATGCTGAGAATTACAAGGCTGGAGACGAAATCAAAGCAGATGTATTTGCATCAGGCGATAAGGTTGATGTAACTGCTACATCTAAGGGTAAAGGTTTCCAGGGTGCTATTCACAGACACGGTCTTCACAGAGGACCTATGACTCACGGTTCTAAGTATCACAGACACGCTGGTTCTAATGGTGCTTGTTCTGAGCCCCTAGTAAAGGTATTTAAGAGAGCAAGAAGATGGCCGGACATATGGGACACGTTAGGGTTACAGTTCAGAATCTTGAGGTAGTAAGAGTTGACGTAGAGAAGAACATGATCCTTGTTAAGGGAGCTGTTCCTGGTTCTAAGAAGGCACTTGTAATGATTAAGAACACTACAAGAAAAAGTAAATAATATAACCTGACGGGAAGGAGGAAATATAAATGGCAAACATATCTGTATTAAATATGGAAGGCAAAGAAGTTGGAACATTAGAACTTAATGATGCAATCTTTTGCAGTAGAAGTAAAAAGACATCTGATGCATAGGAGCAGTTGTTTTTACAGCTTACTAACAACCGTCAGGGTACACAGAGTGCTAAGACACGTGCAGCAGTTCGTGGAGGCGGAAGAAAGCCTGGAGACAGAAGGGAACCGGTCACGCTGAGACAGGGATCTATCAGAAGCCCACAGTGGAAGGGCGGCGGTGTTGTATTTGCACCACAGCCAAGAGATTGATTCATTTAAGATGAATAGAAAAGAAAGCAGGCGACTATCTGCTCAGCACTCACAACAAAGTTAAATGAGAATAAAGCTTTATCGTGCTTGATGAGTTCAAGCTTGGTGAGATTAAGACAAAGGCTGCATAAGAAGGTTTTAGAGGATATTAAGGCTAACAAAGCTCTTATTATTCTTGGTGAGAAGGAAGAGACGTAATTCTTTCTGCTAGAAACCTTGAGTCAGTTGCAACAACTTTGACCAATAGCATCAGTGTATATGATATCTTAAATCATAGACACTTGTTATTACAAAGGATGCTGTTTCAAAGATTGAGGAGGTATACGCATAATGGCAGATATTAAATATTATGACGTTATTTTTGAAGCCTATCATCACTGAAAAGAGTATGAACGGCATGGCAGAGAAGAAAATATGCTTTCTCTGTAAATCCTGAAGCTACAAGACTCAGATTAAAGAAGCTGTAGAAAGATGTTTCGCCGGAACAAAGGTTGTTAAGGTAAACACAGTAAATGCAGACGGAAAAAGTAAGAGACGATGGGAGTAACTTACGGAAGAACTACTAAGACAAAGAAAGGCTATGTAAAAGCTTTCAGAGGATAGCAAGGATATCGAGATCTTCCAGGGATTATAATTAACAAATAGTATGGCACGCATGACCGATAACAGCGACTTAGGGCGAAAGCCTTAAGATGAAAGGAGTTTTATAATGGGAATTAAAAATTCGGCCCATATACACCTTCCAGACGTAATATGACCGGTTTAGACTATGCAGAGATTACAAAGTCAACTCCGGAGAAGTCTTTGTGTGTATCACTTAAGAAGAATTCAGGCCGTAACAATCAGGGTAAGATTACAGTAAGACATAGAGGAGGCGGTTCACGCAGACTTTATAAATTATTGATTTTAAGAGAAGAAAAAGATGGAATCCCTGCAAAGGTTGTTGCTATTGAGTACGATCCAAACCGTACAGCAAACATAGCACTCTTACATTATGCAGACGGTGAGAAGACTATATCCTTGCTCCTGTAGCTTAACAGTAGGAACAACACTTATGAACGGTGCTGAGGCTGAAGTAAGAGTAGGAAATTGTCTTCCACTTTCATCTATTCCAGTTGGTTCAAATATTCACAATATAGAGTTATATCCTGGCAAGGGTGGACAGTTAGTTCGTGCAGCAGGTAATGCAGCTCAGCTTATGGCTAAGGAAGGCAAGTATGCTACACTTAGAATGCCATCCGGAGAAATGAGAATGGTACCTGTAGAGTGCCGTGCTACTATCGGTCAGGTTGGAAATATTGAGCATGAACTTGTAAATGTTGGTAAAGCAGGACGTACACGTAATAAAGGTTTCAGACCTACAGTTCGTGGTTCTGTCATGAACCCTAACGACCATCCACACGGTGGTGGTGAAGGTAAAACAGGAATTGGTCGTCCAGGCCCTGTAACACCTTGGGGTAAACCTGCTCTTGGTCTTAAGACAAGAAAGAGCAATAAGAGGTCCAATAAGTTAATCGTAAGAAGACGCGATGGTAAGGGACTTAAATAATAGATTATAAGGAGGTTTAATCATATGCAAGATCACTTAAAAAGGGACCATTTGCTGATGGACATTTATTAAAGAAGATAGATGCTCTTAACGCTGCCGGTGATAAGAGCGTAGTTAAGACTTGGTCACGTCGTTCAACAATTTTCCCTTCATTCGTTGGACACACAATAGCTGTTCACGACGGAAGAAAGCATGTGCCTGTATATGTTACAGAAGATATGGTAGGGACACAAGCTTGGAGAATTCGTACCAACAAGGTCTTACAGAGGACATAGGTAAAGACGAAAGAGAATGTAATAAAATATTTCCATAAAACTGAAAGGAGGTACATCCATGGCAAAAGGACATAGATCCCAGATCAAAAGAGAAAGAAATGAGAACAACAGAGAAATGAGACCACACGCAAAGTTATCTTATGCCAGGTTTCAACTCAGAGAGGCTGTTTCGTTCTTGATGCGATCAGAGCAAGGATGTAAATACAGCACTCGGTATATTAACATACAACCCAAGATATGCTTCAACAGTAATAGAAAAGTTACTTAAATCTGCAATTGCAAATGCAGAGGTTAAAGGTCTTAACCGCGACAACCTTTTCGTTGAGGAGTGTTTCGCAGGAGATGGCCCAATCATGAAGAGAGTACAGCCAAGGGCAAGAGGAAGCGCATACCGCATCTTCAAGAGAATGAGTCATATAACTGTAATTCTTAACGAGAAGTAATAAGAAAGGAAGTTAAGACCAAATGGGACAGAAAGTTAATCCTCACGGTATAAGAGTTGGTGTAATCAAAGACTGGTCATCAAAATGGTATGCCGGTAAAGATTTCGCAGACTTCCTAGTGAAGATTATAAGATTAGAGAATTTCTTAGAAGAAACTCTATGATGCAGGAGTAGGCAGTATTGATATAGAAGAACATCTGACAGAGTTATCATCATCGTTAGCACATCACAGCCTGGTATCGTAATCAGGTAAAGGAGTGGTGCAGATGTTGACAGAATTAAAGGTAGAGGTTCAGAAGTTAAGCAAACAGAAAGTAGACCTTAAGGTTAAAGAAATTAAGAAGGCTGACTTAAATGCACAGTTAGTTGCAGAGAAGATAGCTAAGGATCTTGAAGCCCGTATTTCCTTCAGACGTGCTATGAGTCTGCTATGGGAAGAACAATGAAGAATAGGTGCTAAGGGTATAAGAGACAAGCGTATCCGGTCGTCTTGGCGGTGCTGATATGGCTCGTACAGAGTTCTATAGCGAGGAACTATTCCTCTTCAGACACTTCGTGCAGACATCGAGTATGGTTTTGCAGAGGCTGACACAACCTATGGTAAGGTTGGTGTTAAGTGCTGGATCTACCTTGGAGAAGTTCTTCCTACTAAGGGAAACAACAAAAAGGAAGGGAGCGATAAATAATGTTAATGCCTAAAAGAGTAAAGCATCGTAAGCAGTTCCGTGGCTCTATGAAGGGCGCTGCTCACAGAGAAAGCAATACTATATCAAATGGAGAGTTCGGTATCGTTGCACTTGAGCCATCTTGGGTTAAGTCAAATCAGATAGAAAGCAGCCAGAAATTGCTATGACTCGTTACATTAAGCGTGGTGGTGAGGTTTGGATTAAGATATTCCCTGATAAGCCGGTTACTATTCAGCCTGCTGAAACTCGAATGGGTTCAGGTAAAGGTTCCCTTGACTACTGGGTAGCAGTTGTTAAGCCTGGCAGAGTAATGTTTGAAATTGGTGGAGTTGATGAGAGTTATAGCAAGAGAGGCGCTTCGTCTCGCTATGCAAACTTCCACTTAAGTGTGAAAGTAGTATCTAAAAGCAGATTTAGAAGGAGGTGCTGAATAATGAAAAGTACAAAAGTATGTTCAGGACCTTAATGGTAAGACACAGGTTGAGCTTAATGAAGAATTGGTTGCTGCAAAGAAGGAGCTTTTCAACTTAAGATTCCAGAATGCAACCAACCAGCTTGATAATACAAGCCGTATTAGAAGTTAGAAAGAATATCGCAAGAATTCAGACTGTTTTTAACAAGACAGGCTAACTAACTTAGGTAATTAATCCGAAGAAGAGACATACTCGTGGAAGAGGAAATCTTAGAAAAGTGCGTACCGGCAAGGGTAGTTAGCGATAAGATGGACAAGACTATCGTTGTTGCAGTTATGAGATAATAGAAGCACCCACTGTATGGTAAGATCGTTAAAGAGAACTCGTAAAGCTTTACGCTGAGGATGCTAACAACGAGTGCCATCTGAGGTGACAGAGTTAAAAGTTATGGAGACCAGACCTCTGTCAAAGACAAAGAGATGGAGACTTGTTGGAAATAGTTGAAAAAACAAAATAATTATCCCATCTTTTAATATTTTGAAAGAGTGCTAGTAATGGTACAGCAGGAAACCAGATTGGCAGTTGCTGATAATACCGGTGCCAAAAAGCTTCTTTGCATTCGTGTTATGGGTGGCTCGACCAGAAGATATGCAACTATAGGGCGATATAATCGTTGCCAGCGTTAAAGATGCAACCCAGGCAGGGTTGTTAAAAGGGTGACGTTGTAAAGGCTGTTGTAGTTCGTACTAAGAGAGACTGCCGTAGAAAAGACGGTTCTTACATAAAAGTTCGATGAGAATGCAGCGGTTATAATAAGGATGACAAGACACCAACTCGGAACTCGTATATTTGGACCAGTAGCAAGAGAGCTTCGTGAGAAACACTTCCATGAAGATCGTATCACTTGCTCCGGAAGTTTTATAAGGAGGTGTGAGTGGCTACCAGTAAGATTAAAAAGGGTGATACCGTTAAGGTAATCACAGGAAAAATACAAGGGCACCGAAGGAAGAGTTATCTCCGTTAAGGAAGGTGAGGTAATCGTTGAAGGTGTTAACATAGTAACAAAAGCATAAGAAAAGCATCACAGAGCAATCCTAACGGCGGTCTCGTGCACGAGGAAAGCTGCTATAGATATCTCTAATGTTATGTATGTTGCAAAGGGCAAGGTAACAAGAGTTGGATTTACTATGCAGGGGTGATAAGAGAGTCCATCGTAGCTAAAGCAACAGGCGATATCGTGACTAAAACGGAGGAGGGTATTTATAGTGAACAGGTTAGAGAAACCTACGATAAAGGAAAGTGCACCTGCTTTACAGAAAAAGTTCAGTTATAAGAATGTAATGCAGATTCAAAGACTGATAAGGTAGTTATCAATATGGGTGTTGGTGAGGCTAAAGAGAACGCTAAGGTTCTTGAGACAGTGCTAATGACCTTGGAATAATTACAGGACAGAAAGCTGTATATACAAAGGCTAAGAGTCTGTCATACTTCAAACTCCGTGAGGGAATGCCAATCGGATGTAAAGTTACTCTTAGAGGGTGACAGAATGTATGAGTTCGTTGACCGTCTCATCAATCTTGCACTTCCACGGTACGTGACTTCAGAGGTGTTAATCCTAATGCTCTGATGGTAGAGGGTGATTATGCACTTGGTCTTAAAGGAACAGCTTATTTTCCCTGAGATTGAGTATGATAAAATGAACAAGGTGAGAGGTATGGACGTAATTTTTCGTTACTACCGCTGAAACAGATGAAGAGGCAAAGAGAGCTCCTAGAGCATTCGGAATACCCTTTTGCAAAAGTAATTAAGGAGGAAACATAGGGCTAAGTTATCAATGAAACTTAAGCAGGAAAAGACCTGCAAAGTTCTCTGCCAGGAATATCACGTTGCAAAAATCTGTGGCCAAATCCTCATCTTATTTGAAAAATACAGAATCTACAGAATCTGCTTCCGTGAATTAGCTTATAAAGGACAGATCCCAGGCGTGAAGAAAGCCAGCTGGTAATATTAGGAAGGAGGTTAGATAAATGACAACAAGTGATCAATTGCTGATATGCTTACAAGAATCCATAATGCAAATACGGCTAAACACGATGAGGTTGATGTACCCTGCTTCCAATATGAAAGGGTATCAATCACGAAGATCCTCTTAAGAGAGTTATATAAAGAGTTTTGCTATCAATGAGGGTTAATGGTTTCAAGAATATCCACATCGAGCTTAAGTACGGTAAGGATAAGAATGAAAGGTTATTAACGGATTAAAGAAGAATCTCAAAAGCCTGGTTATAGAGTATATGCTAACTGTGCAGACCTTCCAAAGGGTTCTTGGTGGTCTCAGGTTGCTATCGTATCTACTACTAACAAGGGTGTTATCACTGACAAAGAGGCTAGAAACTTTGGAGTTGGTGGAGAAGTTCTTGCATTTGTTTGGTAGTAGTATCTGATAACAAGCAGAATAATCTGCATAAAAAAATGGAGGTGCGGAGCATGTCACGTATAGGGAAGAATGCCTATCGCAGTACCGGCAGGAGTTACTGTTGATATTGCAGAAAAATAATAGAAAGTGACTGTAAAAGGTCCTAAGGGAACACTTGAGAGGTGCTTCCTAAAGAAATGATAATCAAGCTTGAAAATGGTGAGATTGTTGTTACAAGACCTAATGAGATTGAAGAAGATGAAATCTCTTCATGGACTTACAAGAACACTTATTAATCTCTTATGGTTGTTGGTGTAACTGAAGGGTTATACCAAGACACTTGAAGTAAACGGTGTGAGGTTACAGGTTTCTAAAAGCAGGAAAGAGACTTACCATAACTAGGATATTCTCATCCGGTAGTTATGACCGATCCTGAGGGAGTTGAGTCAACAGTTGAAGAGTACTAACAAGATTCTTGTTAAAGGTATTGACAAGGAGAAGGTTGGACAGTACGCGGCTGAGATTAGAGAGAGAAGAATGCGAGAGCCATATAAGGGCAAAGGGTATTAAGTATGATTATGAAGTTATCAGACGTAAGGTTGGTAAGACCAGTAAAAATAATTAAAGGAGTGAAAAAAGAATGGTTCGTAAAGCATCAGAAGCGCTATTCGCGAAAAAGAAACATAGAAGAATGCGTACACCTTTTCAGGTACAGCTGCAAGACCTCGTCTCGCTGTATTCGAAAGTAATAGCCATATGTACGCACTGAATCATTGACGACCAGGCTGGAGCTACTTTGGTTGCTGCATCCACGCTGAAAAGGATGTTAAGTCGGTCTTGAGCATACCAATGATGTAGCTGCTGCTTCTGCAGTAGGTACTGACTATAACTAAAAAGGCACTGAAAGAGGAATTAAGGAAGTCGTTTTTCGATAGAGGTGGTTTTCATTTATCAGGGGAAAAAGTACAGGCACTCGCTGACGCTGCTGGAGAAGCAGGTCTTCAATTCTAGAGAAGGAGGAATAAACATAGATCGTTCAGTGAGATAATAATACTGAGAACAATGAGCTTTTTGACAAAGTAGTTGCCATCAAGCGCGTTGTCAAGGTTGTAAAGGGCGGACGCAACATGAGATTCTCAGCTCTCGTAGTTGTAGGAGACAAGAACGGCAGAGTTGGTGCAGGTCTTGGAAGGCTGCTGAAATCCCTGAAGCTATCCGTAAGGGGTAAAAAGACGCTATTAAGAATATGGTTTCACTTCCAATTGATGAAAACGGAAGTGTACCTCATGATTATGTTGGTAAGTTTGGAAGTGCAGAGGTTCTTCTTAAGAAAGCCCCTGATGGTACCGGAGTAATTGCCGGTGGTCCTGCTCGTAACGTACTTGAGCTTGCAGGTTACAGGAACATCAGAACTAAGTCTCTTGGTTCAAACAATAAGCAGAACGTTGTACTTGCAACAATCAACGGTTTATCAAAGCTTAAGACTCCTGAAGAATTTGCTAGACTTCGTGGCATTTCCGTATCTGATCTGTAAATGCTAAGATATAATAGTAAATAAAACATAGGAGGATAATAAAATAGGCTGATAAATTAAAAAGTAACATTGAGTTAAGTCTGTTATCGGACGTATGCAAAGCACAGGAAGAACAGTTGAAGCTCTTGGTCTTAAGAAAACAGGCCAGTAGCAACCTCCTTCCTAACAATGAGGCAACAAGAGGAATGATTAAGCAGGTTGAGTATCTGCTTAAGGTAGAAGAAATCTAAAAGAGGGGAGGTGTGAACATAGATTTAACAGACTTACAGCCAATAGCAGGGCTCTCGTCAGGTAATAATTTCAGAAGAGCGTGAGTCATCTTCTGGAAATGGTAAGACTACCAGTAAGGGACATAAGGGACAGAAGAGCTCGTTCAGGAGCTCCAAAGACCGGGATTCGAGGGTGGTCAGATGCCACTTTACAGGAGAATTCCTAAGAGGGTTTCACAACAGAAATTCTAGAAAATTGTAGCTATCAATGTATCTGAGCTAAACCTCTTTCGAAGATGGAACTGAAGTAACAATTCAGGCTCTCCTTGATGAGGTGTAATCAAGAAAGGTATGCGACAGCGTAAAGATTCTTGGAAACGGAGAACTTACAAAAACTTACAGTTAAAGTAAAGCACTTACAGTGCTTCGGCAGAAGAAAAGATTAAAAATCTTGAGCGGGATTGCTGAGGTGATCTAATGATAAAAAGCGATTCGTAATGCTCTTAAGGTAAAAGGATATAAGAGAATTTTTATTCACTCTCTTGTGTCTTGCAGTAGTCGAACTTGGATCACAGCTTCCTATTCCGGGAAATTGATCATAGCAGGATATCTGAGTTTCTTATACTCAGATTACACAGCTTTCATTTCTGAATGCCATTACCAGTGGGTCATTTGAACAGTTATCAATATTTGCATTAGTATTACACCATATATCACATCTTCCATCATTATGCAGCTCCTCACAATAGCCATTCCAAGGCTTGAGGAGATACAGAAAGAGGAGAAGACGGCAGAAAGAAGATTGGTCTGCTTCACGTTATGTAACAGTTGCGCTTGCTCTTATATGAGTATAGCTATGGCAATCAGGGTTTTGGTCGTTCAGGATATTTGGAACTACTCTGTGCTCTCAGTTGTAGTTATAACTCTTACTCTTACAGCAGGATCTGCCTTCCTTATGTGGATGGGTGGAAAAAGATTACTGACAGAGGGAGTTGGTAATGGTATATCAATCATCCTTCTTGTAAACATAGTTTCAAGAATGCCTTCGAGACATCATAAATCTTTTTAAGACTTATGTTGTAGGCGGAACTACTGTTATCAATAAGGTTATAGCAGCAATACTCATCGTAGTAGTAATTGTTGCTCTTACAGTTTATATAATTGTATTAAATGATGCAATTAGAAAGATTCCTGTGCAGTATGCACAGAAGCTTCAGGAAGAAGACTTGTAGGGTGGTTCAGGATCAAATATTCCACTTAAAGGTAAATACCGGCGGTGTTATGCCTATCATCTTTGCAAGTTCAATCTCTCAGACACCTATTATTATCTGCAGATTCCTTGGAATACAGCCAAAAAGTGGTGCAGGTGCAACCTTAGGTGAGAAGATATTAAAGGTATTAGAACCAGCAGGCTTGGTGTAACTTCAGCAGCTGGGGAGAGGCAAAATACACATTGGGACTTATACTCTATGTGGTTATGATTATATTCTTTGCTTGCTTCTATACCTCAATAACCTTCAATCCACTTGAGATTGCAAACAACATGAAGAAGTCAGGTGGATTTATACCGGGTATCAGACCTGGCCGTCCTACTAGTGATTTCCTCACAAAGGTACTTAACAGCATCATATTTTATCGGAGCTTGCGACGTACAGTTGCGACACTCATTCCGATTATATGTTCAGGAGTATTTGGGGCAGATGTATCGTTTGGTGGAACATCCTCATCATCGTTGTAGGTGTTATACTTGAAACAATGAAGCAGATTGAGTCAATGATGCCTGAGAGACATTATAAAGGTTTCTTAAATGATTAAGAGTTACATTTAATATCGAGCTGTAGCAGGTTATGACAGATGAGATGTTATGAGTCCGGCTACAGCTTTTATTTTAATAGAAATTCCTATGTGAATTCCACTATTAAATAATAAGGAGGTCTATATGAAAAATTGTTATGCTTGGTGCTCCTGGGGCGGAACAAGGGTACACAGGCAATTAAAATTGCTGAAAAATACGGTCTTCACATATCTCAGCCAGCGATATATTTAGATATAATATTAAAAAACAATACGAGAGCTTGGTCTTAAAGGCTAGGATATATCGATAAGGGACAGCTTGTTCCGGATGAACTTACGGTAAGCATTCTTTTGAGACAGGGTATCAAAAAGATGACTGTGCTAAAGATATATATCCTGGATGGTTATCCAAGAACCATTCCCACAGGCTGGAAGTACTTGAAGAGGCTCTTAAGAAATGGGCGAGAAAATTGACTATGCTGTAAATGTGGTTGTTCCTGATGAAAAGATAATTGAGAGAATGTCTGGAAGAAGAGACCTGTCCAGACTGTGGTGGAAACCTATCATCTTGTGTACAATAACACAAAGAAAGATGGTGTTTGCGATAAGTGTAGGCGGGATCTCATTCAGCGTCCTGATGATATGCCTGAGACAGTAAGAAAAGCGTCTTGAGGTATATCACACTCAAGACAAAAACCGCTCGAAGAGTTCTATCGGAGCAGAAATCGTATACAAAGAAGTGGGCGGCACAAAGGGATATGAAAGAGAAGTCTTTGAGACATTTGTAAGATATTAGGCTGATTAAAGAGGAAGGGAGACTATGCGGTAGGAATAAAGGATGAAATGACTATTTCTTTGATGAAGAGAAGGGCTGTGAGCAGTTGGCTCTATTAACTTTCAGGCTTGAAAGCTTATGTTAAGCCAGGACTTTCAACATGAAATAGATAAAAGGGAGAGAACTGAGTTCGTGGATGTGATGGCATCCCTTCTTTTTCTAGGCTATAATGGTTTCCTGCTTCTATTTGTGTATCCGTCAACGATCAGGTTGTGCATCGATATCCTGCAAAGAGAATTATATCGACAGAAGGTGACATAGTAAGAAGTCTTGATGCGAGGCCTTATCTATAAGGGTCTTTCATGCGGACGCGACAAGGACTAGTGCCCGTAGAACAGTATTCACTGAGCTTAAGGACCTTATTGAAGTTACTAAACAGAGCTTTTTGAGGGGAATAAAGCAGGCGGTGCACGGTAATCACATAAATGATATATCTATCGCTATCCAGTCTTATGTTGAAAAGCCATAGCTACTCTGTTGTAAGAGAACTTGCAGGACATGGCATGGGGCCAGAACCTACACGAAGCACCTGATATATTTAATTTTAGGCAGAAAAAGCTGGGAATCAAGATGAGAAAAAGAACATGATTGCTTTGCCATAGAGCCTATGGTAGAAACATGGGAGGCGCAGGTGGGGAATGGGGGAGGATGACTGGACAGTGTATACTGCGGACTATTCATTTTCAGCCCACTGTGAGAATACGATTTTAATAACCGACGGTGAACCGGAGATAGTTAACCTGTGAGAGTAAGCTATGGATTTCATAAAAGACCTGCTCATATAGATTATACAAATGTAATCAACAGTAGATAAAAGATAACAAAGAAATCGAGAATATTACTCTTGCAATAGGGCTCTACAGAGAAAATGGTGACAGACACCGGAGAGGGACAAATGTCTAAGCAAGATGTGCTTGAATGGAAGAACAGTTATAGAAGCTCCCAAATGCAATGTTTCAGGTTGAACTTGAAAATGGACATAAGGTACTTGCACACATCAACGATAGCTCAGAATGAACTTATTCGTATCTTACCGGGCGATAAGGTAACTCTTGAAATGTCCCATATGATTTAACTAAGGGAAGAATTATCTGGAGAGATAAATAAACTGCGGGTATAAGACAGGGGCTTGGCTACTGTCTTTTTTGTAAAATTAAACTTGCACAAAAACAAAAGTGTCTACACCATCACTGTTCATTTCAGTTATAATATTTGTAAAATCAGGGATAGAAATTTACTTAGCAATTTCTCTAAAAATCAATTTTACAGTCTTTAGAAGTTCATAACAATGTGGTATCAATAGTCTAGCATTGTGCAAAGAGAAATAATAAAAGTAAGGAGAGCAGGATATGAAACATATTAGAAAAGCTAACTACAAGGAATCTTGAGAGTCTGATGAAGAAGGGTGGCTGCGGAGGTGCAAGACTTCTTGCCAGTCAGCTGCAAGACTATGTACTGTTGGTAACCAGAGCTGTGAGGCTAGGTAATACCAATTCCTGCATTTACTAAAAAGTCAAAGTTTAGCAGCAGCTTTGGTCGCTGCTTATCTTTACATGAAAGGAACCAAACATGATTCACCAGTTTCAAAGTAACGGATATAACATAGTTTCTAGATGTGAAACAGTGGCTCAGTACACAGTAGTAGATGAGGGACTGCTATGATTATATAGCTTATACAATGAAAAAGTAATAGAAGGACAGGAGAGTGAGGATGCTGCTCTTTCTGAGATAAAGAGCATCATACTTGAGAAATATAAAGGAGGTACCTGTAACAGAAGAAGACTTTTAATGATATTATATCAGAGATTAAAGAATTACAGGAAGATGGACAGCTTTTCACAGAGGATATATGCGAGAAATACGTTAAGATTTCAAACATAGAAATACAGTGGTAAGGCGCTTTGCCTGAATATACCATATTGCTATACCTTGCCTGTCGTTACTGCTTCGCGGGAGAAGGAGAATATCAGGGTGACAGAGGAATGATGAGCTATGAGGTGGGAAAGGCGATGCTGACTTCCTCATCAAGAAACTCAGGGACACAGAAAAGAATCTCGAGTAGACTTTCTTCGGCGGTGAGCCTCTTATGAACTGGGATACAGTCAAAAGCTCGTTGCCTATGGAAGGAAGCTTGAGAAGATTCACGATAAGAACTTTCCGTTTACACTTACCAACAGGGTTCTCTTAAATGATGATTATTGATTTCTGCAACAAAGAGATGACAAATGTTGTGCTCAGTATAGATGGTCGTAAGTGTGTACACGACTATATGCGCCTACACAAGGAGGAAACAAAGCAGTTACGATATTATTCTTCAAAGCTTAAAGCTTTTGCAGCAAAGCTGCAGCAATAAAGAATACTACGTAAGAGGTACTTATAGCAACTAGAACCTTGATTTTGCGGCTGACGTACTTCATCTTGCAGATGAAGGCTTCAAGGAAATATCGCTTGAGCCTGTGGTTTCACTTCCTACTGAGCCTTATGCGATAAAGAAGAGGATATTCCTTATCTTAAAGAACAGTATGATATACTTGCAAAGAATATATCAAGAGAAGAAGAGAAATGAAACTTTACCTTCTTCCACTTTATGATAGACCTTGCCGGAGGACCTTGTGTAGCTAAGCGTCTTTCAGGCTGTGGCTCAGGTACAGAATACGTTGCTATCACACCTTGGGGCGACATCTATCCCTTGCCATCAGTTTGTAGGTGAGGAAGGCTTCGTTATAGGCAATGTATATGACGGCATCACAGCGACTGAGCTTCAGGAAGGCTTTAAGCACCAGAACGTATGAAAAAGCCTAAAAGTGTAGAGACTGCTTTGCAAGATACTACTGTAGTGGAGGCTGTGCGGCTAACTCATATAAGTTTAGCGGCAACATTGATGATGTGTATGAGATAGGCTGTGAGCTCCAGAGAAAGCGTATCGAATGTGCCATCATGATTAAGGTGGCTGAGGAGACAGACAAGAGGAAGTCTGTCAGAATAGTGACAGTATATGATTTCTGGGAGAGTTTCTCCTGAAAAATAAAAGAAATAAAAAGAAGGTGAATTTACAATGAATAGCAAGAAAAGCGGCATAGTCAAGCTATTTAGCTATATCGTGAGTGATAGCGCTTTTTAGCGGCTGTTGCTCTTTGTGGGCATTTGGCAATAAGGCAGGCAGTGCTAGAGGGAATTAAGAGGACTTGACCTTGCAGGTGGAGTTAGTATTACTTATGAGACAGTAAAGTCTAAGCCTACAGCTACAGAAATGGCTGATACCATTGAAAAATGAGACTCCGTGCAGAGATCTTTAGTACAGAGTCTGAGGTTTATCAGGAAGGCTTAAACAGAGTAGTAGTTGATATTCGGATGTTAAAAGGATGCAGATGCTGTGCTTAAACAGCTCAGTTCCATCGAGCTCTATCCAGTTTATTCCTGTTGAAGGTAATATTACAAGACAGGCAGATGGAACTTATAAGTTAAATAAGTCCATTGAAGAGCTTGCAAAAGAAAGAAAAATATCTGTAGACGGTGCTGATGTATCTGCAGCTAAGGCTCAGTCTATAAAGGTGATGCAGGAGTAGGTGTTCAGTACATAGTTGAGCTTGAACTAAATGCTAAGGGAGCAAATAAGTTTGCCAAAGGCTACAGGACAATCTCGGCAAAACAGATAGCTATTGTATACGATGGCAATATAATATCAGCTCCTGTTGTGCAGAATGTAATTTCAGACGGTAAGGCTCAGATATCAGGTCAGGACTCTATGGAAGAAGCTGAGAGACTTGCTTCTATCATCAGAGTAGGTGCCCTTCCTCTTGAGCTTAAAGAGGTTCGTTCAAGCGTGGTGGGTGCAAGCTTGGTGACACAGCACTTGAAACCTCACTTTTAGCCGGTCTTATTGGTTTTATCATAGTATTCCTCTTTATGATAGTATCTGTATAAGATTCGGGACTTGCTTCAAGCTTAGCCCTCATCGCCTATGTGGTAATCGAGCTTGTACTCTTACAGCTATTACAGATTACACTTACCCTTCCGGGTATTGCGGGTATCGTGCTGTCCATCGGTATGGCGGTAGATGCAAACGTTATTATATTTACCCGTATCAAGGAAGAGATTGGTCTTGGCAAGTCAGTTCGTACCGCTATCGGAAATGGTTTTAATAAGGCTCTTTCAGCCATCATTGACGGTAACGTAACTACAATCATTGCAGCCATCAGTGCTTGGTATCTTTTGGTACAGGTACAATCAAAGGCTTTGCATACACACTTGCTCTCGGTATTATCATTTCCATGTTTACCGCTCTTTTCATAACCAAATTCCTGCTTTTACTCATTCTATGATATAGGGATTTGATTCAGAGAAGAAGTTATGGAACTAAGGTTGATAAGGAGAAATAAGCCATTCCTATAAGTTTGCTCCTAAGGCATATGTTCTTTCACTTGTAGTTATCGGTATTGGTATTGCTACTATGGCAGTAAATGCAGCTCAGGCAAAGGAGCATTTGACTATGCCCTTGAGTTCTCAGGCGGTACATCTACAGAGTGGTATTTGATAATGGTAAGGTTCCGGAAATGATGAAATCAGAAACTTTTGTAAACAGGGGTTATTCCTTCATCAAATGCGGACGTAACACAGATAGTTGGTGAGGATGCTGTAGTTATCAAGACCAAAGTCACTTACTGAAGGAGAGAACAAAAGCTTCGTGAGGGCTTTTGTTGATAAATACAAAGGTATCTAAGGATGATATCAACAACGAGAACATCTCTGGTGCAGTAAGTGGTGAGATGAGAGCTTCAGCTCTTATGGCAGTTATTGCAGCTACAATCTGTATGCTTATCTACATCATTATCAGATTTAGAAATGTTGCTTTCGGTGCCAGTGCCGTATTAGCTCTTATACATGATGTTCTTGTGGTAGCTACACTTTATGCTCTTACAAGAATGAATGTAGGTAATACCTTCATTGCCTGCATGCTCACCATAGTTGGTTACTCTATCAATGCAACCATCATTATCTTCGACCGTATAAGAGAGAATCTTGCCGAGAAGAGACGTGGTGAGACAGTTGCTATGATGAGTTGACAAATCAATCACACAGACATTCTCAAGAAGTATCAATACCACAGTTACCACACTTATCATGGTTGTTGTACTCTTTATCATGGGCGTTAGCTCAGTAAGAGAGTTCTCACTTCCTATTATCGTGGGACTTATCTGCGGTGCTTATTCATCTATCTGCATTACAGGTACATTATGGTATATCTTTGTTAAAGAAAGAAAGCTTGAAAATAAAACAATAATGACTTAGACTTATAATTAAGTGGTATGGCTTCTGTCTGCACCACTTTTTAAAGATAGGAGGGAAATATTCTATGGGTTATGCCTGCGAGGATTGTAATAACTATGTTTATGATGAAGATGAAGAAGCCTATATCTGTGTCCAGGATATGGACGAGGACGATTTTATAAGGTAATGTCAGTAAATTTAGGGACTGTCCTTACTACAGGTCAGGTGATGAGTATAAGGTGGTCAGACACCAGATGTAGGGGATAATGTCAGGGTTTACAATTGTAAATTTGAGGCTTTTGTGTTAGACTAAAATGAATAGATGACTTATATCTAAAGCTGATATAGGTATTACATATAACATGCAGTCTTGAGGGGATGATATGAGACAGAAAAGAGTTTTACTGGTTGAAGATATTTCTTGTTATGGAAAGTGTTCTACAACTGTAGCCCTTTCCCATACTTTCAGTAGCAGGTTTTGAAGTAAACCTGCTTCCTACAGTCATATTTTCAGCGCATACAGGTATTAGCACAGATATTGCCTTTTCTGGATTTTTCGGGAGGAATGAAGGGATAATAGGCTCCTGGGAGACTATGGATATAAGCTATGATGCTGTTCTTATAGGCTATTCATTTGGGAAAAAGCAGCTTGAGATTCTACTGAGTTTTTGGAAGAAAGAAAGCCTAAGATTGTAGTCTTAGATCCCTGCTATGGCTGAGAATGGAAAGTTTATAGCAAGCTTCCCGAGGGACTATCCTGTAGCCATCGAAAGGAGTTAATTAAGACATTGTGATTATCTTACTCCCAATATAACCGAAGCCTTTATGTTGGCTGAGAAAGCCTATCACGAAGGACCTTATGTAAGAACCGATATTATGGAGATATTACTTAGATATATGGGAACCTACCGTAAAAGGTCATAATTACAGGGTATTGAGGCAAAGGATAATAAAGCTGATGGTAATGGCTATAGATGACTGTGGTGATATCTATACATACGAGACGACAAAGTTAGCAGGAATTATAGCGGTACAGGTGATGTCTATGCTGCACTTTTTACTTGACGGACTTCTGAAAAGGAAGAGGGCTTTTGAAAGACTTCTGTCAAAAGAGGCAATGGAGCTTACCAGCAGGGCCATGATGCTAAGTCAGGCAGGAAACTATGAAGAACTATATTTTTGAAGGCATACTGAAAAGATATATAAAGGAGACAGCTTATGGAGAACTTGCAGAGAATAGTTATGCTGATTGATGCTGACATACACAGATAGGGTAAAGCTTGAAGATGTAATTGGGGAAATATCCACACATGGAAGAATAGTGGTGAAGAGAGCTTATGGCAACTGGCGCAAAGACATACTTAAGAACTGGGAAAAAGAGCTTAAGAGACTTGCTATAAAGCCCGAGCAGCAGTTTGACTATGTAAACGGTAAAAATGCTACAGATATGGCTCTTGTAATAGATACGATGAATCTCTTACATAAGGGCATATATGACTGCTTCGTTATAGTTGCAAGTGACAGCGACTATACACCTCTTGCTATCAATCTCCACGAATCCGGAGTATACGTTATAGGAGTGGGTGAGAAGAAGACACCGGAGGCCTTTAGAAATAGCTGTGATGAGTTTATTTTCCTTGAGAACCTGGGAAGGACAAATGAACTTAAACTCCCTATTCCTAAAGAAGATGATGAGGAAGAAGATTACTATGAGACCGGAGAAGATGATGATATCGAGAAAGATACATAATCTCTTAAAGATAGCCTGGGATAAGTATCAGGATGATGAGGGCTATGTAAATGTAAGCTCTGCCGGGACAGTTTATAAAGCGTGTACGTCCTGACTTTGATGTGCGTACCTTCGGATTTATAAAGCTTCCTAAGCTCTTAGAAGCCTTTCCTGACAGATACGAGATAACTAAATATCAGGGTAAGGGTACGGTTATGATTATAGCTTACAGATGTAAGTAGACCAGATGGGAAATATGTGAGCCAAACTTTTGCATTTCACAGGGTTAAGAACCGCAGAATATAATTTTTGGAGGAAAGACATGTATAGGAATTTCTTTAAGAGGGATGTTGGACTTTATCTTATCCCTAATAGCTATTGTTCTCCTATTTCCCATACTTGTTTTTGCTAACCATCACAGGAGCCTTTCTAATGGGAGGCAATCCTTTTTTTACACAAGAGAGGCCGGGAAAAGACGGCAAGATATTTAAGTTGGTCAAATTTAGGAGTATGAACAATAAAAGGGATGAGAGAGGAGAGCTGCTTCCCGATGAGAAGAGGCTTACTTCTACGGAAAATTCCTAGAAATACCTCTTTGATGAACTTCCTGAGCTAATCAACATACTTAAGGGCGACATAGCGATAGTAGGACCACGTCCGCTTCTTGTCAGGTATCTTACCAGGGTACAGCAAGACCCAGGCAAGAAGGCACGAGGTAAGGCCCGGACTTACAGGACTTGCCCAGGTAAATGGAAGGAATGCCATAAGCTGGGAAGAAAAGTTTAGATATGATGTAGAATATGTGGACAATCTAAGCCTTATGCTTGATATTAAGATTATACTTATGACAGTACTTAAGGTTGTAAAAAGAGACGGAATAAGCAGTGAGAATTCTGCAACTATGGAAGAATTTATGGGACAGCAGGGAAAAGATGAATAATATAAGTTTGAAGAAAAAATTCATAGGCAGCCGAGGTTTTTATACTATGATACTGGCTATAGCGGTGCCTATCATGGTTCAAAACGGTATAACCAACTTTGTCAGCATGATAGACAACATAATGGTTGGGCGTGTCGGAACCAATGAAATGAGCGGAGTAGCCATAGTCAACCAGCTTATTATGGTATTTAATCTCTGTATCTTTGGAGGAGTAGCGGGAGCCGGGATATTCACAGCACAGTTTCACGGGGCAAGGAATACGGAGGGAATCAGATATACCTTCCGTTACAAGATAATAGTAGTAGCTATAATTACAGTTCTAAGCATAGCCATTTTCCTAGGCTTTGGAGAGGAACTAATAAGGCTTTATCTACACGGTGAAAGCGGTGCAGAGGAGGCCATTACAGAGTACTCTTCATGATGCAAAAGGTTTATCTTAGCGTTATGCTAATCGGACTTCCTCCTTTGCCATAGCTCAGGCATACGGCGACACACTAAGGTGTTCTGAGGAGACTATAGTACCTATGAAGGCAGGAGTTGTCTCTGTCATCGTCAATCTCTCATTAAACTATGTACTTATCTATGGCAAGCTAGGAGCTCCTGCTCTTGGAGTGGCAGGTGCAGCCATTGCTACTATCATAGCAAGATATGTTGAAATGGCGTATGTGGTCGTATGGACACATACCCACAGTGAGCGCCAGCCATTTATTATTGGTGCATTTAAGAGCTTTAAGATACCGCTTTCCTTGGCGAAAGACATGTTAGCAAAGGGTATGCCTCTTATTCTTAATGAGACCCTTTGGTCGATGGGAGTAGCTGCCCTCCTTCAGAACTATTCAGTCAGGGGGCTTGCCGTGGTTGGAGCTCTTAATATATCACAGATTATATCCAACCTTTTCAATGTAGGCATAATCGCAATGGTCAACGCAATCTCCATAATATTAGGCAGGAGACTAGGTGCAGGAGAGATGGAAGAAGCAAAGGAATATTCGGTTAAGCTGATATTTTTCACAGAAATCATCTGTATATGCACCTCGACCCTCTTATTGTTACTTGCACCTTTTTTCCCAATGATATACAATACTACTGACGAGATTAAGGAGCTTGCTACATCATTTATCAGAGTTGCAGCAGCCTGTATGCCTATATATGCATTTGAAACCTGCTGTTATTTCACGATACGTTCGGGAGGCAAGACTCTTAATACGTTTTTGTTTGACAGTGTGTTTGTATGTGTGTAGTATCTGTGCCTGTAGCCTATGTATTGGTACATTTTACACCACTTTACATTGTTGTGGTATTCCTTTGTGTACAGCTTGTAAGCCTTATCAAATGCGTGATTGGCTTTGTTATGGTAAAAAAGGGAATTTGGTTAAATAAACTAGCTTATTAAGATGGAGGAAGAATAGTATGAAACTGATAATACTTGTGTTTATTATAGTTGCACTGGTAAAATACGCAAATAAAAATAATGCAAACAAGAATATCGGAAATCAGAGTGAGCCAATGTTGCACCTAAGAATGATAACACTTACTATACAGCCACAGGGAAACAGTCAAAAATCAGCCAAGGCATTTAAGGAAATCAGCACCTATCAGACAAGCCAGATGGTAAATGAGCCTGCAGTAAACAGAGATGCTACAGTTGATGTAATTAACGAGTTTACTAAGTCTTATGAGAATAAAAAGCTAAAATGAAGCTAAAAAGCCTAAGCCTGCAAAGGAAAGCTGCGTACATCAAAACGCTTCTGCTTCTCCTTTGCCGCTCTAAGCCTGTAGAGTCGAGAAAAGAAAACAAGATAAGAGCTATGGATGGGGCGTGTTTGATGATTTTTGCAGCCTCAGACGCTCTTTATCTGGCGAGAAAGACGTCACGGAGCTAAGGAATTTTGGAAAAGGTTTCATAACTATATAGATAAAGCACATGGAATATACAAAGAGACCGAAAGGCTTATCCTTCGGTCTCTTGTACATCTAGAGAAGACAATATGAGTATATATAATGAACTTAAAAATAATAGCAGAAGTGACTTTTACCCCTTTCATATGCCGGGACATAAGAGAAATACTAAGCTTATAAAAAGATATGGACTTTGGGATGAATGCCTTACTCCCTATGATATCGACATCACGGAAATAGATAACTTCGACAATCTTCATAACCCTAAAGGGATAATAAAGGAGGCAGAGAGGCTGGCTGCAAGGCTATATGGAGCAAGAGAAAGTATATACTCTGTAAATGGAAGCACAGGAGCCATAATAGCTGTGCTTGGCATCATACACAAAGGAGAAGCAGTACTTATGGCTAGAAACTGCCACAAGTCCGTCTATCACGGAGTTGAACTCTATGGACTTGTTCCTTACTACCTTGAAGGAGAGACAGACAGCCTTGGCATATACAGCATAAGTCCGAAGGAAGTGAAGGAGGCCTTAAGAACATCTGCTTTACATTGTGAAGATTTAGACAAGGACGCAACTACAGAAAGCAAAGATAATTCAGGAATCAAGCTGGTAGTAATTACTTCTCCAACCTATGAAGGAGTGGTCTCTAGACATAGCGGATATAGCAGATATGCTACAGATATGGTGCTTTTCTCTCGTGGATGAGGCTCACGGAGCTCACTTTGGATTTGATGACTACTTTCCTGCATCTGCCGTAAGCCTTGGTGCAGACTTTGTGAGTCCAAAGCTTTCATAAAACCCTGCCGTCCTATACTCAGACTGCTGTACTTCACATTTGTAACGGCAACGAGGACGTTATAGATAAAATACGAAGACAGTTTAACCTGCTTGAAACCTCAAGCCCTTCCTATATCTTTCTTGCAGGCATGGAAGGCTCTCTAAATCTAATTAAAGACCATGGAAGAGAGTGTGTTGATGACTACAGGCTATAAGCTTTTAGAGAGGTGTAGCTACACTTAAGAATATAAGGCTTTACTGCGCCTTCAAATGCCTTTTAACTATGACTATGGTAAGCTTGTCACAACCGCAGGGGATAATCTCGGTGCTAAACTTTACCGATATCTATGATAACCATCATCTTGTTATGGAAGCGAAGTCAAAGGATTAGTGTGATTGCCATATGACGAGTATTTTCGATACTGATGAAGGGTTTTACAGATTATTAAAGGCACTTACAGAACTTGACAGTGATGAAACATTCTTTACACTGATAATAAAAGCAAATTTTGATTATACACTTTAATGGACAGAAGATGGGGACTTTGCCTGAAAGAAAAAATACATTCCTTTTTGAAGCTGTGGATTAGCCGATATCTACGGCAAGGTAAGGTGTCTCTTGAGAAGTCACGAGGCTTAACTTCAGCAGACTATGTATATTTCTATCCGCGGGAGTTCCACTTTTGGTGCCTGGTGAAGTGATTGAAGAAAATGTTATTCGACATACTCAAAGGCTGCAAAGGCTTGCCGGTATAGAGGTATGGAGGAATAGACGGAAATGGGATATTTGTATGTGCTGATGGGCAAGAGTGCAGCAGGTAAGGACAGATATATATCGAAGACTCTTCGGGAGATGCGGAGCTGGTTTAAAGAAAGTTTGTTATCACACTACAAAGTACTATGCGTATAAGGAAGTAAATGGATTAGAGTACAACTTTTGTGACTGAGGAACGAGAGTGCTTGAAAAAAGAAGGAAAGGTTATAGAGGAGCGTTGCTTTAACACTATAGACGGACCTTGGTACTACTTTACAGTGAATGACGGCAGATGGACCTCTCTAAGGCTGACTATATATGCATCAATACCTTGGCAGGCTACAATCAGGTAAAAAGCTATTTCGGAGAGGATAAGGTTAGTGGGTTACATAGAGGTTTCTGACGTTGAACTTATATAAAGAGCCATAAGGCGTGAAGAAAAACAAAACACCAAATGTAGCCGAGATTTGCAGGAGTTCCTTTCTGATAATGCAGATTTTAGTGAGGAAAATCTCTTAAGCTCAGGTGTATAAAAATACAGATTTCAAAATAATAATTTGAATATCTGCACGAAGAAATAACTGCTTTATAAAGGAAAACTGATATGGATATAAAGATTAATCCATCACCCTGCCTAAGGCTCCCGAAGTGGACAGTCATGACAGGATGACGGGCATTTCGAGTTCACCCTACTCAAGAATATAGAAGATAATTCTATGTGAGAGATTAAATGCTGTAATGAGCTCTATCACCATCTGGAGGGCAAGAAGCTCACACACATGGATATAAGGGACATGAAGCATTACAGAAGGGCTTATCAAGAATTCCCGATGAAGTCCTCTCAAGAAGCCAGATTTTCGAGGGAGAATTACCTTGACAGGCGTGGAAGACACAGAGTATATGGTATAATAAGGTAATAGACAAAGAACTTGATGAACTTGCGGAGGAACTTGTAAAGATGAAAAGGATGCAATAAGCATACTTGGAAAGATTGATGAGATTCAGGGACTTTGTGACATCTTTACCTAGATGGAGAGGATATAAGATACAAATATTTTGGGCAGGAAAGCCTTGTGAATACATAAATAAAGCTGCTTCAAAGGGAAGAATTTTCACTCTATGCCCTATATCTTTGAGGGTGAGAAAAGAGTATGGGGAAGCTCTTTTATATAGCTAAGAGTTTGCCCAAGACTGATACTTTGCCGGAAAAGGAAACCGAAGAGAGAGGCAGATTGTCTGCAAACAGGTGGAAAACAGTAACAACTGACTATTATCTACATAGAGCCTGACAAAACTACAGTCATAAGCGTAGAAGAGATCCGAACCAAAGCTTGTGGGAACAAGTGATATCTTCCTTATGGCAAGTATAAGGTTTAATAATAAAGAGGCAGAAGATGAATGAGCAGCTCAAAATGCTGCTTAAGACTATCGAGGACCACTGAATAATAGTTTATTATTCTGCTCTCAGCCAATAGGAAGACTTTCTACCTACAATCAGGTCGAGATGTGTGACTCTGTGTGAAGCCTATTGATACAACAAAGATAAAACAGTATCTCATAGATACTACAGTATATGGTTGACTATGTAGCTGAGACTGCGGCTAAAGTTTCTCAGCAGGCAATGTAGGCAGGGCAGTAAGATATACAAGCAGCAAGACTTCAGAGATGAAAAGCGTAGTTGTGAGAACTAAGGATCTACGATAAGGACAGCATGCTGATGAGATAGCATGGAATAATGCACCTTGAAGGCTATAAAGAAGGAAAGATAAAAGACTGCATAGACATTCGATACTTTGGTTTGGGGATTTGCTTGTGCTAAAGGCTACAGGAGATGCCAACAGGAGGTGTTGTTTAGAAAGAATATAAAGTACTGTAAATGAGACAGATAGCAAAGCGTGAATACAACTCAATAGAAAGACCATAGAAAGTATGGAAAAAGACCAGAAGCGCTTAGATGCAAAATGATGGTTTGATACCGCTCTTGAGATTATGTTTATGTATATGAAGGATAAATAGCTAGGCTCATTCGCATAGACTTTGTAAGGGCTTTACAGTGACTTTTAATAAATTTGGATAGAATGGAGAATATGGATTTACAGTAATAGGAGTTAGATTTGAAAAGGGCAGGAAAGATATCGACCCCAAAATCTTGATATAAAGTCAGGGATGCGTAATTGTTGAGACTGCAAGAGGCATAGAATACGGACTTGTTGCTACTTGGAAGAAAAGAGATAGAGGACATAAGATAGTTCAGCCTCTTAAAGAGGTGATCAGGATAGCCACCCTGAGATGACGAGATGACAACAGAAAGAACAAGGATAAAGAGAAAGGAAGCCTTTTGATATCTGCCTTGAAAAGATAAGACACGATGAGACTTGCAATGAAGCTAATAGCCTGCGAATATACCTTTGATAATAACAAAGGTTATGTTTTATTTTCACAGCGGATGGAAGATAGACTTCAGAGAGCTGGTAAAAGGACTATAGCATATGATTTAAGACCAGGATAGACTTAGACAGATTGATGTCAGAGATGAAGCCAAGATGAAGGATGGAATAGGTATATGTGGCAGACCGCTTTGCTGCAGTACCTTCCTATCTGAGTTCATACCTGTATCGATAAAAGATGGCAAAGACCAGAACTTCTCACTCAATCAAACCAAGATATCAGGAGTCTGTGGAGGCTGTGCTGCCTTAAAAATGAAGAAGCAGCCTATGAATATCTTAACTCCACTCTTCCTGATGTTGGAGACGTTGTGACCACTGCAGACGAATTAAGGTGAGGTTAACTCTGCAAGTGCTTGTAAAGCAGCTCGTGAAGCTCATCGTTGAAACAAAACAGGAACAAAGGGAAATAGAGAATATAAAGCTAGACGAGCTTACTAAGCCCTAAAGAAAGAGAAAACGTGACAAAGAGAAGTCAGTCCTCTGAGATAAAAGTACTTGAAGCACTGGAAAGAGCTGAAAGTAAGACACGTTTGAGTTCAAGAAGGATGAATGATGGAATTTGAACTTAAGGACAGAGAAAGACTGGATGACCTTGAGATAAGCGGACTTCATATTACCTACAATCGCCTGATAAGTTCTGCTTTGGTATGGATGCAGTACTTTTTATCAGAGCTTTGCTACTATCAAAAAGAAGCAGGGTTATCAGACTTGAGGACAGTACCGTATCCTCCTCTTCTGCTGGGCTAAGACAGAGGGAGAGCACTTCTAGGACTGAAACTACAGGCTGAGTGCGGATATAGCAAGGCAGGAGCGTACAAAGGATGATTAGCAACATAGACTAGTGGAGGCGATATCAAGGCTGTGAGACTTTATTTAAGAGATAGCTTTTCGATGTGGTTACCTCAGACGCCACCATGATAAGTGAGCACGGAATAGCCAATCCTGAGTCGCTAAAGCAGATTGCAAGACACGATTCTATGCAATTTAGAGGATGTCGGATTAAGGCGGCTGCCCTATTTGCTTAAAGGTTAACGGAAGATTTTCATAAACAAATGTAGGCTAGACTGCCTGAAATATTTGAAAATCTTAGAAAATACAGACTTGAGCCAAAGAGGATGAGCTTGTACATCACAACTGATAAAGAGCCCAATATGGTACTTATAGAGGTTGCAAAATACGGCAATCCAAGACCTACCATAGAAGCGCCACTTATTGTCTATGATGAGAAATATGAAGTACAGCTGAAAGAGATGATGAGGATTACAGATACTAGAAAAGGATGAAACATAGTGGGAAGAGTTATATCTATGTGTACACCAATTGACAAATCTGAAGATATTACATTTAGGGTTATAAGAACCTTGAAGGAGGCAGATGATAGTAGCTGCCAGGATACGAGAATTCTATCAAGCTGCTTAATCATGAAATAAAGACTCCTCTACCAGCTGCCACAGGTTCTAACAATCGACAAGGCTAGAGTCCTTGTAAGCAGGATCTTGAGGAGAATGTGGCCCTATCAGATGTGCTACTGGGCATATCTGAGCCGGGAGAAGAGCTATCAGACAGTGCTACGAGGCAGGAATAGAGTGACATCTCCCTGCCTGAAATGCTGCTGCCTGTATAACTAGCCCATACTCTGTCCGGGGCTTTTACTGAGCGCTTGCCTTTTGAAGCCTTTTGCAAACGATAAAAGGAAAAGGCAGCTATCCTAGAAGGAGTTAAAGACAGAGACTGACTACTTATCATCTACGAAGCCTCACAGGCTTAAAAAGACTATAGCTGAGCTTTTTCACTCGCCAACAGAAGGATGACTGCAGTTAAAGAGCTTACCCAGCTCACGAAATGTGTTTTTAGACAAACTTTGAAGCAGGCTCTTGCTTATTACGAGGAAGAATGAGCCTCGTGGAATGTGTTCTGGGTTATAGAGGGCAAGAAGATAGAGGAATTAAAGAAGGAAGAAGTGTCCTTCAAGGAAATGGACATAAACGAGCATATGAAACTCTATATGGACAAGGGAACTGGACAAAAGAGACTGTATGGAAGGCAGTGGCAGTTGATAGCATACCCAAGAGAGAAGTGCTATAAAATGTTGTTGGGCATTACGTATAGACACGTAGCGTGAATACTGCGATGCAGGTTTATATGGGAGGTTGTGATACACTGATAAAAATCTACATAGGCTTTTCCATTTATATTCATAAAGAAGATGATGGTGGATATTTTATAGATAAAGTCCTGATATGACGGGTTTATACTGGGTATAGATGAAGATGATATTGCCTATGGGATGAGTGTGCTGAAGAAGTACTTGGAATGACACTTGCTGATGTGCTTGAAAAAGGTGAAAGCCATTCCAAAAGCAGCAATGATAAAGAGACTAATGTGATGGCTTTGTTACCTGGTATAGAGATGTAGAAAAGGTACCTGAGGATACGACTCTTGTTAAAAAGACGTAAATATTTCGTGGGTACGGAGTTTGGGCTGGGAGACGAGCATTGGTATCAAAAAGCCTGACAGCATCTCGTCCATAAAGCTTAACACAATAAATACTCAGGATATATAACACTTTACAGAGAATCTAATACAAGGTTCTCTTTTTGCATATATTCAGGACAAAATAAAAACTTAAAAATGCCTATATTAGTCGTTTCTAGTATTGAAACTTTTCCAACAACGGTTATAATATAAAAATCGAATTCGTACTAAAATGGTAGGAATTAAAATCGTTGATTATAAATTGGGAGGCATTATGTCAGAATTACTAAAAGTTAAACAATTTATCTGTAGCTATAGATGATGCGGAAATACTTAAAGAATATTGACTTTTACTATGGTGCAGGTGAGAACCCATATTGCTTATGGACCTAACGGTGCTGGAAAAGTCAACACTTGGCTTTCACCCTTATGGGCAACCCTGCTTACGAGATAAAGAGCGGAGATATGATCTTGAAGGAGAGAGCATCAAAGAAGACGGTACTGATGTTAGGGCAAAAGAAGGACTCTTTTCCTTTCATTTCAGAGCCCTTACGAGGTAGCAGAGCATCTCCTTGAGAAACTTTCTTAGGAAAATGCTATCAGACAGATCACAGGCAAACTGCTCAAGATTATGCAGTAAGAAGGACTTAAAAGAAGCTATGGACATCCTTACAGATGGATGAGTCCCTACCTACAGGGATCTTAATGTAGGTTTCTCAGGTGGTGAAGAAAAAGTCTGAGATTTTACAGATGCTTATGCTTCGTCCAAACTGCCATCCTGATGAGACAGACTCGGGACTTGATGTGGATGCAGTTAGGACAGTTAGCCGTGGTATAGAGGCCCTATCAGAAGAATAGAGACGGTACTCTTTCAATCATAACTCACAGCACAAGAATCTTGGAAGCCTTAAAGGGTAGATTATACACATATTTTAGTAAAGGAAAGCTTGTGGAAACAGGTGATGCTGCACTTGTAGAAGAGATAAACAATAACGGCTTTGCCCTCTTTGAGAAATTAGGGGAGTAAAAATGAGCTGAATTAGATAAGAATGAAAGACAGTAATAGATGATATAGATAGTTCGTTTTACGACTTTAGATATGACGAAAATGAAGAGGACTTCTTAAAAGCTTGACAAAGGGTAACAAAGGACATTGTACTTCAGATATCAAAAGAAAAGATGATCCTGAGTGGATGCGTGATTTCAGGCTCAAGTCCTTAGACATATACAATACCCTCAAAGGCTCCTGCTTGGGGGACCGTCAATTGATGGACTTGATATGGTACAATTATGACCTATGTGCGTCATAAGGGAGATATGAAGGGAAAACTGGGAAGAGTACCTGAGGGACATCAAGGATACCTTTGAAAAAGCTCGGCATACCTGAGGCAGAGAGACTTTCCACTTGCAGGAGTAGGAGCTCAGTACGATTCTGAGCTTGTATACCACAATGTTCGTGAAGAAGTAGCAGCCTCAGGTGTTATATCACAGACAACTTTAGATCAGCCATGCATAAGCGAGTACGGCGATATGATTCACGAGTATTTTATGAAGCTTGTACCTCCTTCAGACCATAAGTTTGCAGCCCTTCACGGTGCAGTTTGGTCAGGGCGGCTCCTTTGTCTATGTGCCAAAGAGTTAAAGGTGGACATACCTTTTGCAGTCTTACTTTCGGACTCAATGCCGCAGGAGCAGGGACAGTTTGAGCATACATTTTAATCATAGTTGATGAGGGTGCAGACCTTCATTTCATAGAGGGATGTTCCGCACCTAAGTACAATGTAGCAAACCTCCATGCAGGCTGTGTAGAGCTCTTTGTCAAGAAAAATGCAAGACTTAGATATTCTACCAGAGAACTGGTCAAAAAGAATATGTATAACCTCAATACCAAAACGTGCTATAGTTGAAGAAAATGGTGTGATTGAGTGGGTTTCAGGTTCATTTTGGCTCACACGTATCCTACCTCTATCCTATGAGCATCTTAAAGGGAAATGGCTCAGAAGTGAGTTTACAGGAATAACCTTCTCAGAAAGGGACAGAACCTTGATACAGGTGCGAAGATGGTACATAGGGAGAGGATACCTCTTCCATTATCAAATACAAAATCAGTATCTAAGGGGAGGCGGAACCAACACCTACAGAAGTATGGTTACAGTTCGTGAAAGTGCAAAAAGCGCAGCAAGGCTTTTGTATCCTGCCAGTCGCTTATGCTTGACAGTGACAGCCGTTCCGATACCATACCTGCTATGGATATAAGAACTGACGATGCAGATATCGGACACGAGGCTAAAGATAGGAAGAATCAGTGATGATGCGGTATTTTATCCTTATGTCAAGGGAATAAGCGAGGAAGAGGCAAGAGCTATGATAGTTAGCGGCTGCAAATCCTGTATCCAAAGAGCTTCTCTTGAATATGCAGTTGAAATGAATAACCTCATTCAGCTTGAAATGAAGAGGAGGTATGTAATGAAGTTTTGAATTAAAGGGAGCTGTAAATTATCTTCCTGCCATAACCTATGGCAAGATGAAGAACAGCTATGCAGATATAGATTTTAACTATGAGATAAATAAGAACAATGATATAGACCTATAGACTTCATGATGGAGTAGACGTACTTTGAAAGGTACTCTTTTTGAAGAGATAGTAGCTAAGGCAGACTTTTGTAAGACAGGTATGGAGGCTCTTAACCTTGACTCAAAGGCAGGAGGAGACAGCCTTGAAGATGAGAAACAGAAGAGACAGGGAAGTAAAAGGATGCTCCCATCTACAGATATAGTAAGAAATGCTATCAAAGCGGCGGGCATCCCTCTTAAGGTGATTACCACCAAAAAGGGTAAAGGTAGATAAACCTGTTAAGATTACCTACAGAGGCTGGAGAGGATAATTCCTTAAACAGTCATATTATCTATGTTAGTGAAGGCTCAGAGCTTACACTTATTGAGGTATTTGAATCTGAGAAATACAGAGAAACCTTCTTGGACTTCAGACCCAGAGTGTATGTCTGTGAAAAATGCAAGATTAAGACATGAGGGTGAATCTCCTTTCAGAGAGTACGGACCATTTTGATGATTTGGGCTTTCACCTTGAAAATGATGCAAAGGCTGAACTTGTACAGCTTGAGCTTGGAGGAAAGCGCTCATATGTAGGAGTTAGAACCGAGACTTGTAGGGAAGAAAAGAGTGAGTATAGGAGTGCTACAGGCTATCTTTGTAAAGGGAGACAGCCTTTCTTGACATGAACTTTGTCACCAATGAATGGGGAAAAAAGGTATCCTCAAACATGGATGCAAGCGGTGTCCTTCTTGACAATTCCACCAAAGGTGTATCCGTGGAACCATTGATTTTTAAGGAAGGAGCAAGGGCGCAAGCAGCGCTTTGAAAAAGAAGATACCCTCCTCTTTAGCCCTAAAGTATTATCAATAAGTCAGTTCCTCTTATCCTCTGTCACGAGGAAGATGTGGAAGGTGACCATAGGGTGCTACCATAGGCAGAATAGATGAGAAGCTATTATTTCTACATAAAGAGCAGGGGCATAGACGAAAAGGCTGCAAAACAGCTTATGACTGAGAGCTTATATCAATGCAGTTACCGAGCAAAATTGGTGATGACGAAACTGAAGGGTAAAGAGTTATAAAGTATGTAAGTGAGGTTTTTAACGATGAGCAGTGATTTTAGGAAGGACTTTTAAGTTTTTCAGTGAATATCCTGATTTAGTTTATTTTGACAATGCTGCTACAACCCAAAAAGCCGGATGTGGTACTGTGAAAGAATGGTAAGATACTATGAGAGCGAGAATGCTAAATCCTCTTCGTGGTGTATACGACCTTTCTGTCAAAAGGCTACGACAGCTTTATGAGAATGCGAGGGAAAGAACTGCTCGAGTTTTATTGGTGCATCATCTCCTTCTGAGATTATAGTTTTACAAGAAATGCAACTGAAAGCCTTAACCTTATAGCAAGAAGCTACGGAGAAAGCCTTTTATAAAGAGGGAGAAGAGATTGTGCTCACTGTTATGGAGCATCATAGCAACCTCCTTCCTTGGCAGAGTAGCAAAAGGACAGGTAGCAACTTGTTTTTCTAACCCTGATAAGACAGGCTTTTATATCAGATGAAGAAATAGCGGCAAAGATTTGCTCGAAAGACTGCACTTGTAAAGCCTTGCTCATATTTCAAATGTGCTTGAAGAAAGAAATCCTGTGGAAAAAGGTAATAAAGGCAGCTCACGAAGTAGGAGCGGTTGCGGTATGTAGACGGAGCTCAGGCAGTACCTCCTACAAGGTAAATGTAAGAGAGCTTGATGCAGATTTCTATGTATTTTCAGGTCACTAAGATGCTTGCACCCTATGGGAATAGGTGTGGCTTTATGTAGAAAAAGCTTCTTAACAAGATGCCTCCTTTCTTAGCGGGAGAGAGATGATAGAGTATGTGGAACTTGACTCAGCCACCTATGCAAGTTCCCATAGTTTGAGGCAGGAACTGTCAAATGTGAGCGGTGCAGTCGGACTTCACGCTGCTATGGATTACTCGACAAGGTAGGTTTTGACTGTATAGAAGAGACAGAGCTTAGGCTTACAAAGAGGCTGTATTGAGAGGGATGAGAGCTCTACCTTATATCAAATATTGCAGGCTCAGACAAAGCTGAGGAGCACCACGGCATTGTGACCTTTACAATCGATGATGTACATCCACATACATGCTTCCATCTTAAATGATGCAGGGCATCTGTGTGAGGGCAGGACATCACTGTGCCCAGCCTCTGATGAAGTTCTTAGGCTTTAATTCGACCCTAGAGGCAAGTCTGTATTTTCTACAATACAGAGGAAGAGGTTGACAGATTTTTGAGATAGTTTGACAAAAGGTAAGGGGTGGCTTGGTTATGGAGCTTAGAAGCATATACAACGAAATACTTACAGAGCATAATATGCATCCCAAACAATAAGCACGAGATAGAGCATCCAACCATTGAGCTAGAGGTGTAAACCTAAGCTGTGGAGATGATATTACACTTAAGCTTCAGCTTGATGGAGATGTAGTGGTTGACGGAGGCTATACAGGTACAGGCTGTGCCATATCACAGGCTTCAGCAGATATGATGTTTGACCTCATTATAGGTAAGGATAAGGAGAGGCACTAAGGCTTAGTGAGCTTTTTATGGAGAATGATAAAGGGTGAAGTTAAGGAAGATGAAGCCCTTGAAGAGCTTGATGAAGCCATAGCGCTTAGGGATATATCCATATGCCTGCAAGAGTTAAGTGTGCAGTGCTTGGTTGGAGAACACTTTCTCAGATGCTTGGTAGGGAAGAAGAGTAGATTATTTAGGTACTGGTAAAAATCAGTTATTTTTACCAATTAACTTTATGAGACTTTCACAAAAATCATAAAGAAATTTCCACAAAGTTACATATTGAAATAATTGTACAATACGTATATACTATTGCATAAAGAAAAGGAGGAAGAGTTCATATGGATAATTTTTCAGTGCAGAAGACTTAGAATTATTAAATGAAGAACTTGAAGAAATGGAACATTCAGTAGTGGAGAAAGACCGGAAGATACTGAAATGAGATGCTTCAGCAAGAAGATATCAGGAAATAATAAAAGAGCATAAAGGGTGACTGTTAGATTCAGTCCTAGGTTCTTCTCCCCATTATCTAAAGTAATAGATTAAAGTTGTTAGGTGTTTCTAAAAGCTAATATGAATTATTTTATTCACAATAACAGTGAAAGCTTAATAGCATTTAATCATTCTGTTGTAAAATAGGTTCTTTTAGTGTTACCCAAAATCGGATTAAAGAGAGTGATGTGTTGCGAGAATTCTTACACTATTTATGATAAGGAAGAGCTATGTAGAGCACAGTCAGACTATCTCCACACACACTGGAGCTTGGGCTTGTGACTGTTGCCTTTCAGACAGCGGATAAGTTTGTTAAGCATATAGAGAAGTGCAGAGGCCGGGTTTGTTGGTTGAACGTGAAGGCTTTGACGTACATAGGATAGAAGGGAAGGGTTGACTACACGGATAATCTGGCCTGGTTACTACTAGGGAAGACGACAAAAACGGGTCACGGATATTTAAGTATCAGTCAGCGAAAAGCAGTAGTCAGGTGAACTTAGCTCAGTAATAGTGAGTGAAAGATGAAGCATTGTGCAGTGACAACAATATACACATGTATTTGCTCGACGAAAAGCGGTATAGAAGCAGGGAGAGTATGCTAAACACATCCTGTTAAATGACAACAGCAAAAACAAAGAGCTCGGTACTTTACATGAAATACTGGAACCGTTTAATGGCAGCATAATGCAGCAGAATAGGGAGCGGGCAGAGGACTATCAGGCGCTGATTTGCTTTTCTTCGCGGCAAGTGGAGACAAGCTAAAGTGGAAGCTCAAATCACTGGTGGAAGGAAGACTATATCAGGCAGGGATACTACCGGTGATCAAGCCCCTGACCTGTGGAGAGCTGACAAGAGGATGCAAAGGGGCTGTTAGAAATCTTCTTAATAAGCTAAAGTGAATGTGACTTTCATTCTGATAAATCGTGGAATCATCTCGCTTGCGTCATTTTGGAAACATAACAGAGGCGGCAGACTACGTGAGAATAGTCGTAACTACCAAGGAGGAGACAGAGAAGAGGTGCCGGAGGAATTTCATATCAAAGCCTGCAAAGGCTTATGGGTATGAGAAGGATGTAGAAAGAGGGTTGAAATAGTAGGAATTTGGAACAGACACTTGGATATAGAATAAAGAAGAATTGCTTGAAGACTGGTTCTCAGAACTATCGATGAAGAGGTCTTAAGAAAGAGAAAAGGTATTAAATCTAATACAGAAGAATATCTAAACATACAGAAAGAAAAACCTACATATGAATGCCAACTGTTAGAAGACTGGGAAGTACTCCAACAGCTAATTGATGAGAGCATACTGAGATAGTAAAAGGACCAGTAATATATTTAAAAGAAAGAAGAGACATATTCAAAAATTCGATGGAAAATAGCTGAAGAAGAACGAAGATATCATCAACAGATAATAACAAGGTAAACCGTACCGTAAATGAAGCTGAACCATAATGGATCAGCAAAGCACAAGATGGTTCAAGGAGTAAACATAGTCCTGCAACCTGTGCATAGCAGGGCAGTAGTTACAATCAGAAAATTCAAAGGTGCCTACGACAATGAAAAGACTCATGAATACGATACCATATCAAAGACACTCTGACTTCCATTAAGATACTCAGTGGAGCAGGCTGCAACATCATAGTTAACAGTGGCACCTCCTCAGAGCCAAGACCTCCTTTCATCAATCACTGGCGGATTATATTCGAGGAGGAAAATAATCATAATAGAAGACTCTGCAGAGCTTCAGCTCTTTGGCATACTAACACGGTACAGATGGAAACAGAAATGCCAATGTCAGGGAAGGAGAAATAGGCATAAGAGACATCAAATCATCCCATAGAATGAGTATGATAGAACACTTGAGAAGTAAAGACGGAAAGGCCGCAATTATAACAGCATGCCTTCAACACAGGTCACTACGGAGAGTCAACCATACATCCAAACTCAGCAGAAGGACACCATCCAAAAGCATGAAACACTCTGCCTGGGAACATCATAGATACTGCAAAAAGAGACAGATAGTATCTACCAAACATAGTTACCTCGGAAGCTAAAAGACGACAGACGTAAGATCATAAAATAAACGGAAATATATAAAGATGACAAGAGTATAGCACTTAATAAGATATTTGAATACAAACTGATAAAGGGGCTTATAAGGTGGTTATCCAAAACATCTAAGTTTGAAATGGCAGGAGTTTAACAAAGATGTTTTTGGTATATAAAGATCTAAGCATGAAGGCTTAAACATAGCCATCTGACACTATTTCAAAAGTTCACAACACTTTGCCAATCTATAATGGGCGCTAATCATTCTACCCTTTGGTATAGTTTGAAAAAGTGAATAGAAAAAGGCTTATAGAAAAGAGAAAAAACACATCTTCTCAGTTTGTAGAATTCTTACAGGTAATAACGACATCCTAAAGGCAGGCTCATCCCTTGAAGACAGTGTGTCAACGAGGAGAGACTATAAGATCTATATAACAAATTCTATGATAATAAAGAACTAATATCTATGGAAAACCAGTCTCAAAATGAACGTGTAATACGTAATA
>BNJU01004926.1_pt1 | contig 161023 bp, 201 predicted proteins | sample 8539281 | NCBI WGS metagenome assembly BNJU01 (sample SAMD00202456, study PRJDB9452) | human saliva metagenome | isolation source: human saliva | place: Japan | reverse complement strand
CAGTGTGGCGGGCGCTGCCGCGCCTGGGAGACTACCGCCGCCGGTCCGCGCCCGACCGCCGCGACCGTGCATTGACCGCCCGCGATCTCGGCGGCTCCAGGCATCACTGCGCGCCGCCGGCCGCCTGCTATCAGCGACAGCTGACCTCGATCATATCGGCTCACGGACCTGGGCGATAGAGAGGTCAAGGGGCCTTGGCGGAGCAGGCGCGACGTCATGATGAACCGGACGTTGTCGCGGAAGATATGAGGTCAGGATGGGTGACGCCGAGCGCGGGCAGGCCCTGTTCAGCCTCGGTGTCGACTTCTTAGCGAAGGTGATGTCCGGGTTGGCCTCGGAGGGCCTTGCTTCTCGTAGACGGGCCGATCGCGTGCACGGGCCGCACCGAGGCCCAGAAGTCGACGAGGTGATGCCCTCGCCGCGGACGGTGAGTTGAACTGCTCGCCGGTGATGTTGATGGTGGCCATGGGGGTTCCTTCCGGGACTCGTGTAGCAGGCGCAACAGGGTCCAGGCCGGTGTATTCCCCGACGGCTTCCGACAGCGCCGCCGTCTCGCCGGGAGCGCCCGGCGGCGACCGGCGCTGGACCCAGTGCCAACCCGGCGAGGCCGGGTCCAGTACACTCCGGGGGCGTTCGGGCGCGCCACCGGCGGCCCGCCGAGTCACGACGCCACGGGTTCGCGCCGCCGGACGCTACAGTATTGATACGATCAGCGGTTCGACGAAGCCCCGCTCTCCTCGCCCCAGGCCCTGGGCCCTGCGCTGGTGGCACCTGCTGCTCGGCCTGCGGCCGTAGCCCTCTACATGCTCGCGCTTTCTGGCGGGGCTGGGCTCATCGTCCCGTGGCCGGAGCCGGGTCCCCTATGCGCGATCGCCGCGGTCATCCTCATGTCCATCATCCGGACATCCACCAAATCGTTCAGGGCAGCGCGGGGTGGCGGACCGCGCTCGACGTCCTACTCGCCTTCGTCTGGCCTTCGCCCTCAACGCCTTCGTGTGGCGGCGATCGTGCAAGGTCAGGTCTGCCAGCGAGCCTGTGAGGATGGTCAGGGCCCTGGTTCTCAAACCGGTCTCATGGGTCTGATGGTCATGGTCGCCGGTGCGGCGGAGGAAGTGCTACCGCTGCGTGCTGCTGCGCTCCCTGATGAAGGTCAGTCGCCTCTGGCGCACGATCGCAGCGCTCGCCAGCACCAGCACGTGGCGGTGGCGGTGCTGGTGAACCATGACTGCCAGCTGTGGAGACATCGTCCCCACGCGGCGTTCCGGCCTCATCCAGTCCGTGCTCTACGTCCGCGGGCGCAGTCTCATCGGGCCGATCCTGGTCACGTCCTGGTCAGCAGCCTGGGCCCGCGATCGTGCTGGCGGGCTCCGGCCGCCTGGGATATACTCGTTCACGGCATCTTCTGCGCCGATGTTCGGGAAGTGCTCGTTGTCTGCAATCCTCCTTTAGATATCACACAAGCACCCATAGACTGACATCATGGATCTGAGCATGTTCGTCAACGGCGACATGGGAACTGGTGGACATCGCCGGTTCCGACCCGGTTACGCGACGACTGGCGCTAAAGGCCTTCATCCCGCCGCTCGGCGACAGCGAGCCAGTTCTCGCGGAAGCACCTACCGGATGGTGGCGGCGGCGGCCGTGCGCTGGCCGCGCTCGACACCACGGCGCGGCAACTGCGACCCACTGTCTGCGGATGCCCTCATTGCAGCTCGGGCGCAGTCGACGTCAGCCTCTGGGACCTACGCGCCTGCAGGCGCTCACCGCCGACGGTGACGCACCGGGCACCGCCGAGATGCTGGAGATCCTCAACTACGTCACGCGGCGGCAGTGGTTTCTCCTGGGTTGCAGGAGGTCGTCCATCACCTCGCCCTCATCGAGGACCTTCAGGGCGGCGAGCTCATGCGGGGCACCGCTCGAACCCGGTGTCCGGCGGGCTTCGCGACAGCCGGGTCGTCATCGGCCGCCAGCCCGGCGCTCGGCCAGCACCGCCCGATTCGCCAGCCGCTTCGTCCAGTACCGCCGGACCGCCTCCGCGCGGGCGTGCGCCCTGGTCGACTGGCTGCGCCGGGATACGGCGAACATCGACGATCGCGCCTCCGCGGGCATGGCCCCGCACAGTTCGAGCCCTTCACCCGTTCCGGGATGGGGCGGGCGCGAACAGTTCTCATCGTGCTCACCTCCTCGGCTCAGCGCACGTCCTCCAGCGAGCCATTGTATTTTAATCTCCCGTGGTTCGAGCGCCGTGCCGGAAGTACTGACGCCCACCTGCTCAGGTGAGCACCGGGACCGGGACCTTCCTCGCCTTCTTCTCGCGGGGGCTCATATGCAGCCACTCCGGCACAACGCACGCCGATGCTCGCCAGCCGCCGTGCACCGACCTCAAGGGAGACGGTGCTCCTCCCGCCTACGGTCGGCGCACGCCTTCGATCTGGTCAGGCCGCGGTGGCCAATCAGGGCTTCGGTGCAGGCCGAGAAAAGACCCCTCGGGTGTCCTGCGCGGGCAGATAGCTCATCAGTAACTGGTCGACATCAGGTGCTCGAAGTCATCAACGCGGCTCCCAGCCGCCTTTCTCCGCGCCGAACGTCCTGGGTCTGCTCTCCTGAGGCGGCCCGGGAGGCTCAGGGACCGGCGCCACCCGCGAGATCGCCGCACGACCCGCGAGCACGCCGGGCAGCCGCGAGAACGCGCTGGCGGACGTTCTCTCGCGGGTCGTACAACGATCTCGGCGGTTACCAGCGATCTCGGCGACTCTTTAGCTCGGCGAAGCTCGATGGCGGGCGAGGCCGCACTTGCACGGAATTGCGCCCACGGCGAGAGGCGATGCCGTGGCCGGTTCGCGAGCGCGGTCGGCGCACACGCGCGCCCACGAAAGGTGCCGTCGCGCCCGGCGGCGCTAGAGCGGGCTGGGCACGTCGTCGTGGGTGACGCCCGGCGCCGCGCACCAGCAGCTCGCGGGCGCGCTCGGGAAGAAGCTGATCGGGCGGGCGAACGCCGACACGCGCTCACGCCGTGTGGGCGGAAGACGAGGGATGCGCAGGTGCGAGACACGAGCAGGTCCGGGATCTGGAGGATCTTGCGCGACTCGTTGCGCAGCTCTGCTCCTCGTCGGTCTCCCGGGCCGTCGCCGCATCGTTCCGGCGGCGGGCCGCGGCGTTGAGGCTTGATGGTGTCGACGTACACGCCGGCTCCGGGAAGTCCGCGCCCGCCCGTCCAGGGCAGGGGCCTCCGCCATGTCCTGAGTCGACGGCGGCCCGCACCTGTCCGGCGAGCTCGGCCACCCCGGCGCGCGGAGCCGCAACCGCCTGAGCAGGTCGAGGGCGATGAAACCGGATCAGGCCAGCCTCCTCGTGCAGACGCGCGAGGCCACGGCGCGCGCCGCCATGGTGGTGGCAGTTGGAGATTGGCGATAATGCCCATGGGGCGATCGCGCAGCGCCTCCCGCGTTGACCTCGCGATACCACGAAAGGGAACGTCGGGATCCCTTGCTCCAGGCCAAGTCCACGACGGCGGCAGCCCGGCTGCCGCGAAGCGATCGGCGCGTACTCGCGGACGAGCTTGCCCGCCGGCGGAAGGCGGCGATGTCGATGCCGTCCGATCGAGCGGCGGCGAGGTCTCGACCTCGACCCGTGCGCGCGGAATCAGCATCGCCCGGCGGGCGAGGGCAGAGAACCGCACGGCGCGGGCGGGAGCCGCGCTCTCGGCGAGCAGGGCGCGCGAGTGCGGCCCACCCTTGCCCGGTGGCGCCCACCACGGCCACCACGGCGCCGTCGGCGGGGCCGACGTGACTCGTTGACGGGCCGCTGCTGGTCTGGGTGTCGCTCATCGTCCGGTCCCTCCGTAGACGACCGCCTCGGCGGTCTGGGCGTCGAGGCCGAAGGCGGAGTGGACGGCGCGCACAGCCTCGTCGAGCACGGCGTCGTCGACCATCACCGAGATGCGGATCTCGGAGGTGGAATCAGTGGATATTGATCAGCGCAGCGCTCAGGGGCGTTGAAGAGCAGCAGACACCCCGGGTGTGAGCGCATGCCGGCGCCCGCCAGGGAGAGCTTGCCGATGTCGGGGTTGAGTGCGGGGCGGAAGCCCGAGGTCTCGCCGGGCGGCCTCCAGGGCCCTTGAGGGCGGCGGCGGAGGAGCCGTCGGGACAGGTGAAGGAGATGTTCGTCAGCCCCGTGCCCTCGGCGGAACGTCCTGGACGATCGTGTCGATATTGCGTGTCGCTGCCGGCGACGATCGCGAAGATGCGGGCGCCGCGCCCGAACGTCAGGGCACGCCCACGAGGCGTGATCTTGTCCTGGCTGCGGTCGTGCGCGATGCCGGAGATGACGCTTCCACGTGGTCCTCCCTTGGCGGACGGGCGGCGGCGGGCGGTGCGCCCGTGGCTGATGGCGTGAGTGGGTGGCGCCGACTGCGCGCGCGTCGGGGCGGGCGCGCCGTCGAGGGCGACGACGCGCGGTGATCGCGTCGACAGCCCCAGGGCGGGCAGCGCGTCGCCGGCAGGGAGGGACGGGAGCCGGCGCCGCAGGTGCCGGCGCCGGCGGTGTCGACGCTCGGCGCTATCGGCGTCAGCCCCGGCGTCGGCTCGAGGGCGCCGTGCCAGCCTCCCGGCGGCGAGCCGGCGCTCAGGCGGCGTCGGCGGATGGGGGCGCAGGCGGGAGGCGGCGGGCCCGACGACGACCGGCGGGACGAAGGGCGCCCGCGCGGCGGCCGTCGTAGATCCAGGTGCCGGTCTTGTCGGAAGGAAGAGCGCACGTGCAGCGGCACCAGAAGCGGCGGGCGTACTCACCGCGCGCAGGTGGAGGATCTGGCGCCGTTGGCGGCCATCTCCAGGTCTCTCGCTGGTGAGGGACTCGATGCGCCGGGCGGTGGGGCACGATGCGCGGGTCGGCGGTGAACAGGCCGTCGACGTCCGTGTAGATCTCGCACACGTCGGCAGTTGAGGGCGGCGACAGCGCCACGGCGGTGTCCGTCGAGCCGCCGCGGCCCAGCGTGGTGACGTCCTCGACCTCGTTGATGCCCTGGAAGCCGGCGACGACGGCGACGGCCCCACTCTGGATGGTGCGGGCGATGCGCTCGGGATGACGCCGACGATGAGCGCGCCCGTACCTGGAGTCGGTCAGGACCTGGCACATGAGCGCCGGTGTGAGCGCGGGCGGGCACGCCCAGCTCGCCTACGGCATGACGCAGCAGGGCCATGGAGATGCGCTTCGCCGGCGGACAGGAGGATGTCCATCTCGCGGGCGGGCGGGTCGTGGGTCAGGGCGTCGGCCATGTCGAGCAGGTCGTCGGTGGTGTCGCCCATGGCGGAGACGACGACGACGACGGTGTTGCCGCCCACTGCGCGTGGCGGCGACGCGCCTGGCGACGCGCCGCATCGCCTCGATGTCGGCGACGGACGAACCGCCGTACTTCGCACGACCAGTGCCATGGTGCTCCTCTTGGGTCCTTCCGCGCTGTCACCGCGGGCCGTGGACCGGCGTGGGCCGCCGACGCGTCAGGGGCGGGGAAAGCGGCCCACGACGGCGTGGCTACTTCGCCAGCATAGGACATGTCGCGGCGGGCGGCGCGCGCGAGCCCTGTCCTGCGCCCGGCACGACGGCGCCGCGGCGGCGACGCCACTGCCGCCGGCTGGCGCCATCGAGACGGGCCGGCGCGCGCCCGCGCCCCATCCGCCCGGCGCACGGTCCAGGGGACGACGGCGGCCGCTCCCTTCCGTCACCACGTGGATCTCTTCCGTTGACCACGCGCCGCGAAACCTTCCCCAGCTTCTGCCGGTAGTCGGCCATGGTCCGGACAGCCGCCCCCGGCGCATCTTTGTCCCGACCCGGCTGCGCGCTCGGGCGGGTCGATTCTCAGAGCGACGAACAGCCTGGCGGCGGCAACCGCCCTCTCACATATGCCACGTTCCGGATGGGGGTCACGGATCCCGGCGTGGAGGCCCGCCAAGTGTCACGACTTTTTCTCTACGACAGCCACAAGGTCCGACGGCGGCACCGCATCCGGGATGGGAGTAGTCGCTTCGCCTCGATGAGCCACAGGTCGCCGTCGTGCAGCGCGACGACGTCGCACCCGTGAGTCGCCCGGCCCAGCGGATCGACGATCCGGCTCATGACGGACCGGAAGTAGGACCATTCATCGAACTTGGACGCCTCCCAGTCATCGGGGAAGCAGAAGACGGCGCCATCCACGTCCAGCTCGGGCATATCCCGTCACCCGCGCAGATAGCGGGCGCTCTGCTCGATCTCGGCCTCGAGCGCCGTGATCACGTCAGGTCGTTGATGTCATCCACGTCCTGCACTGAGTCTCGCGAATCACTGCGGCCCATGCCGATGAACCGGATATCCGCGTCACCGGCCTCATCGAGCATCTGCAGTTCGCGCAGCAGGAACAAGCTGTGCGTCGCCAGGAAGACCTGCGTGCCGCGGGAGGCGAGCCCCGCGAGCGCGGCGCGAAAACGCCCTGATGGACGCCGGATTGAGATTGGCCTCCGGTTCGTCCCAGAACAGGTACCCCTGCCCGCGGAGCCTCCCGTTGGCGACGAGCACCGAGATCATCCCGAGCTTCCGCAGCCCTCGGAGACCAGCGGCCCTCATAATTCCGCCATCGTCACGTTTGAGCACGAAACGGCCGTCCCCGCCGTCCTCGATGGATCCCCGAGCAGCTTCCGAATGGGCGCCATGATATTCTCCGTCCCGGCTCCCGGATCGCTGATCGCTGGTCGGGCGAGGAGCTCCGCCGTATCCTCCAGGTCTCGTCGAAGGAGACGTCGTAGCCGTCGTAGGGGCGGCAAGTCCCGGGACGACGGCGAGCAGCTCGATGCGAGGGCAGGAAGACCGGGGTCTCGTCGATCCTGGCCCTCGGGAACGCCTTCACCTGGACCTCGGACCGGGCGTTAGAGGCGAAATCGAATACGATCGGCTCGTCGATGCCCTCGAACGCGAGGAGGACCTCCGCGCGGGTATCGCCGTCGCGCCCGGGTCACCAGTCGCCCGAGGAAGTCGGGTTTGAAGACGCCCACCAGCTTGCTCGCAATGGCCGTGCGCTGAGAGGCCTGGTGGAGACGTCCCGGGGCCGCGCCGACTTCGATGAGACCACCGCCGTACAGGGCGTACAGGAGTCTCAACAACTGCGATTTCCCCGCGTCGTTGTCGCCCACAACCACATTGATGCCGCTCGAGAAGTTCAGATCCGCCTCGGACAGTGGGCCGAATCTTCTCACCTCAAGTCTTCTCAGTGGATGAGTCGCCATGCCGGGGAGTCTACACTCCCAGCCGGGGTCGACCCCGCGCACGTCGTGGTCAGCCTCGGCGGGGACGTGCGCCTGCGCTCCCGCCGGGAAACGGCGGTCCGCGGTCTGGATCGGTGCGGCGGTGCGGTGAGAATGCGGCGCGCGGTGGTGCGGGTGGGGTTCTGAGGCGGTCCGGGAAGGTTATTCAGGGGTGGTTTGAAAGCGTGGGGCATGAAGGTCGTGGTGGCAGTCTACTCGGGCGGGTCCTCCTCGTCCGGAGGGTTGCTGCGGAGGCGTCCGAGTGCGTCTCCCGGATGTGATGCGAGGGGTCGTTGAGGGCGTTGGGTGCGAGGTCGGCGTGACGGTCGCTCGAGTCGCCCAGGCACGCCGGAGGTCAGGCGCGGCAGGGACCGGTCGGTCGACCGTCGGGGGCGGCCCGGGCGGCGGCGGGGCGGTTCGGCGCCCCGTCCCACTCCGCCCCGATAGCGCGTCTCGCATGGTGGGACGGCGTCTCGCATGTCGTGACGCGGCCGGTTCGCGAGATCGTCCGTCTCAACCCGCGAGCACGTCTGCTGAGGTACGTGCTCGCGGGTTAGACGTGACTCGGCGGTTACCAGCGATCTCGCGGACCGCGGCGCCCGGCGCCGCCGCGCCCCGGACGCCGAGACGCGCATTCCGCCCTCGAGAACGACGGTCGGACCGCCGTGGTCCAGCGGAACGCAAGTGGTCCGCACGGAGAGCGCCGCCATGGGCCCGTTGAATACTTCCGGCGCGGTGACGGGGGTGGCGGGCACAGGGGTGGTGTGGGTGGGGCTCCTGGGGCGGTCTGGGTCAGGGCGGTTGTCCAATCTGTTGCAAAAGGCGCCCCGGGCCGGGATAGGCCCACGGATGAAAGCGCGGAATATCAACGATTCTCCTCCGGCGCTCCCGGCGCGATCGAACCTTTGCAACAATTTGGACAACCGGCGCCGCCGCAGGCCCCGGGAGGGCGCCCGTGGGCCGGGACGGCGACCGCGGCAGGCGCCCGATCGGCCGGGCGGCCGGGAGCGTCCGCGCGGTCGCCATCGGACCCGCGGCGACAGCCGCCCGTCCCCTCTGGGCGCCCCAGGCGCCGAGACGTGCACTTCGCACTCGAAAGTGCAGTTCAACCGTCATTCTCGAGTGCAAAACGCGCATCTCGAGTGCAAAATGCACATCTCGGCGAGCGGGCTGACCCCCTCCCGCCAACCCGGACGGCTACCGCCCGCACCGACCCGCGCCGCCCGCGGACCACGACTCCGACGAGAAAGTCAGCAATCCGGGCCCGTCAGGGCCCACCCGAGCCGCCGGGCGCACGGGGATTCTGCCCTGCCGCGCACCGGCGTCCTACGAGGCACCGTGATCGCAGGGCGCAGCCGGAATCCGCCGCGCCCGCCGCGCCCGCCCCGCCGAGTACGCCGCCGCCCGCGCCGAGCCCGAGGAGTCCCCATGCGCCGATTCCTCCCTCACGGTCGTCCGCGCCGAACTGCGCCCGTGGTGGCGGACCCGTCCTCAGGAGCATCGTCCTGGGCTGGTTCCTCGCCATCCTCATAACGGTCTTCCTCCTGCTCCTGCCGGTCACCTTCCGATCTGGGGCTACCTCATCTTCGCCATCGCCTGGGTCTCCGACGACCTCCTCGACGACGCGGCTCTGGCCACCCTCGTCTTCGACATCCTCACCCTCCTGGGCGTCATCGCCGCGCTCGTGAGCAGTCCCTGGATCTCCGCGGGCTGCAGCGCCCCGCCCTCGGATCGCGGGCCGGCGCTCACGCAGACGCTCCAGAGCAGCCGCGTCTGGCCCCGCCCCGGATCGCGGGCTGGCGCCGGGGAGCTGCTGCTGGCCGCCTGGGCGCGCTCACTGGCCGCATGGGCCCCGGTCGCGCCCCTGCTGCTCGCGGCCACGGCCCTGGGGAGCCACCTGGTCCGCGCTCAGGCTGCTCCTGATCTTCCTCACGGCGCTCACCGGCGCCTGGTGCGCGGCATCGCCTGGCGCCGCCGCTCTCGTCCGCAGCGGCGCGGCGGCGGGCGCTGGCCCTGGCCGTCGTCGTCTGCTCGCACTGGGCGGGCCGACCGCCTGGCTGATGAGCGCCGTCGACCACCCGCGGCCCGACCACCTGGATCCCTGCCCGCCACCAGCCCGTCGTAGGAATCTCCGACGTCGTGCACCGCTCGACCCGCACGAACCTGTGGGAATATTCGCCCTCGCCGTCGACGACGCCCGGGTCCGCACCGGCGATGGGACGCGGACGAGCCAGGGGCCCGCGCGCCATGTGGCCCGTCTGCCTGAGCACGGCGCTCGCCCTGGGCGGCGCCGGACTCGCGCTCTCCGCCGGTGCGGACGCCGTGCGAGGATCGCGCCCGTCCCGCCGATGCGGAAGAAGGGCGTCCGACGCCGGGCGGCAGGGAGCCCGCCGACGCCGGGCGGTAGAGACGCCGACGCCGGACAGTAGGGGCCACCGCCGGGCGGTAGCACCGCCGGGCGGTGGGACCGCCGACGCGGGAAGCATTCAACAGACCTCCCGACATCCGTATGTCCCCATCCGCCTTCCCGGGCCGGGAGGCGAACACTATCGTCGACATTCGGCGAGTCGCCGCCTCCGCCGCCTCCCCACGTCCCAGGAGCCCCCCATGAGCCCAGTCCCGCCTCGAGACCGCCCTGGCGCTCACCGCGGTCGCCCCGCACCGCGACGCCCAGTCCCGCCCTCGAGGCCGCCCCGCGCCGCCGCTCATCGAGTCGCCCCCTCCGCGCCGAACCGGCGCCCTCGAGGTCGCCCGCACCGAGCTGACCGCCTGAGGCGGACCCGTCCCGCAGGGCCGATCGCCAGGGGGCTGGGCCTGAGCCGCCGTTCTCGCGGCGATCGTCCTGGCGGGCCCCTACCCGCATAGGCGCCCTCATCTGGTGGTCCCTGTCACGAATCCGTTGACGCCTCGGGGCACACGGTCACGGCCGTGGAGGCGGCGCGAGACTGGCCTTCGACGATCGTCACCGTCGTGGTCGCGTGGGCGGCGGTGGGCTGCAGCGCCTGGATCGGGGCGAGGTCGGGGCGGGCGGGGATGGTCGGGGACGCCCGCGCCGCCGGACCCGCCGCGGCCACGGCGACCGACGTCACCCCGCCGCGCCACCGGCGACCGCCGACCCCGATGCGACCGCGACCGGCCCGGGGCCGCGCCCTCGGCGCCCTGCTCGCCGCCTGGGCGCGCTGCCTGGCCGTTTGGGAGCCCGGGGCGCCGTCGTCCTGGTGATCACGACCCCTGGGCAGGCGCCCTGGCCCTGCACTGATCCTGCTCCTGGCCTACCTCATCATTCTCAGCGGGGCGGTGTGCGGACTCGGGCAGGAGCGCGGGCGGTGCTGCCGCACCGGGACGAGGCGGCCCAGTGGCTGGCCCCTGCTCCTCGCCGCGGCCCTGACGGTCGCGGGCCCGATCCTGTGGGCGACGGTCCGGCTCGCTGAGCACCGCCCGCCGCCTGGGGCCTGGCGGTCACCAGCCCGCACACCGGCGTCTCCGACATCATGTCCCGCACGGCGCAGACCCGCGTCCTGGGCGCCGCGGCCCTCCCTGATCGACGCGGACCGCGGCCCGACCGGGCCGGCGGGCCGCCGCCCGCCCGCCCACTCCCCGGTGTGGCCGGGAGTCCTGGCCGTCGCCGTCGCCTGGGCGGCACCCGGCGCCGCAGCGCGCGCCGCAGGACTCAGCTCGCCGGCCGGGGTCGGACCCAGCGGACCCCTGCCCGCGGGCGGGCCCGACGTCGGCGGCGGGCCCGGCGCCGACTCAGTGCGGTCCGCCCCGCAGTGCGCCCCAGACGGTTCCCAGCCGACCGGACGGTCCGTAGCATGAGACCGCATGAGCATCGAGGTCGCCGGCGTCACCCGCTTCTTCGGATCGACGCGCGCCGTGTGAATATGAGGCATGACGGTGCCCGCAGGCTCCGTCACCGAGCTCGTGGGCTCAACGGCGCCGGGAAGACGACCCTGCTGCTCATGCTCGCCGCCCTGCTCGCCCCCGACGGCGGCACCATCCGCATCGCCGGACTCGACCCGCTCACCCAGCCGCGCCAGGTCCACCAGGCGGTGGGCTGGATGCCCGCACGCCTTCGGCACCTGGGACTCCCTGACCTGCACGGAGATCCTCGCGACCTTCGCCACCGCCCAGGGGCCTGGACGGGGACACCGGACTCCGCAACACCGCCGAGATGCTCGCCGCCGTCCACCTCGGCGAGATGGCGCGCACCCCCGCCCGGGTCCTCTCGCGCGGGCAGAAGCAGCGCCTGGGCCTGGCCCGCGCCTGATCCACCGCCCGCAGGTGCTCCTGCTCGACGAGGCGGCCGCGGGCATGGACCCCAGCGCTCGCGGGCGGAACTGCGCGTCCTGCTGCGCGAGCTCAGCCTCCTCCGGCGTCACGGTCCTGGTCTCCAGCCACATCCTGCCCGAGCTGGGCAGATGGTCGACGGCGTCGTCTTCATGGCCGGCGGCGGGCGGTCCGCCAGGGCGGGGACCGCGGATGGCGCCGTCGGCCCGCCGCCCGCCGGCGCGCCCGATGACGAGGGCGCCGCCACGCGAGGGAGGCCTCCGGCGTCGGACCCGACGACGCCCAGGCCACTTCCTCCCCCAGCCGGTGCGCCGCATGTGGCGGATCCGGGCCCTGGACGAGCCGGCCTGGCCCGTGGGCGGCGCAGGCCGGCGGGACGGCGGGCAGGGACGGGACGGTGCGCGTTCCCGCATCCGACGACGCCGCGGCGGCGGCCCTGCTGCGCCGGGGCCGTGGAGGCGGGGTGGAGGTCGTGTCCTTCGCCCCGGACCGGGTCCCTGGGCGACCCGACCTGGCGATGGAAGGAGAACGGCGATGAGCTGGACGGCGGTGCGCACGGTCGCGGTGCTGGAGCTGCGTCAGCAGGTGAGGTCGACGCTGGCGCGTCATGCCGCGATCGTGTGGGGCGTCGTCCTGGTGCTGCTGTGCGGGGGCCTGACCGCCCTGGCGAGGGATGTCGGGGGTCGGCATGAGGGAGTCGTCCGATCCTGTACGACCTGACGCTCGGCTTCGTGCTGGGGATCGGTCTCATCGTCGCCCGACCCTGTCGGCGACCTCCATCAACGAGGGACCGGGCGGACGCGACCCTGGCCCTGCTGCGAGCGACGGCGCTGCGCTCACGAGATCGTCGTGGGCAAACTCCTGGCGGCGTGGCTGGCGGCCCTGGCGTTCCTGGCCGTGGCGGCGCCCTCTCCTCGCCTTCACCATGACGGGCGGGCGCAGGCTGGACGGCGCTGGCGGGGCACCTGCTCATCCTGGCGGTGAGCCTGGGGGCGGTGTGCGCCGTCGGCCTGGGCCTCTCGGCGGCGACGGCGCGCCCTCGGCCTCGGCGGTGCTGACCTACCTGGTGGTCACGGCCCTCGTCATCAGCACTCCCATCATGATGACGCTCTCGACAACGGCCGTGCACGGGGAGCAGCGCAGCATCGTCTACAGCACGGACTACGACGAGTCGACCAACAACAAGCAGGTGTGCGAGAAGGACCCGGATATCTACACGTCGGATATCGTGCACTGGGAGCGGATCTGGTGGATGCTCGTCCCCAACCCGTTCGTGGCGCTGGGCGACGTCTCCGCCCGCGCCCCGTGACCGACATCGACCCCGTACCAGCTACTCGCCGCTGAGGGAGCTGGGGCTGAGCGTGGACACCATGCGCACCCCCAGCCCGCGGAGGTGGTGTCGTACTACTGCGGCAACGATTCGCACTCGACCTGGGACGACGACGTGAGAGGCCCGAGCACCTGGTCTTCTGGCGGCGACCCTGCTGGTGCTCGGGCTCCTCGGCGCCTGGTCCCTGGTCTCGGCGTCCCGGCGCCTGCGCACGCCGGTGCGCGCCCTGGCCCGCGGCAGCGCTGTGGCCCTGAGCCGGCCCGCGGCCCCGGGGTCAGTGGGGTCAGTCGTCGTCCACCCTCCGGCGCCCCTCGAGCGCGCCCCAGCGTCACCTCGTCGGCGTACTCAGGGTCGGAGCCCACCGGCAGCCCGAGGCGAGCCGCGAGACAGGCACGTCCATGGTCCGCAGCATGCGGGCGAGGGTGAGCGGCGGTGGCCTCCCCCGACGACAGTGGGGTTGGTGGCGAGAATGACCTCCTCGACGTCCCCGCCCACGCGGGCGAAGAGCTCGCGGATGCGCAGGTCGTCGGGCCCACCCCGCTGAGGGGTCGATGGCCCCGCCGAGCACGTGGTAGAGCCCCCGGTACTCGCGGGTGCGCTCAATGGCCACGAGGTCCTTGGGCTCCTCGACCACGCAGATGACGCGCTGGTCGCGCCGCGGGTCGCGGCAGACGGCGCACTGCTCGGACTCGGAGATATTGCCGCAGGCGGCGCGAAGCGGACCCGGGCCTTGACGGCGCGCAGGGCCTCGACGAATCGCTCGACGCGGGCGGCGTCGGCGGCCAGGATGTGAAGGCCATGCGCTGGGCCGATTTGGGGCCGACGCCGGGCAGCTCGTCGAACTCGTCGATGAGGTCCTGGATGGCGCCCTCGTAGACGGGTGTCATATCAGCGTCCCTCCTGGGTCACGGTGATCTCCTCCAGAACGGTGGCGCCCAGGAGCCGCTTGACGACCTCCAGGCCGACGGCGCGGCCTCGGCGTCCTCATCGTCCTCACTGGGAAGATCGTCCTCCAGGACGCGGGCCCCGGGGCCCGGCGCGCCGGAGAGGACGGGGCCTCGCCGCGCGCGGCGGCCCGGGCGGCGGCCATTGCGGCGGAGACGCCGCCGCGGTCCCCAGGGACCCGCCCGATCGCCGCGGCCGGTCGTCTCGAGTCCGATCGTCGCGGCCGCCGTCGACCCCGTCGCCGCGGCGGCCCGGCCGGGGCGGCCGCGCGAGCAGGGGGCCTGCGCCGCGGCCGACGTTGGCGGGCGCCCAGGCATCCCCGGGCCGTCGGCGTCGCCGGGCTCCTCGGGCAGGGGCACGCCGTCGGAGAAGGTCTGCGCGCCGGGCCCCGGGGGCCAGGGACGAGGAGGCCCCGTCGGACGAGTCCGGCAGGGCGCGGAGGCGGTGAACGGTGGCCAGGGGACCGTCCTCCCGGAAGTCGCCCTGCGGCGCGGCGGGCGCGGATGGCGCAGCAGGGACGGCCGGGACGCCGCGGTCGGCGGGCGGGACTCCTCCCGGGCGCGCTCGGCGGCGGCCCCGGTCCGGCCGGACTCGTCGGCCCCGCCGCGCGCCCTCCCGCGGGCGGGGTCAGGGGCGGCCGCGGGGTCCGGCGAGGCGGCCGACGGCGCAGCGGCATCGTCTCGTCGCGGCGGGGCGGGGGCGCCGCCACGGGGCGAGCGCCCCCGACGCGGCGGGAGCGTCCGATGACGGCGACCTCCCCAGCCGTCCGCCTCGGGTGCGGCGGCGGACGGGGCGGACAGCACCGCCGCTGCGGCCGCCGGCGAGAAGCGTGAACGAGTCCGCCCGGCCCGGCGGCGCGAGCCCGACCGGTTCGGCGGTCCCCTGCGGCCCGCCCCGGCCCGGGCGGCGCCGGATCGGACGACGCGGCCCCGGACTCCCACGGGGCCGCGGGCGCCTCAGGGACGACTGGGACGACTGGGACCGGGATAGTTCGGGATGAACAGGGGCGCCCGGGACGGTTGCGTGCGCGAAGCAGCCGTCGCCGCCGTCTCGGCGCGCGGCCCGTTCCGGTCGGAACGTCCGGCGGGCCCGCCCCAGCCGCCGCAGGCCCCATCAGGACCGCCGCCGGAGCCGCCGCCCGAGCTGCCGCCCCAGCCGCCGCGACCACCGCCCCGGCCATCGCCCGCGACCGCCGGGGCCTCCGCCGAAACCACCGTCGGGGCCTCCGCTCGGATCGCCGCCGGACAGGGACTCCGCGCGCCTGCAGCCTGCAGCCCGAGGGCCTGGTGGATCGCCTCGGCCAGGATCGGGCCGTGCCCGCCGTTCTCGAAGCGCCCACGAGCCCGGGCGAGGAGAAGATGACCTGGAAGACGCCGTCGGCGATGCCGCCCGGCTGCGCGTGCGGGCCCACGAGCGCCCAGGTCGCCCGGCGCGAGCGCTTGGCGGCCTCAGGACCTCCTCCCAGCGCGTGCGGATCATCTCGGCGTCGGCCGCCGGGCCGGGGCGGGCGCGCGGTCCCGCGGTTCGGCCGCGGCCGTCGATGCGGGCGCCGGCTCCGCAGCCAGGGGCCTCCGGACCGACCGGCGCCGCGGCCGGGCATCGGCGCATCCGCTCCGGCGCGCCCGCCGGCGTCGGCGCCCGTGCACCAGCGCCCGCACCATCGGCGCCCCCGGCCCTGGGGCCGTCGCCCCTCCCGGCCGCGTCCGCTCCCCCGCGTCCACCGGCGCCCCCAGGGCCCGGACCATCGGCCGCGCCCTGCGCACCGGCACTCGCCCGACGGGCGATCCGCGCCGCCATCGCCCGGCCGTCACCGTCCTGCGCCCTGCGCCTCCGGCGCCGTGGGCTGCGAGGAGGACTGCCGGGGCGGGGCCGCGCCCGCCCGCGTCTCCGGGGCAGACGGCGGGCGGCCCTCGACCGGTCCGGGACGAGCAGACGGGCCATGAGCAGCTCGAGCTGAAGGCGCGGGGACGTCGCCCCACCATCTGGGTCAGCGCCTGAGCCGTCATATCGGCGAAGCGGGACAGGGCCCCTGAACCGATCGCGCGGGCCTGGATCTCCATGCGCTCCAGCTCGTCGGCGGGCATGGACCCCAGCGCCGGCCCGGCCTCCGCGCCCGCGAGCGCGATGACGAGCAGGTCCCGCAGCCGCTGGAGCAGATCCTCGACGAAGCGCCGGGGGTCGTGCCCGGAGGAGATGACGCGGTCGATGACGCGGAAGACGCCGGCGCCGTCGGACGCCGCGATCGCGTCCACGCACTGGTCGAGCATGGTGGTGTCGGTGTAGCCCAGGAGCGCGACGGCGCGGGCGTAGTCGACCTCGCCGTCGACCGCCCCGCCGATGAGCTGGTCCATGACGGACAGGGGTGTCGCGCACGGACCCGCCGCCGGCGCGCACCACGAGCGGGAAGACGCCGGGGCCGACGGCGACGTCCTCGGAGTCGCACAGGCGGGCGAGGTAGGCCTCGAGCACGTCGGGCGGGACGAGGCGGAAGGGGTAGTGGTGGGTGCGCGAGCGGATGGTGCCGATGACCTTCTCCGGCTCGGTGGTCGCGAAGATGAATTTCACGTGCGCCGGCGGCTCCTCGACGAGCTTGAGCAGGGCGTTGAAGCCCTGCGGGGTGACCATGTGGGCCTCGTCGAGGATGAAGATCTTGTAGCGGTCGCGGGCGGGGGCGAAGGAGGCGCGCTCGCGCAGGTCGCGGGCGTCGTCGACGCCGTTGTGGGAGGCGGCGTCGATCTCGACGACGTCGAGGCTGCCGGGCCCGCCGGTGGCCAGGTCCCGGCAGCTGGGGCACTGCCCGCAGGGGGTGTCGGTGGGGAAGCGCTCGCAGTTCAGGCAGCGGGCCAGGATGCGGGCGCTGGTGGTCTTGCCGCAGCCGCGCGGGCCGGAGAAGAGGTAGGCGTGGGTGACGCGGTCGCCGCGCAGCGCCGCCATGAGCGGGACCGTCACGTGGTCTTGCCCGATGACGTCCTGGAACGTGTCGGGTCGGTAGCGGCGGTACAGGGGCGGTGGTCACAGTCCGACTCTAAACGGAGCCGCCGACGCAATGCGACGCCTCTCCGCCCTTCTTCTCCTCAGCACCCTGCTGCGCCCTTTCACCCTTCACTGTACGAGAAAAAGGGGCGTAGCGGAGGGCGGAGGAGCGTAGCAGGGAAGGGGCGCAGCAGACCCAACCGACGAGTCCCCGGCGGACGCTTCCACAGGGCCCGCCCGACGACGGCGGAGGATGGGGATTCGAACCCCGAGGGCTTGCACCCAACACGCTTTCAAGCGTGCGCCATAGACCACTAGGGCGAATCCTCCGGGTGTCCCGCACGGTCAGCGGCGAAGCGCCGGCCGCGTGCGACGGATACGGAATATATCGGACGGCCGCGCGCCGGGGCCAGTCGCCCGCGGTGGCATCGGTCACCCCATCAGCCGGAGCGGAGCCGGGACGGAGTCAGGTACACTCGGGCGCGGCCCTCGTGCGGCGTCATCCTGTGAACCCCCCAGGACCGGAAGGTAGCAAGGGTAAGCGGGCTCTGGCGGGTGCACGAGGGGTCCTGCCCGAGTCCTTCGCGCGGCGGAGCATCGGATCGGAGCAGGGCCGACGGCGGGGCGGCGCCCGGGACCGAGCACCGGGCGGGCCCCGCGCCGCAGCCTCATGGGGATGCCGGCCCATCGCACGCGACGCGGTTCTCCACCAGTCTTGACCCATGAGAAAGACCCTCAGCGCCTCGTCCTGCCCGCCGCCCTCCTGTTCGCGCTCGGCCTGTCGGCCTGCAACCCCGACGTTCCGATCTCGGATCCCACTGGTCCCCGACGAGGGGGCCACCGCGCCCGCCGAGGGGCGGGAGGACCACCCCGTCGCCGGCCTCCGAGTCGGCGACTGCTTCAACGACGAGAGCGCCACGGACAGCGACGTCGACGGTGTGGAGGTCGTCGACTGCTCCGCCCCCACCAGTACGAGGGCCTACAACAACCACGACATCCCGGGCTCCGACTTCCCCGAGGGGAGGCGATGGGCCGGGAGGTCCGCAACGCCTGTTACGACAGCTTCGCGACCTACGTCGGCATCTCCTACGACAATTCAACGTACAGAATCAACTCCTTCAACCCCACCTCCGGGTCCTGGGCCCAGGGCGACCGCACCATCACCTGCACGATCAAGTCCGGGGACGGCTCCCGGATCACCGGCTCCCTCAAGGGCGCGGCCAAGTGATCACCGGCCGGTGAACCGTCCTGTGACGACGCCGGCGCACGCGCCGACGGTGTGGGACACGCCGTATACGGCCATGGGGACAGCGGCCCATGGCAGCCGATTGAATCGTCTGTCATGGTTGGCCCCATGCGAAAGACAGTTCACGCCATCGCCCTGCCAGTCGCCCTCCTTCTCGCACTCGGCCTGTCGGCCTGCAACAGCAACGAGGTCCCGGTCTCGGAATCCACCGGCTCGGATGAGACGACCACCAGCGCCCGACGACTCCAGCCAGAAGCCGACCGAGAGCCCTCCGTGAGGGTCTCAGAAGCCTCCGAGAGGCCTTCGAGAGGCCTCGAGAGGCCCACCACCGGCTCCCAAGCCCACCGCAACCGCCTCCACCGAGGGGCGCACCATCCACTCCACGGACCTCCAGGTCGGCGACTCGCTTCAGCTTCAACAACAACGACTCCTCGACCCAGGTCGGCGATGTCGAGGTCGTCGACTGCTCCGCCCCCACCTGTACGAGGTCTACAGCAACTACCAGATCCCCAGTCGACCTTCCCGGACGAGAGCACCATGAAGTCGGAGCAGTACACGGCCCTGCCACGACACCTTCGAGACCTACGTGGGCGTCCCCTACGACCAGAGCCAGTACGGCGCGACCACTCTGACCCCGACCGAGAACTCCTGGGCCCAGGGCGACCACGCCATCACCTGCTTCCTCATGTCCAGGACGGCTCCCAGCTCACCGGCTCCCTCAAGGGCGCGGCCGAGTAACCGCCCGACCGCGAACGGACGACGACACCGGCGCACGCATCAACGGCGCGGCACCCGCTCAGGGGCGCCGCGCCGTCGGCCTCCAGGCGCAGACGGGGCGGAGCCCACCCCATGGCACGCGGCGGGATCCTCTGTCATGGTTGGCCCATGCGCGATCAGTTCACGCTCTCGCCCTGCCGGTCGCCCTTATGCTCGCGCTGGGCCTGTCGGCCTGCGGCAGCAGCGGCCAGATTCCGATCTCGGAACCCACCAAATCCGCCGGGGAGACCACCGCGTCCAGCGACCCACCTCCAGGCCGACCGAAAGGCCCACCACCCGCAGGCCCACTGAGAGCCCACCACCTCCAGGCCGACCGGGAGGCCCACCGAGTCGACGCCCATCGCGACCCCTCCGGAGCCGGGCCGTCCATCCACCGACCTCAGGTCGGCGACTGCTACACAAGGACACCACAGGGCAGCCAGATCGGCGATGTCGAGGTCGTCGACTGCAACATCCCCCACCAGTACGAGGTCTACAACAACTACGAGATCACCCTGTCGACCCTCCCCGACGAGGACACCATGAGCTCGGAGGCCACGACGGCCTGCTCCTCCACCTTCCAGGAGTACGTGGGCATCTCCTACAACCAGAGCCAGTACAAGGCGAGCTATCTGTACCCGACCAGCGGCTCCTGGGCCCAGGGCGACCGCACCATCACCTGCACGATCACCACCTCGGACGGCTCCTGATCACCGGCTCGCTCAAGGGCGCGGCCAGGTGACCGCCGACCGCCCGCCCCTCACAGGCGCGCGGCGCGGCCCCCGGGCGATGGGGCTCGGGCGGGCGGCCGACGGCGCTCTGCGCGTCGCCGTCGGCCCGCTGAGTCATGAAGGCCGTGGAGATCATGAGCTTGAGCCGGTTGAGCTGGTTGACCTCGCTGGCGCCCGGGTCGTAGTCGATGCCGACGATATTGGCCTGCGGGTAGAGGCGCCGGATCTCGCGGAACATGCCCTTGCCCACCACGTGGTTGGGCAGGCACCCGAAGGGCTGGCAGCACACGATGTTCGGGGCGCCGTGCTCGATGAGCTCGACCATCTCGGCCGCGAGCAGCCCCCCTCGCCCGCCTGGTTGCCCAGGCTGAGGATCTCGAGGCCTTCTGCATCATGACGGCGATGGAGGACTCGACGTCGAAGGTGCCCCCGCAGGCCGCGAGCGCGGCCCGGGCCGGGGCCTGCATCTGCTCCAGGAACCACACGGCGGCCTTCTTCTTGGCCAGGGTGTCCTTCCCGATGCCGTAGGTGTCGGCCTCCCACTGGGCGGTGGCCGGGCCGTTGAGGAAGAAGCCGAGCAGGCCGGGGACGACGGCCTCGCAGCCCTCGGCCTCGATCTGGTCGACGACGTGGTTGTTGGCGTCGGGCTGGGATTTGACCAGGATCTCCCCGACGACGCCCACGCGCGGCTTGCGGGGGATGTCGCGCCTGGGCAGGGGCGTCGAACTCGCGCACCATCTCGCGCAGCAGGCGCCGGTAGCCGATCCGCCCGCCCCAGGTGGCGCTGCGCCCCTTGTGCTCGAAGTACTCGCCGATGATCGCGCTCCACCGCTGCGCCAGGCGGTTGGCGGCGCCCGGGCGCGTCTCGTAGGGGCGCACGCGCAGCAGGCAGGTGTTGAGGGTGTCGCCGATGACGATGCCCTGGATCATCTTGAGTCCGAGGGTCGGGGTGAAGCGGAAGCCGGGGTTGTCCTCCAGCCCCTGCAGCGAGATGGCCAGGGACCGGCACCTGCGGGTAGCCGGCCTCGCGCAGTCCCTTGCGGAGCATGGCCGCGTAGTTGGTGGCGCGGCACATGCCGCCGGTCTGGGGAGATGGCCACGACGCAGCGGTCGGGGTCGTGGGAGCCGTCCTCGAAGGCGCCGATGAGCTGGCCGATGACCATGATGGCGGGGAAGCAGGCGTCGTTGTTGACGTAGCGCAGGCCCACCTCCAGGTCCGCCCTGCTGGCCGACTCCAGCAGTTCGACCTTGTAGCCCAGGCGCCGCATGAGCGGTTCGAGGGGCCGGAAGTGGACCGGGCTCATCTGCGGCATGAGGATCGTGTGGGTGGCTCGCATCTCCTCGGTGAAGAGCGGGGTGGTGGCGGCGGGCAGGGCGCGCGTCGACGGCGCGGGCGGCTGCAGCGCCGTTCGCGCTCGAGCGCCGCCTCGGCCCCGGCGGTCTTGGCGGTCTTGGCGGCCCCGGCGGTCTTGGTCGTCTCGGACGACGCCGCAGCAGATACCGGCGGTCCCGGCGGTCTTGGCCGGCGCCGCAGCGGCGACCGATGTCGTATCGACCTCGGCGGTCTCGACGGCCCCCGCGGTCCCGGCGGCCTCGACCGCTTCGGCGCCGTCGGTGGTCCCGGCGGCCTGGGCGGCCTCGCGCCGGCGGCGCCGAGCCTGCGCGGCGGCGGCCGGGAGCGCAGGCGGATGGTGGCGGCCCCGAGGTTGGAGACCTCGTCGATCTTGAGGGCGGTGTAGACCCGGTCGGCGCTCTCGAGGATCTCCTGGACCTGGTCTGCGGTCACGGCGTCGACGCCGCAGCCGAAGGAGGTGAGCTGGACGAGCTCCAGGTCCGGATCCCTGGTGACGAGTTCGGCGGCCTGGTAGAGGCGCGAGTGGTAGGCCCACTGGTCGCGCACCCGCAGATCGGGGGCGACGCCGGCGGCGGCCACGGGATGTCTCGGGGCTGGGCAGGGTCCTCGGCGCGCACGTCGGACCAGTCGGCCGGGGCCTGCGGGTCCTCCTTCTGGCGGCCCAGCCCGCGGCGCAGGGCGGACACCGCGCGGCTCAGGGCGCCGCCGGCCACGCGCGGCCCAGGGCGGCGTCGTCGTCAGCCGTCTCGCCGGGGGCGGGCTCAGGCAGGATCGAGTCCTCGGACAGGACCGCCATGCCCAGGGTGTTGATGACGTCGGGCACGCCGTGGTTGATCTCGGGGTCGATGTGGTAGGGCCGCCCGGCCAGCACGATGCCCTGCGCCCGTGCTCGCGCATCCACTCCAGGGTGCGCCGGCCCTCGGCGCGACGTCGGCCTGAAGGCGGCGTCCTCGGCGAAGCCCGCGGCCACGGCCCGCCGCGCCTCGGGCAGGGTCACGTCCCAGTCGGCCAGGACCTCGACGAGCCGCTCGGCCAGCTTGGCGGGGTCGGCGAGGTTGAGGAAGGGGACAGCAGGCGCACGCCGCCGCCCTCGCCGTCCCCGCCGTCGCGGACGGCCTCGACATTGGTGCGGATGACCTCGGGGTAGGTGGCCACGATGGGGCAGTTGAAGTGGTCGTCCGCCCCGGCCACGAGGCGGCGCTCGTAGAAGACGCAGGGGAACCAGATCGTCTTGATCCCTTGTTGACGAGGAATTGGACGTGCCCGTGGGAGAGCTTGGCGGGGTAGCAGACGTTCTCGCTGGGGATGGAGTCCATGCCCGACTCGAACAGCTCGTGGTTGGAGCGCCCCGAGATGATGACCCGGAAGCCCAGCTGGGTGAGGATCGTGAACCACAGCGGGTAGTTCTCGTACATGCCCAGCACCCGGGGGATGCCGATCTCGCCGCGCGTGTCCTGCCCCTGGCGCAGGCGCCGGTAGGCGAAGGTGCGCCGGTACTTGTAGTCGTAGAGGTTGGGCATGTCCGACTTCTTGGCGCGCCGCTCCTGGGTGGCGCCGCGCTCGCACCGGTTGCCCGACACGTGGCGCTGGCCGTCGTTGAAGGTCGTGATGGTGAGCTTGCAGTGGTTCTGGCACAGCTTGCACACCGCGGTCTCGGTGGTCAGGCTGAAGCGGGAGAGCTCGGCCAGGGTCATGAGGGCGCCGGGGACGCCGTCGTAGTTCTGGTGGGCGGTCAGCGCCGCCCCGAAGCAGCCCATGAGGCCGGCGATGTCGGGGCGCACGACCTCCCGCCCGGTCAGCAGCTCGAAGGCGCGCAGGACGGCGTCGTTGAGGAAGGTGCCGCCCTGGACGCTGATGCGCTCGCCCAGCTGGGAGGCGTCGCGCAGCTTGATGACCTTGTACAGGGCGTTGCGGACCACGGAGTAGGACAGGCCCGCGCTGATCTCCCCGGGGGTGGCAGCCTCCTTCTGGGCCTGCTTGACCGAGGAGTTCATGAACACGGTGCAGCGGCTGCCCAGGTCCACGGGGTGGGCGGCGTCCAGGGCCGAGGCGGCGAAGTCCTGCACGGAGCGGCCCATGGACTGGGCGAAGGTCTGCAGGAAGGAGCCGCAGCCGGCCGAGCAGGCCTCGTTGACGGAGATGGAGTCGATGGCCCCGCCCGGATGCGCAGGTACTTCATGTCCTGCCCGCCGATGTCGATGACGCTGGTGACGCCGGGGTTGAGGTGGGCGGCGGCCCGGTAGTGCGCCATGGTCTCCACGACGCCCTCGTCGATGCGCAGCGCCGCCTTGACCAGGCCTCGCCGTAGCCGGTGACGCAGGAGCGCACGATGCGCACGTGCTCGGGCATCTCGACGTGGACGCGGCGCAGGATCTCGACGGCGGCGGTGACGGGGTCGCCCTCGTTGCCGGCGTAGTGCTCCCACACGATGCGGTCCTCGGGGTCGAGGACCACGGCCTTGATGGTGGTGGACCCGGCGTCGATCCCCAGGAAGCAGTCGACGACGGCGTCGGGGTCCTCCGGCGGGGCGGGCCAGCCCGTGCGGGGCACGGTGGCGCGGGCGTGGCGGGCGCGGAAGGCCTCCAGCTCGTCGTCGTCGGTGAACAGCGGCCGCATGCGGGAGGTGCGCATGGCGCTGGTGTCGCCGGTGCGCAGGCGCTCGGCGAGCTCGGCGAGCGTCGTCGGCTCGCCGCCGGACATGAGGGCGGCGCCGACGGCGACGTAGAGCTGGGCGTCGGGCGGGCAGGGTGAAGGCGTCGACCTGCTCGGCCAGGCTGCGCTCGAAGGCGGCCCTGCAGCTCGGGCAGGAAGTGCAGCGGCCCGCCCAGGAACATGACGTGGCCGCGGATGGGGCGCCCGCAGGCCAGGCCCGCGATGGTCTGGGTGACGACGGCCTGGAGGACGGAGGCGGCCAGGTCCTCCCCGGCGGCCCCCTGGTTGATCAGCGGCTGGAGGTCGGACTTGGCGAAGACGCCGCAGCGCGAGGCGATGGGGTAGAGGGTCTTGTAGCGCGAGGCCAGCTCGTTGAGCCCGGGGGCGTCGGTGTGCAGGAGCTGGGCCATCTGGTCGATGAAGGCGCCCGTGCCGCCCGCGCAGGTGCCGTTCATGCGCTGCTCGGGGGTGGGGTGGAGGTAGGTGATCTTGGCGTCCTCGCCGCCGAGCTCGATAATGACGTCGGTCTCGGGGTTCTTGGCCTGGACGGTGCGGGTCTCGGCGATGACCTCCTGCACGAAGGGCAGGGCCATGACCTGGGCGAGGGACAGCCCGCCGAGCCGGTGACGGCGCCGACGACGCGGGCGCGGGGGACCCGCTGCGCGGCCTCCGCCAGGAGGCGGATCACCTCGCCGCGCACGTCCGCGTGGTGGCGGCGGTACTCGGAGTACAGGGGCTCGGGCACGGGCGCGCCCGGGAGCCGACTCGGGCAGCACGACGAGCTTGACGGTGGTGGAGCCGATGTCCAGGCCCATGCGCAGGACGGGCCCCGGCGGCTCCCCGGACGTCGGCGCGCCGCCGGTGGGCCGGACGCGGGCGGGAAGGCGGGCATGCCCAGGGGCACGGCCGTCAAGGGCGGTCTGGTCATGGTCATGGTGGCTCCTCCGACCCCGTTCAGGGCTGTGATCCGGAATCGGGCACGACGCTACTGAGGGCGCGACGCCGATCTCAACGGCGTTGAAATACCGGCCGGTCCGGGGCCGGGGCCCGGGCCGAGCGGGCCCGCGATTCCGGGAGAAGGGCGCGGGCGGCCGGCGCCGGGCGGCAGCGCCGACTCCACGGTGTTGAATATGGAACCCATAGTCTTTCGCAATACCGGGCGCCCGGCCGGGCGCCGGCATCCGCCGCCGGCGCTGCGCCTCCCGCGTCCTCGCGCCGCGGACCGGGAGCGCCGGACCGCTGCCGCGGCGCGCGTGCGAGCGGGCGCCCTAGCCCTCGACGCATGCGCGGCGCAGTCGAGGGGAAGAGGTGGGAACGGCACGGCGTCCGCGACGTCCGCAGCAGCGGCGTCGGCCGCACCGACCGCCCCCGGCCCCTGGCCCCGGCCGCCCGCCCGGCGCGACGACGAGGGCCGCGCGGCGGCGCCGGGCCGCGGCGAATCCTCCACGCGCGACGCGATCCTCGACGCCGCGCGCGCCTCCTTCCTCTCCCGGGGCTTCGCGGCCACCACGATCCGCGGCGTGGCCCTGCACCGCGGGGGTGGACCCGGCGCTGGTCTCCTACTACTCGGCTCCAAGGGCGACCTGTTCGGCGCCGCCATGAACATGCGCATCCGCGCCGCCGAGGAGATCGCCACGGTGCTGGCCGGCGACCTGCGCAGCGCGGGCCCGCGCCTGGTCCGCCTGGCCATGACCGCCTGGGACGACACTCGCGACGGGACCGTCTTCCGCGCCCTGCTGCGCTGGGTCGCCACCGACGACGGCGCCCCCGAGGCGGTGCAGGCCTACGCCACCCAGGAGATCGCCACGCCGGTGGCCGCCGCCCTCGAGCAGGCCGGAGTGCCCGGGCCCGGCGCCCGCGAGCGCGCCACCCTGGCCGGCAGCCAGCTCGTCGGCCTGGCCATGATCCGCTACGTCTTCAGGGCTCGAGCCCCTGGCCGGCGCCAGCGTCGACCACCTCGTGGACGTCGTCGGGCCGACGATCCAGCACTACCTCACCGGGCCCCTGCCCGCGCACCGCTGACAGCGGCGCCGGTGCGTCGCGCGCCCGCGCGGCCCCGTGGGGACCTCTGCCCGCGCATCGCTGAAAGCGGGCCGCCGGACCGATACGATGAGCGGGTGATCTTCAGGCCGTGCGCGACAGTGCCCCGTACCCCGACCACGGGGTGACGCGGCAACAGGGAGTGGTCGACCATTGCGCCGCGTCAGATCCGCCTGGACCAGCTGACGACGACGCGCTCCACCCTGGACCTGCGCAACCTCCTCGACGACGACTCGACCTTCTTCGGCGACCTGTTCGCCCACGTGGTGTCCTACCGGGGGGAGCTCTACCTGGAGACGGGCCTGCACCGGGCGCTGCGCGCGGCGCTGCAGGGGCGCACCTTCATCCACGCGCGGGTCCTGGAGCTCGGCGAGTCCGGCGTCGCCCTCCTCGCCCCTTCCCCGAGACCGGCGGGAAACGGCACGCGGAAACCGGCGGAGCTGACGCGCGGGACCGGCCTCAGCCGGCGAAGGCCAGCGGCTCCAGCCCCTTCACGCCCACCTCGGCCAGGTACACGCTGCCCGAGGCCGGCTCGACGTCGTCGGGCAGGTTCTCCCGGGACGTCGTGATGTACAGCCGGTCCAGGTCCTCCCCGCCGAAGGTGCAGGCCGTCACCTTGTTCACCGGCAGCTCCACGACCTCGCTCAGCCGCCCCTGGGCGTCGTAGCGCCTCACCGCGCTGCCGCGGTGCAGGGCCACCCACACCCCGCCCTCGGCGTCGACGCACAGGCCGTCGGGTTTGCCGGCCCACTCCTCGATTTCGACGAAGGGCCGCGGGTTCACCAGTCCCGCCCGCGCGTCGTAGTCGAAAACGGTCACCGTGCGCGTGGGGCGTGTCCGTCCAGTAGCCGAGCGCGCCGTCCGGGCTGAAGCCCAGGCCGTTGGCGGTGGTCGCCCGCCCCAGGCGCGCACCGGCCTGGTCCCCGGCCCGTCCCAGCGGTACACGCTCGCCGCGCCGACGGTCCTGCGGTAGGACATGGTGCCGATCCAGAAGCGGCCGTCGGGGTCGCAGCCGCCCTCGTTCGTGCGCATGGAGAGGTCGTCGTGAGGCGCACGACCTCCTTCAGGTCGCTCAGGTCCTCCGCCCGCCCCAGCGCCAGGCCGCGCTCGGTGGCGACGATCGCGCCGCCGCCCGCGCGGGGCCGGATCACCGAGGCGACCGGCGAGGGCACTGGCAGACGGCGGTAGCCGCGCCCTGCCCCTCGTCGAGCTCGATGACGGAGCCGGCGAGCATGTCCACGAAGCGCAATCGCCCCGTGGCCGCCACCAGCAGGGGCCCTCGCCGTGGTGGGAGATCGTGTCCGTGATGCGCTGCGCCTTCATGGGGCAACCCCTACGGCCCGACGGCGCCGCGGTCACCGCGATCCGTCAGGGGACGGGGCGCCGGCTGGCCCGCGCCAGCTTCCCCGCCGAGCGGCCGAGCGTCAGCCGCACGCCTGCGCCAGCCCCTCTGTCGCGCCCGCTCATCGAGGTAGCCGATCGGTGCGGGCATCTGCGATGAGCGCTCGACCGGCCACGCACCCGAGTTGTCTCGGCGGCCCAGGAGCTGCTCCTCCCGATGCGCGCGCCTCGTCGGTGCGATGAATCAACCACTTCGGGATATCGCAGCCCTTGTCGTAGCGCGGCCACTCGACGCTCAACAGCTCGATCGCCTCAGCCGCGGTAGATGGTCTTCTCGGCGTGTCGAAGTGCTCGAAGCAGCCATCCTTCGAGCGCTGCACTCTGCAGGGCGCTTCTGTGGCGGTCGCCTCGCGCCTCCAACGTCTCAAGCGCCTCGCGGTGGACTTCATTCTGGTCGACGTCGCAGATTATCCATATCACCGCCCGACATGCAGCTCCGCCCATGGTTTTCTTCATGCTTACAGGGCCATCTCTCAGCAGATTGATGAGCGAGGTCCGCCCCCTCCCTCGACGCCCTACGAATTTCGGGGTGAAATGCCCTCGGTACCTGTGATCCAGCAGTGCCCTCAGGTACTGCCCTCGCTCGCCCCTCCACGCACAGATGAACCTCCTCGCGGATCCGCCGGGTCCCTAACGTCCCGCCGTCCTCGGTCACGATAGGAACGCCGAGCCCACCGCTTCGACGTCATCGCACCGCCTCCGAATCAAGCATCATATCCGCGGCACACCGCCGAGCCGTCCGGACATGTAGAAGGAGAGCAGGTCGGCGTCCTTGCGCACGCCGATACCGGCGAAGTCCGACACCCGCGTCAATCGGGACTGCCTGTCGACCTTGTCGGCCAGCCAGATCTCGTCACGGCGAAGCAGATCCGAGCGCATGAGCTGGATCTCGTGAGTGGTGAAGATCAGCTGACACCGGTCGCCTGCGCCGAGCCCTCCAGGAACGAGGAGATGAAGTCCTCCGTCAGCTTCGGGTGCATGGAGTTCTCCAGCTCATCCACCACGAAGACGCTCCGGGGAATTCTTGTCGCGCAGCTGGAAGAGGATCGGGAGCAGGTTCATGAAGCGCTGCGTCCCGTCGGACTCCTCCTGCAAGGGGCAGCGTGAAGGAGAGTGCTGCTCCGGTGCCGGTCCGTCCTCCCTCTCGTGCACGGTCACCAGACGGCGCGCGGTGGGCTCCCCTCGTCCGTCAGGGAGAGGATCGCCTGATCGGCGCCGCCAACGGCAATGACGAAGGTCCCGCCCCTCTCCCGCAGCCCCTCCAGCAGGCCGGTGAGCTGGTCCGCCCCCACCGGCAGCGCCTCCATCTTCATCTCGTCGAGCGCACCCGGAGATCCCGGTGTCGGCCCGGGTCAGTCCCTGAGCTCATGGCCCGTGAGAACACGGCATCGGCGTTGATCCTCGCCAGCAGATGCATGTACATCGACTCCGGGTGGATGATGTTGAGCCGGCGGGCGAACCAGTCCCACACGGCGCCGACCGCCCCGGTCCCCTCGCGCCGAGCGCGCCCAGCAGCGTCTCATTGGGGCGACCACCATCGCGTGGGCGCGAGCCCGTTCATCGCCGTCGAGCTCGCCGTAGAGGGTGACGCCGTCCTCGTCCCTCTCGAAGAGGAGCTCCTCGCGCGGGCCTTGACCTGCGCGAGCAGCTCGCGGTGGACGCGGCGGCGGTCCGCCGCGAGCTCGTAGTAGAAGACCCGGTCCGCCGCATCGTCGTCGGCTCCCGACGGCGGAGACGACGATCTCGACGGCGAACGCCGTCGGCCTCGTCCCCTCGGGCAGGTGCGGGGCGACGGGCAGCATGGCGCCCGCACGGCGGGACTCGAGGACGATCCCGCTCAACGCCTCGAGGCCGTCGACGAGGGCCGACTTCCCGGCGGCGTTGGCCCCGTAGACCGCGGTGATCGGCAGGATGCGGGAGCGCCCGACCCGGGCGAGGCGGTCGCCGTGCCGCCGTTCCCGCGTCGCCACCATGGTGAACTCGACGGGCTCGTAGTAGGACTTCCAGTTCTGCAGGCGCAGGAAGCGCAGCATTGGACTCCGCCTCTACATCGGATTTGCGCGAACGAATAACGCAGATTTTCTGCATCATATGCTAGCAGAACCGTCAGGTGCGGTCCAGTCGGCCGCTGCGACTGCCCTCCGCGGCCCGCCAGTTCCCGCCCGGCGCGCAGCGCCGGCCGCCGTCGGGCTTCCGACGGCGGCCGGCGATCGGCGCTGCACCACTGCTCCCGGCGCGCCGGGCCGGGGAGTATTCGGTCTCAGCCCGGCGACGGAGGCGCGGTAGACGGCCTCGATGGTGGAGTCGAGCGTCGCGTCGAACTCCTCCCTGGCTCTGGGCGTCGCTCAGGCCCTCCAGCAGGGCGCGCGAGAAGCTCGCGATGAGACCGGGGTTGCGGGCCAGGCGCGTTGGCGTCTCGCGCTCGTAACCGCCGGACAGGGCGACCACGCGCATGACGCGCGGGTGCCTCATGAGCTCGCCGTAGCGGCCGTCGACGCTGGGGATGGTCACCTTGAGCATGACGTCGTCGCCGTCGGGCAGGGCGTCGAGGTGCTCGGTCAGCGCCGCGATCAGCAGCTCCTCGGCCTCGGCCTTGTCCGGGGCGTGGATGTCCACCTCGGGCTCGATGATGGGGACCAGGCCCTTGGCGAGGATCCGCCCGGCCACCTCGAACTGCTGGTCGACGACGTCGCGCACGCCCGCGGGTCGGCGCCCAGGATGACCGAGCGCATCTTGGTGCCGAAGATCCCGGCGGCCACGGCGCGATCGAGCAGCGCGTCGAGCTCGGGCATGGGCTTCATGATCTTGGCGCGGTGGGCCTCGTCGGCCAGGCCCTTGTCCACCTTGAGGAAGGGGACGACGCCCTTGACCCCCCACAGGTACTCGGCGGTGGGGCGGCCCTCGATCTGCCCGTCCATGGTGCGCTCGAAGAGGATGGCGCCCAGGATCCGCTCGGAGGTGAAGGCCCTGGAGGTGATGACGCGGGTGCGCATGGCGTGGACGAGGTCGAACATCTCCGCCTCGTTGGAGTAGCGCTCCGGGCCGACGCCGTAGGCGGCCAGGGCCTTGGGGGTCGAGCCCCGGACTGGTCGAGGGCGGCGATGAAGCCCTTCCCGTTGCGCATCTTGTCGGCTTGTTCGGTGTTCACGGTTCCTCCTTCGAGCCTTCGCGGCGCGCCGCGGACCGTCCGCGGTCGGGCCCCGGAACTCCGAACCAGTCTACATGAGAATGATCCTCATGTGCGCTCCCGGCGGGGCGCGGTGCTGCCCCGGACCACGAGTTCGGTGGGGATGAGGATCTGCCGCTCCCCGCCCGCCGCGCCGGGAGTCCACCTGCTCCAGGACCAGCCGGACCATCTCCTCCCCGCCCGGCGGAAGTCCTGGCGCACCGTGGTCAGGGGCGGGAAGCTGTACTCCCCCAGGGACAGGCCGTCGAAGCCGACCACCGACACGTCCCGGGGGACGCGCCGACCCCGCTCGTGCATGGCGCGGATGAGGCCGATCGCCACCTCGTCGTTGGCGCAGAAGACGGCCGTGACCGCCGGGTCGGCCGCCAGGCGCTCCCCGGCCGCGTAGCCGCCGGCCGCGGTCCAGTCCCCCTGCACGGGCTCGGGCGGCTCGATGCCGGACTCCCTGAGGCGGGCGGCCCACGTGGCCGAGCGGATGAGGGCGGACTGGGAGTCCTGCGGCCCGGTGACGTGGTGGACCTCGCGGTGGCCGAGGCCCAGGAGGTGGTCGACGGCGGCCCGCACCCCCCGCACCTGGTCCGCCGAGGCGGAGGGGTAGTAGCCCACGAGGGCGGAGTCGGACACCGCCACCGGCACGTCCGCGGGCAGGACCAGGTGCCGGCTGTCGGCGCGGCCCGCCTGGACCACGACCAGGCCGTCGACGCCCTGGTGGGCCAGGTGCAGCACGGCGGTGCGCATGTCCTCCGAGGCCGGGCGCTCCACCTGGATCATCGAGACCGTGTATCCCGGCCCTCCAGGCCGCCGCGAGCACGCCCTCGGTGGTCAGGGCCTCGCCGGTGCGCTCGATGTGCTGGGTGACGACCCCGATGGTGCGGAAGGATCCCGCCGCAGCGCCTGGGCGGCGCGGTTGGGCGAGTAGCCGAGTCGTTCCATGGCGCGCAGCACCTTCTCGCGCGTATCCGCCCGCACGTTGCGGGCCCCTCCGGAGACCCGCGAGACCGTCTGCGTCGAGACGCCGGCCAGGCGGGCGACGTCGGCGACCGACGGCGCCCCGCCGGACCGCCCTCGCCGCGGCCGTTGCGTCCCGCCCATGGCTGGAGGCTACCAAGCGCCCGGGGCGAGCTCGCGGACCCCAAGTGTTAACGATAGTGCCACAGGGCTTCATCGCGACGCAAGTGCATCACGAAGTGGCCTGACTACAAGGATCGAACACCCTCTAGCCAACATCCATTCCGTATGTTAACGTCGACACTGCGAGTCCGCTTCCACCCCGTCCTGGTACGACGACGTCGTCCGCCCGCCGCTCAGGGAGCCCGGCCGGTCCCTCGCCCCACCACAACCCGCGCCACACCAGGAGCCCCCATGGCGATCGTCCCCAGGCACTACGAGGACCTCGACGTCCTCCACGAGAACACACTCCCGCCGCGCGCCTACTACGTGCCCGCCTCCACCGCCGTCGACCCCGGGCCCGGGCCGCGAGGCGCTCCGACCGCCTGCGCCTGCTCAACGGCCGGTGGGCGTTCGCCTACCACCGGAGCATCCACGAACGACCGAGCCCTTCTGGGGAGCGCGCCACCCCCTGGAGGGCATGGACCGCGTGTCCGTGCCAGGCACCTGGCAGCACCAGGGCTACGACCAGCCACCAGTACACCAATATCCGCTACCCCATCCCGCTGGACCCGCCCCTCGTCCCCCAGGACAACCCCTGCGCCGTCTACCTGCGCGACTTCGAGCACGCGGCGGACCCGGACGCGCCGCGGACCCACCTGGTCTTCGAGGGCGTGGACTCCTGCTTCACGTGTGGCTCAACGGCCGCTACATCGGCTACAGCCAGGTCTCCCACGCCACCAGCGAGTTCGACGTCACCGGCGCCGTCGAGCCGGGGACCAACCGCCTGGCCGTCCTCGTGCTCAAGTGGTGCGACGGCACCTACCTGGAGGACCAGGACAAGTTCCGCACCTCCGGCATCTTCCGCGACGTCTACCTGCTGTCCCGCCCGGAGTCGGCGCTGTTCGACTACTCCGTCACGACGGCGCTGGGCCCCGACGCCGCCACCGTCACCGTGAGCGCCGCCTTCCTCGGCTCCCCCGCGCCCGCCGCGCTGAGCCTGCACGACGCCGAGGGCGGCCTGGTCGCCAGCGGCTCGCTCGCGCCCGTCGGCGCCGGCGAGGGCACCGACGACGATGCCGGCGATGGCGACGTCGTCAGGGCCGACCCACCGGGCCGAGTTGACGGTGGCCGACCCCCGCCCGTGGAACCCCGAGGACCCCTACCTCACACCCTGACCATCTCGACGGACCACGAGGTCATCACCGACCGTGTGGGCCTGCGCGAGGTCGATATCGCCGACGTCGTCCTGCGCCTGAACGGGCGGTCCTGACCCTGCGCGGGGTCAACCGCCACGACTCCGACCCCGTCACCGGCCCGGCGGTCGACCTGGAGCACATGGAGCGGGACCTGGCCCTGATGAAGCGGCACAACATCAACGCGGTGCGCTCCTCCCACTACCCCAACGACCCGCGCTACCAGCTGTGCGACGAGTACGGCCTCGTCGTCATGTCCGAGGCCGACGTCGAGAGCCACGGCACCCAGGCCCAGGTGCTGGCGGACCCCTCCTGGCCCAGCCAGGTCGAGCACTGGAACGAGCCGATCGCGGACAACCCGGCCTGGACGGGGGCCACCCTGGACCGGGTGCGCAGCTGCGTCATCCGGGAGCGCAACCGGCCCAGCATCATCGCCTGGTCGGCCGGCAACGAGTGCGGCTACGGCTGCACCTTCGAGGCCGCGCTGAAGTGGATCAAGCAGTTCGACCCCACCCGCGTCACCCACTACGAGAGCGCCTACTACCGCGACTCCAAGCGCACCTACGACTACTCCAATATCGACCTGTACTCCCGCATGTACCCGGCCCTGGAGGAGATCCGCGACTACCTCGACTCCGATCCGGACAAGCCCTTCATCCTGGTCGAGTACTGCCACGCCATGGGCAACGGCCCCGGCGACCTGGAGGACTACTGGGAGATGATCCTGACCGAGGACCGCATGTGCGGCGGCTTCGTGTGGGAGTGGTGCGACCACACGGTGCGCGCCGGCACCACCGACGACGGCCGGCCGATCCACCTGTACGGCGGCGACCACGGCGAGGAGCTGCACGACTCCAACTTCTGCGTGGACGGGCTGGTCTCCTCCGAGCGCGTGCCGCACGCGGGGCTGAGGGAGCTGTGGAACGTGCAGCGCCCCGCGCGCGTGGTCGCCTACGACCAGGCGCGCGGGGAGCTGACCATCCGCAACCTCCTCGACTTCACCGACCTCGACCAGTACGCGGCCCCTGTCCCACGAGCTGGTGCGCGACGGCGTCGTCATCGACCCGGGCCCCTGGAGCTGCCGGGCCCCGTCCCGCCGCACGCCGTCGCGACGCTGCCCTGCGCGCCGGGCGTGCCGCCGTCGGGCCGATGCCACCTGGTGATCGTCTCCCGGCTGCGGCGGGCGACGGCGCTGCTGGAGTCCGGGCACATGCTCGGCTTCGACGAGATCCCCTGGACAACGCCGACCCCCGCCCCCGCGCGGTCGCGGACCTGGACTGGACGACGGCGCCCGCCGGCGCCGTCGAGGTCGAGCAGGAGGGGTGCGACCTCGTTGTGAGCGGCGGGGGGACCGTCGTCGTCATCGACACCCGCACCGGCCTGCCGCGGTCCCTGCGCGCGGGCGGGCGCGAGCTGCTGGAGCGCCCCGCGGAGCTCAACATCTGGCGGGCCCCCACGGACAACGACCGGCACGTGCGCGAGCAGTGGCAGAGGGCCGGATACGACCGCGCCGCCGCCCGCCCTGCTCCGCGCGGGTGGACCGCGCACGGGCGCGCTCGTCGTGCGCGCCGACGTGTCGGTGGCCGCCTCCGCCGTCCAGCCCGCCCTGGCCGTGCGGGCCGAGTGGACCCTGACCGCCTCCGGGCACCTGGGCGTGCGGCTGCGCGCCCGCCGGACCGAGGGATTCCCCGTCCTGCCGCGCTTCGGCCTGCGCCTGTTCCTGCCCGAACTCATGGACCGGGTCGCCTACTGCGGGCTGGGTCCGGGCGAGAGCTACGTCGACAAGCACCGCTCCTGCCGCCACGGCGAGTTCCGCACCACGGTCGCGGCGCTGCACGAGGGTACCTGCGCCCGCAGGAGAACGGCAGCCGCGCCGACTGCGACAGCCTCGTCCTGTCCGGCGACGGCGCCCGGGGCTGAGCGTCGTGGGACTGCGGCCCTTCTCCTTCAACGCCTCCGCCTACACCCAGGAGGAGCTCACGGCGCGCGCCCACGACGTCGAGCTCACCGCGTGCGCAGCACCGTCCTGTGCCTGGACGGCGCCATGGCGGGCATCGGCTCGGCCAGCTGCGGCCCTGAGCTCCTCCCCGCTACCGGGTCGACGGCGAGGAGCTCGGCCTCGACCTGGTCCTCCTGCCGACCCCCTCCGACCCCCTGTCCTCCAACCCGATCCCGGCGCACAACGAGGTGACCCGATGAACGATAAGAAGTACCTGAAGTGGTACAACAAGGTGGGCTACGGCTCCGGCGATATCGCCGGGAACGTGGTCTACGCGCTCCTGTCGGTCTTCGTCATGATCTATCTGACGGACACGGCCGGCCTCAACGCGGGTGTGATCGGCACCCTCATGATGCTCGCGCGCATCTTCGACGGCCTGTCCGACATCTTCTTCGGCACCCTCATTGACAAGACGCGCACCCGCATGGGGCGGGCCCGGCCGTGGATGCTGTGGGCCTTCTTCGGGTGCGCCGCCATGATCGTGGCCATCTTCGCGATCCCCGCCTCCCTGGGGGACAACGCCAAGTACGCCTGGTTCTTCATCACCTACACCCTGCTCAACGCGGGTTTCTACACCGCCAATAACATCGCCTACTCCACGCTGACGGCGCTCATCACCAAGAACGGCGCCGAGCGCGTCCAGATGGGCTCCATCCGCTTCATCTTCGCCTTCAGCACGAGCCTGCTCATCCAGACCATCACCGTCAAGGGCGTCGAGTTCCTCGGCGGCGGCGCGCAGGGCTGGCGCGCCATTGCGATCATCTACGCGCTCATCGGGCTGGCGGCCAACACCCCTGTCCGTCATGTCCGTGCGCGAGCTGCCCGCCTCCGAGCTCGAGGACCGCTCCGACGGCGAGGAGGGCGAGGGCGCCGACAAGCCCACCGCCCGGGAGTCCGCCCGGCTGCTCCTGAGCAACCGGTACTACCTCATCATCCTGATCGTCTTCATCCTCACCCAGGTGTTCACCGCGACCCTCAATATGGGCATCTACTTCATGACCTACATCCTGAGGAACGCCAACCTGCTGGGCGCCTTCGCCTGGGCGATCAACATCCCGCTCATCGCGGGCCTGGTGTTCACCCCCGCGATCGTCTCCCGGTTCGGCCAGATACGGGGCGTGACGGTCACCGGCTAGCAGATCGCCGTCGTCGGGCGCCTGGGCGTGGTGTTCGCCGGATACCTGGGCAGCGTCCCGCTCATGCTGGCCTTCACCGCCCTGGCCTCCATCGGCATGAGCCCGCTGCAGGGCACCATCAACGCCCTCATCGCCGAGGCCTCGGAGTACACCTACCTGCGCAGCGGCAAGCGCATCGACGGCATCATGTTCTCCTGCACGTCCCTGGGCGTGAAGGTCGGCGGGGGCGTGGGCACGGCCATGGCGGCTGGCTGCTGGCGGCCAGCGGCTACGTCGCCAACGCCGCCGTGCAGCCGGCCTCGACCATCTCCATGCTCTACTTCATGTACCTGTGGATCCCGGCGATCGCCAACGCGATCATCCTCATCCTGCTGTGGCGCCTCGACGTGGAGGGGGCCAACGCGCGCCTGCGCGCCGAACTCGCCTCGGACGGCCCGGGCGGTGAGGCCCCGGCCGGTCGCTCGGACGCCGGGGCCTGACGGGCGGCCCGGGCGGCGGGCCGGCCGCCCGGGCACGGCCTCACCGCACCAGCCGGCTGCTCGCGCGAAGCCGATCCAACCAGATGATGAGCGGGCATCTGCGAACTGCGTTCCCGTGGCACGCCCCCGCCCGATCCGCGCCACCGGTTCGCCGCCGTTCACGGCGAACGGCATCGTCGACCCTGAAATCAGATCCGCGGGCAGGGGCCGCCCTTTGCGGTACCCGGGCATGTGCCCACGCAATTCTTTTTTCCGCCTGCCGGGCGCCCGCGCTGACTGGCGCCTGCGCGTAGTGCAGAATCAACCAGAACTCCAGGCACGGGTCGGTCAGCGCCGCATGATGCAGTTCTTCATCATCGTCCAGCCACTCTTCAAGCAGGGCGCTGTGAATATAATTCTGATCGGTGTCGCACGATCCAGACCCCGTCACCGGATCCTCCCATCCCCTCAATCGGCGACGCACGTGCTCGATCAGGTTCCTGAGCGAGGACTTCGACCCGCGCGACCGCCAGAAGACGAAGGCGAAGGCGTCGTCGTATCGATAATTCAAGATCGCCCGAGATACGCCTCCTCCGAAGCCCTTCAACACAGAACACCACTCTGGGCTTGAGCGGGATCGATCCGGTCCGACGAGCACGGCCCCCACGACGCCGAGGCGCTCTCGTACTCCTTCGCGTCATATCGTGCCCTCAAAGGCGCGGCACCCGCCGAGGCGCCCCTGAGGAGTAGAAGCCGAGCAGATCCGCACCGGCGCGCACCTTCTCGCCGGAGAATTCCGACAGGCGTGTCAGACGGGTCTCCGGAGACCTTGTCCAGCAACCAGATCTCATCGCGCCGGAGCAGCTGGACCCGCATGAACTGGAAGTTCGTGGGTGGTGAAGATCAGTTGACGGCGATCCTCACGGCCAACCCCGTCCAAGAAGGAGCGGATGAGCTCCTGCGCGAGCAGGGGTGCATGGAGCGCTCGAACTCGTCCACCAGGAGCACTCCCGGGACGGCCCCTCGCAGAGCTGGAGGATGATCGGCAGAAGGTTCAGTGAATCGGGCGGTCCCATCCGACTCCTCGCTCATCGGCAGCGTGAAGCCTCGCACCGGCTCGCCGTCGGACGGGGCTCGCCGTCGCACGTGCCACCAGCTGCCGGGCGCGCAGCCCTCGGCGTCATCGAGCGAGAGCAGACTGTGTTCTTTCTCTCATCGCCGAACATAAGGGAGCCGCCCTCGACGGCGAGTCTGTCCCGCACGTTTTGAATATCCTTCTCATCATCCAGCACCGACCTCAGAGGAATGTCTTCGAGGTCGATTCGGGATATACCGGTGTCCACGGCGGACAATCCGCGGTTCATCGCACCGACGAAGAGCTCATCCATCCCGATACGGCCGGGCAGGGAGATGAAAGCGAGAACCCGGATGGACAATATGAAGCTCGGAGGAGAACCACTGACGCACGGCGCCGATCATCGCGGGCGGCTCCTCGGCGGACCCGGAGAAATCCAGGATCGTCCGATTGGGGGCGAGAAAACGTTTCACCGTCGCCACGGCAGGTCCTTCGTCGAGGTCTCCGTAGAACTCCACATCCGTCCGCTCCGCTCGAACAGCACCTCCCTCGTCCTTGGAGCGCAGACGGGACAGGAACTCGTACCGAATCTCCCGCCGAGTGGCGCGGACCTCGTAATGAAAATCCAGTCCCTGCGGCGTCGGGACTCATCGCCGGGCGCAGCGACAATGATCTCCACGCCGAATCGAGTCGGCTCATCCGCACCCCTTGAGCCTGTGCGGCACGGCGGCGCGCTCCTCTGGAGCGACCTCCGGCGACAATGTCCCTCAATGCCGCGAGGGACTCGATCAGGATCGATTTACCCGCGGCATTGGCGCCGTAAAAGGGCGGCGACGGGCGGGACGAGAGCGCCCGACGCGCCAGACGCCCCCGTGCCTCCGTTCGCTGGTCGCGACCAGCGAGAATTCGACGGGTGAGTAGACGGACTTCCAGTTGGCCCACGGTAGGTAGCGCAGCATCCTCGCCTCCTCGGTCTCGCCCACTGCACTAGTTTCCGCATGCCGCAGACGATCCGCGGCACGCGCGAACGACGCATCGTCCGCCGCGATCGGCGCTGCACAGCGGCCGCCGTCGGACCCGTAAGGCCGGGGAGTCGGCCCGGGTCGGCGACGGCGGCCGCGCAGCTCAGAACTTTCAGAGATTCACCTGGCGGGAGATGATCCCGGCCCGGGCCCGGCGGGCGGCGGCGTCCAGCAGGGCGGGGTCGGCCAGGGCGGCCTCAGGCGCTCGGCCATGGCCCGCATGGGGGCGGTGAGCTCGTCGGCCTCGGTGCCCGGAACCAGCTCCCACACGGGGATGGCCAGCCCGCAGGCGCGGAAGGCGCCGATGAAGCGCGCCCTCCTCCAGGTCCGACCGCCTGGCCGCGTGCACGCCGCGCGAGGCGTTGAAGAACTCGTCCTCGTCCTCCCCGCGCACCCAGCGCACGAACTCCTTGCCGTTCATGCGGCACCAGTAGGCGTGCGCCACCCCGGGCACGGGCCGGGTCGCGGCCAGCTCCTCCTTGCCCTCCTCCACGGCCTTGACGGCCTCGGGGTTCTTCGCGGCCTCGGCGTCGAGCCAGAAGCCGAAGGAGTCGCGCACGTCGAGCGCGGGACGAACTGCGGGTCGAGGATGTCCTGGAGGCGCTCGCCGGGCTCGGGCAGGCCGCCCGCGACCAGGGCCGAGCCCTCGTCGAGCTCGAGGGCGGCCAGCAGGGGCGGCGGCGACGTCGCGGCTGGCGTCCCCGGAGTGCATCGTCGTCTGCATGGCGACCAGGACCTCGCCGTCGGCCCGCTTGACGGCCCGGGCGAGCTCGGGCAGGAGGGTGACGAGCTGGACCTCGGCGCCGCCGCGCTCCTCCTCAGGCGCACGGTCGCGGTGGCCGCCGGGATGATCTGCATCATCGCCACGAGGTCCTCCTCGCCGGCGATCCCTCGAAGGGGCGGGCGACGAAGGCGATCTTCTGCTTCTTGGGGCCTTGGGCGCCCCTGTCGGCGGTCTTGCGCCGCTGGCGCTACTTCTTCGACATGGCGGCCAGGGTACCGGCCCGAGGGCCAGCCGCGGACTCCCGCGCGGACCCACTGTTAAAATCACAGTAGTTGTCAGTAGGTTGTCAGTGGTCGACGGCGGCGGGCGCCGCTCGGCCCCCGAGAGCCCTCCATGTCGCTCGAGGATCCCGACTGGAACGGCCGTCGCGAGCCACCAGGCCCTCCTCGCGCAGAGTCTTGAGCCGCTTGAGCGCGGTCTGACGGCTCACTCCCATGGCCTGCGCCACATCGGCAGTCCCGAGCGGCCCGACGATCGCAGGAGCATCACGATGTCGATCGTGGCCCCGCCGAGGCGATCGGCGACCGATTCCGCGACCCGGGCGGCGGCGTCGAGCCTGACGACAACGCTGGTCGACGTCTGGCGATACACCGGATCGCCGAGCCCCGAACCCCGCATCCGATCCACCATGCGGCGAATCCCCTCGCCCAGCTCCTGGGCGTAGCCGAGATCGGAGCAGACCCGGGCAATACGCGGATTGCGCGCGTACCTGGCGATTTCCAGCGGCCGGGAGGATCGACGAAGCCCGGAAAACGGCCCGGGGAGGAGACCTCGATGCGGCTCGGGAAGATGGAGATGCGGATATGATCTCCGGCCATCGAGTAGGAGCGGTGAACGACCGCGTTGACGACCGCCTCCGTCCACGCCTCGCGCGGAATGACGTCAACCGGGCCGAGCGCCCATCGTCCCTCATCGCCCGGCGTCTCGGCGCCCAGGGAGTCGACGAGCGCAAGAGAGGCGTCGATGACGTCCGGAATCGCGCCCTCCAGGCGCCGGTCGCCGTCGACGGCCAGTGTCTGCCTCGAACCGGTCCGCGCCTCGTCGGCCTGGTACCGCAGCACCCGGACCAGAGCCTGCGGGAGGTAGTGCTGCGGATGATCGCCGAGAAGAAGACCCGCGATCGTCAGCCCGTCGTCGACGGTGACCAGGCTCCTGGCCCGCAGCACATGCAGGTCGTCGCCAACCGCATCGATGCTGCGACGAAGATGATCCACGTGCCTCGCGGCGACCATCTCCATCCCGACCGGAGCGCGCTGCGCCTCGTAGCTGTCGGCCTCCCGGTCGTAGACGAGCTCCTGCCAGGCGGTACGGCTCAGGGTCGCGTCGAGTCGCCCGCGCCCCGCTCATCGGGTGCGAGGTCGAGCAGCGAGTCGAGATCGATCCGGTCCACGGAACCTACTGCAAAGGCTTACTGTTGCAAATAACAGTAGTTGTCAGTGGGTTGTCGGTGGTCGTCGGCGGCAGGGCGCCGCCGCGACTCGCCCGCCCGCTCGCCCGCTCAGAAGTGCGAGACTCGACCCCGCCCGAGAAGCCCCCGCCGCCCGAGTAGTCGCTGGAGGACCCCGAACTGCTGCTCGAGCTCGACGGCGGCGTCCAGGTCGCCGCCGAGCTGTAACCGGTGACCAGCCCGGAGATCGGGGAGGAGAACTGGGAGGACGAGCCGGCTCCGGACCAGCGCACGCCGGAGGCCTGGGCGCCCGGCGAGGCCGGGTTGATGCGGATGGTCGAGGCCGGGTTGTAGGAGGAGTGGTGCCCGCCCATGCTCCACGAGCCCGAGTAGCCGACGCCGGACTCCCAGCCCCAGTCGCTCCGGGAGTCCTGGTACTGGCGCATCCGCTGCTCGCGGTGCGAGGAGTCCGCCTCCAGTGCGCGCTGCGCCAGGGCGTCGGCCCGCGAGCGCACCTCCCGCGAGATGAAGTCGAGCTCGTCGAGCGCCGCCGAGGGCGTCAGCGCCCCCGGGAGAGCTCGTTCGTCATCGCGGCCAGGCGGTTACTGCTCACGCGCCCAGTTCCGGTCCCGGGCGACGTCGATGCGGCTGTTCGCCGCCACCTGCGAGCACAGGTTTTGGAGCGAGGCGAGGTCCTCCTGGACGGGCCCCTGCTCGTTGCGCCAGGCGTCCCTGCCAGCCCTCGGACAGGGTCAGCAGGGCGGCGGCGTTGGAGATGGCGTCGTCGAGCGAGTCGAGCTCGCCGGCGAGGTCGAGCAGCCTCTGGCCTTGGAGCGGCGCCCGACCTCGAACCACTGGGCGCCGCGAGGCTCCCCGAATGCGTGGAAATGCGGGTCAGCTCGCCGTAGCGGTCCTCGAACCAGGCGAAGCGGGCCAGGACCTGGGCGCCGTGGGCGTCGCTGAGGGGATGAGGCCGGCCTTGAGCTCGGTGGCCTCGTAGTCCCCGGTGACCTGCGTGTAGTGGCGGCGGGCCTGCGCAGTAGGCCCGGGCCCGACCGCGCCCTCAGCATCCAGCCCGGGAGGGCCAGGCCGCCGCCCACGCCCAGCCCCGACACGAGGAGCACGCCCACCTCCGAGCCGATGGGCGGCCCATGACAGTGGCGGCGCGCGCGGCCATCTGCTGGATGCCGGTGTCCCACCTGTCCCGCCTGGAAGGAGGACTTGGCGGCGTCCTGGATGTTCTGCTGAACGGCGAGGTCGACCTTGATGTCCTCGCCAGTAGCAGCCGACCCACCGCCCCTGGGCGAGACCGCCAGGATCAGCAAGCCGTCGGCGGTAGTTGCCGTCGAGCCAGCCGGGCTCGTGCGCCCTGGCGTACGCCAGGACGGCGGCGTTGAAGTTGTCGCTGTAGTCGACGTCGAGGGTGACCACGGCGAGGGCGGATGTCCTCGCGGAAGCGCAGGGCGCTCAGGTCGCGCGGTGGCCTCGTCCTGGAGGATGTCACCTCGTCGTGGACGGTGACCTCGGGGCGTGCGTGCGTCCCGAAGGGCCAGAACGCCAAGAGGGGCACGACGATGATGAGGGCGAGCACGAGCGCGAGCTGGCGATCAGCGAGATGACGGCGCGGGAGCCGCCCGCTCGGACGATGAATGGTTCGGGCATGCGATCAGCCTACGGCCCGGCCGCTCCCGAAGGCGTCTTGGCGCCGGAGTGCTGCAGCGCTCGCGGTGCACGATCCGCCCGGCCCGCCGGGGAGTCCGCCGGGGCCGAGTTCGCGGCGGGGCCGCGATCAGCGCGCCTCGCGCGAGGCCCGACCCGCCGGGGCGCGCCGGGCCCGCCTTCAGGGGCCGCACGGCGACGGCCTCGATCTCCACGCCCGCCCCCAGCGGCGGGGCGGCCACGGCGAAGGCGGCCCGGGCGGGCAGGACGGGGCCGGTGACGTGGCGGGCGTAGACCTCGTTGACGGCCTTGAAGTCGGCGATGTCGGCCAGCAGGACGGTGGTCTTGACGACGTCGGCCCATCCCAGGCGGCGGCGGCGAGGGATGGCGCCGACATTGGTCAGGGCCCGCTCGGCCTGGGCCTCGATGCCGCCGTCGACGAGGGCCCCGGTGGCCGGGTCGAGCGGGATCTGCCCGGAGATGGACGAGGGCGCCGCTGTGCCGCCCGGTGGACACGGCCTGGGAGAAGGGGCCGACGGCGGCCGGGGCGTCGGGCGTGGAGACGACGGTGGAGGATGCGGTCGGGCGGGCGGCGGGCAATGGGGACTCCTCACGGTGTGCGCGGTGCGTCGAAGCGGATAGGGTCGGTTCCATCCAGCCTATCGCCCGGCCCCGCATCGCCGCCCGTTGACCGAACGGAGACGACGATCATGGATGAGCGAGCACGTCAGGGCGCCGAGCGCCTCCGTCGCGCGGCGGCCCGCACCGGCGGCGCGCTCTCCCAGGCCGCCGGTCGGGCGGCGGAGCACGCGGGCGCCTGGGGCCGAGCGGCCGGACAGGCGGGGCAGGCGGCCAGTCAGGTGGCGGGCCAGGTGGCGGGGCAGGCCGCCCGGGCCGCCGACGCGGCGCGCTCCGCTCTGCCGGGCGGGATCCGCTCCGGGCAGGAGTTCAAGGGCACGCTCTTCCAGCGCCGGCTGGCCACGGCCCTGGCGACCCGGCCGCATGCGCGCAGCCTGGGGACGAACATCCTCAGGGGCGTCCCCGCTGCGCACGGGCCTGTCCCTCGGCTGGCGCAGGAAGCGCACCCTGGAGCGCGAGGGCTTCGACACCACCGTTGCGCCGGGAGGGGTCCTCGATGCCGACGAGCTCATCCACGTCCACGGGCGCCGCTGCCGAGCATCGCGAGCAATACGAATCTGATACGACGGCGGCAGGACGAGGAGCTCCGGCCGATGGACGGCGGCTCCACCACCGGCTCCCTGCGCCGGGTGACCGTCTCCGAGGCCGACCGCCGGCGCGGCGCCGTGGACTGGGACCGCCTGTGCGTGGACACCAGCTCCGACAGGGCCGACGACGACCAGCACATCGACGTCCTCGTCGCGCCGATCGGGCGGGACGGGGCCGAGTACGCCGCCGACATGAGCCTCCTCCCTGCCGGAGTGGCTCCCGCCCCGGGCCGCCCAGGCCCTCGTGGCGCGCCCGGACCGGCCCACCGTCCGCCTGCACCTGCTGGGCGAGGACTGGGTCGGCGTCGACGACGGGGCCCGCTTCCGCCTGTACGAGGGCGTCCCCCACGCCATGTGCGGGTCCCTCGTGATGACGTCGGGCCGGGCGACACGGGCCGAGCTGTGGATCTCGGACCGCAGGAACATCGGACCCGACGTCATCGATTTCCTCGGCGATCTCGCCGGCGATCTCAGCGAGACTCGCCGCGCTCTGAGGCGCCGACGGCGGAGGATCGGCGGGCGGGCCGGGCGCCCGAGGGGCGGGGCTCGACCCCGTCCCGGACCGTCCGGGAGCCCGCCGCGCCCGGAGTCCGGGCCGGACGGGCGGCGGGCAATGGGGACTCCTCACGGTGTGCGCGGTGCGCCGAAGCGAATAGGGTCGGTTCCATCCAACTTATCGCCGGCCCCGCGCCGCCGCCCGTCGACCGAACGGAGACGATGATCATGGATGAGCGAGCACGTCAGGGCGCCGAGCGCCTCCATTACGCGCAGGCCGCCGGTCGGGCGGCGGGGCAGGCGGGGCGCTCACGGCGCCGACAGGCGGGCGACGGGCGCCTGGGGCGGCGAGGCCAGCCAGTCAGGCGGCGGGGCAGGCCGCCCGGGCCGCCGACGCGGCGCGCTCCGCTCTGCCCGGCGGGATCCGTTCCGGGCAGGGCTTCGAGGGCACGCTCTTCCAGCGCCGGCTGGCCACGGCCCTGGCAGCACAGCCGCATCTCGCGCAGCCTGGGGACGTACGTCCTCGGGGCGTCCCTGCGCGCACGGGCCTATCCTTCGGCGGGCGCAGGAGGCGCATCCTGGAGCGCGAGGGCTTCGACACCACCGTTGCGCCGGGAGGGGTCCTCGATGCCGACGAGCTCATCCCACATCCACGGGCGCCGCCGCCGAGCATCATGCGCAATGGTACGGATCTGATACGACGACAGCAGGACGAGGAGCTCCGGCCGATGGACTGCGGCCCCGCCACTGGCTCCCTGCGCCGGATGACCGTCTCCGAGGCCGACCGCCGGCGCGGCGCCGTGGACTGGGACCGCCTGTGCGTGGACACCAACGCTGGCATAGGCAACCAGCACGTCGACGTCCTCGTCGCGCCGATCGGGCGGGACGAGGCCGAGTACGCCGCCGACATGGGCCTTCTCCTGCCGGAGTGGCTCCCGCCCGGGCCGCCCAGGCCCTCGTGGCGCGCCCGGACCGGCCCACCGTCCGCCTGCACCTGCTGGGCGAGGACCGGGTCGGCGTCGACGACGGGGCCCGCTTCCGCCTGTACGAGGGCGTCCCCCACGCCATGCGCGGGTCCTCGTGATGACATCGGGCCGGGCGACCCGGGCCGAACTGTGGATCTCGAACCGCAACAGTCTCGGGTCCAGCATCTTCAACACCCTCGATTCCCTCGCATCCTCGCTTCTCGGCATCTCGGCGAGATCGTCATCGCGTTCTCTGAGGCGCCGACGGCGGAGGATCGGCGGGCGGGGCCGGGCTGCGGGGGCGGCTGACCACGACCCCGTCCCGACCGTCCCGGAGCGCCGCGCCCACGGGACCCGGACCGACGGGCGGCGGGCGACGGCGGAGCGGCAGCGACGCCGTCGTCAATATGCACTCGGAACATATCCGTCCGCTGAGCGGGAACCCCGGGACAATCGCGAGTGGTCCGTGACACACTAGGGCCCATGCACCCACGAGCAGGACAACCAGCACAGCCCGAGGACCTCATCGACATCGACGAGGTCATCAACGCCTACTACGACCTCGTCCCCGACCCAGCGGTCCCGGAGCAGAAGGTGGTCTTCGGCACCTCCGGACACCGCGGGGCCTCCCTGGACACCGCCTTCAACGAGGCCCACATCGTGGCCATCACGGCCGCGATCGTGAGTACCGCCGCTCGCAGGGGACCGACGGCGTCCTCTACATCGGCCGCGACACCCACGGACCGTCCGAGCCCGCCTGGCGCACCGCCATCGAGGTGCCTCGCCGGGGCGGGGTCACCACCGCCGTCGACGCCCGCGGCGCCTGACACGCCCACCCCGCCGTCTCCCACTCCATCCTCCTGGCCAACGGCGCCGGCACCGAGGCGGGCGTGCGCACCACCGGGCCGGGCCTGGCCGACGGCATCGTCATCACCCCTCCCACAACCCCGCCGCGCGACGGCGGCTTCGGGCACAACCCGCCCCACGGCGGCCCCTGCCGGCTCCGACGCCACCGGCTGGATCGCGAACCGCGCCAACGAGCTCCTCGCCGGCGGCTGGAGGGACGTCAAGCGGGTCCCGGTCGCCGAGGCGCTCGACGGCCCCACGTCGTCAAGCACGACTACCTCGACACCTACGTCTCCGACCTGGAGAACGTCGTCGACCTCGACGTCATCCGCGACGCCGGCGTGCGCATCGGCGCCGACCCGCTGGGCGGGGCCTCCGTGGACTACTGGGGCGCGATCGGCGAGCGCTACGGGCTGAACCTGACGGTGGTCAACCCGAAGGTGGACCCGGCCTGGCCCTTCATGACCCTGGACTGGGACGGCAAGATCCGCATGGACCGCTCCTCCCCCAACGCCATGGCCTCGCTGCGCGCCAAGATGACGCCCGACGCCGAGGGCAAGACCCCTCACGACGTCGCCACCGGCAACGACGCCGACTCCGACCGCCACGGCATCGTGACCCCGACGGCGGGCTCATGAACCCCAACCACTTCCTGGCCGTGGCCATCGAGTACCTGTTCACCCACCGCCCCGGCTGGCCCGAGGGCTGCGCCGTGGGCAAGACCCTGGTGTCCTCCTCCTCATCGACCGGGTCGTGGCCGCCATGGGCCGGCGCCTGGTGGAGGTGCCGGTGGGCTTCAGCACTTCGTGCCCGGCCTCATCGACGGCTCCGTGGGCTTCGGCGGCGAGGAGGCGCGGGCGCCTCCTTCCTGCGCAAGGACGGCACCGTGGACCACGGACAAGGACGGCCTCATTATGGCGCTGCTGGCCAGCGAGATCATCGCCGTGACCGGCAAGAGCCCTCCCAGCTGCACGAGGAGCAGGTCGCGCGCTTCGGCGCCAGCGCCTACGCCCGCATCGACGCCCCCGCCACCAAGGCCCAGAAGGCTAGCTCGCGGCCCTGTCGCCGCAGGACGTCACCGCCACCGAGCTGGCCGGGGAGCCGATCGTCGACCGTCTCGTGCGCGCGCCGGGCAACGACGCGCGCCATCGGCGGCCCTCAAGGTGACCACCGCCGACGCCTGGTCCGCCGCCCGCCCCTCGGGCACGGAGGACGTCTACAAGATCTACGCCGAGTCCTTCAAGGGCGCCGAGAACCTGGCCGTGGTCCAGGAGGAGGCCAAGAAGGTCGTCGACACCGCGCTCGGGGAGTGACGACGGCGGTCCCGCGGGCAGCGGGTCCTCGGCCGACGGGTCCTCGACCAGGGGGCCCTCGGACGTCGGGCTTTCGGACGGGCGGACCTCCGAACGCGGGCCGACCGGCCGCCTCGCCAGCACCGCGCCCGGGAAGTGAGTCCCGGCGGCCGACCCTTCGTCGCCGCATCGCGACCGGAGTGATCATCTGAGCGGGTCCGGCCGCCCGGTTCTGCGGAATCGGGCGGCCGGGCCTGTCGCGTCCCGTCCCACCGGCGCGGTGCGAACAGCCGCGTCGCGGCGACGGCGAGATGCCCGGGAACCGGGACGCGGCCCGTGAGGCCGCCATCCCCGCCTCGACGAGACACCCTGCCGACGCCCCGTCGTTCCGGGGAGGAAAGATAATTGATCTGAGCCTGAGGAGGATGGGCATGGGAGAGGTGCGGCTGGGGCCGATCGAGTGGGGCGTCGTGACGGCTCACCACCTCTGGGGCATGGGTGTGCGTCTGGAGGAGTCCGGCGATGAGGGGGTCATCGTTCTGAGCGCCATTCACGACGACTTCCTGCGCACTGCAACGGGGAGTACTGGCCCGAGATCGGCGAGCGCATCCGGGTGCGCAGGGTACATCTACAGGGTCCCCTCGATAACGAGGTGCGCCTGACCAGCCGCGAGAGCGCCATGGAGGGCCTGGTGAACGGGTACGACCCGCCGCGCCAGTACCCGCTCCCGGAGGGGTTCGGGCCGGCCCAGGAGGGGACGGTCGTCGCCCACCGCGACTGGGGCGTGGAGGTGCGCCTGGACTCCCGGGAGGGTCGGGCATGCAGGGCCCGGCTCATGGAGGACAGCGCCGATCCCGCTCCCGAGGAGCGCTGGCCCGGAATCGGCGAGCGGGTCCGCGTCCGGCCCCTGGGCCTCTGGCCCGACGGCGGCCTGCGACTGAGCCGCAGGTCCAATTTCGTGGACCAGATGCCCAGACGCTACCGGTGGCCGGGGAAGCGGCTCCCCTCGGAGTCATAAAAATATCCTCCGTCGAGAGTCTGACGCATTCCATGGACGACGCGCCCGGCGCGGGCGACGAATCCCGGCTCCTTTAAATGAGTGACTCGACAACGGCTCAGCCGAATGTAAGAGCACAGATATGAATGCGATGCGAAATGTCAGTTGGGATGACGAGGACGGGAACCACGACACGGTCGAGCCCGTGGATACTATCTGCGACCTCATACGCAGGCTCAACGGCCTATCGAGAAGTTGCGTGACGGTTTTCGATGACCCGCAGACGATCGGGGCGGGCGGAGGTGAGAACGGAGAAGTCGTCGTATACCGCACCGAGGACGACACGACGTTCTACAATCTCATTGGCGACCAAGAGGCGGACGGCACGACCGAGTTGTTCGCCTGCGGACAGCCGGGCGAGTTCCCCGACCGCACGATCGTGAGCGCCAGAATCGCTGCACTGGCCGTGGAGAGCTGCTCTCCGGGAAGCCCTCGAGCTCGTCTGGGAGATGGAATGAGCAGACCATCGGGATCGAGATGCGCGCTATCGCCCCGAGGAGATGCGAGCCCATTCTTCGCGCGCAACATCATGATGAGCACTCATCGGGTCTCTCTCGCCGAGATCGCGCATCGGAAATTCGAAATCTCCGCATTCAACCTGAAAGGACTTGAACGTATGTTTCGATCGCTGCACTGCTGTGATTTCGAAGTCAACAATATCTTGCTCTCGGACGAGGCGGCTCTGTGCCGTTTTCGTCACGACGCTTCGAAGGCGATTCGAATCGGTTCATCATGTCATTCGATCAAGTCATCTTCCCGAACATCACCATATTCGTCCGAGGAAACGAGTGCGTTGTTCACTACGCCTCGAGGGATGAGGAGCCGTACATCAGCACAGGCGATCGAAGCAGGAACGACTGGGTTCCCTTCAAAGATTATATGACCGGAGGGATCAGAGCCGTCTCCGACATGCCCGGCGACGCAATCATTCCATGGAGTCTGGGGAAACGGTGTGCCCTGGAGTTCGCGCGCAATGGTGGGCGCTTCACCGGAGTCGATTGGGAAGAATTGTGATTGAGGATGTCGACGGAGTCGGCGAACTGATCGCGTGACGCCGCAGAACGGAGTACTATGAATGTCGGAAACGAGCATTCGTGATTCATGAAGAACGGGCCGTCGTTATACCGTCTCCGGAAACGCATCCAGATACCTCCAGGACAATCTCCTACCCGAAGAGGACTAATGTGATCCGAGCGGAGATCCGGAACCTCGAGCGTCTCGGCCCCCTGCCGACGGACGATGACGACTATCCCGGAATCGACCGGGAACTGCTCGACTTCGAACTCCGCCTGGCCGCCATCGATCCCCCTATCACAATGGAGGAAGCGAGAGTGCTGGCCTCTTTGTTCCCGGAGGACGGGAGCACGAGTTACGGCCTGGCGTGGTCCTTGGTTCACCTCATCGGCACTCTTAGCATCAATGAATACAAGAAAAGTTATCCCCGATATCAGTTCCGAAAGAGTGGCGCAGGACTTCGAGCAATGGGCGAGAATGCGGAATCCGAACATCAACGGACGGACCCTCTTAACCGGGAACAGCGGTTCGGCGGTCCGGATCGACGCGATGAAGCATGACCTTCCACAACCGGGTCGCGTCCGCCTGAATATGGAGTTATACTGCCTCGTTTATAGGCGTCTAGAAGCGGAAGCGGGTATGGAACGGATATGGGAGAGATACGGTTGGGTCCGATCGAGGCGTCGACGGTCTCATCAACCCTGGGGTCTGGGCGTGTTTGGAGGAGTCCGGCGACGAGGGATCGTTGACAGGGCGCAGATTCATTATGCTCCGATCTACTTCAATGAGGAATACTGGCCGGATCCGGGAGAACGCATCCAGGTGCGACGGCTGACGGACGGAACGAGCAGCCGCGCTTCTGGCGGTTCCGGCACGAGTGCCGGAGTCGCCGGCGGGACGCGATTCCGTTCCATCCGCCTGGGACCAGTGGAATGGGGCATCGTCGCGACTCATCACGACTGGGGCGTTTCAGTGCGCCTGGAGGTCTCGGACGACGTCGGAGCGCTGCGGCGCCGCCTCATGGATGACGACCCCGCCCGCTGCGCCGAAAGAAATCTGGCCCGCGACCGGCGAGCGCATCCGCGTGTGCCGCCTCGGCACCCTGGCCCGACGGCGAACTCAGGCTCACCCGCCGAGAATGCTTTCTGAGCATGGTGGAACGACCGCAGTTCCAACGACTTCGAGCACAACGACCCGCACGGGACCCGCGGATCCGCCGAAGAACCATCGGATAGAAGAACCCCGGAATTGGGATGAACCTTTCCGCCGGGAACGACGGTCCCTGGGGCCCAGATCGGCGCGGTGACGGGGGCAGGCGGGCGTGAGTGGTGCGGGTGGGGCTCCTGGGACGGCCCGGGGCGAGTCGTGTCCAAATCTGTTGCAAAGGCGTCCTGCAGCGGAATCGGCGTCGAGAAGAAGCGCGAATATCAACGTTTCTCCTCCGGGAAGGTTATTCGGCAGGCTCACGACTAGTTCTCCTGACCGCTTTATGCGGTTGGACCACGGTGGTCCGAAACCGTCGTTCCGAGGGGCGGAATGCGCGTCCGACGTCGCAGGCAGCGCCGGGCGCCGCGGTCCGCGAGATCGTCGGGTAACCGCCGAGCACGCATGACCCGCGAGCACGTCTGCTGAGTGACGTGCTCGCGGGTTAAGGCGACGATCTCGCGGGTTAGGTACGATCCGAGGGGTTGATGACGATCTCGCGAGCCGGGCCGCGTCACGACATGCGAGACGCCGTCCCACCATGCGGGATGCGCCGTCGAGGTGAAGCAGGGAGACGTACCGGACGCCTCCGCACAACCCTCCGGACGAGGAGGACCCGCCCGAGCAGACCGCCACCGCAACCTTTCACGCCCCACGCCTTCAAAACCATCCCCCGAATAACCTTCCGCGCTCCGGCTCGATCCGGCCTTTGCAACAGATTTGGACAACGGCGTCGCTGCGGCCCTCGATAGCAGCACGGGTCGCGGCGACGGCCCCTGGGCGCCCCCGACGCCGAGACGCACTTCGCACTCGAGAGTGCAGTTCCAACCGTCATTCTCGAGTGCAAGTGCACCTCGAGTGCAAAAACGCACATCTCGACGAGGAAGGGGCTGGTCGGCCGGGTCGGCTCGCGGAGGGCCGGCCGGATACCGCATTCCGGACGCCGCATTCCGGAGACCGCGCCTCGTGCTCGACGGACCGCCTGCTCACGCCGTCGGCCTCACGCCGTCGACCTCACCGTCTACCCTCACGCCATCGTCCTCGCGGCGTCGGAACCCGACCCGGTCCCTGACACGCCGCCCGCCGATCTGACGGACTGTCCCCACCAATGCCGGATCGAGCTGGTTTTATTACCCTGACGGGATGAGTCAGTCGCGTCCATCCCTCGTCCTCCCGGCCCTCCCGCGAGGAGAGCCAGGATCCGTCGCCGGCGCCGGGCGCGCTGTCGTCGCCCTCGGCCGACCCGGCGGCGAGCCCGGCCGCCGCGCCGCCTCCGCCATCCCTCCCATCAGTCCAGGCCCGGCCCCGAGGACGACATCATGCTCGCCACCGGCCGCCCGCGGGGCCCCCGAGTCCGCCACGGTGCGCGAGCGCATCGAGGCCGCCAAGGCCGAGCAGGAGAGGATCCGCCGCCGCCCGGCTCGCAAGGCGTGGGTGCCCAACCAGCACGGCGCCTACTCGATGCTCGTGCTGCCGCCCGTCATCGGCTGGATCGTGGGCGGCGTCAGCTGGTGAACCTGCTGCTCCCTGCCCGCCTGGTGGGACGCCTATCTCACCTACTGGGCCTGGTCGCAGTGGCTGCGCACGCGCTCGCCGCGCCGCCGCCGGCTCCTTCTGCTGCCGCTGCTCGTCTCACACCTGCCCACCGCCTGCCTGGGACTGATCACGCCCTCGTGGCGCCCTACCTGCTGGGCTGGGCGGTGCCGCTGGTCCCGCTCTTCGCCGTCGCCGCGTGGGAGGTGTGGCGGGCGCGAGCGCCCTGCTCTCCGGTCTGGCGACGACGGCGGCCGCGAGCCTCATGTCGGCCGTGACCCTACAGCCTCGCGGTCGGCGGCGCGGGCGGCTTCCTGGGCACGGGCGGGGCGAGCGGGCTGCCAGTCGAGCCCGAACGGGGCGCTGACGGGCTGGGCGTGGATGGGTGGTCACGGCGTCGACCGCCGCCTCACTTCTGCGGGACGGTCCCCACATCAAGTCGATGATCCGCGAGCGCTTCAACAGGCCCCTGCTGGTCGGGACGGTGGCGGCGCACGCGCTCGTCGCGGCGGCCGCGGTATGGCTGGCGGCCGGGGTGCCTGGGGTGGCCGCACGCGGTCGTGTGGGTGGCGCTGGCGGTGCGCTCCCTCGTCATGCCGCTGCGGCAGTGGAAACTGGCCGGGGAGAGGCGGCCGATGCCCCCGCGGATCCTGGGGCGCACGGAGGTGCTCTTCACCGCGGCCTTCCTGATCACGATCGCGCTCTGACGGCGGGCGCGCGCGCCGGCCACCGGTCGCGCTCGCGCCGGTCGCGACGACGCCAACCGCCGATCGTGGCAGCCGCGGCCCCGTCCGGCGCGGGCCACAGTCGTCGGACGCCGCTCAAAGAAGTCTGACATAGGTAGTACATTAGGCGCATGCGAACGATCACTAAGCGTGAGCTCAACCAGCATACGGCGGCGGCCCTCTCCCAGGTCACCGACACCGCCGACCTCGTGGTGACCGAGCGCGGTGAACCGCGCTGGCGGATCAGTTCAGTGCACGGCGCGGATACGACGCTGGCGCAGTTGGGAGCGGGAGGGCGCTACACCCCGCCGTCATCGACACCCGCGCCCTGGCCCCGTCACCCGGGCGGGCGGACCCATACCGCAGCAGAGGCCGATGCGCTGCTCGACGAGGCGCGCGGGGACCACCGACCGTGCCCGCCGGTCTTATCTACCTCGACTCCTCGGTGGCGCTCCGCACGATCCTGGACGTCCCCGAACGCCGACGGGTGCAGTCCTGGATGCAGGAGGCCGGGACGGCCTTCGTCTCCTCACGTCTTCTGCGCACGGAGGTGATCCGCGTCCTGCGACGCGACGGCAGGCCGCTCGGCGATGGCAAACCGCCCTCGATCGGGTTGGTCTCATCGACATCACCCGCCGGGTGCACGCCATTGCCGAATCCATCGAGCGTCATATCAAGACTCTTGACGCCCTGCACCTGGCGACGGCGCTCCTCATCGACGAGGCGGTCACCGTTGCGACCCACGATCATGCGATGAGAGCCGTCGCCGAGCACCTCGGCCTGCTGTCGTCGACCCTGTCGAAGCGCGGGAGTAACCAGCGAAACCGGCGGAAACCGCACATGGGGCCGGTCCGAGCGTCCGCCGAACCCGCCCCTGGCGCGGGAGGAACCCGGGGCACACTGGTGCCATGCCCGCCGACGACGCCCTGACCCCGCCCCGGCCGACCCGCCATCGACCCCGACCGACCCGGCCCAGGCCGCCGAGCACTCGACGTCGGAGCCAGCCGCCCTCCGGCGTCGTCGCGGACCGCGCCGACGCCCTCGCCCGCGCCGCCGCAGTCCCGGTCCCGCCCGCCGGCGGGCCGCCTCCACGGGCTTCCTCCTGGGCCCCTCGCCGCCCTCCTCAGCGCGGTCGTCCTCGCCGTCGTCTGGTACCGGCAGATGCCCAGCGAGGCTCCCGGCCATGGAGGACTACATCCTGTGGGGCGTGGGCGGCGGGCTCTGTCCGCATGGGCGCTGTGCGCGGGCATCAGGCGAAGCCGGATCCTCGCCTGGTGCGTCCGCGCCGTCCTGCTCGCGGCCACCGGCATCCCCATCGCCCTCGCTCTGCGCAGGTGGTGGGAGATCCACTGCGAGACGACCGTCCCGCCCCGCTATCTCCCCGCCATCGCCGCCGCCTTCCTGGCCGGGTGCCCTTCGGCGTCTGCGCGTCCCGCCCCGTCCCTGCACCGCCCTCGACGGCGTCGCGCCGGGAGGGCACCCGATCCACCACCCACCGCGCGGCCCGCCGCTCGCGTCCGGCCGCGAGCGGGCGCCGTCCCCGCCGACTCCTGCGCGCCGTCCCCGCCCCGCGCGCCCTGGCGGTCGGCGCCGTCGGCTTCCCTCGTCCCCGTGCTGGCCTGCGCTGGGCTGGCCGTCCTGCCCTCCGCCCTCGTCCGCCCGGCGATCAGCACGACGGCGCCCGCCCCGCCGCGATCCCCGCCCGCCCCGGGCCGCCGCCGGAGAACTCGCCTGGACGCGCCTGGTGGAGGACCCGCTCGACGTCGTCGCCGGGGAGGCCGCCCCGTCGTCGTCCAATCCGGCGCCGTGAGGGACTCGACCCGCCACCGGCGCCGTCCGGTGGAGCTACGAGCGTCCCCGGCGCCACCCTCGCCGCAGTCGACCGGGCGGATCTGCTCGGCCAGCGCTACCTCATCACCAGCCCCGATGGCCGCTACGCCGCCCTGCGTATCGGACGCCGGCTGGCAGTGGGTCTCACCGTCGTCCTGGACACCCGCACCGGCGAGGTCACGGCCGAGCGCCCCAGCCATGAGGACGCCTCGCCCAGCTCACCGACACCGCCGCCCTCGACGGCGACCGCGCCTTCTCCTGGCCGACGGGCACGACTCTGGACACCGCCCGACCCCGACGGAAGAGGACGAGCCTCCGGAACGCGCAGGGACGAGGGGCCCGTGTCGTCCGCCGACCTCGGTCATACCGGCCAGGCCGGCCACTCGGCCTTCGTCGTCCGGGCGTGGGCGGCTGATCCCCACGGCTCCTGGGACGATCTCATCCTCATCCCCGACGCCGACCCGACCGCCACCACGCGCATCGACCACGTGCTCACCGACCTGACGGATGGGCGCTTCGCCGTCGTCGACGGCTGGACCGCCCAGCTGACCGAGGACGGGGCCCGGGCCGCCGAGGCCGATATCGCCGCCCTCGAGGAGGCCCGGGGCAAGCCCGACGCCGACGCCGGCGCCGATACCGCCGCGCAGAGCTGGCAGACGCAGGCCATTGACATCGACGCCCTGGCCGGCGGCGACGGCTCCGCGGCCTCCGCCGCCCCCGCGCAGCCGGTCCCCATGGGCGCCGGCAACGGGGTCGACCGCTGGACCTCCCTCATCTCGGGCGAGTTGCGCCTGCTCGCAAAGGGCCAGAGCGGTTCCGGGCCGGATGCTCCCACGGCGGGCGCCGTATTCGACCCGGCGACTCGCTCCGCCCTCGCCCCGATGCCGACCCCGGCCTGGCCTCCGCCCGAGTCGGGCATCGAGACCGTCGTTCAGCACGGCAATACCGGGGGCAGCGCCGTCGTGCGCCCCGGGGACGGCAGCGCGGGGATCACCATGCCCATCGCCGACGGCTCCCTCGCCAGACCGTCCGAGATGCTCGACGGCGAGTACCGTCCGGTGCCGCAGAGTCGGGGTGACTCTGGAGAGCTCGAACGTCGCCGCCATGTCCGTCCCCGGCGCGACCCCTCCTCATCCTGACTCCCTTTCGACGATTCGGGGTCGTCGCACCCCCGTCGCTCATCCGCCTCTGCGCCTTCACAGGAGCCCCCGTCGTGACGCCCGAGTCCGCACCGACATTCCCCGGTTCCCGGCCGACCCTGATGACGGGCCCCGGGCGCCGCCCGACGCGCAGTCCCCCGCGCGGTCGAGGCGCCGCCCGTCGCACCGCCGTCGGCCGCGACCGCCGCGGCCGCTGGCCGCGTCGTGCTCGGCTGCGCCCCCGGCGCTGGCCGCCTGCACGAGGATCGACGGCGCCGCCGCAGCACTCCCACCGGTGCGCCGCCTCCCGCCGTCGGCTCCATGGTGCCGGAGGTGAGAGACCTGAAAGTCGACGTCAAGCCGCCCAACCAGGGCGAGGAGGGATGGTCGGTCACCCTCATGCCCCAGGAGGGGCTGGAGAATGACAGGACCGTCGTGCTCCCCTCGCAGTCCGGCCCCCTGGTCGCCCTCGTCTCCAAGTACTACGACGAGTCCCTCGAAACAGCCCCGACAGCCCCGACGCGGCCCTCATGTCGTTCGACCCGGCGGACGGCTCGCTGACGTGGGCGCGGCTGGTCCCCTGCCCGGCGGCGCCGCACCCCACTGGGGGATGACCTCGGGAGGCTCGAGTACCAGGTCAGGAGGCCGCCGGCCGCAGCGCCGTCGCCGTCAGCCCCGACGGCCGCCACGTCTCGCGTCATCCTGCGCGCCCACGTGTCCTCCGTCCTGAGCGAGCACGTCTCGGCGGCGGCGGTCCTCGATGCGGCGAGCGGCCGGGTGGTGCGCGCCGAGGAGATCCGCGGCTTCGTCGTGGCGCAGGCCCCTGACCGACGACGCCCTCATCGTCCAGACCTCCACACCCCTACCCGGGCGCCGACAATGTCATCGCCGGGCCCGAGCCGGCGTCGCGACGCCGCCGACGCGGACGCGGCGTGCCCGGCGGCGCCAGTTCCACGCTCACCTCCTTCCCCTGGCCGACCCCCAGGCCCCGCCCACCACCGGGTCGACGCCCCTGTGGCTGCTGGGAGCGACCCACGACTCCCTCATCCTGGGCGCCGCCCGCATCGACCCCGAATGCCCTGAGGGGAACTGCCTGGGCTACCGGGCCGCCCTCGCGACCGACCTCGGGCCAGACCACCGGGCAGATCGACGGCGTCTACGCCGTCCACCCCAGCGGCCTCCCTCGAGCGCTTCACCGGCGGGGAGGCGGACGACGCTTCCTCACGCGCGCGGCTCAGAGCAAGAACCCGGACCTGACCCGCGGCACGCCGGACCCGGACGAGGATCTGAGCGGCGGCAGGCGTGGGTCGCGCTGGGCCGCGAGCTGCTCGACCCGCCTCGGGCGCCGCCGCCGACATCACCGGCCTCACTCTCTCCGACGTGCCGACGGCGACCACGTGGATCACGGCCCGCTGGAGGCCCGCATGGTCGAAGGGGGACAGGGATCTGAGCTTCGCCCCCGAGGCGGACGGCTGGATGGCGGCGCCCGGCGACCCGGTGAGCACCGAGCCGACCATGACAATGAACTGCGCCGGCAAACCGTCCGCGGACTCGCCGGTCATCACCGTGTCCCTGGTCCGGACCCCGTTCACCGGCCGCCCTGCCTCAGCCATCGCTGCCTGCCCCTCCCTCCGCGGGAGGAACCGGCACACTGGTGCCATGCCCGCCGACGACGCCCCTGACCCTGCCCCGGCCCGGCCGCCGGGCACTCGGCGTCGGAGCCGCCTCCCTCCGGCGCCGAACCGCGCCGACGCCCCTCGCCCGCGCCGCCGCGCTCCCTGGTCCCTGCCTTCCGCGGGCCGCCTCCACGGGCTTCCTGCGCTCCCCTCGCCGCCCTCCCTCGTCACGATCGTCCTCGCCGTCGTCCGGCACCGGCAGATGCCCTTCACGGACTTCTCGAACGCGACGTCCTGCATCGTGTACGGCGTGCTCGGCGGGTTCATCCTCCTGCCCGCGCTGGCGGCGGTCGAACAATCTCGAACCGTCGTCAGGTGCATCTGGGCGATCCTGTTCCTGGGAGCGTGCGTCCCCGCCGCCCTGCTGCTGCGCGACTGGTGGGAAGATCTACCGTCAGACCACCGTTCCGCCGCACTATCTCGCCGCGCTCGCCGCCGCCTACCTGGCACGCGGACTCCTCATCGTCCGCATATTCCGTATCGCCTCCGCCCGGATCCGACGCCGCGCCGGGCGACCGGCCCGATCTCGCCGCGCGGCGCGGCCCGACGCCATCGTCGTCCGCCCGCGATCCGTCTCCTCCTCCGCGGACCTCGCCGCCGGCTCGCCGCGCGCCGTCCCTGCCCCTGCGCGCCCTGGCGGTCGGTGCCGTCGGCTTCCTCGTCCCCGTGCTGGCCTGCACCGGGTCTGGCCGTCCTGCCCTCCGCCCTCGTCCGCCCGGGAGATCAGCACGACGGCGCCCGCCCCGCGGCGATCCCCTGCCCGACCCGGAGGCGGTCTCCGGTGAGCCCGCCTGACGCGCCTGGTGGAGGACCCGCTCGACGTCGTCGCCGGGGAGGCCGGCCCCGTCGTCGTCCAATCCGGCGCCGTGAGAGGATCTCGACCCGCCACCGGCGCCGTCCGGTGGAACTACGAGCGCCCCGGCGCAGACTTCATCCGCATCAACGGGAGAGCGGTCTCGTCGGCGAGCGGCACATTGTCACCAGTCCCAATGGCTGCTACGCCGCTCCCTGCGGGTCGGCACCGACCGTCAGTCAGCCCTCACCGTCGTCCTGACACCTGCACCGGCGGGGTCACGGCTGAGCACCCCGAGCGGTGACCGCTCACTCCAGCTCACCGACACCGCCGCCCTCGACGGCGACCGCGCTTCTCCCTGATCGACGGACGCGACCTGTGGACGCTGCCCGACCCCGACGGGAAGGGACGAACGGTCCGACGATTCCGGCTACACCGGCTCGGCGGGCCACTCGACCTTCATCGGCTACGACGACCCGGGAACAGTTCCGGCCGGGCACCTGGAACGATCTCACCTCATCCCCTGACGCCGATCCGACCGCCACCACGCGCATCGACCACGTCCTCACCGACCCGACGAATCAGCGCTTCGTCATCGTCGACGGCTGACCGCCCAGCTGACCGAGGGAGGGGGTCGGCCGCCGAGGCCACTCGCCGCCATCCGGGAGGCCCGCGACGCCGCCCGCACCACCCGCACCAACAGCGCCGACGCCGAGCCCTGTCATGCTGGGCTGGCAGGGCGCAGGCCGTCATCATCGATGCCCTGGCGGCCCGCCGCCGAGGCCGGCACGGCGCCCGTCCCCATGGGGCGTGGGCAGCGGGATCAACAGCGGCGCTCCCTCGCCTCGGGCGACCTGTGCCTGGTCGGGCAGCACCCGAGCGACATCTCCATGGAGAGACTCCGCCCCGGCGACGACCGGGTCGTCGCGGTGATCTCCCGCTGGACACGGCCACGCGCACCGTCCGCACACCCGAGACCGGACCCCGGACTCGCCTCCGCCGAGGTCGGCATCGAGGCCACCGTCCAGAACGGGAACACCACCGGCAGCGTCGTCGTGCGCCCGGTGACGGCGGCGCGCCGATCAGCGAGCCGATAGGCGAGGGATCCGCCCTCGACCCGAGCAGAGCCTGGCGCGCGCCTGCCGGGCAGCAGATGCAAAGACGCTCTGAGGCGCCGAGGCGCCGTCGCCTCACCGTCCCCGGCGCGACCCTCCTCATAGCGACCCTTCCGGGCCACCTGATGTACTCTGACGCCGGCGCCGCCCATCCGGATCTACGCCGTCCCGGGAGGTTTCCCGTGAAACACGCACGCACGACCTGCCGCCGTGAGGCCCGCCGCGTCACCCGCCGCGCGGCGCTGGCCGCCCTGCTCGGCTGCGCCCCGGCGCTGGCCGCCCTGCACGGGGTCGGGCGGACCCGGCGGAGCCCGGAACCGCCGTCCCCACCAGCATGCCGCCCCCCGCCGTCGGCTCCATGGCGCCGCAGGTGACGGAGCTGACGGTCGACGCCGCGCAGTCCGATCGGGGCGAGGAGGGATGGCAGACCGCCCTCACGTTCGAGAGAGCGGAGACCGGTGAGATCGATATTCTCCCCACCCGGGCCGGTCCCTGGTCTCCGTCCTCCCTACTACTACTCGCGAGACAGCCCCTGACGCGGCCCTCGTGGCGCTTTGGCGCTCGACCCGGCGGACGGCTCGCTGGCGTGGGCGCGACTGATCTCCCTGCCCGACGGCGCCGCGCCCTGGTGGGAGAACTACAGAGCGATGGGAGGACGCGGTCAGGGAGGCCGCCGGCCGCAGCGACGTCGTCACCAGTCCCCGACGGCCGCCATGCGTCGGTCATCGTGCGCGCCCATGTCAGCCTCACCCCGGGCGAGCACGTCTCGGCGGTGGCGGTCCTCGATCCGGGCGAGCGGCCGGGCGGTGCGCACCGAGGAGATCCGCGGTCTCGTCCTGGGCAGGCCCCTGACCGACGACGCCCTGGTCATCCAGACCTCCGACTCCTCCACCCGGGGAGCGAGAGCGTCATCGCCAGCGGGTCGGGCGAGCCCGGCAGCGGGTCGGGCGGACCCGACGGGCCGGGCGGTGGCACCGGCGCCAGCACCGGCGGCGATACGAGCTCCACGCTCACCGCCTTCCCCTGACCGATCCCCCAGGCCCCGCCCACCACCGGGGTCGACGCCCTGTGGCTGCTCGGGGCGACCCGCGACCCGCTCATCCTGGGGGCCTCCCGCATCGACCCCGCATGCCTCACGGGGGAACTGCCCTGCTACCGGGCCGCCCTCGCAACCGCATCGGGCCAGGTCACGGGGCAGATCGACGGCGTCTACGCCGTCCACCCCAACGGATTCCTCGAGCGCTTCACCGGCGGGAAGGCGGACGACGACGCCTCACGGCCGTAGCCTGGACGCGCCCGCGAGCACGGTCGAACCAGGGACGGAGAATCGAGTTGGAACAGGCGTGGGCCGAGGCTGGGCCGCGAGCTGCTCGACCCGCCTCGCGCGCGACCGCCGACATCACCGGCTTTCACCCTTCCCGACGCCGACGGCGAGCGGATGGATCACGACCCGCTGGAGGCCCGCGTGGTCGGAGGGGGACAAGGACCCGACCTTCACCCCGCAGACGGCCGGATGGATGGACGCCCCGGTCCGGTGAGCACCGAGCCGATCATGATGCTGAGCCGCGACGGCCCGCAGAGGGACTCCTCGACCTTCGCCGTGTCCCTGACCTGGACCGCGCTCGCCGACCGCCCCGCCTGACCGCCGACCGCCCGCCCTTCACCGGAAACGGCGGAGGAGAGGGGAGGCGGCGGGCCGCCAGGACGCGGTCGTTCTCCCGGGGTCCCCACGCTCACCCGCACGCCCTCGCCGGCGAAGGGACGCACCAGGATCCCGGCGGCCCGGAAGTGGTCGGCCAGCGCCGTCGTCTCCGGCCCGACGCCGAGCCAGAAGAAGTTGCCCTGCGCCTCGGGCACGGGCCCAGCCCTGCTCGCGCAGCCCTGCCACCACCCGGTCCCGCTCGAGGCCACCAGCCCCTGCGCGCGCGCGCGGTCTCGGCCAGGCGGCGGCTCCAGGGCCGCCAGCGCGGCCGCCTGGGCGGGCAGGCAGACGCCGAAGGGCGGCCACCGAGCGGATCGCCGAGATGATCCCTGCCTCGCCCACCAGGTAGCCCACCCGCATCCCGGCCAGGGCGTGGGCCTGGAGAAGGTGCGCGAGACCACGAGGTTGGGGTGGCGCCCCAGCAGGGTCAGGGCGTCGCCCACCGCCGGGTCCGTGACGAAGTCGAGGTAGGCCTCGTCGACGAGCACGAGGACGTCGTCGGGCACGCCGTCGACCAGCGCCTCGAGCTCGGCCGAACTGCAGGCCGGGCCGGTGGGGTTGTTGGGGTGCAGACCAGGACCGCGCGGTGCGCGGCGACGGCGGCGAGCATCGCCGGCACGTCGTGGCGCCCGTCCGCGGTGAGAGCGGCACCCGCACCGCGCGCGCCCCGCCACCGCCACGCAGATCGGGTAGGCCTCGAGCGACCGCCACGGCAGGACGACGTCGTCCCCTCGTCGCAGACGGTAGTCGAGGACGTGCTGGATGAGGGCCACCGAGCCGTTGCCGACGACGACGTCGCCGGCCCCGACCCTCGTGGCGGGCCGCGAGCGCGGCGACGAGGTCCTCCCCGGTCATCTGCGGGGTGGCGGTTGACGCCGCCCGCCGCCCGGCGGATCGCCTCGACGACGCCCTCCTCGGGCGGGTAGGGCAGCTCTGTTGCTGGACAGTTTGGCGGTGTCAGCCGGCGGGGCGGGCCCCGGGATGTAGGCGGGCAGGGTGGCGACGGCCTTGCGGATGTGGAGGCGGTCATGGCCCCATCCCGCACCGGCGGGCGCCGAATCGGTCCGGCGGCGGGCCAGTCCGGGGCGGGCGCGTGGACCGACCGCTGCGGCATGTCTAGCGGCGGCCGGGGCGCCGCAGTCGGCCCGAGGCCTGGGCCGGTCCGGGTGACGGGCCGACCGCTCCGGCCCGCCTCGTCAGAAGCGGAGGCGCTGCCATTGCCCCCTGCGGCGCCACCTGCACGACGTCGAAGTGGACGAGTCGCCGGCGTCGCGCGGCATCCTCTCCCGCTCGATGTCGAAGACGGCGGTGGTCACCGCGCCCTCCTCCCCGGCGCCGGGTCAGGCCCCTCATGCGCGTTCCAGGCCTCCACGTTCGGGTCGTCGGGCATGTTCTCCAGGGCCTGGGCGTAGTGGGAGGCGTGGTGCGGGTACTTGGCGATGCCGGTGTCGGTGGTGTTGACGCTCACGGTGATCCGGTGGGGCGAGCTCGTCGGCGCGGCGTCGAGGAGGGCAGCACGGCGTCGCCCCTGCTCTCCAGGTGCAGGGCGCTGACCGAGTCCGGCAGGTTCTATGCCGCCCACGGGCGAGCCGGCAGTGAGCAGGGTGGGGACGCTGATAGTGCCTGTTGACCCCGGGTCGCCGGGCGAGCCGGGTGACCACGATGCCTGGAGTGCCCTGTAGAGGCCCACGGGTCGTTCGGCCCGACGCCGCCCCTGCCGCATGGCGGCGACGACGGCGGTCCTGCATGTCCGTGGGCATGCCTGAGACGGCCTGGAAGTTGCGTGAGCAGGTCCTGGGGTTGGGGGCCGCTGAGCCCTGTAGTCGGCGGTGCCGGGGACGACGACGACCCAGGAGGTCGTCCCGTCGGCGTGGTCGGTGCGCAGCACGGAGATGACGCCGGTGGAGTCGTCCTTCCTGCCGGCCTGGACCCGGTCGGGAGTAGCGGGATGACGTCGGCGGGCTGCCCAGCGCCTCGGTCTCCTGCGTCGCCGCGGCGGCGGGCGCCGACGACCGCCGCCCCGCCCAGTCCGGAGGGGTCCGGCTGTCGCGATCGCGCACGGGCGCACGGGCCCGCGGGGTGATGGTCAGACCGGCCGTCCCGTAGCGTGGAGGCGTGGTCGGCCGAGCGCATGGCGAGGAGGCGCGACCCGTTCCAGGGGACTGAGGGAGGATGGGACGAGCTGAGCCGACCTGATCTGGTCGGGAGCTGCGGCGAGATGGCCGGATCCAGGCGCTCGGCGGTCTGGGCGAGGTGGGTCTCGATAACGGCCGCCTCGGAGCCGGGTCCAGCCCTCCCGGCCACGACTGACCAGGACCACGAGGAAGAGAAGGTCATCCCTGACCCAGTCCCCAGGTCGCTCGAGTCCAGGATGACGTTGAAGGTGTCGAAGGCGTCGGCGACGCCGTCGGCAGTGATCGCGCCGCCCAGCGTCAGGAAGTTGACGAACATGATGAACCCGAATAGGGCCTCGTCCGCGATCCCGTCCTGGGACATGCGCGTGAAGTAGTCGTGCCACAGCGCCACGGTGCCCGGCAGGCCGGTGTCGGCGGTCGCGTCGGTCTCGGCGCCCCGGTAGACCTCCGAGCAGCGCGTGACGTCGTCGGCGAGGTCGCAGGGTCCGCGACGTCGGCGAGGGACCCGGCCCCGCCGATGAGGGCGTCCAGGTCCGCGAGCGCGATGTTCTGGGCGATGTTGAACTGAAGGTGCCGGAGGGGGCGGGCGGCCCCCATGACGAGCAGGACGCGACGCCGGGCTGGTCGATGAACGCGTGCGCTCCGAACCCGTTCGAGTTGCCGTCCCCGCCCGCCGTGGAGGAGATGCAGGTCCTGAGGGTCAGCTGTTCGGGTCCTTCCACGGATCCGCTCGGTGGGGGTTGGCGGCTCGACCTCCGCCCGCACGTCAGGTGCCGGCGGGCGTCGTCGAACCAGCCCGCGGCGGTGGTGAGGTGGAGGCGAAGGCGTCGAGGTCGGCGGTGTCGACCTCGTAGGCGCCGCCGGTGATGGTGGCGGTGACGACCGCGCGGGCGCGTCCCCTGCCAGTCGAGGTGGTACGGGGCGTCGGTGGTGTCATCGACCGACGGGGTCCGGCCCTGATCCGCTGTCGCCGGTGCCGCCGGGCTCTGCGGATCACCGTGACTGCCTCGGCGCCGTCGTTGACGGCGCCGGACGGAGGCCAGTGGCGGCTTCCATGCGGGTGGTGAGGCCCGCCAGGAGGGCGACGACGTCGTCGAGGCTGCCCTGGCAGGCGGCTCGAGGCGCCGCCCAGCTGGTGGGGACGGCGGTGGGCACCGCGGTGATGCCGAGTCGAGTTCCTGGGAGCGACGCCGAGCGTGAGCGAGTTCATGCCCCCACGGTGGGTGCGCGGTCCGGCGCCGCCGAGCCTGTGGACGGGGCCTCAGCGCTCCGTCGGCGCGGGCCCTGTGGAGCCCGGCCGGGGCGGACCGGCCCGGTCGGAAGAGCTGCCCGGCCGGCCGGGCGAGGCCAGTCCGGCGGGAAGGCTGCCGTGCCGAGGGTCGTCCGGCCGGAGAGGCCGTTCCCGGCGGGTCTCGGCGCGCAGGGCGACCAGGCCCAGGGACGTCGGCGGCCACGGCCAGGCCCAGGACCGCCCACCAGGACTCGGCTCAGGGACGGCCGCGCCCGCGGCGAGGGCCAGGACCGCGAGCCCTGCGCCCGTGCGCAGTCCGCGCTGGTGCAGCGTCGCGGGCAGTTCGGCGAGGAGGGCGCCGGCCGCGGTGACCGTCATGAGGGCGGTCGCGCACAGGCCGCGCCCACCACCGGCCGGGCGCCCCCGCCAGCAGGCCGACGACGAGGACCACCGCCCCAGGCCCGAGCCGACGATGTCGGCGACGGCGAGCAGCGCCCCCGCGCCGGCCCGTGCCGCGGCGCTCGACGAGCACGAAGCCCCTCCAGGGCGCACAGCACCGGCGGCCAGGGCGTCGCGGAGCCGCTGCCCAGGACAGCGCCCTGCCAGGACGGCGGTGACCGCCAGACCGGCAGCTCGGCGATGAGGACCCTGCGGGCGCGCTCCGGCCAGGCGCACGAGCCGCCGGATCCACCTCGGGGAACCTGGGCGTCGTCGCTCCGTCATGGCGCCATTGTGCCGCCCTCACCTGCCCGATTGACGGCCTGGCCCTCACCGCCCGCCCCGGGCGCGCGCCTCACCGCCCGGACCGCGGACTGGCGTGCCATCGAGGTCCGCTGCCCGCACATCCCCGCCGCCCGGCTCAGCGCCCGGAGTGCTCTTGCCCCGGCCTCATCACTCACCCCGGCCGACGCAGGCAGAGCACTGCGTCGGAGCGGAGCTCTGGGGCGCCGTCGGCCTGACGACTCGCGGGGGCGCCTCGGCGAGCTCGACGTCCCAGCTCGCCGCAGGCCCGCCGAGCGCGGCGAGCAGCCCGTCCGGCCGGTGGTGCGCCCCGTGGCGGTGCCAGGCGATTGACGCAGTGGACGGCGATGAGCAGGCGACCCCGGGGCGATGCGCGGCGGCGGCGCCGCCAGGGCAGGGCGACCAGGTCGAGAGCGCCCGGCGCCGGTCCGCCGTGGACGTAGAAGGAGGTCACCAGGTCGAAGGGGCCGGCCGGCAGTGGCTCGGCGGCGACGTCGAGGACCAGGGCCCGCACGCGCCCGTCCAGGCCGGGCCCGGCGCGTCTGTCCCGCAGGCGCCCGACGGCGGTGGGGGACAGGTCCACGCCGAGACCTCCCAGCCGCGAGCGGCGAGCCACAGGGCGTCGTCGCCCTCGCCGCAGCCGATGTCGAGGGCGGTGCCGGGGGTCCAGCCGGCGGCCAGCTCGGGCAGCCAGTCGTTGGGCTCGCCCGACCACAGGCGGTCCACGGAGGCGTAACGCGCCTCCCACTGCTCCTGACGCTCATTCATGGGCGAGACTATCCGCCGCCCAGGGCCTTGAGCGATATGCAGCACTCAGCAGCGCGCCGGGCACCGCCGGCTGCCGGCGGCGCCCGCACCTGCACGGCGCAGGCGACTCCCGTCCCGGGGTCGCGCCGTTCCCCGGCTCGCGCGTCCCCGGCCCGCTCCTGCGGGGCCTGCGGCGACACCGGTTGTCCAAATCTGCTGCAAAGGCTCGGATCGCGCCGGAAACGCTGGAAGAGAAACGTTGATATTCCGCGCTTCTGCTCGCCGCCGATCTCCGCCGCGGAGGGCCTTTGCAACAGATTCGACACGAACGCCCCGGACCGCCCCAGGAGCCCCATGCAGCACCACCCGCGCCCGCCCATCCGCGCCATCATGCTGATCCGGTCTCTGCGAGCCGCCGTTCCCGGTGAGAAAGGGCTTCAACATGAAGGTTATTCAAAGGATGGTTTTGAAAACGCGGAGCACGAGGGTCGCGGGCGACCTGCTCGGACGAATCTTTCCTCGTCTGGGAGGTTGTCTCGGGGCGTCTGGATGCGTTCGCCGTGCAATGCGGAGGATTGTTGAGCTGGTGGGGCGCGGGGCCGTCCGCGATGACCCATTCGAGTCTCCTCCGGGTGCTGGAGGGTGCTGGGCGCGGTGGGTCGGCGGGCTGGTCGTCCGGGTGGTTCGGTGCCCGCCTGCTGCTCCGCACCGGCCGTCCCGCACCATGCGGGGCTGAACTGGCGGGGCCGGGCGGACCTTCCCCTGCCCGAGCTGCTCGCGCTCACCGTCGAGGGGTGCTGGACGCCCGCGCGACCTGCCCGAGGTCCGCCGCGGCTGCAGCTGCTCGTCGACCCGGCCTGGCCACTCGCCCCGGGAGACGACGACGGCCCCATGCCGGGCGAGGCGCAGCGCCTCAAGCTCTTCAACGACCTGGGGCGCGACCAGCACGGGACCGTGTCCCGTGGACGAGCTCCAGCATCGGCCTCGCACCCGCTGGATCGCGCGTCCTGCTCGGGGTGCTGGACCGGCTCGTGGAAGGCCACGGTGTCAGTCATCGAACACGATCCGGACACTGATCGCCAACGCCGACCGGGTTATCGATGTGGGGCCCGGCGGCGGGGCCGACGGCACGCGTCGTCGCCACGGGCGCCCCCGCAGGCGCGTGCGGCGGAGTCGTCGATGACCGCCGCCACCTGGCGGCCTGAGGCGCTACCGCGCCATCGACCGAGCCCCACGCTGTCGACCCTGCCTGTCGCCTCCGCAACGCCGCCCTCCTCGCCGACCCCGCCGCCCGCCCGCGGGCAACGCTGGCCACCACCGGCGTCGAGAAGCTCACCTCGACCGCGCTCGTCGTCACCTCGATCGACCCTCGGTCTCCCGACTCATCCCCGACGCCGCCATCACCGACCAGAAGCACTCGCGCTGCTGCCTTCGCCGGCAACGTCCTGCGCGCCCGCCTCATCAAGGAGCTGAACGGAGTCGGTGGAGCTGAGCCAGAGCTCGTCTACTCACGACAAGCTCGGAGAAGGCCGCTCGCCCGCCATCGCCGACGCCGAGCGGCTGCGCGACCGAGGTGATCGAGGCCCTGCAAGAGCTGATCGGTGACGGCGGCTGGCGGCCGGAGTTCGCCCGGCTCGTCGCTGCACGGATGGCGCCGCACCACGCCATGCCGACACGGACCGGCCGCGAACCCGACGCCGCGAACGTGACCACCTGCCACGGCGCTGCGCCGCTCGCCCTGCGCCTGCGCGGCCGTGCCGACGGCGCGGACCCTGAGCCGATCCGCGCGGCGTGGCGATGGAGGACGTCCACCGGATGCTCACCATCCACCCGCGCCCCGCCGAGCGAGTTCGTGGCAGTACCGGACAAGGACAAGGTTTCTCCACCGCGTCGGGACGCTGACCCTGCGCGAGTTCGCCGATCGCTACGCGCCCGGCCCGGAGGAGTCTCGGTCGTGGTGGCGCACGACCCGCGCCCCCGAGATCCCCTCAACACCCAGGTTCGGCATCGACCGCACTGATCTCACGGTGGGCGAGCCCACCCAGGAGCACGTCACCGCCGAGCCGTCCGTGCCAAGGGCGGCGGCGATCGCGGCCATCCGCGACGGCGAGCTGGTGTCGGTTCGCCCGCGACGTGGCTGCCAGCAGCGCGACAAGGACGCTGGATCTGGGACGCCGCCCCGCACGACTACGAGGGCTCTGTACGGCGTCGAGCCGTCCATGACCAAGGCGGGAGCGGCTGGTGGCGCGCGAGTCGGCGCTCACCCACGCCATGTGCCTGACGGCGTGGACCCGTCGACGGGCGGCCGCGGCGCTGGCGGGTGGAGAACTCCTGGGGCGACAAGGTCGGCGAGAAGGGCTTCCACACCATGAACGACTCCGTGGTCTCGACGAGTCGTCTTCCAGGTGGCGGTGCCGTCGCCGCCTGCCCGCGGAGGTGCGGGCGGCGCGGGAGGCCGAGCCGATCATCCCGCCCAGCTGGGACCCGATGTTCTGATCCGCCGGCGGGGCTGCGCCGCTCTGCCCGGCGGGCGGGACGCCCGCCCGCTCGGGCGGGGCGGGCGGCGAGGGCGACGCGCTCGTCCACCGGGGACCCGCCCGAACCGGCGCTCGACGGGCGACACGGGCGCGTTTCACGGCGCCCGCCGCGCGGCGCCCTGCCCTCCCCGGTCCGATGCGGCTCGGCGGTGCCCGACGAGGTCGCGGCCCTGTCGAAGAGCGCCGCCGCCGTCCGCCCACAGACCCGCATCTGTCCATCCGTTGAATCTCACTGCCGCCACCCGCCCGCCATTGGATAGGGTCGGTTGATCATATGCAATAAGGAGAGACACCATGGGACGCGGAGTCCAAGGGCGGTTCTCAGGATGCTCCAGTGCCGAGTACCGCCTGATGGTCACTCGTGTGACGACGGCCGATCCGTCACGGATATCACCGTCGTCTGCCCGCCGCTCCTGGGCGAGGGGGCCGAACCGCTGCCGCCGACCGTCTGGGTGCGCATGTGGATCCCGGAGGGGATGCGCGAGCACCAGCGCGCCTACACCCTCACCGGCGTCAACCGGAAGAGGGCGAGCGCTCACATCCTCGTCTTCCACCATGAGCCGAACGGGCTCGCCTTCGCGCTGGGCGCTGACCACCGTGCCGGGGGACGAGGTAGTCCGCCCAGATCATGGGCGGCACCCGCTACCGCACGCCCGAACCCGGACAGCGCATGCTCCTGGTCGGCGACCCGCCTCGGCGCTCGCTATGGTCGAGGCGGTCGAAGCCGCCGACGCGAGCTGCCGCATCATCGTCGTCCTCCAGTCCGGCGACGACTCCCGCCCCCGCCCGATCGCGAGTACCGGCTGATCCGCGTCCCGTCGGAGGATCCCGCCGCCCTGGCCGACGCCGGTCCAGGAGGCGTGCGGGCGCGGCCCGACTGGGCGGGTGGCGCTGGAGAGGCGGCCACCAAGTCCATCAGGAGGCTGCTCGGGAGCGCGGGCGTCTCGCCGGGCGATCCAGGCCCAGGCCTCACTGATACGCGGACGCGCCATGGGCACCTGAGTCCGGCGGTCGGCCCGCTGACGACGCGCCGGACCGGCCCGCCGTCGGACCGGCTGGCGGCACCGGACCGCCCAGCTGGCGAGCCGGCCTCACGGCTTCGCACAGGTGCGCCCGCCATGATGGCGCCAGGGGACCCTTTCGCACGCACGATCGGGAACGCGGCCGGATTGTGGCTGGCCAGTGAAACTGCTGTCCGATGAGCGTGCCGGGCGCGCCGACGACCGCGATGATCGCCAACCCTGCTCGTCGTCGGGCCTGTCCTGGCGCTGGTCAACTCGATCATCAAACCGGTGGCCCGCTTCATCGCCTTCCCTGTACCTCATCACCTTCGGCCTGTTCGCGCTCGTGGTCAATGGGGCGATGCTGCGCTGACCAGCAACGTGACTCGACGCCCTCACCGGCATCGGCGAGGAGCTGGGGCTGACGCTCGGCCTGCACGTGGCGACCTTCGGGACGGCGGTCGTCGGCCTGCCCTGGTCTCGCTGGATCTCGGCGGTCGGTCGGCTTCATCGGTTCCGGCAGGACGATTGAGCCCGGCGCGCCGCCGTGCGTCGATCCGGGCGCACCATTTGCCACAATGACCCCATGCCCCGCACCGACCTGTCAGCCTCCCCCATCGCCCTGGCCCTTCTGGACGGCCGCCACCGCGCCGTCGTCGCCCCTGATCGACCACACCTGTCCGAGGCCGCCCTCAACCGGGCGCGCTTGCAGGTGGAGGCCGAGTGGCTCATCCACCTGACCGACGGCGGCGTCCTGCCCGGCGCCCCCCGCCTCAGCGAGTCCGAGAGGAGCTACCTGCGCGGGCTCGTCGACGCCTTCGGCGCCGAGGACATCGCCGAGCTGGCCGGCATCGAGGTCGTCACCCGCCACGACGCCAAGGCCGTGGAGTACCTGCTCAAGCGGCGGCTCGACGCCGTGCCCGCCTCGGTCGCGTCGGCGGACTGCGGTCCCTCCGTCCTGCCCGCGCTGCACGAGATCGTCCACATCCTCTGCACCAGCGAGGACATCAACAACCCTCGCCTACGCCCTGACCGTCCGCTCCGCCGTGACGCGGGTGTGGCTGCCGGCGGCCCGCGGGCTCGTGGAGGACCTGACCGCCCTCGCCCGCGAGCAGGCGGACGCCCCGATGCCTCACGCACCCACGGCCAGCCGGCCACGCCCACCACGCTCGGCAAGGAGATGGCGGTGCTCGCCCACCGCCTGGCTTCGCCAGGCGCGCCGCGTCGAGGGCGCGCAGTACCTGGGCAAGATCAACGGCGCCACCGGCACCTACGGCGCGCACGTCGGGCCGTGCAGCGGAAGCCGACTGGGAGGCGGTCGCCCGCCCTTCGTGGAGGGCTGGGGCTGACCTGGAACCCGCTGACCACCCAGATCGAGTCCCACGACTGGCAGGCTGAGCTCTACCCGACGTCGCCCGCTTCAACCGCATCGCCCACAACCTGGCCACCGACGTGTGGACCCACATCTCGCTGGGCTACTTCCGCCAGCGCCTGAGCGCGCAGGGGTCCACCGGCTCGTCGACCATGCCGCACAAGGTCAACCCGATCCGCTTCGAGAACGGCGAGGCCAACCTGGAGATCTCCTGCGCCCTGCTGGAGACGCTGGCCGCCACGCTGGTCACCCTCGCGCCTCCAGCGGACCTGACCGACTCCACCACGCAGCGCAATGCGGGCGTGGCCCTGGGGCACCTCGCTGCCGGCGATCGACAACATCCGCCGCGGCCTGGCCGGGCCTGACGTCGACCGCGCCCGCCTGAGGCCGACCTCGACGACGCCTGGGAGGTGCTGGGCGAACCGGTGCAGCAGGCCATGCGGGCGGCCGCCGTGGCCGGGGCGAGGGGCATGGCCGACCCCTACGAGCGCCTCAAGGAGCTCACCCGCGGCAGGAGGGTCACGCCCGAGGCCATGCGCGAGTTCATCTCCGGCCTGGGCATGCCCGACGACGTCGAGGCCCGCCTGCTCGCCCTGACCCCCGCCGCCTACATCGGGCCTGGCCGCCCACCTGGTGTCGCACCCGATGAGGAGAGTAGGCGCGGGTCCGACGGCGGCTGCGCGCGTGCGCGCGCCGCGCGGGGAACTCACCCGACTACCGGAACCGCTCTCATGATGGACATGAGGATCGACAGGATGATCCAGCCGATGATGATGGCTGGCCGGTCCTGCCGGTGGCCGGTTGAGACGGACGCTTGCGCGGTACTGAGGCCTGATCGACCCGGGCCGCCGGGGACGGGCGGATGCCCTGAGGCGGCGTGAAGTCCTGCGATGGGCGGAAGCCCTGAGGCGGACGTGGGGACCTGGGACGGCGAAGCTTTTCGAGGCGGCGCTGGCGCGGGACCCGAGCCCGGATCCGCTGGAGCGGGAGCTGGCGCTGCGCGGCCGGGCTCCCGGCGCGGCCGGACTGCTGGGCCAGCGCCCTGCCTGGGCCTGGCGCTGGGCGGCGACCTGGTACCCGCGATCCCTGGCGCTGCGGGGTCGGGGCCCGCCGACCGTACGCGGGTCCTGGCGCTGCGGGAGCCCGGTGCTGGGCGACCTGGTGCTCGTGCTGCACGACCTCCTGGCGCATCGCCCGCTGCCGCGCCGCGGCCCGGCGACGCAGCCTCGGCGTACCCGGCGCTGAATCCGCCGCCGTCGGATCCCGCCGTTGCCGGACCCGACGTTCGCGCTCCTCGCTCCGCTCGGGGCGGCGTCGAAGGCGGAGACGTCGAACAGCGGGGAGCCCATGAGCGGGTCTCCGAGCACGGAGCCGAAGGGCCTGTCGTCCTGCCAGCCGACGTCCGAGGGCGTCCAGCCGGCGGGGGCCCAGGTGTCGATATCGTCCACGAGGCGGCGCTGGTCGGTCATGCCCCCAGCATCCCACACGCCTGCGTCCTCTGTTCCCGCTCCCCGCCCGCGGAGGATCGCCCTGCCCGGGTCCGCCGCGGAGTGGCGGGATCGTCGCCCGCGGGGAGCGACGTCAGCCCTCGGAGAACAATTGACACCCCTACCCCCTAGGGGTATGTTCTCCGCATCAGGACATCCGCACCGATCACCGGGAGGCAGCCGTGGCCGGCTACACGGGCAGCAAGGAGGACCACCTCAGGCGACTGCGCCGCATCGAGGGCCAGGTCCGCGGAATCTCCCGCATGATCGAGGAGGACACCTACGCATCGACGTGCTCACGCAGATCTCCGCCGCCACCAGCGCGCTGCGGGCCGTGAGCCCCGGCCTGCTGGAGGAGCACATGAACCACTGCGTCCTCCACGCCGCCCAGTCCTCCGACGCCGAGGGCCGCGCCAAGATCCGCGAGGCCTCCGACGCCATCGCCCGCCTCGTCAAGTCCTGAGGCGCGCGGGCACCGCGAGCACGCACTCACACGAAGGAGCAATATTATGGCCGACTTCACCGCCGACGGCATCGACCGCACCACCACCCTCAGGCTCTCCGGCCTGACCTGCGAGCACTGCTGTCGCCCGCCGTCACCGAGGAGCTCAAGGCCCTCGACGGCGTCAAGAACGTGAGCGTCGTCCTCCACAAGGGCGGGCAGTCCATGGCCACCGTCGTCTCCGACGTCCTCCTCGACGACGACGCCCTTCAGGGACTGCCGTCGACGAGGCGGGCGATCACACCGTCGACGCCATCGAGCGCGACGTCGCCCCTGACGCGGGTCACACCTCGCACCCCGAGCGGCCCATCCGGCCGCCGACCCACTAACGACGACGGGCCGGACCGCACGCGAACGCGACCGGCCCGTCGCCGTCCCCAGGAGCCTTCTATGAGCCAGACCCCCATCGCCACCGCCCCGATAGGCACCGTCGACCTCGCCGTCGGCGGCGGCATGACCCAGCCTCTGCGTGGCGCGGGTGGAGAAGAAGCTCGGCAGCTCGACGGCGTGACCGCCAGCGTCAACCTCGCCACCGAGTCCGCCCACATCGTCCTGACCCGGGACGTGAGCGACGACGAGCTCATCGCCACCGTGGCCTGCGCCGGATACACCGCCGCCGTCACCGGGCGGACGACGGCGCGGCCCGACGCCGACGCTCCGGCAGCAGGCCGGGCCGGGCGAAGCGGCCGGGTCCGGCGCGCCGGCCGCAGCTCCCTGCCTCGCCGCGCCGCCGCCCTGACGCCGGGCGACGCCGCCTCGCGGGGTCCGCCTGCCCCGGCGCGCCAGGGCGCTCCGCCGTCGAATCCGTCGCCGTCGCGGGCCCGGCCGCCGCCGCTATCGAGTCCCGGCGCATCCTCGCGCTCGCCGCCACGGGCCCGGCCGCCGCCGTCGAGCCCGCGCCGCCGCCCCCGCTCCCGCGGATCGGCGCCTCCCACCTGGAGCGCGCCGCCGACCTCAGGCAGCGCCCTCATCCTCGCCCTGCTCATGTCCGTCCCCGTCATGGCGATCTCCATGGTCCCGGCCCTCCAGTTCGTCGGCTGGCAGTGGATCATCGCCGAGCTGACCGCCCCGGTGGTCACCTGGGCCGCCTGGCCCTTCCACAAGGCGGCCTTCCGGGCCCTGCGCCACGGCGCCTTCACCATGGACACGCTCATGTCCCTCGGGGTCGTCGCCGCCACCGGCTGGAGCCTGTGGGCCATGATCTGGGGCGGCGCCGGCCACCTGGGCATGCGCATGTCCATGGAGTTCCTGCCCCGGGCGCAGGGACACCACGCCCACATGTACTTCGAGTCGGCCGCCTGGGTGGTCACCTTCCTCCTGGCGGGCCGCTACGCCGAGGCCCGCGCCAAGTACCGCTCCGGCGACGCCCTGCGCGCCCTCCTCGAGCTCGGCGCCAAGGAGGTCACAGTGGTGCGCCTGACTCGCCGTCGGGCTCGTCCGACGCCGTCGACGTGCTGGACGAGGACGGCGCCCCGCGGCCCGACGCCCGGCGCACCGAGGGAGCGCCTCGGCGTGGACGAGCTGCGCCCCGGCGACCTGTTCGCCGTCCGGCCCTGGGAGAAGATCGCCACCGACGGCGTGGTCGTCGAGGGCGCCTCCGCCGTCGACGCCTCCATGCTCACCGGCGAGTCCGTGCCCGTGGACGTCGGCGCGGGCGACGAGGTCACCGGCGCCACCGTCAACGTCTCCGGCGCACTGCTGGTGCGGGCCACCCGCGTCGGCGAGGGCACCACCCTGGCCCGCATCGGGGCGATGGTCACGGCCGCCCAGGCCGGCAAGGCCCCCGTCCAGCGCCTGGCCGACCGCATCTCCGGCGTCTTCGTGCCGGCGGTCCTGGTGCTCTCGGCGGCCACGCTCGCCGTGTGGCTCCTGCTGGGCCAGTCCCTCCAGCAGGCCTTCATGGCGGCGGTGGCGGTCCTGGTCATCGCCTGCCCCTGCGCGCTCGGCCTGGCCACGCCCACGGCGCTGCTGGTGGGGTCGGGGCGCGCCGCCCGGCTCGGCGTGGTCATCAAGGGCCCTGAGGTCCTGGAGTCCACCCGGGCGCTGGAGACGATCGTCCTGGACAAGACCGGCACCGTCACCGAGGGGCGCATGAGCCTGGACGCGCGCGACGGCGTCGTGACCGTGGGCGGGGCGCGCAGGGAGCGGGCCCTGCTCCTGGCGGGGGCGCTGGAGGCGGCGAGCGAGCACCCGGTCGCGGCGGCGATCGCCGAGGCCGCGCGGGCCGAGCTCGGCGAGCTGCCGCCGGTCCGGGACTCTCCAACCACGAGGGGGGCGGGCGTGAGCGGGCGCGTCGAGGGGCGCGAGGCGGCCGTGGGGCGGGCGGCCTGGCTGGTCGAGCGGGGCGTGGAGCTGACCCGAGGGGCCCGCGAGGCGCTGGCCGCTCTCGAGGCCGACGGCGCCACCGCCGTCGTCCTGGCGTCGCCGCCGACGACGGTGACCGCCCGCGCCGACTCGATGCCGGACCCGATGCTCGGCCCGACGCTGCTCGGCGACCGCACCCGACGACCGGCCTGGCGACCGGCCCGACGACGGTGCCGCGGGGAGCAGCCAGCGCCGCCCGTCCTGGCGGTGCGCGACACCATCCGCCCCACCTCCGCGAGAGTGATCGGGCCGGCTGCGCGAACTCGGGTGCGCCCCTGTCCTGCTCACCGGGGACAACGCCCGGCGGCCGCGCGGGTGGCCGCCGAGGGGGATCGGGCCGAGGACGCGCGCCGAGGTCCCGCCTGGGGACAAGCGGCGACGTCGTCGCCGCCCTTCAGGACGGCGGGCGGCACGTGGGCATGAGGGCGACGGCGTCAACGACGCCGCGGCCCCTGGCCCAGGCCGGGGTCGTAGGGCCTGGGCTCGCTATGGGCTCAGGGGACGGACGGGCCATTGAGGCCGCCGATATCATTCTCGTGCGCACCGATCTGGGCGCCGTCGTGGACGCCATCAGGGTCAGCCGGGACACGCTGCGCATTATCAAGCAGAACCTGTTCTGGGCCTCGCCTACAGTGGCGCGTGGCGATTCCGCTGGCGGCGGCCGGACTCAGCTCAACCTCCATGATCGCCGGGGCCGCCATGGCCTGCTCCAGCGTCATTGTGGTGACCACCTGCGCTTGCGCCGCGCCGGCCGCTGAGGCCGCCCTCTGCCCCGCCCCTTTTAACCGGCGGAAAAGTCACGCGAATCGGCGGAAAGCGCGCATCGGGTTTCCCGGCGGGGCCGGCGGCGACGCGCATCCTCACCGCCTCAACATCCCGACAGGGCACCAAAACTGTGCAGCTCAGTCCGAATCCGCCGGACCGCACACGGTCAGGATTTCTGCACCCGCCGCTCGGCGTGGGCTCATTCAGCCTGCGGGACCGTCAGCCCGTGGGGTGGAGCTCGCGCCGCCGTCTCCCCGGGGCGGGGGCATGAGCCGCGGGGGACGGGTGTGACGTAGGCGCATGGTGGCCGGGCCCATATAGGTGATGAGGTCGGGCAGGATATCCATGACCCACTGCCTGGGCCGTGAGACCTGGGAACACCGTCGAAAACGCTTATCTCGAAGGCCGCACCGTAGCCTGACGGCAGGAACCAGATGACGTAGATGGCGTAGTAATCAGGCTGTTCGAAGGTGTAGACGCTCCCGGCAAGAAGGGAGTGTCCAGACGCGTGACCCTGCCCTCGGTCGTATTCTGTGAAGTTCTCTCCGTTGCATTTCCACGGAGGGGAAAGTAACCAGGTCGCGTAAGAAAATCTCGAGCTGATCCTGTTGATGGGCGCACCCTCAACAGCGATAGAACATATATCTACTTGTTCGTCCGAATAATTCTCGGTGACGCGGTGGCCCAGGATGCGGGCGAACTCCCTCGCGGAATAGGCGCCGCGACACAGGGAGTCATCATCCCGGCGCAGAGCGGCGGCCCACGACGTCCACGCCCACGCCCCCGCTGACGCCCACGAGAGCGACTCACCAGCACGACGATCACCACCGCCCACCGGCGCGGAAGGCGCGCCCGACTAGTTCTCGCCGTCTTCTCCGAAGACGATTCTGATCTCCACGGGAGCGGCGTGCGAACCCATTAAGACCCCTGAGCCTCTTCGCGCAGATCATTATTAATCGCCGGTCGCATTGACCCACGCCTGGAAGGCATCGACCCGGCTGGTCTCGTCCGTGCCCACTTTGACGGTGCCCTCGAGATTGATGCGCGACCATGCGCTTCACTCGGGCTTGGGCGAACACGCGATGCGGCATGTCCTGCATGAATATAACCCTGTCGGAGCCGGGACTCTCAGGACAGACGGCGACGGGCGCCATTCGGTGCGGCTCGTCCTCGCCGGTCGTCGCACTTGCGCCGGTCACAGCCGACGTGGAGTTCTGATGCGCTAATTCTCCACAATCACGCCCGCATGCGCCTCTAACCCAATTGTCGACAGCATATTCGACAGCCAAAGTGGACCCTCCTCAGGACGACGAGTTCGCGTCGAGGCGCACCACGGCCGCCCAGCTCGACGCGCACCAGTGTGTGGCAGACGATGGCCGGAAGGCAACAGGCATCACGCATCTGACCGACCGACGGATCGCGAGGCTGCCCCCGAGGTCGCGGCCCGGGCACCCATGCGTTTTCCGCCGGTTTCGCGTGTCGTTTCCGCCGAGTCGGTGAAGGTGGCGGCGGGCCGGTCAGCGGGGGTCGGGCAGGACGACGGAGGTGCCGGGCGAAGGGAAGCCAGTTTTGAGGAGACGTCGACGGTCGTGGCTGGGCCAGCGCCACCAGTTGCTCCCTCGTCGAGGCTCTCGGTGCTGTCGGGCGGCCTGGCCCAACAACTCCGCATAGGGCACGTCCAGGTCGAGCAGGCTCATCCATCGACGCGGGCGTGCTCCTTCCACACCCCGCCGTCCATCTCCAGCAGGGTGCCCAAAATGGAAGCGCATGACGACGTCGTCGTCGACCCGTTGGGAATGCTCCAGCAGATGATGGGGTTCGGGATCGCGCGGAGCCCTCAGGGTGAATAGCAGAATGGCGCCGTCGCGGCGGCCCGCAGCATGAGTCGGGCGACGCACGCAGAATCCGGTGATATTGAAATCGCGACGGTGGCATGGCCTCCTGAATGCTCAGCGGCCCGGACAGGGGGATGGCAACGCCGTCGCTCGGGTCGTTGACAGCGCGGTCCCCGACGGCGTGATCGCCCGCAGCCGCAGGATCGGACCGTCCACGGCGGGATTGAAGTGGACGGCGACGTTGTCGGTGGTCTCGCCCGCGGCCACGAGGAACCCGGAGCTCGACGCGCTCGGACCAGCTCGGCGGGGCCTGCGCGACCTGGCTCGGTCTCGACCAGCCCGAGCCCGAGGACCTCGGCCAGGTCGGTCCCGTCCAGCGGCCGGTGCCAGTGATCTCCGCGTCGCCGTGCCAGATGGGGACGACGCCGTTGAAGGGGACGCCGAAGCGCACGCGCTCGATCGCCGGCGGCCGCGTGCCTGCCCCTGCCGCGCCGGCGGAGCGGGCTCCAGGCGCGATCGTCCGCGCCCACGAAGTACTCGCTCATACCGGCAGCACTACGGCGCTCGGGCCCGCGCGGGCGACCCGCACCTCATGAGACCGCCGATCGGGCGCATCGACGGCGCTAGCCCCCGCGAGCGCGCTGCCCGGCGTCGGCCCGGCGACGGCGCCGCCCTCCTCGGCACCGCGAGGCGGTCCCCGGGCGCGACGCGTCGACGGCCGAGGCGCCCGCCGGCCGGACGATCCTCGCCGGCGGGACCGATCACTTGATGGTCACTTCGGAGCGCGTGGAGTAGGCCTCGTAGGTCTTCCCGGTCCCGCTGTCGGTGAGGGCATCGCGCTCGTAGACGAGGGTGGTGGCACTCGGGCGGCGGGTCCACCCTGCCGTCCGAACCCGCGACCGTGAAGGAGAACCAGCCGTCGACGTGGTTCATGCCGCGGTGGTTGCCATCGTTGATCGGGTTCAGGCCGGCCGCCTCCATATCGTCGTCGACGAAGTACGTTCCTGAACCCGTAGTGTCCGCTCTCGGTGTCGTCGCTCAGCGCATGAGGACGCCCGCGTTCGCGCGTCCTCGCAGGACAGGTCGCCGCTGTAGTCCAGGGTGCGGTGCAGGAGGTAGACGAGCTCGTACTCTCTGGCTCCGGTCTGGTGGAAGGCGCCTTGAAGTCGGTGATGATCTGATCGCAGGTCTCGGTCAGACCGATCGCCCCCGTCACGGAAGGTGATGGGGACTCGATATCCTGGGCCCCTCGACGGATCCGGTCGAGTCCGGAGCCGTCCGGCGGCGGGCGCCGGCCGACGGCTCGGTAATCGCGGCGTCATCGTCTCCTCCCGAGGGCCTGGCACGGGAACCTGGCCCGGCAGGCGGACAGACCCGCGGCGCAGGCCGCGGCGGCGGCGATGGCGAGGATCTTGATGTGGCGGTCGGTCGCATGAGAGTCTCCTCGAGCACTGGCAATGACCCGATGAAGACATTGTGCGAAATGGTCGACAATCATTCGATGGGCAGAAGTGCCTGAGGGCCAGTCGGTCCGCCCGCCCGCCCCGGGCGCTCGGCCCGCCCGGCCAGCGGACGATCCCTCGCCGGCGGGACCGATCACTGATGGTCACCTTGGAGCGCGTGAGTAGGGCCCTCGTAGGTCTTCCCTGGTGCCCTTGTTGGTGGAAGGAGCCGCGCTCGTAGGTGAGGGTGGTGGCCTCGGGCAGCGGGGTCCGCCTTGCCGTCCGGAACCCGAGACCGTAAGGAGAACCAGCCGTCGACATGGTTCGTGCCAGTAGTCGTCGTAGCCGATCGGGTTCAGGCCGGCCTGTCACATCGTCCTCAACGGAGGACATGCCCCAGGCGCGCCCGTAGTGGTACTCGTCCTTGTCGTCGACCAGCTTGAGGTCGCCGACCGTCTCCGTGTTGTAGGACAGGTCTCCGCTGTAGTCCAGGGTGCAGTGCAGGAGGTAGACGGTCGTGTCCGCATCACTCCCGTCTGATAGGGACGGCGCCTTGAAGTCGGTGATGATCTGATCGCAGGTCTCGGTCAGGCCGACCGCCTCGTCGGTGAAGGTGATGGGCTCGATGTTCTGGGCCTCGGCGGCGCCGGCCGACGGCGCGGCGGTCGGGGTGCTGGTCGGAGCGGCACCGGTCGGGGTGCCGGTCGGAGCGGCGCCAGTCGGGGTGGTGCTGGTCGGCTGCTCGGTGCCGGCCGACGGCGCGGCGGTCGCGGTGCCCGCCTGCCGTGGGCTCCGGCACGGGAACATCGGACTGACAGGCCGACAGGCCCGCGGCGCAGGCCGCGGCGGCGGCGAGGGCGAAGACCCTGGTGGTAGTGGTGTTCGATCGCATGAGAGCCTCCCTGGTTGCTGGCGACGATCCAATGGGGCCATCCTTGCGGGACGAGCGGTGATCGCGCGATGGGCAGAGGTGCACGGTGACCGCCATCCTCCTCCCCGTGGATCCCCGTGGAGTCCGAGGCGCCCTCGCCGTCGTGGTCCGGGCCCGGTCGATGAAGGTCCGGACGCGGTCGGGGCTCCGGCGGCCTCTGCCGGCACGGCCTCGAGTCCCAGTCCTCGTCCTGGGTGGCCTCGGCCGTGCCCATGACGTAGGAGGAGCCTGAGCCGGAGAAGAAGTCGGTTCTCGTCGGCGTTGGGGACAGGAGGCCAGGATCGCCGGGTTGACGTCGACGGCGTCGGCCGGGAACAGCGCCTCGTAGCCCAGGTTCATGAGCGCCTTGTTGGCGTTGTAGCGCAGGAACTTCTTGACGTCCTCGGTCAGGGCCGAGCTCGTCGTAGAGGTCCTCGGTGTACTGCTCCTCGTTGTCGTGGCAGCTCCATGAGCAGGTCGAAGGTGAGTCCTGGAGCTCGGCTCGGCGCTCGGGCGAGGACTCGCGCACGGCCAGCTGGGTACTTGTAGCCGATGTAGTAGCCGTGGACGGCCTCGTCGCGGATGATGAGGCGGATGAGGTCGGCGGTGTTGGTGAGCTTGGCGTGGCTGGACCAGTACATGGGGCGTAGAAGCCGGAGTAGAAGAGGAAGGACTCCAGCATGGTGGAGGCGACCTTGCGCTTCCGGGTCGTCGCCGCGGTAGTAGTCCAGGATGATGCGGGCCTTGCGCTGGAGGTTCTCGTCCTCCTCGCTCCAGCGGAAGGCCTCCTCATCGATCTCCGCCGTCGAGATGAGAGTGGAGAAGATGGAGGAGTAGGAGCGGGCGTGGACCGACTCCATGAAGGCGATATTGCAGACCGCCTCCGTGTGCGGGCGTCGGGGATGAGGGAGACGGCGCCCGCACCGTGCCCTGGATGGTGTCCAGGAGGGTCAGGCCGGTGAACACGCGGGTGGTCATGTTCTTCTCGGCCGCATTCAGGGTGGGCCCAGGACTGCACGTCGTTGGACAGCGGCACCTCTCGCGCCAGAGTTGCCGGTGAGGCGGTCCCAGACCTCCAGGTCCTTGTCGTCGACGAGCCGGTTCCAGTTGATGGCCTGGACGCGGTCGATGAGCTTGATCGGCTCTGGCATGGGGGCTCCTCCCGGGTGGCGCGTGACTGCTGGCGTCAGCCCAGCCCCTCCCGGCGGAGGCCCTCACCGGTCACCGGGCGGGCGCGGCTGACGCCGTCATGCCGACGAGCTGCGCGCAGCCCAGCCGCAGGGCGCCCTGAGCGGGCCCGCCGTCGATGCCACCCGCAGGCCCAGATGCCGGGCGACGTCCTGCGCGCCGGACCGCCGCCGGCGACCGACGGCGCAGCCCTCGGACCAGGCCGCTCGTCGCGCGATGAGTCATGCGGGCTTCCGAGTCGATCGCGTCGGCGCCGTCCATCCGGTCATAATGACTGCATCATCACGCTGCGGGAGGGGGCGCCCATGGCGGGGCGAGGATCGTACATCACCGCGCGTCCGCACTCACGCCTCAGCGGGCGACGAGGACGCCTTCTGCTCATTGCACCCCAAATCGCGGCGAGAGGGACCGCCAGGGCACCACCGGCTCGCCTCCGACATCAAGAAGGCGTTGAGTCTCGCGCAGCACGAGCCGCGCACATCTTCGAGCCGAGGGTGGCGAGGGATGTCTCTCGCCCCAGGGGGCGACGTCGTCGCTGACCTCGTCGAGGTCTCACATCCCGGGAGCGGCTGCGCGATCTCGTCATCGCCCGTCTTGGCTGCTGCGCAGATCACACAGGTCATCCGAGGAGACAACGGCCAGCGAGCACGCTCGCTCCTTGGCACGGTTTCGTCCCGATGCATGGGCGCTGCTGCTCGCCGACAGCACCGGCAAGACTCTGACCGCCTCCGTTACCGCCTCAGAGCCTCTCGTCTCCATGTACACGCGATGCGTCTTGACTGGCATTTTGGAGGTAAATTCATGGGAGACGGCCCTCGAAGCTGAGGACGGTGTTCGATGAGGTGTCCGCGCACCGAGCGGTGTACCTCTTCGATGGAATCTCGACGCGCTGGGCGGAGACGCAGGCCAGCAACGACGTCGGAGAGGCACACGGCGCACCAACTCCTTCCTGGTGCTTCTGCTGAGAGGCTCCAGCGTCGATCCAGCATCTATCATCGCGCTGCAACCACCGCGCAATTCTGGATCGCGCGCTATTCCGACGTTTTGACGCCATTCTCACCTACTCCCTGCCCAGTGCAGCGAGCAGGCGCGAGCGTCATCCTGCAAGCGCCTGGGAATCGTGATCGAGGGAGGTCCTGGAACGGATTGACGCGAAACCACGGAGGCCAGCCACGCCGATATCGTCAAGGCCGCGCCGAGGTCCGCGCAAGAACGCACCACGCGAGGAGATCCGACCGCGACGCGCGCAGACCTCGAGGCCAGCTCTTTCACACACGTCAGCTCAATGCGGAATGGGGAAGAATATGCCCGATCACACGGTCTCCAGTCCTAACCTGTATGTGAGGGGCCACGTGTTCATCTAAAGAGCGATCCTCGGTCCTGGCTACAGGCGGAGATAGAGTCAGAACGGTGGATCGCTCTTCACGTGGCGAGACACTCACTCCGCGAAGTCGAATGCGGCACTGGCCCCATCCGACCCTTAACCGCGCTTTTGCGCGACTTCTTTGTGACGAGGAGTTTCGTGCCGCGCATACAACACTCTCGAGAGCGCTGACGCCGATTTCAAGCTTCCGAGCTCGACCGACTGACTCTCTACGACCCAGCATCGAGAAGTCCGAAGAGACTCGGTGGTTCTCACCTATCACGCTCAGCTCAGATGGAACGACATTCCCAGGATGCACGTCATCTGCGTGATGACTACCGCGCAGGAATTCCTCAAACTCTTCGAGGACTATCTCACGTAGATGGACCCTCGAAAACCGAAGAACAATGCACTGGTGGCCAATACGTCACACGGTATTCGCGCCGCTTTTCTGAGAAATCCTGTGGACTTCAACAACGAACCTCTCGCGGCACACTCACTTTGAGCGGGAGGTCTGGCTCGACGAGACAGCGGAGCACAGCATGTCCTGCCCAACAAGATCCTGAACGCTTTCCCACATCAGAAGACTCGATGAGGGAAAGCGCGAGTTGACACTTCACCGATCGTGTACGCATATGCCACTTGGGAACAGCTCGAGACCGTTGACTCACGGCAACGAGACTGCACGCTCACTGAGATCCGCACTCCGCGCATTCATCCTGGACACGTCGAAGATCTCAGCGACGCCGAGCAGATCGGATATGTCATCGACCTTGCAGGCAGAGTGCGTGATCCGAGCCCACTTCGGAGGCGCCTGCGGTCTTTCGCCATCCTCGACTACAGAGCGGGGTTCCGTGGGCACCAACTCGCATCCGGTTCGTTGGCGAAGTCCGACCAACATACGATCGTCGGCGCTTGCAGTGACCGACCGCAATGGTCACGGAACCTCCATGGCCGGTCTTGCCTTTGTATGATCATCTCGACGACCTGCTGACTGGAACACAGGCGTTCCGCCTCACGACATCGCCTCCGGTCGGTTCCGAATCTTGACCGGCGGCAAAGACCACAGCCGCGACGGACACCGACCCAGCGAGACTATGCTAGCGGGCACCATCAGCGCGGTTTCACTTCCGGAGACAACCTCCTCGCGCAAGCGTGTCTCACCGCAGTATGCCGATCCAGCGCCAAAACCCGAGCTAAGTCGGTCGACACGACCACTCTGGTCGGCGGCGGTGGACGCCCACAACCGCTGGTGCGAGCTGTTGTACGGCCGCTGATGCCACAGTCGGTCTTATATCGAAGCAGATCCGGATGCTTCGCGACTCTTTCACTTAGTGTCGACCGCGAATGTCGGTGAAAGTATCGTGGCGATTATCCTGGAGAGCTGGATCTCCTCCCGATCGAAGATCCTGGACAGTCATGGAACGCTCTGACCGTAGGGCGCCTATACCGATCTCGACCGGCACCGGCCGGATCCCATGTTCGACTACGACGCCCATCTCTCCGTGCAAGAGGAGAGTTGTCTCCATAGTCGCACGTCCCTACTATTCGGCGCGAGACAGGCCCGGCCCACATCAAACCCGAGATCTGCTTTGGAGGCGGCAGCGTTCTCACCGACGGCATGGAATGTTCCGAGGAACGGGAGTCCTCTCGTTTCTCTGCGGTCCGTCAGGATTCGGCACGACGTCGCCCTGACCTCCCGCCGACGCGACGAGCGCCGCAACCGCACAGAGCGGCACGCCCGCGGCGCTCGCCATGGACCGTTTACCCCTCGTACTGGCCGGAAACACGGGGCTCCTCACCCACGAGGTGCGGAATGGACCGCACCGATGCGGAGTTCAGCTGGATGCTTCAGTGGCGGGAAGAAGGCCAAACGCGTTCTGACCGCTCCGTAGATGCGGGCTGGGGGTGTCCTGACGGAGTGAAGCAGTCCTAATATCGACTCATCGAGGCGATGACCATGAAGTGCAGGATGAGTTCCGTCGCTCGACGACAATCAGGCTGCGCGAGAGCTGCGTCTCCATTCCTCACCCTGCCCAGAGACCCTCGGTCTCCTCGGGGAGGACATTGACGCGTCCTCGCTGCATGCACTTTCACTTTCATCGAGACCCTCTGGCCACACGAGACGTGGATGGAGGTAACACCTACACTTCTCATGCCGCTTTTGCGGTGATTGCAGTCTTCAGGGATCCGACGGAGACCGCAGAATGAATTCCTCGCACGCATTAATAGACGAGGCGGTCAGCGAGGAGGAGGATAAAGGGCGCCATTGGCGGATCAAACCGCACTCGAACCGTTGGCTCCTCAGGGAGAGATCTCGAAATCACAGTTCTCTTCATCAGGACGAGTGGACGGGCGCAAGAATTAGAACTAGCTGACACGGAAGGTTATTCAGGGGTGGTCTTGAAGGAATATAGTGCGAGTGCCGCGGTGATGGTCTGCTCGAATGTTTCCAGGGGTCTCCTGTAGGGCGTGTGGAGGATTCTCCAGGACTTGATGTGGGCGATGGTCCGCTCGACGACTTGGCGGATCCTGTTGACGCTCCTGTTCTCCTCCTTCTCGGTTTCGCTCAGTTCGCCGTTGGGGGCTTCTTGTGCGGGGTGATCATTCCCCTTCCCACGTACCCCTTGTCGCCGATCCACCCGGAGGGATCCATTCCCTCCAGCAGTCCGGAGGCGTCCAGGGCGGCCACGTCGTGCATGGACCCCGGATAGGGGTCCGAGGCCCACACGAACCCTCCGTCGAGCCGGACCAGGATCTGGACGTTCATGCCCGCGCTCCCGTGCTTGACCGACCACAGATCGCGGCGCCCTGCGCCAGTCCAGGCAGGGGAAGAGGGTGCCGTCCACCACGTAGTCGCAGTCCCGGGGCACCTCCTCGGCCGTGAGCAGAAGGACCACCAGAGTCCGGGAGATCGCCTCCGTCAGGGCCTTGATGGCCCGCGAGATCGTGGGCTGCGACACGCCCAGGATCTCTCCGATCACCGCCTGCACGATGTTCTGACGCAGGTACATCAAAGTCGCCCTCAGAGACCCGGACAGGCCCAGGATCGGCGGATAACCCTCGACACCCTCCTCGCGCAGCCAGGCGAGCAGCCCGTCGAACTCATCATCGGTCAATCCCGTGGTACACTCCATCATGATGGCCCACTCCTTCCGGGGTCATGGGGATATTTCTTTCACGCCCATGATACCCCACGGGAGTGGGCCATCATCATATCGCCTCCCGGAAATGACCCAGGACACACCCAGAATAACCTTCATGCAACAACGTGGTCGTCTACCCCGTCGGCTGTTGAAGAACAACCGTCGTCAAGACAGGCAGAAACTGCCCGTGCGGTATACTTCTCATTTCATTAAGCACTCGCGCAGAGCTGACCTGTACACCCCGATCACTGACCAGTTAGAATTTTAGTCTCCCACTACCACAATCGAGGTGTAACTGGATTCAGTTCAGAACTGCCCATAAGACGCAACCACAGATCCATTTGTTTCATCTATTATAATTTTGACGTCGGACAGTCAGGAGAAAACAGGCCTTTTCTCACCAGGAAGGTTGTTCCGCGGTGTGTCCTGGGTCATTTCAGGGAGCGATATGATGATGGCCTCCGTGGGGTATCATGGGATGTAGAAAGAAACCCCATGCCCGGAAGGTAGGCCATCATGATGGAGTGCTGCACGGGCAGCCGATGACGAGTTCGACGGAGCTGCTCGCCTGGCTGCGCGAGGGGTGTCAGTATCCGCCGATCCTGGGCCTGTCCGGGTCTCTGGGGCGACTTTGTGGCACCTGCGTCGGAACGTCGGCACGGGCGGTGATCGAAGATCTGGGCGTCGCAACCACGATCGCGGGCCATCAGGGCCAGGCTGCTGCTCACCGCGGAGAGTGCCCAGGACTGCGACTGCATGATGGACAGCACCCTCTTCACCTGCCTGGACTGCTCGCGCCGCGATCTGTCGGTCGATCAGCTGCAGACTGCGGGCATGGCTGTCGGATCGGTCGCTGGCGAGGATTCGCGGGCCTCGGACCCCGAGATCCCATGCACGCGTGACCGCCTGGTTGCCAGGCTGCTCGGGCGGATCGATCTCCGGATGGATCGCGACGAGATACGTGGGAGGATGGGCTCACCCACGAAACCCCGGCGGCGGGCCTGAGGCCGGAAGGAAGGAAGGCAAACGTCGGCAAGATCCGCCAGGTCGTCGAGCGGACCGTCGCCCACATCAAGTCTGAATCCTCACACGCCAATTACAGAGCATTCGAGCAGACCATCACCGCGGCACTCGCACTCTGTTCATAGGACACCCCTGAATAACCTTCCAGGAAGACTCCAGACACAGCCAGGATCGGCGTGATGGCACGAGAAGAAGTCCGGGGCAGCGCGGTGTGCGACTCTGTGCGAGGCCACCCCACCCCGCGCCTTATCCGCGCGCGCTGCCGCGCCGATCCTGGTCCCTGAGCCATCGGTTCTGGGTGAAAGGCTAATCATCACCCGTGCGCTCGCGCAGGTACTCCCCGCAGGTACGGCGATGGCGAAGTCGGGCGACCGTGCCTGACCGGTTTGACGAGTCCGGCCTTGATGAGACGGTCTGATAATGCGACAAATATTTCGAGTCGCGGTTGATCGCACGAGCGAGGTCACCGGTGCGCGATGGTCCGTCCGTCTGCGCCATGGCCATCAGAATACCTGATCGACGTCGGAGAGCTCGGCGAGCGCAGTTGCGTGGAAACGATACTGCCCAAGACGGACCGGCCACATCAATGCTCGTCACAGCGACGCGGGACCCCAGCACTCTGTTCTCACCGGCTCTCCGCCAGAGGACACCCGGTGTTGTGCTTCGCGTCCAGGTCCAGCGGTGCAACGATCCGGTCTCGCCCACATCCTCGCGGCGCGATCGGACAGAATCCATCTGAACCGTGAACAGGTTGTGGCCAGGCCCGCGCCCTTGACGCAAGACCGTTCCCGAAAGCCCAGCTCCACCCTGGTTGATCGGCCTGGGTGGCAAGACAGGAGTCAGCAAAAGTCGGGTTTAGGTGGTTGGTTGGGTGAGTAGTCTGATGTGCTCGTCTGGGGCGTCTTGCCATGGCTCTGGTGGTGGCGGCGATGGGGGCTGGGGGCCGTGGAGGAGTCTGATGAGGCTGATGGCGAGGTTGCGGAGGGCGGCCATGATCTGGGGTCCGTTGCGGGTGCGCAGCTGGTGGCGGTCCTCGTCGAAGACGACGTCTCGGATCCAGTGGAGGCGGTTCTCGATGGTCCCAGTGGGCCCTCGGGCCCAGGAGGCGACCAGTTCGGGCGGGGCGTCGGTCATGGGGAGGGAGCAGATCAGGGTGGGCCACCTCGGTGGTCGTCCTCCTGCCGCCGCCGCGCTTGTTGACGGTTCTGGTGCGGCGGATCCGGACTCACCGGGCGGCGCCGGGGAAGTCGATCCACGCGGGGGCCTCGACGGCCTGGACGGTGCGCCGCACTCTGCGCCTGTGGGAGCCGTCGGGGACGGAGGTGGAGGGCACGTCCTTCCAGGGCAGTCTCTCCAGGGCCCGTTTCAGCGCCCGGCTGGTTGTTCTTGACCGTGAGCACGTAGTGGGCGCCGCGGCGTGATCCACTCGGGCTGTGCCGGTCTGGGTGTGCATGGCGTCGGCGGTGACGACCGCACCGTCCAGGTCCAGGGGGCGAGCAGGTCCCTCAGCGCGGGTGATCTCGTTGGACTGTCGGCCACCCGCCTCTGGGTCGAGGCCGTGCCGGCTGGCCCTGGTCCAGGGCCAGCTCAGGAGGTGGGGGCCGGGTTGCGCCGGTGCGGGCCCCGCGCATGGTCTTGCCGCCTCACGGCGATCACCGTTCTGGCCGCCGATGGCGCCGGTGCGGGTGAAGAACCAGGAGGTCAGGCGGGCGTCGAGGTCGCGCGGGTCCAGGTCCTGCAGGACCCGCCTGATCGTCGACTCCGACGGCAGGGGCCCGCCCTCCCTCCAGGCCCAGGGCCCCCAGGTCGGCCGGTTCAGGTCGGCGGCGTGCTCCCAGATCGCCGTCAGGCTCCGGCATCCCGCCAGTATCCCCGTCACGGCCAGGCACAGGGACCGAGACCAGGGGTGTGCGCACGCCCGCCGGTCCCGCGGATCAGTCACGCCCTCAGGACCTCCTTCGGGGCTGGCGCGACAGGGCGGTCGTGGTGGATGATGGCATGGCGGCGCGACCCCCGGCGGCGAGGTTGATTCAAGCACTGCCATCGTCTCCGGCCGGGCCGCGCCGCACCCACGCTAACACGCCGACAGCGGACATCAGACCACCCACCACCGACTTTTGCCCGACCCTGGGTGGCAAGACTCCATAACGCCCCTCGTCGCCGTCTCATCGATGACGACCCATCCCCCTGCCCCGAGGCGCGACATCTCCGAGTTCTGTGAGCATGACCGTCTTGCCGATACCGCGGGCTCCCGTGACCAGAGTGAGCAGATCAGGTGCTCCTGAACCGTCGTCGATCGACTCGGAGAACCGGTCGGTCGCCCACTGGCGGCCGAGGAGCAGCGGAGGCATGGCACCCGCCGTCGGCGGGCTGCGCCTGCGCGGCGCACGAAAGCCGTGCGCCGTGCGCACCGCCATCAGACACCTGCAGTCATACTAACCTCGGTTTTTCATCGTGGGGTGCCGGGGGTGGGGGTGAGGTGCTCCTTCTCTGGGATAATGCGGGTTGCTGACATCCGAGTTCTCGGGAGGGGCACCCTCGTGGTGAATGGTACCGGGTTGTACCCGCAGGCGGGCGCGGAGGCGGGGAGGTTCCGGCGGTGGGTCCGCCGGGGCAGGCTGCTGACCGGGACGGTGCAGGCCACAGGCCTGGACACCGCGCTGTCAGGCCCCTGGAGTCCCTGGCGCAGGCCCTGGCGGTGCACGACCCAGGCAGATCGTGGCGGATCTGGCCCTGTGCGGCCCTGGGCGGCGATCACCTGTCGGACCTGGCCGCTGCTGCACCAGCCGGGGAGCTCTTCGGGCCGGTCGCCTCCGACCCACGGTGTGCCGCCTGTATCAAGACCCTGGCCGGGGACGCCGACGCGGTCGGGCGGCCGTGGAGGCGACCCGGGGAGGGTGCGGCGCGGGGTGTGGGACCTGGCCGGGGAGCACGCCCCCACCGCGGGGATCAGCGCCGCGTCCCCGTTGGTGATCGACTGGACGCCACCCTGAGTCGAGCGCACTCGGCCAAGGAGGCGCAGCACGTTCAAGGGGGCTTCAGCCTACCCCTGACCGCACTGGTTCGACCACGGGGCCCGACAGGGGGCCGGGGAGTGCGCGGCGATCATGCTGCGGCCAGACGCGCAGGGGCGAACACCGCCGCCGACCACATCGAGTGATCTCGCGGGCCCTGGCCCAGGCCGGACTGGGATCCAGGCCCGGCAGAAGAGTCCTGGTGCGCATCGACGGGGCCGGGGGCACCGAAGGAGACGTGGGGTTCCTCGCCGCCACAGGGTGTCCCTACTCGGTGGGGTTCAAGCTCCCCGCCACGCCCGACATCTACGCGAAGATCCCGAGGCACCTGGGCGCCCGCTGGCAACGCCGACGGCTGACCCCGCGGGCGCCGACGTCGCCGAGATCACCGACCTGCTGGACCTGACCGGATGGCCCGAGGGCATGCGGGTCATCATGCGCCGCGAACGACCCCACCCCGGGGCAGCTGCGCTTCGACGACGTGGGCCGGATGCCGGCTCACCGCCCTGGCCACCAACACGCGCACCGGGCGGCTCGCCGACCTCGAGTCAGGCACCGGCTGCGGGCCAGGTGCGAGACCGCATCAGATGCGCCAGGACACCGGCCTGGGCTCCTTCCCTGCGGGGCTGCGCCCAACCGCATCTGGTGCCAGATCGTGGCCCTGGCCCGACCTGCTCGCCTGGTCCCAGCTGCTCGCCTGACCGGCCACCGCGCCAGACGGTGGGGCCCAGGACGATCCGCGCCCGGCTGATGCACATCCCGCCACCATCGCCCGCCCGCCGCCACCCTCATCCGCTACAGGGGCCGACCACCCCTGGACCCATCCTCCTCCCAGGGGCACTCAGCACCTGCCAGACCCTGCCCGCCCCACTGAGCGACGCGCCTGGACTTGCGGGAGCCATGCCGCCCCGCCCCCGAGCACCACCACGCACCGCCCACCACGCGCGGCGAACCACCACCCCCAGTGCCACAATCAACCCCGCAGCACCGGCAACGACGCCGCCCAACCCCACAGCCAGACGATGAAAGATCGAGGGCTAACAGCAATTCTGTGAGTCTGACTGTATGTTTGACAGTCTGGTGATGGTCTGCGCGTCAGACCGACAGGTCCTCCATCTCCTCCAACTCCTTGCCCTTGGTCTCCGGGCGCCCGGAAGAAGACGAAGACGAGCGACAGCAGGGCGCACGCGGCGTAGAAGCCGTAGGGCGAAGGTGAGGCTGATGCTGGAGAAGGTCAGGGAAGGTGGTGAAGATGAAGAAATTGGCCACCCACTGGGCCGCCGCGGCTACGGCCAGCGCCCCGGCGCGGATCCGATTGAGAACATCTCGCCGAGCAGCACCCACCAGCGGCCCCCAGGTGGCGCCGAAGGCGACGACGAACAGGTTGGCGGACACCAGCGCGACGGGCGACCAGGGGCGCTCAACGTGATGTTGCTGCCGCTGACGTCGGAAGAATCGCGCACGAGGGTAGCTTCACGCCGTGCAGCATGGCGGGCAAGCCCCGGAATACAAATACGTCGCGCGCCACAACGGCGTTTCTCACATCCTGTTCTCGCGACCCGGGCCCCGCCGTCCCCGGGCGCGCCGGCCCCCAGGCCGCGCCCAGCCGCCGCGCCGTCTCACCGGCGTCCGCCCCGGGCGCCGGTCCCCGCCTCAGCCCTGCGCCTCGCCGAGAGCTCGGTCGCGAGCCCGGGGTCGGCGTGAGCGCCCCGGCTGGCCGGGGACGAGGTGGTGTCGCCGCTGACCGCGAGCGCGCCGTTCCGGTGAAGGTAGCGCAGGCAGACACCCGTCGCCCGGCCCGTGCCGGGGGCGATGATCTCCGCCCAGCTCATGCCCGGGCACGCGCCGACCGCGGCGAGGATCGAGGGCGCCGAGGCGCAGCTCCGCCTCACCCGCGCCGTCGGCCAGGAAGATGTGGGCGTAGACGCCGCTGTCCGCGGCGTCGATGTCGAGGCGGCACGCCCGGCGCCTGACCGACGGCCACCCACGCGCCCAGGTCGGCGCCGTCGACCGCCCCACGCCGGGGTCGATCTCAAGGTTCACGTCCGCCTGCCCGATGTGCGCCCTCTGGCGGTAGCTGATGGCGCCGACGCCGCGTCCTGCTCCAGGCCAGGACGCGCGGTGGACAGGTTCTCGACGGCGATCTCGCCGCGCTCCACCGTCACGCTGCCGGGCTCCACGCGACCGTCTTCGGCCCCTGACCGGCGGCCGCGGCCGCCATGATGAGCTGGGAGCGCAGCCCGTCCGATACGCCCCGGGTCTCGATGTTCGCCTCGACGCCGATGACCAGTCCGTTCACCGGCCAGGTCAGCTCCAGGTGGTACTGGATCGGCCGATCCAGCGCGGGGAAGCTTCGTCGACGATGGCCCCGTAGGCGGCGGCGATGTCGTCCGCGCCCGCGCCCTCGGCGACGGTGGCGGTGAGCGTCCGCTCCGCCGCGCTGCCGTCGGGGCGAGGCGAGATTCGTCAGGACCGGCTGCTTCTGCGCCGCCACCAGGAGGGCTGGCGGGCGGCGGCGCAGGCGGCGGTGTTCCGGGTCCGGCAGCGGGCCCGGGCCGGGCAGCCTCCAGAGGGGCTGCATGGTCAGGGCGACGCCGCCGAGGTGAGGGCGGAGCCGAGACCGCGCCGGCGGCAGGAGCGACCTCCCGCCGAGGTCGGGCAGCGCCAGCGAGAGAGGGCGCGGGCGGGGACCCAGGGAGCCTGCGGCGCGTCCTCCTGCTGCTGGCCCGGGGCGGCGCGCCCTCCTGAAGCCGTTCCGCATCCGGCGCGCTGGAGTGGATCGTGCTCATGGACGCACCCTAGAACCGGATCGCGGGTCGCCGCATGGGCCCTTCTCCCACTGCCGGACCTCGGCGCGGTCGCGGTGATACGGTTCATAATCCATCCATGACTCCTGTTGAACGCACCGGGACCGCGCGGGCGCTCGTGGCCGGACTCGTCGAGCGCTCCTCACCGTCCGTCTGACCGCCGACGGCGCCCGCCGCGGCTCGTCGTCGGACGACCGGAGCGCCGGGGTCGGGCAAGTCGACCCTGTCCGAGCGCATCGGAACCGAGCTGGCGGCCCGGGGGCTGCTCGCCGGGTGCGTTCCCATGGACGGCTTCCACATGTCCAACGCCGTCCTGGCCGAACTGGACCGCCACGGCCGCAAGGGCGCCCCGGACACCTTCGACGTCGCCGGTTATCTCGCGGCGCTGGACCGGGTCGAGGCTGGACGAGTTCGGCCTGCCCGCGGAGGTCCTCGTCCCAGTCTACCGGCGCGACCTGCACGAGCCGGTCGCCGCGGGCGCGCGCGTGGCCGGCAGCGGCGTCGTCCTCACCGAGGGCAATTACCTGGCGCTGGAGATCGGGCGGCTGGGAGGCGCGCAGGCCGCATCGACCTGCTCGTCATGCCTCGACGTCGCCCAGGACGAGCTGATCCGCCGGCTCATCGCCCGTCACAAGGGCTTCGGCCGCTCCCACGTGGCGGCCGCGCACTGGGTGCGGGCCGTGGACGTGCCCAACGCCCGCCTCGTGGCCGCCAGCGCCGACCGCTGCGACGAGGATCTGGCGGCTCGGGCCCGACGGCGACCCGGCCGCCCGGCCGTCCTCCGCGCCTGGGCGGGCGGCGGCCCGCCCGCGATCAGTGGCCGCCTCGGTCCAGGAGGCTCTGCGCCAGCTCCTCGTCGTACTCGTCCGGCCCGTTCGACGTCTGCCCGGCTCGCCGTCGGAGACGACCCGCAAGAGCCGTTGTCGCAGTAGTACGCTAGCAGAGCGCCCGCTGCTGTTGCCGCTGGTGTCATCGGAGCCGAGGAGATCTGCCCCAGCGAGCCGCAGTTTCTCTGGGCCCACTGGATGAGGCCCGACGTCGTGGCGGCGTCGGTGGTCGGGCCCCTGAGCGCGACCCGAGTCCCCATCTCCGGGTTCGAGGGGCTCACCCTGAGGATGGTCCAGTCCTTCTCAGCCAGACTGGCGATCTCCCCAGGGACAGGGAGAGTGCGGTGGGCCGGAACCATCTCCAGCTGGATCGGTGAGGTCGCCGACCTGCGCCACCTGCATCAGGCTGAAGGCTGGTCAGGCCGTTGGCGGGCGGGTCGGTGCGGATCCCCGCCACGCCGTCGGAGCGCCGCACATCCACGTTGAGCGAGGTGACGAAGACGTGCTCCACCCCGTCCCCGAGCATTCCGGTGGCGACCTGGAGCGCATTGGCGATGCTGCCGGGGAATTCGTCCCCGGCGAAGGTGATGGGGTCGTCCATGAGGGTCATGCTCACGCCCTGCTGCTGCCAGTCGATGTGGATCTCGGCCCGGCACAGCATGGTGGTGGACTCCGCGGGCATGCACGCGGCCGCCTCGGCGGCGACGCTCCCGCGCAGCGACACCAGCAGGTCGCCGGCCGTCTGCGCCGTCGAGCCCTCGGCGAGGGTGATGTCGATCTCATTGACGTCCCCGGGGGTGACCCGCACGTCGGTGACGGAGGGAGGACTGCGCGGCGGTCTTCACGGCCGCGCTCAGCGCGTACCCCTCCTGCGAGGAGAAGTCGCCGGGGACAGGGGGTCTGGGCCGGGGCCGGGCTCGTCAGGGGCCGCCGAGGACGCGGCAGTGGAGGCGGACGACAGGGCGTCCGAGGCCCCGGAGGCGCCCGGGCGCTGTGGCCCGAGCAGGCCGCCGTGAGGATGAGGGAGAGGATGAGGGCTGCTGCGCAACGCCGTTGTCGGCTCATGCGCCGAGATTACCCGCCGGACGCGCCCGGGACGACAAGTGGTGACCGCCTCGCGGACACCGCGACGCGAGACCTCAGGTGGGCGGGACCGCCGAGGCGCACGGGGCCGGGCGAGCGCGACGAGTCGGACCCGGTCCCGACAAGAGGCGGCGACGATCGCTGGACGCAATCGTCCAGCGGCGAGTTGGCGCAATCGCACCGCTGAACTACCCTCTGATCCGATCGGCCTCACCGACCCCTGGAATACACCTGGACTTGCGCCAGGTGGCGGCGATTATACGAAGGGTATTGATGATTTGCTGGTTGCGATCTCATCCGCTGACGGATTCGTCGTCCTCGCCTATACGGGATCGTGGATCTTCTGGGTGCCGCTTCATCCCTTTGCAAAAGTTCATTCCCGCGGAGTCTTATAAACCGGCAGCGGCGGGGGTGGGTCAGTTGGCGCTACTGGCCGGACCATTTCTCGCCTCACTCATTATGACTCGTCTGACAACCGGTTCGTTGCGCGCCTGGACTTCCTCATTCAAGCGGTGGCACGTTCCACCGGTGTCATACGCCTTGGCCCTCATTGCGATACCCGCGGCCATTATGATCGCTTCGGCCGTGCTGCCCGGCAAGGAGGCGGGCGCCCCATCGCTTCATCGGTCCGGCCGTGGTGATCAGCCCCTCATCCAGGGGTCGTCTTCCTCATCGGCGGCCCCATCCAGGAGGAAGTGGGATGGCGGGGCTTCGCCCTGCCCGTCCTGCAGGAGCGTATTCGTCCGTTTCAGGCCGCCGTCGTGCTCGGCGTCATCTGGGGAGGCTGGCACTCTGCCCCAGTTCTTCGTGTCGGCGTGGGACACTCCGTACAACAATGTGACCGATGTTCTCAGTCTTCTGCCTTCACCATCACCGCGCTCGTCATCGTCCTGGATCGCCAACTGGCGCACGGCTCGGTCCTGTTAACAATCCTGGCACACAACTCCGCGAGATTGGGGCCCTGGCGACGTGGTCCGGGTCACCGGCCAGCAGGGCCCATCTCGGCCCGCCACCGCGAGGATGGCGGTCGCGCCGCCGTAGCGCTCGTACGACTCGAGGACGTCTCGGCTTCGAGACGCCGCCAAGACAGCACCCAGTAAGATCCTGCGCCGCCGGTGCGATAGTGCCGGACGAAGCGAGAGCTCTCCAGCAGCCAGGCTCCCGCAGGCGGAAGGTTGTTCGGCAGGGTTTCATGGCGGCGTTCTCGCTTGGACCATTCATGCGGTTGGACCACGGTGGTCAGCGTCATTCTCGGTGAAACGCATCTCGACGCCAGCGCGGCGGCGTCGGGCGCCGCGGTCCGCGAATCGTCACGCCGACCCGCGAGCACGTCACTCTGGCAGACGTGCTCGCGGGACTGATGTTGTCGCTCGCAAAGTTGCCAACGATCTCGCGAGTTAGGGGCGCCGGGTGCGTCCCTGGCGTGGTGGCGGTTCCTGTGAGGCTCCCGCCCGGGAGTGGTTGGAGTTCGGACTGCGATGGCGGGGGCCGCAGTGACTCGCGGTCGGGGCGGGGCGGGCCGGCTCGGACAGCGGCGGCGGGCGCAGCAGGCTGACCGGGCCGCCTCACCCGCTCGGCCCCGGGGCCGTGCCGGCCAGGGCGGCGCAGACCCGGAGGAGCCGGGTGACGGGCTGTCCGACGACGCCGGCATCCAGACCGGGCGGCGCGAACCGGGGCGAGGGCGGGATCGACCAGCAGGCCGACCTCGCCGACTACGACCGACTCCCCGGGGGCGGGGAGCGGAGACGCGCGGGAGGACGGCGGTGAGCACCATTGATCGTCACCGGCGCCACGTCCCCGGGGCGGGACGCGCAGACGGGCGCCCTCCTCACGCGTGGGCGCAGCACGCCCCTATCGCCCGGGGAGACACGGTCTCCGTCGACGCGACCGTGAGGCACCACCGCACGCCCCATCGCCCGGGGGACACGGAGCGGGGCGGGCGCCGTCGTCGGGCCCCGTCCGACCGCCTCATCGTCCACCACCGACGTCCCACTCGCCCCTTCTCGCGCGGTGATGGCGCGCCCACGGTCTCGGCGGGTCCGTCGGCCGACCCCCAGGACTAGCGGGCCCCGTTCATAACCGTCGTTAACATCAGACTCTCCGCCCTTCGGCTACCACGCGCACTGCGATGGCTCTACAAGAATCAAGCACGCTTGTCTTTTCCTCATCGCCCACTTCTCCCGTCAGCATCTATATCATCACTCGTCCCTCGCGCCTCACTCGTCTCCTTCCCCGGGAAACTGCGCTCGAACGATCCGCTGCCCACACACTGGGACTCCTACTATCGAATGAAGCGTTAGAGTCGTACTCTCAACCGTATGACTGACAGTTCGGACGTCAGCACCCTGATCGCCCAGATCAGAGCTGGCCAGAACCCGGCGACTCGACCCCGCGCACCCGGACACCGAGGCGATCCGCAGCACCTCCCTCAAAGCGCTCGACCCGACGCTCCTGAGGGACTACCTCACGAGCTGCCGGAGCCGCTCGCGCCGTCTGGCCGCCCTGGACGACACCGAGGTCCTGCGCGCCGCCGGCGTCATAGCGCCCAGCGGAGAGGTCACGCTCGCCGGCATCTACGCCATGGGGAAGAACCCGCAGCGCTACCGTCCCTCGCTCGGGATCACGGCCGCCGTCCTCATGCCGGTGGGGGCCAAGGAGCGCACCCGCGACCTGATCCACGTCACCGGCCCGATCCCCGACCTGCTCGACGGCGCCATGCCGTGGATCGCCCGCAACACCCCCACCAGCATCCGCTGCGACGACCTGGGCGACAGCCGCGAGACCCCGGTCCTGCCCATGTGGGCGGTGCGCGAACTGCTCGTCAACGCCCTGGTCCACCGCAACCTCGACGCCGCCACCGAGGCCGAGAGGATCGAACTCCGCGTGGTCGGCAGCACGCTCGTCATCACCAGCCCCGGCGGCCTGCGCGGCATCACCGAGGACGCGCTCGGCCCGCCCGACTCCAAGTGCGCCGTCAACCCGGTCCTGTACGAGATCTGCAAGAACCTCCACACGACCGACGGCGCCCGCCTCATCACGGACGAGAGCGGTATACGCGAGGTGCGCGACGCCGCCGCCCGCGCCGACCTGCCCGATCCGATCTGCGGGACTCGGGGTCCGCTCACGGCGATCCTGCGGTGGCCCGCCACGAGACGGCGGAGAAGGTGGCGCCGGAGGAGAAGAGCGGCGCCGGAGGCACGGAGGAGGAGAAGGAGGCGGCGGAAGGGCCCGCACCGCGCCGATCCCCGGCACTCCACCCGTCGGCGTCCCGGCGCATCGCCCCGCCACCCCGGCCTCCGGGAACCAGCGGCGCACCGCCCCGCCCACCCCGACGTCGGGCATTCCGCAGCGTTCCGGCTCCGCCGACCCGGGCCGCCAGGCCCCCGCGGGCACTCCGCCGTCGGGCGTCCCCAGCGCACTCCGCCGTCAGGCGTCCCCGGCGCATCGCCCCTGCCCACCGGCCTCCGGCGTCCAGCAGCGCGGCCGCTCAAAGCAGCCCGCCCGATCTTTCCGGGTTCCCCGCCAGCACCCAGCGCCCCGTTTCCACCTCGCCCGCCAGGCCTCTCCGAAAGGCGCTCACCGACGCTCAGCGGCGCCTTCTTCCCGACCTGCCCCAGCCCGGCCCCGCGAACGTGCCGGCCGACAAAGCGGGCCGCCGACGCCGCCGAGCCGGAGGGTCTGGCAGCGCTGTCGCGCAACGCCCCGCCGTGTGGGCACGCCTGAGCACCTCCCACTCCATGAGCGCCCTCAAGCGCGCGACCGGATTGTCCGTTCAGCAGCTGCCGGGCGCTGCAGCACCTCATCGGCGCCGGATTCGTCGAGATGGTCGGCGGGCAGGGGCACAAGGAGACGACAGTACCGCCGTCGGCCGTTGAGGGACCGGACGGACTGACGCCCGCACTGAGGTCCTTCTCAGCAGCAGCGGCGGTTCAGAGGCAGAGACCGGACCGGTGCGCCAGCCCGCTGGGCGTACGGGTTCTCCGGCGGTATTACGCCGTTTCAGTGGAGCCGCGTATCGGGTTTCGAACCGATGACCTGCTGTTTACAGACAGCCCGCTCTGCCGACTGAGCTAACGCGGCGGTGCACGAACGAGCCTACAGGCTCGCCGGCGAATGCGAACCTATTCGGCGGCTCCGGGAGGGCGCGGCCGGCGCCCCGGCACCGCCCTCCGCACCGCCTTCGGCGGGGGTCTCGGTGGCGGCGCCGGTCGGCGCCCCGGAGGCGGCCTCGGTCGGGGTCGCGGTGGCGGCGGGCAGCTTCGCGACCGCCTCGGTCAGAGCGGTGGCAGTGGCGATAGCCTGCAGGTTGAGCTGCGTGTCGGCGAGGAAGACGGTCGGGGTCGCGCTCAGTCTCTTGTCTCTGAAAGCATTGGTGCCGGCCTCGGTCCACTTGCCGTAGGAGTTGTCCTGACCGCCTTCTCGAAGGCTTTGACGACGTCCTGGGACACGCCGGCCTTCTTCGCGGTGTCGGCGAGCTCGTCGACCGTCTGGCGGCCGGCGTCGCGCGAGGCGAAGATCTCGGAGAAGAGGGGCGAGGGCGGCGTTGTGGAAGGTCAGCGCCATCTCGGGCTGCTCGTCCAGCACCACCCCCATGGCGTTCATGACGATGTCGGTCCAGTCCTGGTCCAGGATCTTGCAGGGGTGCAGCGCCAGGGTGATCTTCCGTCCTGACCAGCCGGCTGATCTCGTCGGCGTGCAGGGTGTCGAAAGTGGCGCAGAAGTGGCAGGCGTAGTCGAAGTAGACGTCGAGGACGGGGGCGCCCTCGTTGACACTGCCCGGCGTCAAGGCGGCGCCGTGAGGTCAGCGAGCCGTCGCCCCCCACGCCCTTGGGGATGCGGGGTCGCCGGCGACGGCATCGCGCCGCGAGACGACCACGAGCGCGGCGGTGCCGCCGACGGCCGCGACGACCCCCGCCGAGCAGGGCGCGGCGGGTGATCTTCAGACGGCGCTCCCGGCGCTCCTGCTCCCTCACGCAGCGCCTGTGCCTTCGCGCGCGCGGCGGCGCAGCGCCTCGGCCTTCGTGGGACGCGGTGTGTTCGAAGCCACTGGCTCTCCTCAGCTCAACTGTGCCGACGGACGAGCGTTCAACCATCCGTCATCATGCATCTTGAGCATTGTGCCTGGCATTCGGCCCGAAGTCCTCCCCGGCCGGTGCGTCCTGCCTCACGCCAAGGCCCTACGGCATCGCGCTGATTATCGGCTCGAAGGTCTGCCAGGGCAGGGCGTCGAGAAGGAACAGGATCTGGAATCCCAGCGCCGCCGCCAGTATGACGACGACGAGCACCAGTCGCGCCGAGTCCGATCTCGTCACGACCTCGATCGTGTGGGCCGCCCCCCGCCGGTTGGGCGCGCCCCAGGGAACGAACCAGATCACCAGGAGGTAGAGGGCGGTCGCCAGTCCGCCCAGCAGGCCCATGCGGTGCCCCGTCGACATCGTGCTGAAGAGCATGGGCGTGGACCCTGTTCAGGAGCCCCAGCACGTAGCCGCCGCCGCTGATCACAAGGGCCCAGAGGAGTCCCCCGAAGAGGAGGGCGAAGCCGGAGAACAGGAGCGAGGCGAGAATGTACTTGGGCAGGAAGGCCCACATGCGCGCGTTGTCGTTGGGCCGCACGCCCCGTGGCGCAGGCGCCGCCAGCGCCGGGCGTCGTCCGCCCCTGCCCACCGTGCCGACCACGATGAGCAGGAAGCCGGCGAGGATCACCACCCACGAGGGCGCGCCCATGCCGATGCCCACCAGGAGCGCCGCGATGGAGGCGACGAGGCCCGGGCGGCGAACCGGTTCGCGGGCCCAGTCCAGCGCCTTCCCGGAGGCCCCCGACGGCGAGCCGGCCGCAGCGGCGCGCTGGGGCGCGCATCTGGGGCAGGGGCCGCGCCGGGGGGCTGGGGGCGCATCGGCGGCTGGGGCCGCGCGGGGACTGGGGCCGCATCGGCGGCTGAGGGCGCATCGGCGGCTGGGGCCGCATCTGGGGCTGAGGGGCCGCATCGGCGGCTGAGGGCGCATCTGGGGCTGGGGACGGACCTGGGACGACGCCGACGGCGCGGAATGGGCAGCCAGGGGAGTACGTGGGGGACGGAGCCTCCGCTGCGCCCGTCCCCGCCCGGGCGCGAAGGAGACGGGGCAGGCCCGATCCGGTGGACGCCGAGGACGCCGAGGACGCCGAGAGGACGGCATCCCGGGCCCGGACCGGTGCTGGCGCACCGGCCCGCTCATGTAGCCGTAGGCGCCTGACGGCGTCTCCGAGGCCGAGCCGGCCGAGCCGAAGGCGGCGCCGCGGTCCCGCTCCTGGGGCGCCGCGAGGCCGAGCGCCTTCGTCAGGGGCCGCCTCGCCGCTGCCGCCCTCGGCGATCTCGTCGAGGACCAGGAGCAGGTCCTCGACGGACAGGCGGTCGCTGAGCTCCGGGGCCAGGGCCGCGGTGAAGGCCCGGGCGAGCGCGGGCACGTCCTTCCAGGTCGCCCAGCTCGGGGTGCCGGCGTAGACGCGGCGGAAGACGGCCTGCCAGGGGCCCCGACCCGAAGGGGACAGCCCCGTCACCGCGAACAGGAGGACGCCCGGCGCAGGCGTACCAGTCGACGTCGGGGTCGGCTCGCCGCCGTCGAGCATCTCCGGCGGGATGAATCCGGGGGTTCCGGTGACCTGGCCCGTCTGGGTCAGGCGGACGTCGTCGGCGACCTGGGCGATGCCGAAGTCGATGAGGACCGGGCCCTGCGCGCCGAGCATGACGTTGGAGGGCTTGAGGTCGCGGTGGATGACGCCGGCGGCGTGGACGGAGGTGAGGAGTCGACCAGCCCGTGGGCCAGGGTCCGCCAGGTCGCGGGCGTCGGTGGTCAGGTCGTAGGCGCCCTCGTGGTCGACCTCGTGCTGCAGGGTGGGTCCGTCAATGAGCTCGGTGATGACGAAAGTCACGCCGCTGCCGTCGGCGCCGTCGCCCGTCTCGATGTCGAGGATGCGGGCCACGCGGGAGTCCTTGACGCGCGCCAGGACATTGGCCTCGCGATCGAGACGACGGCGGGCCATGGGGTCGGCCGCGATCTGCGGGTGCAGGATCTTCATGGCCACGTGGTTGCCCTCGGCGTCGGCCACCTCCCACACCACGCCCATGCCGCCGGCGCCGAGGCGGCGCAGCAGCCGATACCCGCCGACATCCGCTCCCGCTCGCAGGCCGGCCAGAGAGGACGGCGTCGCGGGCCGAGCATCCGGGTTCTGCGTCATGGCGCCACAGTACCGGCAGGCCGGGGCCGCCCTCGACATGTGGCAGGCTTCACGCCCGGGTAGCGCTGTCCATACAGAAGGATGCTTACGGGAAAGCCTCGTCCTATGACACATGAGCCCGTGAGCACCGATCCGGTCTCGCATGTGTCAATGCGGACACGCATTCGGCACCTTTCACGATGGATCGTCCGGCACGTACCGCCGGTGAAGGATGACGCCCCATGGCAACTGTGACCTGTGACCACGCCACTCGCATCTGCCGGGCAACGACCGCCCGTCGGTGGACCAGCTCAACCTCGAGATCGCCGACGGCGAGTTCCTCGTCCTCGTCGGCCCCTCCGGCTGCGGCAAGTCGACCTCGCTGCGCATGCTCGCCGGCCTGGAGGACGTCAACTCCGGGCCGCATCCTCATCGGGGACAAGGACGTCACCGACGTCCAGCCAAGGACCGCGACATCGCCATGGTCTTCCAGAACTACGCCCTCTACCCGCACATGTCCGTGCACGACAACATGGGCTTCGCGCTCAAGATCGCCGGCACCCCCTAAGGCCGAGATCGACAAGCGCGTCAAGGAGGCCGCCAAGATCCTGGGCCTGACCGAGTACCTCGACCGCAAGCCCAAGGCCCTGTCCGGCGGTCAGCGTCAGCGCGTGGCCATGGGCCGCGCCATCGTGCGCAAGCCCAAGGTCTTCCTCATGGACGAGCCGCTGTCCAACCTGGACGCCAAGCTCCGCGTCCAGACCCGCACCCAGATCGCCTCGCTCCAGCGCTCGCTGGGCGTTACCACGGTGTACGTCACGCACGACCAGACCGAGGCGCTGACCATGGGCGACCGCATCGCGGTGCTCAAGGACGGCGTCCTCCAGCAGGTGGGCACCCCCCGCGAGATGTACGACAAGCCCGCCAACGAGTTCGTCGCCGGCTTCATCGGCTCCCCGGCCATGAACCTGGGGCGCTTCGAGGTCAAGGGCGACGTCGCCACCCTCGGCTCCGCCAAGATCAAGCTCTCCCGCGCGACCCTCGACGCCCTCAAGCCCGAGGACAACGACAGCGTCGTCATCGGCTTCCGCCCCGAGTCCCTCGACGTGGTCACGGCCTCCGACGAGCTGTCCATCCCCGTGCGCCTGTCCTTCGTCGAGGAGCTCGGCTCCGACGCCTACATCTACGGCGAGCTGGTCGGCTCCGAGGGCTCGGAGGCCAAGCTCGGCTCCCGGGCGAGGACTCCAGCCAGATCATCGTCCGGGTTCCCCGCGCACCGCGCCGGAGCCGGGCGAGACGGTCTACGTCCGCATCCGCCCCGGTCAGGAGCACATCTTCTCCGCCTCCACGGGCGAGCGCCTGCCCGCCTGACGCGTCATCGCGCGGCGAGCGCGGCGCCGGCCAGCCGCGCCTCGCGACGGGCCCCGCCCTCGGCACCGAGGGACAGGGGCCCGTCGTCCACCAGTACCACCACCGCCGCAACCCGTCGGACCGACACGACGACCGCCGTCGGGCACCGGCCCGCTTCGATGAGCCTCCCGGCCGACTTCCTGAGAGAATGCCGCCATGTCCCCAGTCCATGCAGATCACCGCGGCGACGATCGACCCCGCGCTGCTCGACCTGCCGTGGGAGGTCCCGCTCGAGGCCTGGCCCGCCGAGGTGCTCGCGGCGCTGCCCGCGGCCTGTCACGGCACATCGTGCGCTTCGTCAACCTCTCCGGTCGCGTCATCGCCGTCAAGGGAGATCGGCGAGTCCGTCGCCCACCGCGAGTACGAGCTGCTGCGCAGCCTCGTGCGCCTGGGGGCCCCGTGCGTGACGCCCACCGCCGTCATCACGGACCGCGCCGACCTGTCCGGCGAGCCCCTCAACTCCGTGCTCATCACCGAGCACCTGGCCTACTCCCTGCCCTACCGGGCCCTGTTCAGCCAGTACATGCGCCCCGAGACCGCCACCCGCCTCATCGACGCCCTCGCCGTCCTGCTCGTGCGGCTGCACCTGCTGGGCTTCTACTGGGGCGACGTCTCCCTGTCGAACACGCTCTTCAGGCGCGACGCCGGGGCCTTCGCCGCCTACCTCGTCGACGCCGAGACCGGCGAGCTGCACACGGACGGCCTGACCGAGGGCAAGCGCCTGTACGACATCGACATCGCCCGCACCAATATCATCGGCGAGCTCATGGACCCTGCAGGCCGGGGCGCTGCTCGAGCCCAGCGTCGACACCATCGAGGTCAGCGACCGCATCGTCACCCGCTACACCGACCTGTGGAACGTCCTGACCGCCGAGGAGACCTTCCCGCTCAACGAGGCGCTGGCGGTGCGCCAGCGCGTGGAGCAGCTCAACGAGCTCGGCTTCGACGTCGGCGAGCTGTCCATGAAGACGACGGCGGACGGGCTCACCACGACGGTCGCCATCCAGCCCAAGGTGGTCGACGCCGGCCACTACCACCGTCAGGTCATGCGCCTGACGGGCCTGGACGTCCAGGAGCGCCAGGGCCAGCGCATGCTCAACGACCTGGAGGCCTTCCGCGCCTACACCGGCCGGCAGGACCAGCCCATCGAGCTGGTCGCCCACGCCTGGCTCGCGACGGTCTTCGAGCCCACGATCCAGGCCGTGCCCATGGAGCTGCGCCGCAAGATCGAGCCGGCGGAGATATTCCACGAGGTCCTGGAGCACCGCTGGTACATGTCCGAGGCCCAGCAGCGGGACGTGCCCACGGAGGAGGCCGTCGCGGACTACGTGCGCACCGTGCTGCCCAGCACCGCGACGAGCAGTCCTACCTCTCCTGGGCGACACCCAGGGAGATGGCGCCATCTTCGACGGCGGGGAGGAGGAGCACGAGCAGGTGCCGGACGACGACGCCGAATTCGCTGCCCGCGATGAGGCCACCGCCGACAGTACGCGCTCAACCCCATGGGCTTCACCGCCGGCATGAGTTCAGAGGCGAGTAGGGCCAGGGGTCGCTGCCGCCCTCACCAGGCTGAGCTCCTCGGCGACCAGCGCCATCTCCTCGTCGGCGCGAGCGCCTGCAGCTCGCTGTGGCGCGTCCACGAGGCCAGCGAGGTCTCGGCGACGGCGTCGACCATGAGCAGCGCCCCCACCGCGATCAGCCCGCCCGGCAGGGCGCCTGGTGCGCCCCGGCGCCGGATCGCCGCCCCTGATGAGGGCGCCGCCGAGCCCGGCCTCCAGGGGCCGCCCCGCGCGCACGAGCCACGGCGTCTCCGTCACGGCGCGCACGTGGGACTGCCAGAAGGCCGACCCCGGCACGGAGGGTCCGCCAGCATGAGGCCCACGCTGCGGCCCACCGCGTTGGACAGCCCGCGCGGCTCGTGCACGACGACGCCGGGCACCTCCACGGGCGCGAGCCGACCGGTGAGCACCGACTCCACCCAGGCCGGCAGCCCGAGCGCCGCGAGCATCTGGGCCAGGCCCTCGACGCCCTCGACGGCGAGGCGGCGGTCGCCGCCTCGACGTCGGCGTCGGGCACGGCCCGGGCGATGAGCGAGGCGTCCGTGGAGTCGGTGAGCATCTCGTTGACGAGCGCGGACAGGGCGGGCCCGGGCTCCTCGACCCGGCCCCACACGTAGCGCGAGGTCATGGACCAGGAGTAGACGGCGTCGTCCTCGGACTCCCCGGTCAGGACGGCGCGCACGTGTCGCGCTCGTCGACGCGGAAGATGATCGCCGGCAGGGACTCGTCGTCCCAGCCGAAGCGCGCCAGCTCCGCGCCCTCCCGGAGTACGTGACGATGCGCCGGTCGATGCCGGGCGCGGAGGCCACGGCCAGGGCCGCTCAGGAGGTCGCCTGCAGCGGCACCATGTAGGCGCTCAGCGGGGAGACGACGACGGTGCGCGACATGGGCGGGGCCGACGCTCACCTCAGGCAGCTCGACGTCCTCGGGCAGGGCGTCGAACGACGCCGGACCGATGGTGGCGTCCGCGCCGAGCTCGCGCGCCAGGGCCCTCGGCAGTTCGGAGACTCATCCCGGCACGACGCCCCCGCGGCTGGGCGGGGTGACGGCCACGCGGCCTCGGCGTCCGACAGCAGGGTGATGCTCAGCAGGGTGCGCGCTGGCCGGGTACCACTCCAGGCGCGCGACCACCGCGCGCTCGCGCAGACGCAGGCGGCGACGTCGTCGGGCGTGGATCCCGGGGCGACGAGCACGCCCTCGGTACGGTTCCAGCGCTGGGTGGCGTCCTGAGCCATCTGTGCCCTCCTCGTTGCGACGGTGCGCCGGGCCCCCGGCTGCCGAGGCCGATCGGACCCATTGTGTCAGCAATGGGGCGCCCGCGAGGCGGCGCGCGCCCTGCGCCCTGGGCGGATCGGCCGGGCGGCGGGTCGAGCGACCCCGGCCGCCGCTCGGCCTCCCGGCCTCCCGCTCTCGAGTCCCGCCCCGGGCGGGCCAGCGCCGCAGCCGGGTCGACCTCGTACAGGCCGATACCCGGTGGCGACGGCGGCGTTGAGGACCCACGGTCCGGGAGATGCGATCGACACGACCGTGTCGCAGGGTCTGGCGCACCAGGCGCAGAGCCCGCGCCCTCCGCCCCGGCGACCAGGACCAGCGGGCTGTCCGCGAGCGCGAGGTCGTCCACGACCTCCTCGCTGCGCCCGTCGAGCCGACGACGAAGCAGCCCTTCTTCCAGCGCCGTCAGGGCGCGCACGAGGTTCGTCTCGCGGGCCACGGGCACCCGGGCGGCGGCCCCAGCCGAGACCTTCCACACGGTGGCGTTGACCCGACGGAGCGCCGCTCGCCGATGACGACGCCGTCGGCGCTGAAGGCCCCGGCGCTGCGCAGGACGGCCCCGAGGTTGTGGGGGTCGGTGATCTGGTCGAGGGCGACGAGCAGCGGCGTGCGCCGGCGGCGCGCGCGCTCGAGGCAGGTCGCGGGCGGCGACGTACTCGTAGGGCGGGGATCTCGACGGCCACGCCCTGGTGGACGGCGCCCCGGTCGAAAGCCCTCAGGTCGAGCTTGCGATGGTCTCTCAGCACGGGGCGCCCAGCAGCGTGGCGCGGCGGATGACGGCGCCCAGGCGGTCGTCGGTGGCGGAGGAGGCCATGAAGACGCGGCTCATGGGCACGCCGGCGCAGGGCGGCCTCGGCGACGGCGTTGCAGCCCGCAGATGATCGTGGCCCTCAGGGACCTCGAAGCGGCGGCGGATCTTCTCCAGCTGCTTGGCGCGGGTGGGGCCGGGCGGCGCAGGCCTCGGCCAGGGCCTTGGCGCGCGCCTTGGGGTGGCCGACGCGGTTCTCGGCCCTGGGCGTGGGTCCCTTGCCTCCAGCCCTGACGGCGGTTGCCGCCCGAGCCCTTGGTGGGGCCTTCTTCTTTCCGGGTCGGCGCCTGCTGGCGCCGGGTAGCGCTCGTTTCCGGGCATGGTGCGGTCCTTTCTGGGCCGGTGGTCAGAGCCCGGCGGTCGATGTCAGGCCAGGTGCCAGCGCGCCGTGGAGGCGCCGTCCTCGACGACTCCGACGCCGCCGCGAGCCGCTCGCGCAGGGCGTCGCGCGCCCAGTCGCTCGACGGCGCGGGCGGCGGCGCGCTCGTCGAGCAGGGCGCTCACGAGGGCGGTCCAGGGCAGAGCTGGCGCCGCCGGTCCCGCCCGGTCCGGCGCCCAGGGACCCGGGCGCGCCAGGGCCGGGCGGAGCGGGTCCAGGCCCAGGACGTGCCGAGGCTGGGCGCGCAGGTCGAGGGCGGCCCCGGCGACGGCGCCGGCGTCGAGGGGCCGGGGCGGCGAGCTCGGTGTTGAGCCGCTTGAGGGTGGCGTGGATGACCGCCATGGCGCCGGCCAGGCCCAGGTCGTCGTCCAGCGGCGACGTACTCGGCCGGCAGGGCGCGGGCGCGACCGCCTCGGCGGGGCGTCCACCGCGCCGGGTGCGGCGTCGGGCCGCCGGCGTCCGCCGGGGCCGCGAGCGCCGTCGACCGCCTCCCGGGCGCGCACGACAGCGCCGCTCAGGCGCTCCCACAGGGCGGCGGCGTCGGCCAGGGTCTCGTCAGAACTCCACGGTGGAGCGGTAGTGGACGGTGCCCAGCGCCAGGCGCAGGACGGCGGGGTCGTAGACCCTCAGCAGTTCGGCGACGGTCAGCGAGTTGCCCAGGGACTTGCTCATCTTCTCGCCCTTGACGGTGACCCAGGCGTTGTGGACCCAGTGGCGGGCGAAGCCGCCCCGGCGCCGTGGGACTGGGCCTGCTCGTTCCGTGGTGGGGGAAGCGCAGGTCGATGCCGCCGCCGTGGATGTCGAGGCGTCGCCCAGGTAGCGCCGGCTCATGGCCGAGCACTCCAGGTGCCAGCCAGGCCGTCCGCGGCCCAGGGGGCGTCCAGGCGGCGTCGGCCGGCTCGCCGGGCTGGCGGCCTTCCACAGGGCGAAGTCGCGCGGGTCGCGCTTGTCGGCCTCGACGGCCGCGTCGATCTGGGTCTCGTCCTCGGTGGTGGCCAGGTCCTCCAGCCGCTGGTGGGCTCAGCGAGCCGTAGTCGGGCAGCGAGGCCACGTCGAAGTAGACGTTGCCGGACTCCGCCGCGGTAGGCGTGGCCGGCGTCGAGCAGGCGCCGGACGAGGTCGAGCATCTCGGGGATGTGCCCGGTGGCCCGCGGCTCGTAGGTGGGGGCGGCCACGCCCAGGGCCCGGTAGGGCGGCGTCGAACTCGCGCTCGTGGCGCTGGGCCCAGAGCCCACCAGGGCCTCGGGAGGGGTGGCGGCGGACTTGGCGAGGATCTTGTCGTCGATGTCGGTGACATTGCGGATGAGGCTGACCCGCTGGCCGCATCTTTCGAGCCAGCGGCGCAGGACGTCGAAGACGATGGCCGAGCGCATGTGGCCGATGTGGGCGAGCCCTGGACGGTGGCGCCGCACAGGTAGATCGCGACCGTCCCGGGGGTGACGGTGGGCGCCAGGGGACGACGGCGCGGGCGGCGGAGTCGTACAGGCGCGGGGCGGGCGCGGAGGCGGTCTGGGTGCTCACCGGGCCAGACTACCGGCCCGCCCGGTCGGGACCGGGAGGGGTCGCGCCAGGCGGCCGGACCCCGTTCCGCCGGGCCGCCGGCCGGGATCGGGCGAGGCCGCCGTCCGCCCGGCGCCGTCAGGCCGCCCTCCATGCCCACTGCGCCGACGTCCCGCTGCTCCTCGCTCATCCCAAATCGCAGGCCGCCCTGCCGCGCCTACTGGCCGACGGGTGGATCAGAGACAGTCGCCAACGAGCAGGCCCTCCTCGCGACCGAGAATCCCAGGCGGTCGGTGGTGGTCGCGGAGAGAGACGTCGGCTCCGGCGGCGGCCGACAGGGCGTCGCGGGCCTCGCCGTGCAGGCGGCGACGCGGGGCCGGGCGCCGACGAGCTGGACAGCGACGTTGCCGATCTCGTAGCTGGCGGCGCACACGCGCCAGGGCCGCCTCGGCCAGCAGCACCGCCCGGAGGCGCCCTTCCACCGCGGTTCGGCGGTGCCGAAGTTGGAGCCGAGGTCCCCCAGCCCCGCGGCGGAGAAGAGGCGTCGCAGCAGGCGTGGGCGACGACGTCGCCGTCGGGTGGCCCTCAGGCCCGGTTCGCCCGGCCAGGTCAGGCAGGCCAGGTGCAGGGGGCGCGCCGGGTTCGGCGGCGAAGGCGTGGACGTCGACGCCCACGCCGGTGCGCGGCGAGGGCGGCAGGCGCCCCGGGCGCCGCGGGCTCGCGAGCGGCGGGGGCGGGGGCGTCGTCGGGCTGCTCATGGCCGACAGTGTACAGTCATGCCGGCGGTCAGGCCCGCAATGGGGCTGTGCGGATGCGCGGGGCGCGCGGTCCGGTGTTTCACGTGGGTCGACTCCGCCCGTCCGTCGCGGACGCCGGTTATCGGGCGTCTCCGCCGCGACCGATCGCGACGTCTCACATTTCTGCCGGAACAGGTGATCTTCATCCTTTTCACCCTCTGGGCGTGGGCATCGCGATTCGGTTTACGCTGCCGTCATGATCATTTGGCGCGGGTGGGGCATTATCGGTTTCCTCCTCATCGGTTTGGGCATAGCGGCGGTCGTCAGGGCTGACCGGCCAGAACGGGACGGACAGCCCCGCCGGAACCGTGATCCTGGGCGCGGGCCTCCTGCTCGGCGGCACGGCCTGCGCGGTCTTCGGGTACTGGCTCAATGTGGCGCGCCCGAGGCAGCAGGCCAGCGGATACGTGAGGACCTGCGCCAGGGACCTGTGGCGGCGGGTGCGCGAGGGCTCGTTCAGGTCGAGCCAGGGGCGGCGGCGCTGCGCGACGAGGCCGAGCCCGCAGCAGGTCGAGCAGATCGTCGCCCGGCAGAGGCCGACGATCGAGCGGCGGCTGCGCAACCGGAACTCCTGTTCTTCATCCCACTGCAGTGGCTGGGCGGCGCGGTCGCCCTCGGCGGCGTCGTCCTCGCGCTCATGGGGCTGCTGGGCGACGACCCTGTGACCGGGCCGCGGGGCAGGCTGGCGCGCGCCGGCGCGGGCCACGCCCGTGGGACACCCTGCCGACCGGGCCGCGGGGCGGGGGCGAGGCGGTAGCCCTGATTTCTGGCGCTCGGGAGGATCGTTCAGACGGGCACCTCGGATACGCCGCGATTTCCGCGTGATTCCGCAGTTGCGACGGCGCGGCGCGATCGAGTGCGGGACGGAACGTCCTCCCAGAGCGTCATCTCCGCCCTGGACCGTCCAGGACCCGAACCGTTCGGGTCACGGCCCGTCTCGCGGCCCGTCCGCCGTTGCACGAGTGTGTCTCGTTTCCCGGCCTCCCAGGCGCCCGTCAGGAGAACGGGTCGACGGGTTGCATATGACTCACCGCCGGGCGGGGACGCCAGGTGGGGAGCCCGATGACCGGTCCCATCTCCGAGGCGGCCACGGGTCGAGGAGCCTGCGCAGCTCGTCCAAATCGCGGAGGAGCTTCCTCCCGGGTTTGGGACATCCGTCGGGTTCCTCGACGACGAAAAGGGCCCGCGGGCCAGGACACCGGTCCCGACCTGCAGGGCGCGCACTCTCATCTCTCAGTCGCCGAAAGCCCGGCGGAGAAAGTCACGCGAGACCGGCGAGATATGACACGCAAGGCCGACGGATATGACACGGGACCGGTGGAAACGGCATTCGATTCGACATGCCTGGTTGCCGACCGATTCACACTCCCATCTTTGCAGCACCCCTTCGCCACACCCATTCACCGGGTCTTCCTCGTCGGAGAATTCCTGGACGGAGCTGCCGGCAGGGGAAACCTCGAGGGTGCCACCGCGCATTGAGGGGTCCCTACCGTTCCGGACGAGAAGAGCTCGCATCGCATCCCTGTGAATGCGCGCGCGCACCGGAATTGGTCACCGCGCGGAGGCGGTTCTCAGTGCGTCGGGATATCCGACGGCACGGTCTCGTCGGGCCCGACCGGGTGCGGGATCGCCTCGGCAGGGTCGGACCGGCTGGTGCTGGAAGTGCTGCTGTGGCTGGTGGGGCGAGTATGGCGAACAGGGGTGTCATGTTGCACGTTTGCAGTAAGGCGTCTCCGACGCCGACTTTTCCGCATGACCTGGTTGAAAGTTGGCGCGCGGAGGGCTCTGAGGGCCGTCGGTGGCGCTTGGCGTGATTCCGCCACTATGTGCTACTCTGGGCCCGGTGCTGGCCGGTCCGGAGGGGTGCTCCCGGGGCCGGTGGCGCTCCGGGCCCTCGAAGTGGCGTCATACCGCCGCTCCCGAGGGGCAGGGTCAGGGGAGCACCACGCACCTGTGAGGTGCATTGAGACAAGACTCATGTGGGCCGCGAGGCAGTAGCGCTTGTGTCAGGGGCACCACGCACCTGTGGGTGCATTGAGACGTACTGCACGTGACACGCTCAGATGGCCCTCGTATGGTCAGGGAGCACCACGCACCTGTAGGGTGCATTGAGACATCATCGTTCTTGGCGTTAGCGTGGTCCAGTGCGGTCGGGGAGCACCACGCACCTGTAGGGTGCATTGACGACGATGGTACGGCAGACCTCGTTGGGTCAGCTTTCAGTCAGCGCACCACGCACCTGTGGGTGCATTGAGACCGTACGCCGCCATCACCCCAATCGTAATCAAAGGTCAGGGGCACCACGCACCTGTAGGTGCATTGAGACGCGAAACGACCAGATCGCGCTTGGTCGTAGGGCGGCAGGCAGAGCACCACGCACCTGTGGGTGCATTGAGATGATCGCGCATCTGACGCACGGGATCTCGCCCTGCCAGGTCAGGAGCACCACGCACCTGCAGGTGCACTGAGACAGCCGTCTAGTCATAGACGTCCTTGTTCCTGTCGAAAACCATCATCCATTTATGGAGCGCATTGAGCGGCGACCCTGGGACTCTCGAGCTGTCGACCAGAGACAGGGCGAAACGACGAAGAGCACTTTGAGATACTTCCGATCCCGATACCGCGCTTTGTGTTCAGGGTGGTTGGTCGTGTTTCACGGGGCGCGGTGGGGCGGGACCCGCGCCGGGATCTGTTGTGCTGCGCACCCGCTGTCCACGTGGTGCTTGAGGGCGGCTGTGCCAGCGCCTCCGGCGTCGTCCCGTGTCAGGCCATCCGAGTTCAGAAGAGGAAGTTTGTGGCGCTTCATAGATTTCTATGGTTGTGGTGAGCGCGAGCGCATAGCGGGGCGAGTTCAACACGCAGGTTCAGTTGCGCGAGCTGCTGGAGGACCGGTGCGCGGCGGGTGCGAGGTGAAGTGCGCCGAGGTGGCTCGCCAGTCCATCAGGCCGTGGCTGGTCGAGGGCGGGCGGCGCAGGTCGGTGGAGGTCGATGAGGCCTGTCCCTCAGCGAGTCGCTTTAAGGAGTGGCGAGCGCTGCCGGGCCGGGGGCGTGGTTCCGCTCCCGGCTGTGGATGGACGCCGGTGAGAAGGTGCTGCATCAGGGTCGGACGTGGATGGCCGGGCCGGTCTTCGACCAGGGAGGCCGGACCTGTATCACTACTGGGCCGCTGGACTACTTCCCCCGTGATGGAGACTCATCGACTGGCTGCGCCGGAGGCTGGAGCGGTGGGGAGGCCGAGGCGCGCTCCGGCGTTCAATCGGCGCATCGCCGAGTTGGAGGAGGAGTTCTACGCGCTGACCCACGGTCCGCGCGGCTCACAGCAGGAGCAGGCGGCGTGCGCACGAGGCTGCCCGGTTGAGGGCGGGCGGAGTTCGACCTGGTCCGGGACCGGGTGGGGCCTGGGCTGGCGGACAGCGGCGCCGAGCGCGTCGACGTCGGCATCAGTGGCTGGGCTCCTCCCAGCGCATCGACTGCCGGCTGACCTCCGGCTGGCGACAGCGGGCCGGTGCGGGCCGGTGAGGGCGTGGCGGAGGCCCGTGGAGCAGCTGCGCAGGGGCTCAGGCGTCGCGGTACGGAGCCTGGGTGCGCTCGCATCTGTGGATGGACGCCGGATCGACGCCGACGGGGCGTGCCATCAGCGGTCGCGGTGGGAGGACGAACCGACAGTGTACTCCTTCACAGTGCTCTGGGCGATGAGTGACCCAGGGCGGGCCCTGGAGCGGGCCGGGCCCCTCATGAGGAAGTGGCTGGGGACAACGGCGGGACGCGGCTGGACATCGACTGCAATGATCATCGGCAGCGCACCGTCCGTCACCACCGGGTGACGGTCGGCTGGCGAGCGGAAGAAGGCGGATGTGGACGTCGCCGTCGATTCCGCAGTGGACGAGACTTCGCGCTGGATGCAAGGTCATCCCGGGCGCGGCGCGTGGCTCTACTCGCACGTGTGGCTGGAGCTGCCCGGGACGTGCTGCACCAGGAGTCCGACTGGATGTGCGAGCCGGAGATCGACTGACGGCAACTGTGCACCACGACGGACTGGACTGCCGCCGGGCTTGGTGCTGGACGGCGAGTACAAAGGCGGAGGTGGACTGGTTCGCGACGGAGGTCATCCCCGACGGCGCGCTGACGGGCTCGAGGCAGTGGCGCCTGGGTAGCAGGCCACGCGTGGCCAGGCGCATCACCCAGCTGGAGGAACGCCGACTCGGCGCACCACCACCCGCTCAGGGGCGGGTCACGTCCACATCCCCAGGCCCGGCAGATCGGCACCACCACCGCTCAGCGGGCACTCACCGGGCGGCGCCGCTCAGCCGTCGCGCATCCGGCCCGCGCCCCCACAATGTCCCCATGCGCGCCGGACTCTCCCCAGCCGCCGTCGGCCGCCTTCTGCCCGCTGCACCGATCCGGCTCCTGCCGCTCCTGCCCGCACCAGGACCTGCCGCTCGCCGACCAACTCGCCCACAAGCAGGCGCGCGTCGCCTCCGTCCTCGCCCGCGCCCGGGTGGACGGCGGCGCCCTGGCTCGCCCCGTCGCGAGCGCGCCCAGCCGCTTCCGCAACAAGGCGAAGATGGTGGTCTGCGGGACGGCGTCGGCCCCCGTGCTGGGCATCCCGGGACCCGACGGGCGCGGCGTCGATCTGCGCCGCTGCCCGCTGCACCTGCGCGAGATCGAGCGGGGCCCCTGCCCGTGCTCGCCCGGACCGTCGCGCGTCTGCGGCTCCGGCCTACGACGTCGCGGCGCGGCGCGGCGAACTCAAGCACGTCCTGGTCACCGCCTCCCCCGACGGCGACCTCATGGTGCGCTGGGTGCTGCGGTCGGACCGGCACGAGGCGGCCCTGCGCGCCGAGCTGCCGCGGCTGCGCGAGGAGCTGGGGACCCTCGCCGTCATGAGCGTCAATCTGCAGCCGGTCCACCAGGCGATCATCGAGGGCGAGGAGGAGCGGATCCTCACCGACGACTCGCCCGGCGGCGACCGCCTGCTCATGCGCCTGCGGCTCGGGGACGACGGCGCCCAGAGAGCCAATGCCGGGCGCGGAGCGACGGGCCAGACGCGGAAGGCGCGGTGCAGCAGGGACCGAGCACGGCGCGAAGGGACGAAGCGCGCCCGGGGAGACGCCTGGCGCTACGCGGAAAGGACCGGGTGCACCGGAGAAGGCGCCGGGCCCGCCCGGGAACTGCCCCTCCTGCTGCCCACGCGCTCCTTCTTCCAGACCAACACGGCCGTGGCCGAGGCGCTCTACACGACGGCGGCGGCGTGGGCCGCGGACCTCGGCGAGGGGGCCAGGTGTGGGACCTGTTCTGCGGCGTCGGCGGCTTCGCCCTGGCGCTGGCGGGCGGCAGGCGGCGCGTCCTCCGGCGTCGAGGTCTCCGCGCCGGCCATCGCGGGGCGCGGCGGGCCGCCGCGCTCGTGGGCCTGTCCGCCGGGCGAGTCCGCATCGAGGCGGGCGACGCCCGCGTCCTGGACCGGGGCGCGGCGCCGCGCCGGACCTGCTCGTGGTCAATCCGCCGCGGCGCGGATCAGGGGCGGAGCTGGCCGGGCGGATCGAGGCCTCCGGGGTGCGGCGCGTGCTGCACTCCTCCCGCAACCCGCAGAGCCTGGCGCGGGACCTGGGGGCGATGCCGTCCCTGGGGCGCGGCAGGGCCAGGCTCTTCGACATGTTCCGCACACCGATCACGCCGAGGTGCTCGTCAGGCCTCGTGCGCCCGCGCTGACAGGCGGTGAACCGGAGGGACCTCGATCTGCTAAGGTAATAGCATGAACACGTACGCGCCCTCCTATTGGTCCGGTGACAATCCGCGGGTGGAACGTATTTTAAGCGGCAGGACGGCGCATCCGCGGCCTTCCTCTGGACGGCACTCGAGGCAGATCTCCTCGTTGTGCGGAAGGTAGCCGACGGCGGGGACGAGAGCGGTACTGGAGCCACGAGTTCATTCGGACGGAATAAGTATCTCATCCCCGGTTGTCAACGCAGCCGAATTGGAGGACCCTGGCCTCCGGACTCCGCAAGAGCGTCAAGAGGTCCCTCGACCGCCATGAAGAACAGCCTGGGATTCAATGAAGATCGTGAGCCGGGCGAACTGGGAAGCGTCATCCGGGGGTTCCGCACCGCTACGGCGAGATCGTGCGCCCCGTGGAGCTGCGGGCCTGTTCTCCCCGAACGGCGAGGCAGTTCCCCCTCCGTCGCCGTGCAGATCGGCTGCCCGGCTGTCGCAGCGGGCGTCAGGCGCCTCGCTCCTCACCTCGCCTCCCTGCTCGACGACGCCGCACGCCTCGACCCGGCCGTCGCATACGTCGCGCGGCGGCTGAGAGTCGAGCAGGTGCTCTGTGCGAACAGGCCGCCCTCATCGCCACACTGGCGTTCGGAACGGAGTCCGTCCGCCTGGTCCGCTCATCGCGGGCGGGGAGCGCCCGTCGTCATCGCGCAGCGGTTCGTCTCCCGCTTCGGCGTGCAAAACGTTCTCCGGCCTGGGGCAGACGGACTCTTTCCTAGTCGCCGACGCAACCGCCGACCCCGTTCCTCCTGGCGGCCGATCTCATTAACGAGCGGGCGGGAGCACGGCATGGATTCGTCTGCCGTTCTCGTATGCACCGACGAGACTGTGACGGAGAAAGCCATTCAATATGTGCGCGAGCAGTCGAGAACTTCCCACCGCGTCGGGAATATGCGGTCAGCAGCATCTTCGAGCACGGCGGGATCTTTCAGTCGACTCGATCGCGGACGGTATCGCTGCGGCGAACGAGGTACGCTGAGCACCTGGACTGGCCGTGGAGACTCCCGGGAATATGTGAGGGATGGTCGAGAATGCCGCACTCTTCTCTGGGGCGGCAACGACGTTCTCGATATCTAATTACGTCGCGGGACCCCGGCGACCCTGCACCACCGGCGCTGCGCGCTGAGTTCAGAATCTGCAGCACACATACCTAAGCGCACCCTCGTTCCTGGAACTCGCATGGCGCTCGAGCGGAGAGCTCGGGGCACGTTGTGAGGTTGGCCGACTACGAGTCGTTCCGGCGCACGCGACCTCCGCGAGGATCCGCGGCGGGCGCGATCGATTAGCGCCCCGCCGCCGCGGGCGCGCTGAGCCCGTCGGAACGGTCCGAGCGGCCAGACGCGGGCGCGCGCCGGTGCGCCGCGCGAGCCGCCGCGCACCGGCCCGCCACGGGCCGCTCAGGCGAGCTCGGCCAGGGCGGCGCGCACCCGCTGAAGATGGGCGCCGAGGTCGTCGAGACGTCGAGGACGCCCAGGTCGCGCACGGCGCCAGCCGTATCCGCCAGGTCGCGGGCCTCGGGAGGCCGTCGCCCACGAGGGCGCGGGCGGCGCGCACCGGCCGCCCGCAGCCCGCGTCCGCCGCCAGCTGTCCAGCCCGCCCGCGTCCGCGTGCTGCTGCCTCGCTGCCCCTGGCCTCGACCGCCGCGAGCAGGTCGAGCAGTGGGGCGTGCGTGGCCGCGAGCGCCGCGGCCACGTCGTCGAGCCCGACGCCCACGAGCTCGGAGCGCTCTTCGAACAGCTCCACCCGCTCCGACAGAGAGCTCGCCCCCTCGTCGAGCGCCGCGGCCAGCTCGCGGGGATCCGACGGCGTCGTTGGCCTCCAGCTCGTCCCTCGCCCTCCAGGATCTGCAGGGCGAAGAAGCCGGCCGCCAGGTTGAGCAGGCGCAGCAGGGCGATGGCGAAGCGCAAGGAGTCGGCGTCGGAGCGCAGTTCGCCGACCTGTCCGGCCAGCGGCCGGAGCTCCTCGACGCACTCCAGGACGAGGGCGTCGACCCGCTCGTAGCGCTCGCGCACTCCTCCGCCCGCCGCCGGCCCGCTCACTGCTCTGCCCGCGCCGCCGCTGGCCTGTCCCGCGGCCCCGCCGTCGTCCGCTCCGGCGCGGGCGGCGTCCTGACCGCGTCCCGCAGGCTCGTGCGCAGCCCGGCCCAGGCGCGCCGGAGGTCGTCGATCTCGCGGCGCGGCGCCCGAGCAGACGCCACGATCCGGGCGCACTCGTCGAGCGGCGCGACCTGCCCGGACGTCAGCGACTCGATGCGGTTCATCTGGTCCAGGATGACGGCGACGGGCCCTCGGCGTCGGGCCGCTCGGGGATGTCGACGCCGGCGGCCACGAGGGCGGCGACCTCGGCAGGCAGGGTCTGGCGGGTGAAGGCGACGGCGTCGCGGAAGTCCCAGCGCGTCGAGTTCGGCCAGCAGCGCCGAGTGCCCGGCCGCGGCGGCCTCGCGCCGGGTCGATCCGTCGTCCGCCGAGGCCCGCTCGACGGCGCGCACGCGCCCGTAGGCGGCCTCGATCTCATCGCGCCGCCGCGAGCATGGGCAGGGTGCGCACGGAGAGTAGCCGTCGCCGGAGGGGACGATCGTGGCGAAGACGCGGTAAAAGCCGCCGTCGGCGGAGCGGTTGGTGATGTGAGGCGCTGGCCGCGCGGCCCTGCTCGAGGTCCTCCCAGATGGAGCGGAAGAGGCCGGCGGGCATGGCCTCGTGGCGCACGGCGCTGTGGGCGCGCCCACGAGGGCGCCGCAGGGTGCCGGACAGGCGCATGAAGATGGCGTTGGCCCGCGGATGCGCCCCAGGCGTCCGTGGTGAGAAGAACAGCTCGTCGGCGTGCGGCGCTCGGCTCGGCGCGACGGCGCGCTGACGCGTCGGCGGGTTCGGCGGGACCGCGGACTCCCGCCGGGGTGGCGATCCCGGCGGGGCGGCGGACTCGGTGGACTCCCGTCATGGACAGCCTTCCTTGGCGGCGGGGACAGCTGCGGTCTCAGGGCGGGCCCGGGTCGAGCCCTGACGGGCCCGGACGGGTCTGTGCTGACTGCGCGACCCGCGACCTCGCCGCGCAGCGCCCAGAGTCATGCCAAACCTTTCCTCGCCGGGGTCGTGGTTCGTGGACCGGGGCCGGCGCAGGCCGTGCAGGCGAGGCCGTCCGAGGTGGTCAGGGCGGGTCGGTCCTGTGCTCGTCGGATATTGCATTCCTCTCGGATCGCTGCATTTCGCCTCGGATATGCATTTCGCCCTCGAGATGTGCAGTTACAAAGTGCGTTGGTGTCAGGGGTGGTTGCACCATTACGGGTTCGGAGGGTGATCGATGTGCCTCGTGGGGTGAGGGTCGCTGATGGGGTCGCCTGCGGGCGATGGAGCTGATTGCGGATGGCTGGTCGGCGTCCGCGGCGGCTCGAGGCTGGGCGTGTCGACACGGCGGTGCAGCGAGTGGGCTCAGGGGGCGGGCGTGGGACTGGCGATGGGGGCCGTGGGTGGAAGCGCCCTGGCGGCCGCCCGGCGCAAGCAGGCGGTGTTCGAGGCCTGGGCCCGCCGGGGCCGAGGCGGGCCAGGGGCCGCCCGGGCCGAGGCGTGTCGATCGGACGCCGCGGGCGGGTGGTTGCACGACCATGCACCACGCCCGCCCCGTTTACCGCCGTCCGGTCCCGCGCATGGCGGTGAGGTCCTGCGCCGAGGGCGGCGCAGGGGCGCCAGGCGACATCGGATCACCGGGGACCCGCACGACGCGGGTGCTCGCGCGCGCGCCGGTCGGGAGCCTGCGCACCGCCGGTGAGCGGCCGCGATCGCCACCAGGGCCTGGCGCAGGGGATTCGACGCCCTCATCGCCGGATCGGCCCGGTGCCGGCAGACCAGTGTCACCGAGATCCGCCGCAGGGGCCGGCGTCGGACAGGGTCTACCGTCCCCGCGGCGGCGCAGGCCGCGGCGGGCGCGTTGGCCACCCCAGATCCGCAAGCTGGACGCCAATCGACCCTGCGCGAGCGGGATCGTCGACCTGCTGGAGGATCAGGTCGGTCCCAGGCGGATCGCCGCCCGTCTGCAGTTCGAACCTGATGATGGGACATGCGCCCTCTGTCACGAGCAGATCACCAGGGCCCAGGTGACGTCCAGGCGCCGGCATGCTACGCCAGTTGCGGGTGGAGGGGCCCTGCGCGGACGCACGCCGCACACCCGCGCTCTGCCGGACTGCCCAAGCCCAGGCAAGAGCCGGATACCAGGGCGCCACCCACCGGTCTGCGCCCACTTCGCAGGGGCGACAGGGGCCGTCCCGGGCACTGGGAGGCCGATCATCGGAGCGACTCCAGCAGCGCCCTGATCACCCTGGTGGAGCGTCGCAGCCAGTTCATGCTGATCACCCGTCTGGCGGACAACCGCACCCGCACCGTCACCGATGCCCTCAAGGCATGGTCGACTCCCTGCCCCAGGCCGTGTACTCCACCATCACCCGGGGCCGGGGCGGGAGATGGCCGGTCACGCCGCCTTCACCCTCGCCACCGACATCAAGGGTCTACTTCGCCGATCCTCACGGCCCCTGGCGTCCCTCAACGAGAACACCAACGGCCTGATCCGCGAGTGCGCTCAAGGGCACCGCTTCAACAATGTCACCGACGCGCGGTCCAGGCCGTCAGGACCAGCTCACCGCCGCCACGAAGTCTTGAACGGACAGACCCCCACCGAGATACTGGACACCATCATCGGTGCAACACCCCTGACACCACCACGGTTGGAACTGCACTCCGAGTGCAAAATGCGTCTCGCGCCAGGCGGGCGAGTTCTTCATCCTCTTCCCCCTGCGGGCATCATAGGGGTCATGACCGCGCCCCTGAACCGCCGCAGCATCCTCGGCTCCGTTCCCGTCCTGGCGCCTGGCCGCCCTGACCGCCTGCTCGAAGGGCTCCGGATCCTCGGCCGATCCTCGCCGACCCCTCCGCCGACGTCGAGGTGCTGAGCACCGACGCCCAGGTCCGCTCGGTCGCCCTCGCCGACGTCCCCGCCCTGGGCGCGCCGCCGTCACCGCCTGCGACGACCTGGGCGCCCGGATGCTGGGCGCCCTCGCTGAGCCGAGGGCGGCAACGCGCTCATCTGCCCGGTCGGCGTCGAGCTCTCCCTGGGCCTGCTCTACGCCGGGGCCGCGTCAGTCGGGACGGGCGTCAACGCCCTCCTGGGCGTCGGCCAGGCCGCGGCCGACGACGCGCAGGCGACCAGGGACTCGACGTGGCGGGCGATCCAGTCCTCCTCCAGCGCTTCGACGTCGCCGACCCTGCAGGGCCTCGCGGGCTTCGACCCTGAGCGGATCCCCGACAAGCCCCTCCTGCACGTGGCCAACCGCGTCCTCGTCGTCGGCGAGGGCACCCGGGTCGAGCAGAGCTACCTCGACGCGGCGCGCCAGTGGTACGCGGCCGGCGCCGAGCGCGCCTCCGCCCAGGAGGCGCAGGCGGCCCTGGACCAGTGGGCGGCGCTGCACACCGGCGGCCTCATCGACAAGTCCGGCCTCACCGTGGACGGGAGCACCAGGCTGGTCCTGCAGAACGCGGTGCTGCTGGCCGCCCGCTGGACCACGGAGTTCGACGCCCGGGACACCGCCCAGGGGTCGGTCTTCCACCGGGCGGACGGTTCGACGTCCACCGCCGACCCTCATGACGCGCACGGGGTCGTTCTCGCTGGTCGCCGGGGAGGGCTGGCGGGGCCCTGCGCCCTGCCCTACGCCGAGCAGGACAGCAGGCTGGCGATGGACCTCGTCCTGCCCGACGCCGTCGCCTCCCCGCGGATCTGCCCGCCGGGACGTGGGGGCGGGCGAGCGCAGAGCTCACTGCAGCCGAGGGGTCCGGCAAGGCGCCCGAGGAGGTCGAACTCCAGCTGCCCAGGCTGGACCTGGGGTCGGGCGCCATCAACCTGCTCCCCCTGCTGAAGGCCATGGGCGTCGAGCTCGACCAGCTCGGACACATCAGCTCGACCATGGACCTGAAGGTCGACGAGGCCGTCCAGCAGGTCCGGCTCATCGTCGGGGAGACCGGCACGGTCGCCGCGGCCCTGACCGAGGTGGAGGCGGTCGAGCTCGCGGCCCCGGTCCCGGACGAGACGAAGAGGTTCGTCTGCGACCACCCCTTCGTGCTGCGCATCGTGGACCTGACCAGCGGGGTCGCGATCTTCGAGGCGGCGGTGCTCGACCCGGCCGCGGGCTGACGACGCCGGCCCCGCCCGCCGACCCGGACCCGCCCGGCAGCCCCGGCGGAGCAGTCGCCGACCGCCCGCCCCACTGACCCGCCGGGCCCTTCCGCCGACCAGCCCGCGCCGGACCCGGGCCTTCCGCCCCGGACCCGGCCGCGGGCGTCCGGCATCCTTGAGCCATGAACGCCCACCCCTATCGCCGCGTCGCCGATCTTCTGACCTCCCGGGCCCGGGGAACGGGCCCGACCCCGAACCGCATGAGCAGCCGGGACCGGCAGGCTCTGGCCCGTCCCTCGACGTCCTGCGCTCCTCGGCGCCCGTCGAGAACGTCCCGCTGGACGAGGCCCCCGCCGGGCCCGCGCCGTCGCCGCGGCCGACGCGATCGGCGCCCGGATGCTGGCCTCCGCCCTGGCCGCCGACCCCGCGGCAACGCCGTCGCCAGTCCGGTCGGCATGGCCCTCGTCCTCGCGATGCTCTACGCGGGGCGGACGCCGCCGGGACCGGCATCGGCCCGGCCCTGGGCTTCGACGAGGCCGAGGTCCGCGACGAGCCGCTGCCCGGGGCCAGGGACAGGACCCTGGCGGGCGATCCAGTCCTGCCTCCAGCGCTTCGACACGGCCGACGCCGCCGCGCTGGAGGGCTTCGACCCAGGGCGATCCCCGACTCTCCCGCTGCACGTGGCCAACAACACCCTCATCATCGTCGACGACGACACCCGGATCGAGGAGTCCTACGTCGACGCCGTCCGGCGCTGGTACGACTCCGAGGTGGGGACGCATCGGCTCAGACGGGCGAAGGCGGCGCTCGACGCCTGGACCGCCCCTGCACACCGGCGGGCTCATCAGGAGGTCCGCGATACGGATCACCCCCGACACCCGGCTCGTCCTCCAGAACGCGATCCTCTTCGCGGCGCGGTGGGCCAAGCCGTTCAAGGCCGAGAACACCAGCAAGGGCGCCTCCTTCACCCGGGCCGACGGCGGGCGGACCCGGGCCGACATGATGCACATCACTGGCTCCTTCACCCTCGTCAAGGGCGAGGGTGGCGCGCGCTGCGCCTGCCCTACGCGACCGGTGCGCCCGACGGCGCCGACGGGCGGGCGCGGGCATCGGCGATCGGCCCGACGGCGCGGGCGCCGCACGGTCGCCGGACGCATCGGCATCGGCATCGGCGACCGGCGCGGCACGGGCGGGTCTGGCGATGGACATCGTCCTGCCCGACGCCGTCGCCTCCCCCGCCGACCTGCCGCCGTCGACCTGGGGCGCGGCGACCCGCGCCCTGAACCGGGCCGAGCGCCTCCCCCGGGGCGACTTCGACGTCATCGTCGGTCTGCCCCGCCTGGACCCTGAACCCGGGCGCCGTCGACCTCATTCCGCTCCTGGAGGAACTGGGGATCGGGATCCGGGGGCTCGAGCTGAGCATATCGCCCCGCGCCTGATCCTCGAGCAGGCGTTCCAGCAGACCCGTCTGCTCGTCGACGAGGCCGGCACGGTGGCCGCGTCCCTGACCGAGGCGGCCTTGACGTGGGGGCGGCGCACGCGGCGCCGAGGAGGACCAAGAGGTTCATCTGCGACCGACCCTTCGTCCTGCGGGTCGTCGACCTGGACAGCGGCGCGGCCGTCTCCGAGGCCGCCGTCCTCGACCCAGCGGCGCGGCGCCCGATGAGGCCCCGGCGGCCCGCGGCAGCCTCAGGGCTCTGTCGGATCGGCCCTGCGGCGCCGGCGCACCCGCGGCGGCGGGCGCCTGCAGGGGCCCGCGTCCGGGAACCCGCAACCGGGACGAACCGCGACTGAGATCGAGGAGAAGCCATGACCGTTGAAATCGTCACCGAGTCCACGCCCGAGCTGGTCGAGGCGATGGGGCGCCTCATCCCCCAGCTGTCCTGCTCCGCCCCGGCGCTCACGGCCGAGCAGTGCGAGGCGCTCGTGGCCCAGCCCGGCGTCCACCTCTTCGTCTTCCGCCCCGAGCGGGCGCCGAGGGCGCCCGGGTGAGATCCTGGGCATGCTGACCCTGGCGACCTTCACGATCCCCACCGGCCTGCGGGGCCTGGGTGGAGGACGTCGTCGTCGACGCCGGCGCCCGGGGCCAGGGGCGGGGCTCGCGCTGGTGAAGGCGGCGGTGGCGCACGCGCAGGCGCTCGGGGCCCGGACGGTGGACCTGACCTCCCGCCCGTCCCGCGAGGCCGCCAACCGCCTGTACCGGCGGGCCGGGTTCGAGCCGCGCGAGACGAACGTCTACCGCTTCGGCGGGAAGTGAGGCGAGGTCCCGGATCACCAGGCCCGCCCCGCCCGACGGCGAGGCCCCTCGCGGGGCGACGGGGCCCGGATCCTCCGGGGCCCGGCTCGGGGCGGGACCCGGCTCAGGGCTCGGCGCGCTCGCCCGAGGGGCGCTCGGGCGCCCGTCGCCGCAGTGAGGGGCGCCGGCGCACCGTCATGGGGGGGGCGCCGTCGCGGAGGGGCTCGTCGTCCCGCCGAGCCGCCGTCGAGCGCGTGGGCCAGGGCGCGCAGCGCCCGCATGATGCCCGGCCGGTGCCGCTGGCCCTCGATGAGGCCGAACAGCGACTCCTCGCTCGCGCCGCCCCGCGCAGCGCCCAGCTCAGGGGAGGCGAGCGAGGAGCGCAGGCTCCGGGTGCAGGCCAGATCCACCAGGGTCTGGGCCAGGCTCGTGATCGGGTGGCCGTTCATGCGCACGACCTCGACGCCGGCGGGGGCGGCCGTGGTGCGGCTGACCCGGCTGCGCCTCCCGCTCGTGGAGCCGGGCAGGCAGAACTGCGTCTGCGCCGGGTAGGGGCCGACGACGGGGATGCCGTGGACGACGGCGGCGCTCTCCCGCGCCAGGACCGCGCGGGTGGGGGATTATTCGAGGTCAGGGCGGCCACGACCCGTACGAGGTGCTGCTGCTCGGGTCGCAGCGCGCTCCACTCGTCGGCGCGGCACGAAGGCGCCCGGCCGCAGGGCGACGGCCTCCGAGGCGAGGCGCGGGCGGGTGAGGCGGGCGCGCCGCGGTCGCGGCTCGAGACGGCGGCGTCGGCGGAGGGGAAACAGGGTGATCGGCGAGGTGCACATGCGTCCAGGGTCACCACCACGCCCCACCTCCGCCAAAGAACTGTGGACGATGATATGGCGGGGTGTCGGCAACGCGGCCTGTGGAGACCGGTCCGGGGCGAAGCAGCGCATCTGAGCCCGACTCAGTAGAGCCCCGCGCGACCCTCGGCCCCGAAGAGCCGGATCTTGTGCAGGGCCGTCCTCTTCATCGCCGGGAGCGCCCGCGACTGGATCTCGCCGGGCTCGCGCAGGGACTGGTCGGCCAGGACCTCGCGCATGCGCCGGTGGTACGCGGGCCTTGATGTCGCTGGAGATATTGATCTTGCTCACGCCGTGGGCCACGGCCCGGGCGATCTCGGCGTCGGTGTTGCCCGAGCCCCCGTGCAGCACGAGCGGGACCCCCGCCCGGTCCACGAGCTCGTCGAGCAGGTCGATCCGCAGCCTGGGCCGCATGGAGGGCGGGTACAGCCCGTGACTCGTGCCGATGGCGACGGCCAGCGAGTCGACGCCGGTCTGGGCGACGAAGCGCTCGGCGTCGTCGGGATCGGTGCACACGATCCCCGACGCGCTGCGCGCCCGCTCGTCGAGCACGCCGATGGTGCCCAGCTCGCCCTCGACGCAGACCCCGACGGCGTGCGCGACCCGGACCGCCTGCCTGGTCGCGGCCACGTTCTCGGCGAAGGGCCTGAGCGAGCCGTCGAGCATGACGGAGGTGAACCCGGCCCGGATCGCCACGAGGACCTGGTCGAGGGTGGCGCCGTGATCCAGGTGGATGGCCACGGGGATGCTCGCGCCGTGCGCCCAGGCGATCGCCGCGGGGAGGAACTGGGTGCCCACGTGCTCGAGCTCGTCGGGGTGGATCGCCACGATGAGGGGGGCCTCGGCCTCCTGGGCCACCTCCATGAGGCCCCTTGAGCATGGCGTAGTCGCTGACGTTGAAGGCCGGGACCGCGAAGGAGTTCTCCGCGCCACCTCCAGGATCCCGGCGCCCGAGACGAGCATTGAGCGGCCTCCTCACGGCTCTCCGCACGCCGCGTGCGTTTCTGTGCGGTTTTCTGCGTTTTCCATGCCAGAATACTGTCGCCGGCTCCGCCTTGGCAGCCCGTGGACCGCGCCGGACCGCAGTAGAATCGGGCCATGTCCCTCCTCGAGCAAGCGCGCCCCGCGGGTCGCACGCCCCCGAGCTCCCCGCCCGGCGCAAGGCGGAGCTGGCGACCTACGTGTCCTCCGTCGGCGAGGTGTCGGTGGCCACGCTGGCCGGCCTGTTCAACGTCTCCACCGACACGATCCGGCGGGACCTGGACGAGCTCGACGCGCTCGGCCGCGTCATCCGCACCCACGGGGGCGCGGTCAGCGTCGACATGGTGCCCAAGACCACCACGGGGGTGGACGTGCGCAAGCGCCTGCACGCCGAGGAGAAGAGCCGCGTGGGGCGCATCGCGGCCACACTCGTGCGCCCAGACGCCTCCATCATCATCAACGGCGGGACGACGGCGCTGGCCCTCGTGGAGCACCTCGAGCCCGGGCTCGGACTGCGCATCGTCACCAACAACCTCCAGCTGCCCGCGGTAGATCGCGCCGGGCGTCGCCGACGAGATCTTCGTCGTCGGAGGGCCCGTCCGGCCGTGCGCCCAGACGACGACCGGGGACCCTGACCACGGCGCTGGGCCAGAAGGCCGACGCGAGCCTCCTGTTCCAGTGCGACATCGCCTTCATCGGCGTCAGGCGCCATGTCGAGCAGGCAGGGGCTGTCCACGGGCAATATCGCCGAGGCCACCCTCATGCGCCAGATGATCGACCACTCGGACCAGGTCGTGATCCCTCGCGGACTCCTCCAAGCTGGGGCGGGGCATCTCGCGCGGATCGGCCCGATCGAGCTGGCCGACGTGCTCGTGACCGACAAGGCGCCCGACGCGGACCTGCGGGCGGACCTGGACTCCCACGGCATCCGGGTCCTGCACCCCTGAGCGCGGGTCGGCGCGCCCGCGCCGCGACCCGCCCACGTGTCCGGCGTCCGGCGTCTCGGGCCGGGGCGGCGGGCCCCGTCCCCGGCCGGCGCGCCGCCTCCGCCGTCACCCGCCGCGCCGCCTTCGCCGTCGTGCGCCCCGGCGGCCTCGACGTCGGCCATCTGCCGCTGCGTCCAGGGGGCGACGGCGAACAGGATCAGGGCCGCAGCGACCGTCACCGCGCCCAGACCGTAGTAGTAGGTCGAGTCGGGGATGTCCTCGGTCTGGGCGATGATGAAGCCGGCGAGCCCCTGGCCGGTGGCGATGCTGAGCTGCCACATGCTCATCGCCTGGGAGGCGAAGCTCTTGGGAGCCAGCGCGGTCGTCGTGGACAGGCCCACCGGTGACAGGAACAGCTCGCTGACGGTCTGGATGACGAAGACCGCCGCCAGGGAACCACCAGGGGACAGGTCCTGCCGCCCGATCCAGATCCGGAACCCGTAGCCCGAGGAGGAACGCGGACGAGGCCGATGACGAACACCGAGATCGCGAACTTCACAATGGTCGAGGGGAACCTGCCGGCCCGCCGGGTGAAGAACCAGCCCGACCAGCGGGGCCAGGATGAACGATCGTCGCGGGGTTGACCGACTGGTAGGCCTCCGGGGTGATGACCCACCCGAGCAGGGGGATGCGGCCGTCGGTATTGTCCTTGGCGAAGGTCGCCATCTTGCCGGCGGCCTGCTCGGAGATCATGAAGAACAGGACCGCCCCGATCCCACAGGGGGATGTAGGCGCGCAGGTGGGTGCGCTCGCGGCGGGTGACCTTCGGGGAGCGCAGCATCGAGGGGAAGTAGCCGATCGCGGCGCCCACCGGGACGATGAGCATGATGGCGGAGATGGCGTCGAGCAGGTTGCCGGTCGCGCCCGCAGGACCGCCACCGCCAGGGCCGCGCCCGCGACCGCGCCGATCGCCGCGAGGATCAGCCTGCGGCGCTCGTCGCCCCGGAAGCGGGTTGGGGACGGTGAAGGCGAGACGGAGAGCCTGTGCCGCCCGTGGACGAAGGCCACCAGCGCGATGCCCATGCCGATCGCGGCGGAGAGGAATCCGGCGTGGTAGCCGTAGTGCTCGCGCAGCCAGCCGGTGAGAGCGGGAGACGACGCGCCCATGTTGATCGCCATGTAGAACAGTTGGAATCCCGCATCGCGCCGCGGGTCGTCGACGTCGTACAGGCCGCCGACGATCGTGGAGAGATTCGGCTTGACGAAACCGGTTCCAACGGCGACCAGGACGATTCCTCAGCCAGGAGGAGGCGACCGTGGGAATTGACAGGCACACGTGCCCCGCCATGATGACGACGCCCCCGTAGAGGCTCGACACCCACGGGCCGATAATGCGGTCGGCGAATATTCCGCCGGGGATCGCCAGCAGATACACGGCGGCGCTGTAGGCGGCTGCGATGACCTGTCCGGAGTTGGCGCTCAGTCCCAGGCCGCCGTCCGCCACGGTGGCGGTGATGAAGTACAGCAGGATGGCGCATCCCGTAGTAGGAAGCGCTCCCACATCTCGACGTTGAGCATCCAGGGCAGGCCCTGGGGTGAACAGCCCGCGGTCCTGCCTCGACGGCGAGGTGCGCAGCGTGCGCGGCCGCCAGCGGCCGGCGGATACGACGGCGGGCGCGGGTTCGGGACTGGTCTTGTTCTCGGTATCGGTTGAGGGAGCTGGCATGAAGACTCTCTTCTCTGTGAGCGGGCGGCCGAGTCGGGCGCATCCATTTCGAACCGGACCACTGGCGTCGTCCGCCCTGCCGCGTTCGGGCGGGGCCCCGCGCGGCCGCTCGGGGCCGCGCGGCGCTCGCCGACGCCGGTCGCCGCCGGGCCATCATCCCCGCCGGCCCCGGTCGCGCCAGACCCCCGCTGCGGGCGGGCCCGGGCGCCGGGGTCCCGGACCCCGGTCCCGCGCAGGGCTCCGCGCGGGCCGGTGAGCCCTCACGAGAAGGGAGATGTCGCCCAGATCCACGTCCTTCTCCCGATCCGCGGCCGCCTGCGCGGCCAGGATCCGCGGCCGCCCGCGCGTCCGGGCGGCCCTCCTCCCGCGCGGCCGGGGGCTCCGCCGTCTCCCGCGGCAGGCGCCTCTTGGTGAGCACCAGCAGGATCCCCGTCACAACGGAGCCCGCCAGGAGGGCCACCATGAACAGCAGGGGTTGGACATGGCGGGGACGATGAACAGGCCGCCGGAGGGCACCGGCGAGCCGATCCCCACATCATCGACAGGCCGCCGCCGACCGCCGCGCCCGTCGAGCAGGACAGGACGACCCGCACCAGGTCGCCGGCGGCGATGGGGATGACGCCCTCGGTGATCGTGCACACGCCCATGGGGATGGCGATGCCGATGTTGTTGCGCTCCTGGGCGGTGTAGATCGGCTTGCGCACGATCCTGGCGAGCAGCAGCGAGATGCCCACGCCGAACGGGGGCACCATGGAGCAGGACCTGACGGCCTCGGGCTCGGTGACCCCTCCAGGGAGCAGCCTCGTCGGCGAACAGGGAGGCGACCTTGTTGACGGGCCCCAGAAGTCGAAGGCCGCCATGGCTCCCCATGAGCGCGCCGAAGACGAAGCGCATGGAGCCCGCATGGAGGTGAGGAAGTCGGTCAGCACTGCGTGGCCCACACGATCGGCACCCCGATGACGAAGAACATGAGCAGCCCGATCACCAGCGTGCTCAGCAGCGGCAGGGATCATCATGGGCATGAGGCCCTGGGCCCAGCGGGGCACCCGCAGGCGGGTCTTGAGCCAGAGCGTGAACCACCCGACGAGGAACCCCCCGAGCATGCCGCCGAGGAACCCGGCCCCGATCGAGTGGGCGATGAGGCCGATGAGCAGGCCCGGGGCGATGCCGGCCGATCGGCGATCGAGTAGGCGATCGCCGCGGAGATGACGAGGGCGAGCAGGCCCATCCCCAGCACGCCCAGGGACACGAGCGCGTCCTGCCAGCCGTAGGGCTGCTTGTAGTCCTCGATGACGGCGCCGCCGGTCAGGTTGCCGATGGCGATGAGCAGTCCCGCCGCCACGACCAGTGGGAGCATGTAGGAGATGGCGGTCAGGGCGTGCCGCGTGAGCTCCAGGCGGGGGCGGCGGCGGGCGGCGGCGTCAGCGCTCATCGCGGATCCTCTCCCCGATGAGGGTCAGCAGCTTCGTGAGCGACTGGATGGCCGTCGCCGTGCCGACCTCGACGATGCGCTTGCCCTCGAACCGCTCCCGTCCGCCGATCTTGATGTCGGTCGCCAGGGGCATCGAAGTCCGCGGAGGCGATATCGGCGGCGTCGAGCCCGTTCTCGGTCCCTATGGTCCCCTGGGTCTCGCAGGAGGCCTCCCAGCCGAGCGAGCGGGCGGCGTCGAGTATCTTCTCCCTGGCGATGTAGGTGTGCGCTATCCCGGACGTGCACGCGGCGACGGCGACGAATCTCACGAGTGGTCCTCCTCTATGTGGCGGTCGATCAGGTCGATGACGTCGTCGGCGTCCCGCGCCGAGTCCAGCAGGCGCGCGAAGTCGCCGTGGGCGAGCAGGACGGCGATCCTCTGAAGGAGCCTGAGATGGGTTATGGCGGCGTCCTTCTCCCGGACGGCAGCAGGAACACGGTCCTGACCGGGGCGCCGTCGAGGGAGGGCCAGTCGAGGTCGCGCCCCGCGCGGCCTATGGCGACACTCGTCTCCAGGACGGCCGCCGACTTGCCGTGCGGAATCGCGACCGCGTTGCCCAGGCCCGTGGGCCCTGCACCTCCCTGCGGAAGACGTCGGCGACGAAGGCGCGGGCGTCGCGCACCCTCCAGCTCTCACGAGGAGGCCGGTCAGCTCCTCGACGGCCTGTCTGCGGGTGGTGGCGGCGAGGTTCATGCTGATCAGGCGCGGATCGAGGAATCTTCGAAGGCTGTGCTCGCCCTCAGCGGTTGACATCTGAACCACTCCTTCGGGTGATGGGCGCGCGCCACTCAGGCTGCGCTGCCTGCAGGGGATGGTGGGGTGCGTTGCGGGTGCCGGTTGATGCAAGTCTATGCTGTTTCCTGCATCGGTCAGGGTCCGACGCCGCTGCTTGCGGATCTTTGCGGGCGACGGCGCCCCGCGGTTGCAATCCGGGACGAGGGTCCCAGCAGGGGGCGGCGTCGGCGGAGCCGGGGGGCGCGGCGGAGACGACGGCGTCGGGAACGACGGCGATGACGGCGCCGGAGTGATGGCGAAGGGCTCGCCGGACCACGAATAGCGAACATGTGTACAGAATCGCCCATCGGGGCCCGTCTCCGCCGAGGGGCTGTGGAGAGGCGGTCCGGCGGGGTGTCAGCGGCGCGGCCTGTAGGAGTCCGGCTCCGCGCGCGATCTCACCGGCGGCGAGCAGGGTCCTCGACGAGGAGGCCACCGACGGCGTGCGGCGCTCGCAGGCGGCCAGGACCTCCGCGGGCGAGCCCTCCATGGCCACGCCGTGGTCAGCCGCGACGTGCATGGGGATGTCGTTCCACGAGTCGCCCACCGTCCAGGTCTCGATCGTCTCGCCCTCGTGGGCGCCGCCCGGGCCGGTCAGCAGGTCCACGAGCCGCCTCAGCCCCGCCCTGGACGCCCCCGCCGGGGACTGAGGTCGAGGGGTCCTGGTTGCGGGCCTCGGCGACCCCGCCCCAGCGGCGGGCGACCTCCGCCTCGATGCGGTCGGTGGCGGCGGCGTCCCCAGGTGCAGGGGATGCCCACGACGGCGCGGCCAGGTCCGCCGTCGTCCGCGCCCTGAACAGGGTGAGCAGGTCGGTGCCCGAGCCCAGGGTGTCGTGGAGCTGGAGGTCCCCGTCGAGCGTGGTGGCGAAGATCGTGATCCGCTCCTCGCGGCCCAGCACGTCAGGACCTCCTCGATGAGGGCCGTCGGGCAGGTGCGGGCCTCGATGACCCAGCCCGCCCGTCGGTCAGGACGGCCCCCGTGTAGAGGACCGCGTAGTCGTAGTCGACGTCGAAGCCGTCCAGGGCGCTGCGCAGCGCCGAGATCGAGCGGCCGTGTTCATCACCAGCAGGTTGCCGGCCTCGCGCCAGCAGCGCATGGCGGCGACGTCGGCCGGCGAGATCGCCCGGTCGAGAGGATCGTCCCGTCGATGTCGACGGACAGCATGCGGACTCTCCCGGTCATATCGGCTCCTCTCAGGCCTCGGGCACGTTGCGCTCGAGCTCGGCGATCCAGGCGGCGCCGGAGGCGTCGGAGGGCATGCGCCAGTCCCCGCGCGGGACAGCGAGCCGCCCGCCACGACCTTGGGGCCGTTGGGCAGGGTGGAGCGCTTGAACTGGTTGGAGAAGAAGCGCCTGAAGAACACCAGCTCCCACTTCCTGATGGCGGCCAGGTCGTAGGCGACCCTCTCCTCCTCGGGCAGCCCGGGCGGCCAGGCGCCGGCGCAGGGGTCGGCCAGGCCCTCTCCGCCAGGAAGGCGATGCAGCTGGGCCTGGACCCGCGCCGCAGCACGTGCCACAGGGTGAAGTCCTGCAGGGCGTAGGGCCGATCCTCGCCTGCGTGGACTGGATGGGCTCGCCTCGTGCGCGGGCACGAGCTCGGGGCTGATCTCGGTGCCCAGGATGTCGCAGCAGCATGTCCGACGTCGTCAGGGGAAGAGGCGCTCGGCCACCACCCAGCGGATGAGGTGCTGGATGAGGGGTCTTGGGGATGCCGGCGTTGACCCCATAGTAGGGCCATCTGGTCGCCCACCCCGAAGGTGCACCAGCCCAGCGCCAGCTCGCTCAGGTCCCCGGTGCCCCAGCACGATGCCGCCGCGCCGGCCCGCGATGCGGAACAGCAGGTCGGTGCGCAGCCCGGCCTGGACGTTCTCGAAGGTGACGTCGTAGACCTCCCGCCCCGCTCGCCGCGCCCGTAGGGGTGGTCCATGGCGGCGAGCATCTGCTCGGCGAGCGGGCGGATGTCCAGCTCCTCGACGCGGCAGCCCAGCGCCCGCGCCAGCGCCAGCGCGTTGGACCTGGTCCCGGCGCTGGTGGCGAAGCCCGGCATGGTGATGGCGTGGATGTGCTCGCGGCCCAGGCCCAGGCGGTCGACGGCGCGGGCGGCCACGGTGAGGTGCGTGGGTCGAGTCCAGCCCCCGCTCACGCCGATGACGATCCGGGGCTCGCCGATGGCGCGCAGCCGCTGGACGAGGGCGGCGACCTGGATGTTGTAGGCCTCGTAGCAGTCCTGGGCGAGTCGGGCCGGGTCGTCGGGGACGAAGGGGAAGCGGTCGACGGCGCGCCTCAGCCCGATGTCGGTGCGGGGGACGGTCAGGTCGCCCCGGCCGATGCGCACGGTCCGGAAGCCGGCGCCCCGGGACCGGCGCCGGGGCGCAGCAGGGCCCCGGCGGTTGTCCTCGAAAGGAGCCCTGGCGCACCCGCTCGGCGAGCAGGCCCTCGATGTCGACGTCGACGACCGCGGCGCGGGCGCCCTCGCCGAAGCGCTCGGTGAGCCCAGCAGCTCGCCGTTCTCGTAGACGAGGGTCTGCCCGTCCCAGGCCAGGTCCGTGGAGGACTCCCCCTGCCCGGCGGCGGCGAAGACGTAGGCGGCCAGGCCCCGCGAACTGGAGGCCCGGACCAGCAGCTCGCGGTCCTCGGCCCGCCCCACGGTGACGGGCGAGCCGGACAGGTTGACCAGGACCGTGGCGCCCGCCAGCGCCGCCAGGGACGAGGGCGGCACGGGCACCACATGTCCTCGCAGACCTCGGCGTGGAAGACCAGGCCCGGCACGTCGTCGACCTCGAACAGCAGGTCGGGGCCGAAGGGACGCGCGCGCCGTTGACGTCGATGTCGCTCTCGCCGGCGTCGCCCCGCAGGCGAAGTGCCGCTTCTCGTAGAACTCGCGGTAGGCGGGCGGGTAGGACTTGGGGCGGCGCGCGCACCGCCCGCCGGCGATGACGACGGCGCAGTTGAACGAGCGCCCGCCCGCCCGCGAGGCGCCCACGACGATCGCCGGCAGGAACCCGGCGGAGGCGGCGCGGATGGTCTCGATGGCGGCCAGGGTCTCGCGCAGCAGGACGTCGGACAGGAGGAGGTCGTCGATGGAGTAGCCGGTCAGGCCCAGTTCGGGGAAGACGGCCAGGCACACGCCCTCCTCGCCCAGGCGGCGGGCCCGGGCGATCACGGCGGCGGCGTTGGCGGCCGGGTCCGCCAGGGGTCACGGGCAGAGTGACGGCGGCCACGCGCGCGAAGCCCTGGTCGTAGGCGGGCGGAACTCGATGTCGGGCGCGGCGCTGGCCTGTGTCATGACGCGATCCTCCCACGGCGCGGGCCCGGGCGGGGGCAGATCGGCCCATGAGCAGCGCCGCCGCGGGCCCCGGCCCCCGACCGGGCCCCGCCCCGACGCCCCGGCCGGCTGGGCCCCTCGCCCGTGCCCTGCACCCGACGCCGCCGGGCACCCGGATCGTCTTCGCCCACCGCGGCGCGCGCGCCCGCCCGGAGAACACGCCGGCGGCCCTGCGCCGCCGCTCAGGCCAGGGGCCCAGTGGGGTCGAGATCGACGTCGACGTCATCGGCGACGGCACCGTCATCGTCATCCACGACTCGCGCCTGGACCGCACCACCGACCGCACCGGCCCCTACTACCGCCTGCGCGCCGCCGACCTGCCGGGCATCGACGCCGGCTCCTGGTTCCGGGCCGGGGACGGCTCGCGCCCCTTCGCCGGGGAGCGCCTGCCGACCCTGGCGGAGGCGCTCGACGTCGTCGCCGAGACCGCGATGAGCGTCAATGTCGAGCTCAAGTCCCTGCCAGGCGGGGGCCGCGGCCTGCCGCCGCCTGGTCGACGACGTGGCGGCGCAGCTCGACGCGCTGGCCGAGCGCGCCCCGGCCTCGCAGGCGCTCGTGTCCTCCTTCAACCCGCTCCTGCTGGACAGGATGGGGCGGCGCCGACCGGGCACGGCCCCTGGCGCTGCTGACCGGGCCGGGAGCGCTCGGCGACGACTGGCGCTCCCGCGTCGAGATGCTGGGGGCGCGGGCCGTCCACCCGGCGCAGGCGGGCCTGAGCCGGGATCGCGTGGAGGAGATCCGGCGCTGGGCTACGGCGTCAACGCGTGGACGGTCAACACCCGCGAGCGCGCCGTCGAGCTCTTCGACTGGGGCGCGACGGGGGTCTTCACCGACCGGGTGCACGAGCTCAGGGGCTCGACGGCGGCGGCGATCGGGCGGCGGAGACGACCGCCGACAAAAGATGACAAAGGTCACGTTCTGATCCGGGGCTCCGGGGGCGAGTCGCCCCCTCGGCCGCCGACCGGCCCGGGGCCCGATGACGGCGTGAAACCGCGGATCTGCTCGGTCACAAGGAGCTCTGAGACTTCTGGGGCGGGGCTGTGATCGTCTCGGAGCCGATCTGTCACCATCTTGAGACCTGAAAAAGGGCTTTTGTGGTGACTGAGGCCCGCGGACCAGTATGATGATGCTCGTTGGAACGCCCTCGCACGAGCGGGATCAGGGACCCATGCTGACCTGCCGGAGGCGTTCCGGGGAAGCCGCGATTCAGGGACCGCGCCCCAGGCTAACAGGAGGCCCCGCACCGGTGGTGCGGGCCTGCCCTTCTCTCGCGGCCCTCCGGGCCGGGCCCGCCCTCCGCCGGGGCCAGGGGCGGCCGCTACGCCGATTCCCGCCGGGCGGCTCGAGCCGCCACTGGCGCCTCAGGCCCTCGGCGTAGAGCCGGACCTCCGCCGCCATGTCCGTCCCGAGGACTCGCGGGCCGCCGTGCGCGGCGTGGTCGCGCACAGCCACTGGATCTGCAGGCCGTCGCTGAGCGCCGTCAGCGTCCGGGCGATGAGGCGCGAGGCGCGTCGGGGTGCACGGTTCCGGCCTCCTTGCCCCTGCTCGAAGGCCCTTTCGAACATCTCGACGGTGCCCGCCAGGTGCCCGGCCATCCAGGCGTGCGCGGGGTGGTCGGCGTCGAGGACGGACACCGCGGTCGCGGTGTAGATCGCCACGAGCTCGCGATGGCGGGCGTTGTGCTCGACGAGTCGCGCGAAGGCGTCCAGGAGCAGCCACGGATCCTCCCTGTCCTCCTCCCGGAGGATCCGGGAGAGGCCTGCCGGTCGCGGCGCTCCAGGACCTGGGCGAACAGGGCGCCCTTGGAGGAGAAGTGGTGCAGCAGGCCCGCCTTGGAGATGTCCGCGGCGTCGGCGACGTCGGCCAGGGAGGTGCCGCGCAGCCGCGCGCGCCGAACAGGGCCACGGCCTCGTTGAGGATCCGCTCGCGCTTGTCCTCGCTGCCGGTGGGGGGCTGGCCGGGTCCGCGCCGCCGGGCGCGGGAGGTTGGTGAGACGGCGGATTCGGACGGAAGACTCATACCGGCATTGTGGCACCGCCGCCCGCCCGCTCCGCCGCCGCCTCCGCCCGCCGCCGCCCGCGCCGCCGCGCCGTCGCGGCCCCGCCCATCGGGACACGCCCGCGACCCCCGCACCTGCGCCGCGAGCCGCGCGCCCCTATGGTGGATGGCGCGTTCGCGCCGTCGCCTCGGCGCATCCCTGACCTCCAGGAGGAATGACCATGTCCACGCCGATCAGCCGAAGACCTCGCCGCTCCGGTCGCGCTCCTGCTCGCCGTCGGGCTCCTCGCCGCCTGCGGCGGCAGCGGCTCCACCACCGGCTCCACCAGCGCGGCCCCGGGTTCGGGCTCCACCACCGCGGCCGACGGCGCCGCCCCGCCCTCGGGGCGCGCCCGTCCGGAGGCGCCTGCGCCCTCGGCCTCCGAGGACGCCACCGACTGGCCCCGTCGTCGACCTCCACCCCGCTGCCGGAGCCCACCGGGAGCCCCACGACCGATCCCGCCCTCGAGGAGACCTGATCGACCGCCGTGCAGGCGATCGCCGACGACGACTCCGCCGCCTTCCTCACCGTGGCGGCCCAGAGCGTCTACGACAGGATGACCGCCGAGCAGAAGTCCGTCAGGACCGTCTTCAACGACTGGGACATGATGGGGGCCCGGTGGTCCGAGTTCGGGGTGGACAACCCCCGGATCGAGGTGACGGCCGGCTCGTGCACGCAGGGGCGGAGCCGCCCTCGGACGGGGACTCGGAGGGCTCCCCACGGTGACCTGCCGCCCTGACCTTCACTGACGACGCCGGCGGGGGCGCCGGACAAGACGATGGGCCTGTTCTACCTGCAGCGCAACGAGGACGGCTCCTGGACGATCGTCGGCTACTCCGCCAGTACCTGTGAGCAGGCCGCGGGCGCGCCCCGGAGATGGCAGGGCGCGCGCCGCGAGCGCGCCGCGGACCCCGGTCGAGGCCCCGGGCCGGCGTCGGCGTCGTCGTCGGCTCAGACGGCGCTGGCGTCGACGGCGCCCAGGCCTCGCCCCGGGCGATGAGCGCCAGGCCCGCGCCCTCGCCCTCGGGGCTGACGTCCACGACGACCTCCTGGCCGTCGAGGACCTCCCCGCCCAGGATCATGCGGGCCAGCCGGTCGCCGATCTCGCGCTGGACCAGGCGGCGCAGCGGGCGCGCCCCGCAGGGCGGGGTCAGCCCTCGTCCGCCAGCCAGGCGCGGGCGGCGTCGGTGACGGTGAGCGTGAGCGGTGGTCGGCCAGGCGCTGCTGCATCCTGGCCAGCTGGATCTCCACGATCCGGCCCAGCTCCTCCTGGTCAGGGCGTCGAAGACGAGGATGTCGTCCAGGCGGTTGAGGAACTCGGGCTTGAAGGCCGCGCGCACCTGGGCCATGACCTCCTTGCGCTTCTCCTCCGGGCTGAGCAGCGGGTCGATGAGGAACTGGCTGCCCAGGTTGGAGGTGAGCACGAGGATGACGTTGCGGAAGTCCACGGTCCGCCCCTGCCCGTCGGTCAGGCGCCCGTCGTCGAGCACCTGGAGCAGGATGTCGAAGACCTCGGGTGGGCCTTCTCGACCTCGTCGAGCAGGACCACCGAGTAGGGCCGGCGCGCACCGCCTCGGTGAGCTGGCCGCCCTCCTCGTAGCCGACGTAGCCGGGGGCGCGCCCACGAGGCGGGCCACCGCGTGCTTCTCGGAGTACTCGGACATGTCGATGCGCACCATGGCGCCTCGTCGTCGAACAGGAGTCCGCCAGCGCCTTGGCCAGCTCGGTCTTGCCCACGCCCGTGGGCCCCAGGACAGGAAGGAGCCGGTGGGGCGGTCGGGGTCAGCCACCGGCGCGCGAGCGGCGCACGGCGTCGGCCACGGCGGCCACCGCGGCCCTCTGGCCGATGAGGCGCTCGCCGATGACCCGCTCCATCTGGAGCAGCTTGTCCTGCTCCCCGGCCAGGGAGCTTGCCCACGGGGATCCCGGTCCAGGACTCCACGACCTCGGCGATCTCCACGGGGCCGACCTTCTCGGCGATCATCGGCTCGGCGCGGCGCGCTCGACCCCGTCGGGCCCCACGATGCTCGCGGCCGCCCTCTCGCCGGCCTCGGCGTCGCGGATCTGCTTCTCCCAGGGCGGGCATCTCGCCGTAGCGCAGGCGCCCGGCCTCCCTCGAAGCTGCCCTCGCGCTCGGCCAGGTCGGCCCGGGTGCGCAGCTCGTCGAGGGCGGCGCGCAGCTCGCCGACCCGGTTGTGCCCGGCCTTCTCCGCCTCCCAGCGGGCGCCCAGCGCGGCCAGGCGCTCGGAGGCGTCGGCCAGCTCGGCGCGCAGGCGCTCCAGGCGCTCGACGGCGGCCCGGTCGGCGGAGGCGAGTCGACCCGCCCTCTCCTCGATGGACTCGGCCGGGTAGGCCTCCTCCATGCGCATGCGGTCCACCCGGCGGCGCAGCTCGTCGATCTCGACGGGGCTGGAGTCCAGCTCCATGCGCAGGCGCGAGGCCGCCTCGTCGATGAGGTCGATGGCCTTGTCGGGCAGCTGGCGGGCGGTGATGTAGCGGTCGGACAGGGTGGCGGCCGCCACCAGGGCGCCGTCGGAGATGGTCACCTGGTGGTGGGCCTCGTACTGGGGGCGATGCCGCGCAGAATGGCGACGGTGTCCGCCACGGAGGGCTCGCCGACGAAGACCTGCTGGAAGCGGCGCTCCAGGGCGGGGTCCTTCTCAATGCGCTCGCGGTACTCGTCCAGGGTGGTGGCGCCCACCATGCGCAGCTCGCCGCGGGCGAGCATGGGCTTGAGCATATTGCCGGCGTCCATGGCGCCCTCGGAGCCGCCGCCCGCGCCGACGACGGTGTGCAGCTCGTCGATGAAGGTGATGATCTCGCCGTCGGAGTCCTTGATCTCCTTCAGCACGGCCTGAGGCGCTCCTCGATCCGCCGCGGTACTTGGCGCCGGCCACCATCCCGGACAGGTCCAGGGCGATCAGGCGCTTGTCGCGCAGGGAGTCGGGCACGTCGCCGGCGACGACGCGCTGGGCCAGCCCTCGACGACGGCGGTCTTGCCCACGCCGGGCTCGCCGATGAGGACGGGGTTGTTCTTGGTGCGCCGGCTCAGGACCCTGCACGACGCGGCGGATCTCGGCGTCGCGGCCGATGACCGGGTCGAGCTTGCCCTCCCGGGCGGCCTCGGTCAGGTCGGTGCCGTACCTCGAGGGTCTTGTAGGTGCCCTCGGGGTTGGCGGAGGTGACGCGGGCGGAGCCGCGGACCTGGGGCAGGGCCTCGACGAGGGCCTGCGGGGTGGCGCCGGCGTCGGCCAGGGCGCGGGCCACGGTGGCGGAGCCGGAGGCGTCGCCCTGGCCAGGCCGATGAGCAGGTGCTCGGTGGAGATGTACTCGTCGCCCAGTTCCTTGGCCGCCTCGCCGGCGGCCTCCAGGGCGGCCAGCAGGCGCGCGAGGCTGGGGCTGGGTCACCGAGGAGCCCGAGGATGCGGGCAGCCGGGTCAGCATGCGGCGCGCGGAGGCGCCCACGGCCTGACGGGCCGCGGCGTCGGGGCAGACGGCGGCGAGCAGTCCGGCGGCGACGCCGTCGGGCTGGGCCAGGAGCTCGACGAGCAGGTGCGCGGGGCTCGATCTGGGGTTGCCGGCCGCGGCGGCCTGCATGGCCCCGGAGATCGCCTCCTGCGACCTGGTGGTGTAGTTCGTGTCCATGTATGGGACCTCCTTGACGTGTTCGTGACGGCCGGGCCCGGCGCGGGCGGCGAGGGCCCAGTGTCTCCGTGGAATCCAACCCCCGGCAGAGTTGAGTCTATTCCGCTCAACTTTGCCGAAGGCCCCATGACCCGAACCACGTGACCCTTGACGAACTCGACTCGAGGCGGACCATATCGACCATCGATGCATCGATCATCGATATGCTCACCGACGCCCCGCCCCGACGAGGAGGATCGTCATGACACGCGCTCGAGGACCCGCCGCGGACCGGGCCCCCGGAGCGAGCGAGCGCGCTCGCACGAGTGCGGACACCGGGCTGGATTCCCCGGGACCCGGGCGGCGCGGAGGAGGGCGGGGCCCGCCGCGATCCGCCGTGGTGGGACACGAACGACTTCGCCCTCATCGTCCTGGCCGCCGTCCCCGCACTGGGATTCATCGGCTACGGCCTCGCCCCGCTCCTGCGCACGCTGGTCACCATGGTCCGCACCGGGAACCGTGCCCGCCCGGATCGCGGACCTGCCGCTCGACGCCGTCGGCGCGGGGCCGCAGGGCATCCGGCCGCACGTGGACGGCGGCAGCGCCGAGCTCCTGGTCACGCTCACCGACGTCCCCGCCCTCTGGGTGGGGCTCCTCGTCATCGCCAACGCGATCGGCGTCGCGCTCGTCGTCGTCGCGCTCGCGGCCGTCGCGCGCCTGGCCCTGAGCGTCCACGGCCTGCGCCCCGCCACCTGGCCGCAGGTGGTGCACCGCTCGCGGGTCATGCGCTGGACGATCACCGCGGCCTTCGTCTGGTTCTGGTTCGTCCAGCACGATCCCCTCGCCCGGGTCCTCGAACGGTCCGCGCAGGGCTCGAGCTGCTCGACCGCCCGCCCGAGGGCGCCGACATCCTCCTGCAGGGCTCGTTCGGCTTCGGCCCTTCCTCACCGCAGCCCTGGCGACCTGGCTCGTCGACCTGCTCATCACGGCCCTCGACCGCTCCGCCCGCGCCGCCGCGGCGCTGCGGATCGAGAACACCGAACTGCGCAGTCAGACCGAGGGACTCGTATGACGCCCGGGCGGCGCCCCGAGCCGGACGGGGGGACGCCGCCGCAGGATCCGGGGGCGCGGGTGGTCTGCCACCTCGACCGGCTCCTGGAGGCGCGCGCACTGACCCTCGTCGAGCTCTCCGAGCGCGCGGGCATCACCGCCGTCAACCTCTCGGTGCTCAAGAACGACCGCGCCAGGGGCCATCCGCTTCTCACCCTCGTCGCCGTCTGCCGGGCCCTGGACTGCGGCGTCGGAGACCTCCTCGAGATCATTCCGGACCCTCCTGCGCAATCGCGTTCTTCACGGCGGTGATCCGGGGTAGGATGACGGCGTTCCTGTGATCTACGACTCGGTCGCCGGGCGCCCCGCGGCACCGGCACCGGGTGCCCAAGGAGGGCATGATGCGCCGTCCCCGTTCCTCTCTCGTCGCGGCACTGCTGGGCGCCCTGCCTCATCCTGGGCGCCTGCAACCAGGGCGGATCCACCGAATCCTCCGAGACCGACGAACCCGCTGCGACCGCCACCACGGCCGCGCAGGAACCGACGAGCAGCGCCCCCGGGGTGAGCGTCCGCCGCAGAACCGACAGCCCCGCCCCGCCCCTCACCCAGCGCCTCCCCACGCCCTCCACCCGCTCCACGCCCTCCGCCACCCCGGCGCCGCCGGCAGGGACCCCCGCCGGCTACGTGAGCGTCAGCGCCCCCACGGCTGGAATCACCTTCGCCGTCCCAGCGGACCGGAGCGCTACAACACCTTCGACGACACCACGAACCAGAGATCGCCAACCACCTGGAGACCGACGTCACATCGATCCAGAACCCACGCGGCTCCTGGACCTCATGACCCTGGCCCCGGCCCGCGATGACCTGGGCGTCATGGAGGGCGTGTTCTGCATGAAGCTGACCCTCCCGCTGGACGCCACGACGATCGAGAGCACCGTGCGCAAGTCCGCCTCCAACAGCGGCGGGAACGTGGACGTCTTCACGAGCACGGAGTCGGTCAACGGCACCGTCTACTACGGCATCGTCTCCTCGCCCGACAACTACGCGCTGGTCGGCCCTACGTCTACCTGCCGAACTCGGAGCGGCAGTTATGTGACCACCCACATCTACGCCTCGTCGACCGAGCGGCTCCAGGCGCTGATCTCGTCCGTCGCCACCACCCTGCGCTGACCCCTGCCCGCGTTCTTCATGACGGTGATCCGGGGTAGGATGACGGCGTTCCTGTGATCTACGACTCGGTCGCCGGGCGCCCCGCGGCACCGGCACCGGGCGCCCAAGGAGGGCATGATGCGCCGTCCCCGTTCCTCTCTCGTCGCGGCACTGCTGGGCGCCTGCCTCATCCTGGGCGCCTGCAACCAGGGCGGATCCGCCGAATCCTCCGAGACCGACGAACCCGCCGACCGCCACCACGGCCGCGCAGGAGCCGACGAGCAGCGCCCCGGGGTGAGCGTCCGCCGCAGAACCGACAGCCCCGCCCCGCCCTCACCAGCGCCTCCCCACGCCTCCACCCGCTCCACGCCCTCCGCCACCCCGGCGCCCGCCGGCGGACCCCCGGCCGGCTACGTGAGCGTCAGCGCCCCCACGGCCGGAATCACCTTCGCCGTCCCAGCGGACTGGCAGGTCATCAAGGCCTCCGAGATCCAGACGGACGACGCGAAACTGGAGGAGGTCGCCAATGAGGCCGGCGTGAGCGCCGACACGCTGAAGACCGCGATGTCCACCGCGGACATCTACATCCTCGACCAGTCCGGAACCCAGGATTTTCTCCAACAACATCAACGTCCTGTCCCGGACCTATTCGAGCGCGACCGTCACCGAGGACGCGATGACAGCGGCATCAAGTCCGCAGGCGCAACCCCGGGCAGTTCTCCACCGAGGCACGGCGAACGGCGACGCCCGCATCCTGACCTACACCTGGGACTGGGACGGCCAGACCCTCCAGGAGCCGCCATGTACGTCCCGATCACCGAGGGGAAGTACGCGTCCGTCACCGTCACCACCCTGGACGCCGCCTCACCGGGCAGATCGCCGACACCATTATCGCCACCGCATCCTGATCCGGTGCGGCGGAACCGGTGCGGCGGGCTCCGGCGGCCCACCGCCGCCCGACCTCCTCACTCGGGATGCGGAGCGGATCGTACCGAGTCTGATAACGTTTCGGCATCAACGCACCCTGAGAAAGGAAAACCTGTGACCCGATCACCGTTCTCCCGCTTGCGCGCGCTCGCCGTCGCCTCCGTCGTCTCCCTCGCCCTCCTCGCTCTGGGCTGCGCGCAGGGCGGCTCCAACGAGGCGTCCACCGGCGGGGCATCCGCCCCGCCACCCAGGCCGCCGGGCGCCGCCTGCAAGCCCTCCGGCGGACCCGCCTCGGCGAAGCCGGAGCCCACCGGCCCCGTCACGGACTGGGCCACCGTCACCGCCGATGCCAGCGGCCTCAGCTTCTCCGCCCGGCGGACTGGAAGGTCATCAAGGCCTCCGAGATCCAGGCGGACGAGTCGAAGCTGGAGGAGATCGCCAATGAGGCCGGCATGAGCGCCGACGCGCTGAAGACCGCGATGTCCACCGCGGACATCTACATCCTCGACCAGTCCGGTGCCCAGGACTTCTCCAACAACATCAACGTCCTGTCCCAGACCTACCCCGCGAACACGACCGTCACCGAGGACGCGCTCGCGGCGGGCGTCAAGTCCATAGGAGCCACGCCGGGGCAGTTCTCCACCGAGAGCACGGCGAACGGCGACGCCTACGTCCTGACCTACACCTGGGAGGTGAGCGGCCAGACCCTCCAGGGAGCCGCCATGTACGTCCCGAACGCCAAGGGGGAGTACGTGTCCATCACCATCACCACCCTGGACAGCGCTCTCACCGACCAGATCGCCGCCAAGATCATCACCACCGCGGCCTGACCGCCCGGGGCGCGCTGCCGACCACCCGCCGTCGTCCGATCGTGCCATGATTCACCCAGGCCGACGCCGATCGGCGCCGCGCACCCCGACGAGAGGAGACGACATGGGACTTGGTGACCTGAAGAGCAAGGCCAGCGAGGCTCTCAGCTCCGACAAGGCGGAGCAGGTCTCCGATCAGGCCCTCGACAGGGCCGCGAAGGCCGCCAAGAAGGTGACCGGCGGCAAGTTCGACGAGAAGATCGATTCCGTTCGCGACGCCGCCGACGCCAAGATCGGCAACGCCTGAGCCGCAGAGTCATCCATCGCGGTCTTGAGATCGCAGGACGGACCCCGCACCATCCGGTGCGGGGTCCCTGCGCCTGCGGGGCGGCGCCCGACGGCCGGCGCCCTGTGTGATCCACTGGATCCATGAGCACCGACGCCCTCCGCCCGAGCCCCGAGTCCGACGCCGATCCCGCCACCGGGCCCGCCGGAGCCGGGGGCCGCTCCGACGCCGCCGGACCCGACGACCCGCCTCCACCGCAGACTCCGCGGACCGGCCCCGGCCTGCCGCCGGTCCCCGCCTGGCTCGACGAGATCGAGGGCGCCGAGGCCCTGGCCTGGGTCGAGGCCCGCAACGCCGAGACCCTGAGCGCCTCACCGCGGCGGCGGAGCGCTTCGAGTCGATGAGGCGGTCGATCGAGGAGATCCTCGACTCCGACAAGATCCCCGGCGTCGCCCTGGCCGCCGGCCGCCTCTACAACTTCTGGACCGACGCCGACCACCCGCGCGGCCTGTGGCGGCGCACCACCTGGGAGTCCTACCGCGCCGGCGCCCCCGGAGCCGACGCCGCCCCCGACCCCGATACGGGGCGGACTCTGAGTCCACGCAGTGGGAGGTCCTGCTCGACCTCGACGCCCTCCGGGGGCGGCGGAGGGCGTGCCCTGCGTGGCACTGGCGCCTCCGTGCTGCGCACCGGGCCGCTGGCGGGCCGCCGCGCCCTGATCGACCTGTCCGACGGCGGCTCGGACACCGATGTCACCCGGGAAATCTGACCTCGACACCCTCTCCTTCATCGACCCGGCCGACGGCGGCTTCCACCGCGAGCCCTCCAGGGCTCCGCCGCCTGGGCCGACGACGAGGGCGGGACCATCCTCATGACGGCCGACTGGGGGCCGGGCTCCCTCACCGCCTCGGGATACCCCCGCCAGGTCCGCCCGCGTCCGCCGGGGCCAGGACCCGCCGAGGCCGAGATCGTCCTGTCCGCCCCCGAGGCCTCGACCGGCGTCTTCGCCTACCGCGACCGCTGGGGCCGCACCTGGGTGGGCGAGCACCCGACTTCACCGAGGAGCTCTGGCTCCCTGCCCCGCGACGCCGCCGGGCTGGACGCCTCGCAGTCCGGGGCGCTGCTCGCCGCCGGGGCACCACCGCCGCCCCGGGGGCCGTTCGCGTGCCCGTCCCCGCCTCCGCGCAGGCCGTCCCCGCCCACGACCTCCTCCTGATCCGGCTGCGCGAGCCCTGGGAGGAGGCCGGGACGACCCACCCCGCCGGCGCCCTGCTGACCGCCCGCCTGGGGACTTCCTGCGCGGATCGGCCCGCCTGGAGACCCTCTTCACCCCCACGGCCTCCGCCTGCCTGGAGGACTTCACCGTCACCGAGCACCACATCGTGCTCACCGAGCTCGACGACTGCGTCGCCTCCCTGGAGGTCCTCACCCCGCCGCCGCCGACCGGCGGCCCTGGGCGCGCCGCCGCCTCGACCTGTCGGCCCTGGCCGGACGGGCCGGGGAGGCCGGGAAGGCCGGACGGGCCGAGGCCCCGCGAGCGCAGACGCGGGCCCCGCAGGATCGCATCCCGCGGGAGGCGAGGCCCGCAGGCGCCCGCGCCGTCGGACGAGAGCCTGCTGCGGCCGGGCCGCGCCCTGCTGGCCGTGGCCTCCGCCGCCGTCGACCCGCGCGGGGACGACCGCCTGTGGCTGACCGTCTCCTCCTTCACCCGACCCACCACCCTGGCCCTGGGCGAGCTCGGCGTCGACGGCTCCTCGGACGCGTCGAGGTGCTGCGGCGGGCCCCTCGAGCGCTTCGACGCCGAGGGCGTCGTCGTCACCAGCACGCGGCCGTCTCCGAGGACGGCACGCGCGTGCCCCTACTTCAGGGTCGGCCGTCCGCCGGTCCGGTGGCCACCATGCTCTACGGCTACGGCGGCTTCGAGGTGTCCCTGGGCGTCGGCTACCTGCCGGTCGTGGGCAAGGCCTGGCTCGAGCGCGGCGGCACCTTCGTGATGGCCAACATCCGCGGCGGCGGGGAGTACGGGCCCGACTGGCACCGGGCGGGCCTGAGGGAACCGCCACCGGGTCTACGAGGACTTCGCCGCCGTGGCCCGCGCCCTCATCGAGCGGGGCGTGACGACGCCGGCGCAGCTGGCACGTCCACGGCGGGTCCAACAGCGGGACTCCTGGTGGGCAATATGCTCACCGGTCACCCCGAGCTCGTGGGCGCCGTCGTGTGCGAGGTCCCGCTGCTCGACATGAGCCGCTACACCGCACCTGCTCGCCGGCGCCTCCTGGCGGGCCGAGTACGGCGACCCGGACGACCCGGCCCAGTGGGAGTTCATCCGGACCTTCTCGCCCTTCCACCTGCTCGAGCCCGGGCGCGACTACCCGCCGGTGCTCTTGGTCACCTCCACGCGCGACGACCGCGTCCACCCGGCGCACGCGCGGACCATGGCCCACCGCATGGCGGCCCTGGGGCAGGACGTACCTACTCGAGAACTCCGAGGGCGGGCACGGGCGGGCCTCGACCAACGCCCAGCGCGCCCTCATGAGCGCCCTCGTCCACGAGTTCGCCTGGCGCCGCCTCGGCACCGGGCCGTCCGGACTGAGGCGCCGGTCCCGTTTTCGTCCGCTCGCCGCGCCTCGGTCGCGCCGCAGGACGCGCGCCAGGCCGCGGCGCCGACGACCAGCCCCGCGACCCCGAGCCGAGCGCCGCCAGGATCGTGAGGGAGGCGGCGGGATCCGGTCCATCCGCATGGCGGGTCCGACGACGACCGCGGTGCCGGGCCGGGCAGGGGAGACGGTGTAGCGGCCGGTGGCCGGGGGCGTGAAGGAGACGTAGGGCAGGTCCGCGCCCGCCGACTGCTCGGTGGGCACCGCCTGGCCGGAGGGGGCCGGTGACGGAGCACTCCGACAGCGGGGCGTCCGCGCTCAGGAGTACAGCGCCGAGGCGGCGCCCGCGTCCAGGTAGACCTCGCCGGACTCGGTGAGCACCGCCCCGGCGGACGGGAGCCGTTGAGCACGAGGGCCAGCGCCCCGCCCAGCAGGGACCAGTGGCACGACGATGAGCAGGATCAGCCCGGTCACCAGCGTGCGCCGGCCGCGTCAGCGCCGCCGCGGGACCCCGGCAGCCGCCCCGCCGCCGAACCCGCCCGGACTCCGGGGTCGACCGGGGAGAACGGACCGCCCCCGCCGCGAGGGCCGCGCCCGGGCGGGGATGCGCCGCCGGATCGGGGTGCGCGCCGCAGCGCTGCATAGGGGTTGTCCTCCGCATCGCCCTCCCCGGCGCCCGCCCGGCCCCGCGATCGGCGCCCCTGACCGGCCGGGCGCCGGCGGCCGGGGCGTCGATGCCCTGCTCGCGACGTATGGCCTCGAGCTCCTCGGGACTGGCGCGCCGCCCGTAGCGGGGCTCGCCGTCGTCATCGAGGTAGGGGCTGGGCATGGGAGATCCTCACTCGTCGGTGGGCGGTGGAGCGGTGAGGGGCCGGGCCGACGGCGATCGTCGGCCCGGCCCTCGGTGCGAGCAGCGCGCGTCAGCCGCGGCGCCCCTGCTCGACGTCGTGTGCGCACGAGCTCGACGAACAGGCGCACCAGGATGATCTGGGCAAGGGCCCACGGGGCGCTGGAAGACCAGGCTGAAGAAGAACCGCCTGAGTGTCGAGGTCGAAACCATTCCTGGGGCTCCCAGACCCGCCGTAATGGACGTGAAGAACAGGTTCACCCCGATGGCGACGACGACCAGGATGAAGGCGAGTTTGCCGAACCTGTTCACGAAGCCGCGGGAGGTGTCCATCAGATTCGCGAAGAACGAGTCCTGCTGCGGGGCCGCGGCGAACTGTTGACCGGTCTGCTGGAAGGAGGAGGCCTGCGGCTGGTAGGGGCCTGGGCCCCCGTCTGGTACTGCGCGGAGGCCGCCGAGGCCGCCCCGCCCGCCTGGTACTGGCTCGTCTGGGCCTGGTACTGCTGCGGGTTGCAGGCGCCGGAGCCCGAGGAGGCCGACGGCGGGATGTAGGGGCTGGCCGGGGATTCTGCTGAGTCATGGTGAGAAGTGTCCTTCGTATCGGGGATGCCTACAGACTACCCGCCCCGGGCCGATGAGCACGAGCCGCCGGCTCCGCGAATGATCTGCAGATGGATGCTGGATGAGTCTAGCGGCTCCGGCGGCGGAAGCGCCGGCGGCCGGAGCCGCTGGACGGCAGACCCCTGGTTGCGGACCCCTACTTGCTGGACGTCGCGTCGGCGCACTTCTGGATGGCCGAGTTGGGGATGGTGCCCAGGTCGAGGGACAGGCCCTTGCCGGGCTCGGGTCCTTGACGTCGTAGCCATCGGCCCGCAGGCACTCGGCCATCGCGATGTCCTCCTTGATGACGTCGGGGTTGTTGAGGGTCCTGGGAGCCGTCCCCGCCGGGCGGCGTGCCGAGCTTCTCCGGCACTTATCGGCGGCCGCGTTGAAGGCGGCGCGTCCCCGCCCGCGTTCTCGTTGCGCGGATCCTGGTTGTCGGAGGGGTCGGACACGTTGAAGCCCGCGTCGCGCAGGCACTGGGCGAACTTGAGGTTGTAATCCTCGGCGGATTGGGCCGCGTTACTGGCCGACGCCGCCGCCCGGCCGAGTCCTTGCCGCCGCACCCGGCCACCATTCCGAGCGCGCAGATCACGCCGGTCACCGCCACGAGCGCCCTCATGCTGCCGTTCCTCATCGGAGACTCTCCTTGCTGATCTGTTGTCCGTCCGGCGCCCGTCCGGCGCCCGCCCCGGTCCGTGCCGGGGTCGAGCCCATTCCAGCGGAGCCGATGTTGCGAGAGTCTTCAGGAAAGTCCTTATGCGGGTTTTATCCCGCCCTCCCCTATCGTTGACGCGGGGCGACCGGTCGGCGGCCGCCCCGCCGGGCCGCGATGGCGGCGCGCGGAGCGACAAGACGCGGGAAGCAGGAGGTCGACGACGTGCGCGTGCTGGTGGTCGAGGACGAGTCCTACTCGCCGACGCGATAGCCCTGAAGGTGCGCCGCGAGACGATGGCGGTGGACGTCGTGGGCGACGGCGCCGAGGCGCTGGCCCAGGTGGAGTTCAACGATTACGACGTCGTCGTCCTGGACCGGGACCTGCCCGGCGTCCACGGCGACGAGGTGTGCGCCCGCCTGGCCCGCGAGCACCCGGATGTGAAAGTCCTCATGCTCACCGCGGCCCGCTCCCTGCGCGAGCGCGTCGAGGGCTTCGAGATCGGGGCGGACGACTACCTCGTCAAGCCCTTCGAGTTCCCCGAGCTCGTGGCGCGGCTGCGCGCCCTGGAGCGGCGCAACCAGCCGGCGCGCGAGCCCGTCCTGGAGTCCCGGGGGGTGCGCCTGGACCCCTTCCGCCGCGAGGTCTCGCGCGACGGCCACTTCGTGCGGCTGAGCCCCAAGGAGTTCGCGGTCCTCCAGCTGCTCATGGAGGCCGACGGCGGGGTGCTCAGCGCCGAGACGCTCCTGGAGAAGGCCTGGGACGCCAACGCCGACCCCTTCTCCAACACGACGCGGGTGACGATCTCCCACCTGCGCAAGCGCCTGGGCGAGCCCTGGGTCATCCAGACCGTCCCGGGCGTCGGCTACCGCTTCGGGGACTGACGTGGCGCAGCACGCGATCGCCCCGACCGCGCCGGCCGCCGGCGGCCGGACGGCGCCGGACCCCCGTCCGCGCCGACTGACCATCCGGGCCCGGCTCACCCCTGACCTACGCGGGCCTGGTGACCGGGTCGGGCGCCGCCCTCATCGCCCTCGTCTCACCTCTACATGAGCCGCCTCAGCTGGCCGTCCCGAGAGCAGATGAGCCCGGACGGCGGCGAGGGGGAGGTCTACCTGCGCGTCACCCTCATGTCCGAGTTCCTCGACAAGATGCTCGCGATCTCCCTGGGGCGCTCGTCCTGCTCGCCCTGGCCTCCAGCGCGGTCGGCTGGGTGGTCGCCGGCGGATGCTCGCCCCGCTGTCGACGATGAACGAGGCGGCCAAAGCGGGCCGCCTCGGGCGACCTCAGCCAGCGCCTGGCGCTGGGAAGGGCCCGCGCGACGAGATCCGCGACCTGGCCGACACCTACGACCACATGCTCGACTCCTGGAGACCTCGCTGGGCACCTACCGCCGCTTCGCGGCCAACGCCTCCACGAGCTGCGCACGCCGCTGGCGACGGCCCAGACGATGATCGACGTGACCTGGCCGACCCCGACGCCTCCGCAGCAGCTGCGGTCCCTGGCGCAGCGGCTGCGCGAGACCAACCGGGCCAATGTCGAGACCGTCGACGCCCTGCTCGACCTGGGCGGAGGCCCAGTCGGGGGACGTCTACCGCGAGGAGGTGGACCTGGGCAGGTGGTGGGCGCGCGCTCGCCCAGCTCGCCCCGGAGGCCCTCCGCGCGGGAGGTGGCCTGCCCGGCCCCCGACGCCCCGTCGCCGTGGAGGGGGATCCGGTGCCGCTGCGCCAGGCGGTGTCGAACCCTGCTGCGCAACGCGGTGCGGCACAACGTCCCGGGCGGCGCCGTCGAGCTGTCGCTGCGCGCGCGGGCGGGCGGGCCCCGGCTGCGACTGTCCAACGGCGGCCCGGTCGTGCCCGCCGAACGGCTGGAGTGCTGCGCGAGGCCCTTCGTGCGCGGCTCGGGCCGGGGCCGGACCCGGGCGCCGGGCACAGCCTGGCCTGGCCATCGTCTCCGCCGTCGCCGAGGGCCCACGACGGCGCCCTGAGCTGTCCGCGAACCCTCCGGCGGCCTGACCGCGGTCCTCGACCTGCCGGTGCGCGGCGGACGGGGCTGCGAGCGGGCCCGCCGAGATCACTGACGGGTGCGGGAGGGCGGTTTCTCCGCCCCTCCCGCACCCGTCCGGCCGCGCGCGGGGACGACCTGGACCTCGCCGTCGGCGGCGACGGCGAAGACCCGCTCGATCGCCTCCTGGCTCAGCCTGAGCAGGCGGTTCTCCCGCCCAGGGCCTCCAGGCGCAGCTCCAGATCGAGGATGCGGCGATGCCTCCAGGTTGACGCCCTCCCTGGCTCAGGGCCTGGACGCGGCGCAGGCGCTCGACGTCGCGGTGGGAGTAGCGGCGCCTGCGCCCGGAGGCGCGGGCCGGGGAGACCAGGCCGAGGCGGTCGTCCTGGCGCAGCGTCTGCGGGTGCATGCCCGCCAGCTCGGCAGCCACCGAGATGACGTAGACGGCCCGCTCGGCGGCGTCGTCGGCGAGGAATCCCAGGCCCTGCCCGGCGGCCCGCCGTGATCTCATGTCACGGCCTCCTGGCGCAGCGTCTCGCGCGGGTCGGCCTCCATGGCGGCGTCGAACGCCTCCAGGGCGGTGCGGGCCTGCGAGAGCCTGCGGGAGACGGCCACCTGGACGGTGACGAGCAGGTCCCCGGTCTTCTTGGCGGTGCGCACGCCCCTTGCCGCGCAGCCCGCATGACGGTGCCCGAGAGGTGCCCGGCTTGATCTTTGACCTGTCGTCGTCCCGTCCAGGAGCGGGACCTCGACGGTGGCCCCAGCGCCGCCTCCTTGAGGGTGACAGAGGCAGGTCCATGCGCAGGTTGACGCCGTCGATGGAGTAGACGGGGTGCTTGGCCACGGAGATGGACGACCATGTCGCCGGGCGGGCCGCCGGCCTGCCCGGGCCGCCCCTTGCCGCGCAGGCGCAGCTTCTGGCCGTCGTGGACTCCGGCGGATGCGACGGTCATGGTCTTGCCGTCGGCGGTCAGCTCCACGGTCTCGCCGGACACCGCCTGGCGCAGGGTCAGGGATCGCGCCGGTGAGCACGTCCTGGCCCTCGACGGGCTCGGGCCGAGCCAAGCCGCCGAAAGCCGAAGTGATCGCGCGAGCGCGAGCGAGGCTCGCCCGCCGAGCCGCCGCCGAACATGCGCAGGATCTCTCGTACTCTCTGGGTGGGGGCCCTGGTCCCGGAGTGGAAAGCGGACGTTGCCGCCGCCGAACATCGAGGAGAAGACGTCCTCGAAAGCCGCCGGCGCCCCGCCCGCGCCGGAGGTGAAGCGGGCGCCGCCCCCGGCCATGGAGCGGATGGCGTCGTACTGCTGGCGCTCCTTGTCGTCGGACAGGACCGCGTAGGCCTCGCCGATCTCCTTGAACTTCTCGGCCGCGGCCGCGTCGTCGGGGTTGCGGTCGGGGTGGTACCTCCTGGCGAGCGCGCGGTAGGCCTTCTTGATCGCGGTGGAGTCGGCGTCTTTGGCGACGCCGAGGACCGCGTAGAAATCCTTGGTCATCCAGTCCTGGCGGCCATGTATCACCGCTCTCCTGTCTGTGGTGATCGTGGGTGTGTCTTTCAATCGTCGCTGGGTGGGGCGTCGGGTCCGACGGCGGGGGCGGCCTCGCGGGAGGGGCGTCGCCGCCGGACCCGGAGCCGGTCGGACCGGCCGGCTCGGGCGATCCGGCGGGACGCGTCAGGCGGGGTTGGCGACCTGGACGCGGGCGGCGCGCACGACCTCTCGCGCCCAGGCGGTAGCCCGGCTGGAGGACCAGCGCGATGCTCGGCTCGTCCACCTCGTCCGACTCGGTGGCCATGCAGGGGCCTCGTGGGGCGTGGGTCGAAGGGCTCGCCGACCTCGCCGAAAAAGCGGACCAGGCCGAACTTTAGTCGGCCAGGATCGTCTCCAGCTTGCCCGCGGTGGTGGCGAAGGTGCCGGTCAGTCGCCGTGCTGGCGGGCCAGCTCGATCTCGTCGAGGGACCGGGATGAGCGCCTCGACCACCGCGGGCCCGACCGGCCTCGCGGTGACCGGCCGCCCCTCCCCGCGAGCGCCGCACGAAGCCCTGGTACTCCTGCTGAGGTTGTGACTGGTCGGCGCGGGCCCGGGCAGAGCTCGTCGGTCGTCGGGCGGCCTGCGCCCTGGCCAGCCGCTCGAGCTGCAGGCCGTCCTCGGCGGGCTCGGGGCGGGTCCCGGGCGGGAGCCGTCGCGCCAGGCGCGGGCGTCGGGCTCAGCCGGCAGGGCGGTGCACGCACGGGCGCGGCGGACGGTCACGCGGCGCAGCGGTCCCGTCGGAGACCCCCAGCGGAACCCGCGGTGTCCAGGTCGGCCTGGGGTCCTCCCCCAGCTCGTCGCGGACCCCGTCGAGCGGACTCCACCGCGTCGGCGAGGGCCGGGTCCAGGGCTCGTCCTGCCCGAGCCGGACTGCCCGGGATCGGACTGCCCGGTCACTTGGACTCGTCCTCGTCGTCGACGATCTCGGCGTCCACGATGCCGTCGTCCTCGCCGGCGCCGGAGGCGGGGCCTCGACGGGGACGCGGCGTGCGGAGCGGCCTGGGCCTGCTCGTGGGCGTAGAGGGCCCGGCCGATCTTCGGGAGGCCTCGCTCAGCTTCTCCTGGGCGGCCTTGACGGGGGCGATGTCGGTGCCTCGAGGGCCTTCTTGAGCTCGCCGACGGCGTCGGAGACCTCGAGTGGACGTCCTGCGGGCAGCTTGTCCCTTGTTCTCCTTGAGGAGCTTGTCGATGGAGTAGACCTGCTGCTCGGCGGCGGTGCAGGTCTCGGCGTCCTCGCAGCGCTTCTTGTCCTCCTCGGCGTGGGCCTCGGCCTCCCCTGACCATGCGGTCGATGTCCTCCCTTTGGGCAGGGGCCGAGCCGCCGGAGATGGTCATGGACTGCTCCTGCCGGTGCCGTGGTCCTTGGCGGAGACGTGGACGATGCCGTTGGCGTCGATGTCGAAGGTGACCTCGATCTTCGGGATGCGCGCGGGGCCGGGGCGATGCCGGTCAGCCTCGAAGGTGCCCAGCGGCTTGTTGTCCCGAGGCGAACTCGCGCTCGCCCTGGTAGACCCTGGATGAGCACGGAGGGCTGGTTGTCCTCGGCGGTGAGAAGACCTCGGCGCGCTTGGTCCGGGATGGCCGTGTTGCGCTCGATGAGGGCTGGGTCATGACCGCCCTTGGTCTCGATGCCCAGGCTCAGCGGCGTGATCGTCGATGAGCAGGACGTCCTTGCGGTCGCCCTGGATGACGCCGGCCTGCAGGGCGGCGCCGATGGCGACGACCTCGTCCGGGTTGACGCCCTTGTTGGGCTCCTTGCCGCCGGTCAGCTCGCGCACGACCGAGGAGACCGCGGGCATGCGGGTGGACCCGCCCACGAGGACGACGTGGTCGATCTCACTGAGCTTGACGCCGGCGTCCTTTGATGACGTTGTGAAGGGGACCTTGGTGCGCTCGAGCAGGTCGGCGGTCATCTCCTCGAAGTGGGAGCGGGTGAGCTTCTCGTCGAGGTGGACGGGGCCGGACTCGCTCATGGACAGGTACTGCAGGTTGATGTTCGTGGAGGTCGCCGAGGACAGCTCCTTCTTGGCCTGCTCGGCGGCGTCCTTGAGGCGCTGCATGGCGATCTTGTCCTTGGACAGGTCCACGCCGTTCTTGGACTTGACCTGCTTGATCAGCCAGTCGACGATGCGGGCGTCCCAGTCGTCGCCGCCCAGGCGGTTGTCGCCGCTGGTGGCGCGCACCTGATGGTGGAGAAGCCGTCGTCCCTTGCCGACCTCCAGCAGGGAGACGTCGAAGGTGCCGCCGCCCAGGTCGAAGACGAGGATGAGCTCGTCCTCCTTGCCCTTGTCCAGGCCGTAGGCCAGGGCCGCGGCGGTGGGCTCGTTGACGATGCGGTCCACGGTCAGTCCGGCGATGGTGCCGGCCTCCCTGTGGCCTGGCGCTCGGCGTCGCTGAAGTAGGCCGACGGTGATGACCGCGTTGGTGACGCTCTCGCCCAGGTAGGCCTCGGCGTCGGCCTTGAGCTTGGCCAGGATGCGGGCGCTGATCTCCTGGGCCGTGTACTTCTTGCCGTCGATGGTGACGGACCAGTCGGTGCCCATGCGGCGCTTGACCGAGGAGATGGTGCGGTCGACGTTGGTGACCGCCTGGCGCTTGGCGACCCGCCGACGAGGACCTCCCGGACTTGGAGAAGGCGACGACGGAGGGGTGGTGCGCCCGCCCTCGGCGTTGGGGATGATGAGGGCTCGCCGCCCTCGAGGACGGCGATGGCGGAGTTGGTGGTACCGAGGTCGATACCGACGGCGCGTGCCATGTGGTGGTTTCCTGCCGCCCCTCGCCCCTCGCGGGGGCTGTGGTCGAACTGAGTGGTATGCACTCAGGATTGTGGGTTGAGCGCGGTGCTGTCAACTTCGCGCCTCGCAACCTTGAGTCTGATGGGCTCAACCTTGCCGAGGCGATCCATTCCGAGCACTGCAAGTGATCTGCGACACGACATGGGTGCGTCTGCGCCCTGCCGCTACGAGACCGAGCCACCTCGGCGCACCGGGGTGCGATGTCTCCGGATCACCGACCGCCTCTCGACCCGGAAACGCATCGCAAGCTACCTTGGATCTGTGGTTAGACGATCCATTGCCGGATCGGCGCTGAGCGCAGCCTGAAGGGGCTTCCCGGATCGCTTCGCCTATCACCATCCCATCCGAGCCTGGGACATGGAGACGGTTCACCATGCTCTGGGCGCCAACCGAACTGCTCTTGTTCACCGGGTTGACTCAGGGAGCCGGCACAATCACGTCGTCATTACGCCATGCGTGCCGTGAAGTTTCTGGTGATGATGATGCCCCGCATGACGGTCCTGGCACATGCCGACGGCTGGCCGCTCGCTGGGGACTACGAGCCGGTCGGGCGACGGATCGACTTGTACATTGACCGCCTGCGTGACGCGATCTTGAACAGGCGCAGGCCGAACGACATGTCGCCCGGCATATGAGAGGCGCTCGGGTCGCAGGCCATGTCCTGGGCGGCCGTGGAACATGGTCGGAATCGCCGGGGATGCCCGCCAGCGCTGGCCTGCGTTGCCTGAGGAAGATCCCGGTGTCGACCGCCGCCCCGCCCGCAGGACTGGCCCTCGTTTGAGGATCGACCGCGCGAAACAGCCGCTGCGCCTGAACCGTTCGAGTTCTCTCACACGGGCTGGTAGCCTCGCGGGAATGAGCATCCCACGCGCGCGCCGCAGGCCGACCGGCGCGCCCGAGGATCGCCTCGACCACCTGCGCCATGCGCCCAGCGAGCACGTGGGCTACATCGAGATGAGCGCCGACGGCCGCTTTCAATCTACGACCGGGTTGTAGGGCCGCCGGGGCGAGGCGATGGACCTCGACGAGCGGGGCGACTGGACCAGGGAGGTCGGTCTGCGCCTCGCGAGGACGCTGGCTCGTCAGGACGGTCGGCGGGCAGCGACCTGGACGCACTTGTCGGATCCGCGAGGTCACGGGACGCGTCGTCCGCCACGCGATGACAGGACATATCGGCCGACGTCGCCAAGGCCATCGGACCTCGTCGGCGGCATCAAAGGTGCCGCTGGTGGCGCGCGACCTGCGCCACCGCGCTGAGCGACGATCGCCGCCACACCGGCGCTGTTCGCTTGGCACCACCCGACAAGACACACACCCAGGCGCGCAGCCCGGCGCAATAGAACAGCCATCACCCGGCGTCGTGCGCCCAGCGATCCAAGTACCCGGGTGAGACACCGTGACATCCGTTCCCTTTGAGGTTATCAGGGCGCATAAACGAGCTAACCGACGCCTTCAGTCCTATAAGGCGATCGTCTGCCGCTCCTTCGCCCTCCGCTACGCCTCTTTTCCTCGGCCGGTGAAGATCGAGGCGTAGCAGACGAGGCGTGACGGACGACCCGCCTGCGCGGCGAGATAAACGACGTCGGTCAGGGCTTGAGCGCCAGCCGCGTCGTCAGCGCCTCGGCAGCCGTCGCATCGAACCTCGAAACTCATCGACCTCCAGCAGCGGGGCTCTCGATCAACCGCCCGCTGACGCCCTCGGGCCGTGGGGCACCACGCCGCCGTGAAGGCCGGAAGTTATGTCGCACCGCACGTCGTCACGCCCACCGAGGCACTCCTGGGCTTCGAAGCGGCCGTAGAAAGCGGGCGCTGCCGAGAGGGCCGCCCGCCGCCATCGCGGCGCACGATTCATGGTCGCCTCCGCGGGCCCGGAGCCGATCCCCGGCGCTGTCTCACGCGGCACCACCGATGGGGCCCACGAGCGACGCCGGCGTGCGCGAGCCGTCGGGGCCTCACCACGCGTGCGTGTCATCGTGCATCCGACAGGCTCACCGCTGGTCCGCGACGCGACCAGGTCGGGGAAGCGCATCGGTGCCTCGCGCAGCCCTGCGCCAGATGAGGTGCTCAATGCACCCGCCGGTAGACGTTCGCAGGCCTCCCTGATGAGACGTCTCGCACCGGCGCTGCCGCTCGAGGAGCGGTGGGCGGGCGATGACGACGTCGGTATCTGCCATGCGTCGCCCTGGGCGAAAGCGTCCACATCGACGAGCGCGGCGACGGCGGCCACGACGATCACGGCTCCGGGCGGCCCACCGCGCTCACGCGCACATTTGCCGTCGCCATCTACTGGCCAGGCGCGCCATGCGCGCGCGATTCAGCAGGAGCACCCGAGGTCGACCACCGTGACCCGTCGATCCTTGAGGACATCGAGCGCACGTGACGGGCACCCGAGTCGGCGAGCCCGGTCCGGGATCGAGACACGCCGTCAGGCGCTATGGCCGTCGACGCTCGCCTGCATTGCGCACGGACGCACCGCCGGTGAGAGCTCAGCCGCCGTCTCGACGAGCTTCGCCGTCATCGGTCACCTCGCGCCCATGCGGCAGCCGCCGATCTCCTTCCAGAGCTGACCGTGCGACCGCGGCGCATGACCAGACACGCGCGTCGCCCGAGCGCCTCGAGATCGGCGGCCAGGTCGAGAAGGTCCTCGACGTCGAGGTACCCGTCTGCCTTCCGAGCCGGTCCAGGACGTCGGCGTACCGGGCGCGCCCGTGCGGAGGCCTCGCCGACCCTGCGGTCGTGACCTCGCCGAGCCGCCGCCTCGCGAATGGCCCGCACTGTCGCCTCCTGACGGCTGATGCCATCAGCCTCGGCCAGTTCAGCCAGGATGCGCCTCGTCCTCGCGAGTCAGTCGTAGTGTCATCGCCACATGCGCATGATACCAGGTGGTATCACGCCCGGCCGATTCGCGCCGGGCGAGTCGGGCGAGCCCCTTGGCGCGGCGGCGACTTTCGCGCAACGCCCGCGGCCGCCGAGCCGCCCCCACCATCCACAGCCTGTGGATAAGTGCGCGCCTCGTGCGCCGTTTCCTGCCGGTCTCGCGTGACTCTCCGCCGCTGCTCGCGAATCGGGGGTCGAGTGCGACGCGGAACGAGACAGAGACCGTAGACTCCCGGGCATGAGCGATGCACCTCCCTCGGAGACGCCTGATGTCGCCGCACCCATTCCGCGACATCGCCGGTCGGGCTCCCCACCGTCGGCATCGCCCTCGTCGTCGTGCGCGCACCGCGCCCGCCGTCGACGATCCGCTCCACACCCTTCTGGTCGACGCCCTCGCCCCGGCGCCTGCGCCGCGTCGAGGACCTGCTCGACCTGGTCCGTCCACGATCGGCTCCCTGTCCATGCTCATCCTGGCGGTCTACGCCCACCAGACGACCACCGGCGTCACCCAGGACGCAGAACATCCTCGCCGTGGTCCTGCGCCAGGTCCTGGTCTTCCCCCTTCAGGCCATTGAGGGCCTGGCCACCTTCATCATCCCCGTGGCCGTCCTGCTGGGACGGATCCTGCGGCGCTCGTGGCGCAGTTCCGTTCAAGCGGCTCTGGGGGCCGTCGGCGGCTGGCTGTTCGGCGTGACGGCCTACATCGCGCTGCGCACCTGGGCCCCGACCTCGCTGCTCGCCGGTCTGACGGTCACCGGCGCCGGTTCGGCCCACTGGGCATCTCGGCGACCTACGCGGCCCTGGCCGGTCTGCTCACCGGCGCCGGCGAGCGCCGGTCCGTGCCGGCGGTGCGCTACGGCTGGGCGAGCATGTGGGTCATCGTGGGCCTGGCCGTGCTGCGCAGCGCCCTGCCCCTGTCCGGGGCGATCCTGTCGGTCCTGCTCGGACGCGCCGTCGGACCTCGTCATGCGCTGCATCCTGGGGGTGGAGGACCACCGGGCGCACGGCATCCCGCTGGTGCGGGCGCTGCGCCGCGCCGGTCTGACGCGGTGTGCGTGGTGCGCATGGACCGCGCCCCGCGCCCGGGCCTGGACGGTGACGACGGACGCCCCCCTGGGCTACACCGAGCAGGTGCGGGAGAACCCGCTGGCCGCACCGGTCACCGGGGACGCGCAGGCCGACGACGCCGAGCCGCCGGCGCTGTCGGCCCCCGCACGCGACCCGGAGGCCAATACGATCACGCAGGCCGACGACGTCGACCTGGCCAGGTCCTGTCGAGGCGCACAGCACCGCCTGGCGGAGGGGCGCACTCGGTGCACCGCCTGTACGCGTCGGGACTCGGCGGCGTGCGCGCGACGTCACCGTCCTCGACGCCGACCGTCAGGTCGCCGGCTTCCCTGTCCACCCTGTGGGACCGGATCCGGGTCAAGGGCCTGTCCCCACGCGGGACATGTCGGTGCGCCCGCCGCCGAGCACGCCGCCCTCATGACCTGGAGGCCTCCCGCGCCGGTGCGCACGCCCGGCTGCTGGGCATGGCGGAGGCGGCGAATCGATGCTGCTGGTCACCGAGCACGTCGTGGGCGCCTGTTCCTTCGACTCCTGGGCGCCGACGTCCCGAGTCCGTCCTCGACGACCTCAGGGAGCAGATCCGCTGCGCCCACGCCGCCGGCCTGGCGCACGGGCGATCGACGGCGGCAGCGTCGTCGTGGACGCCGGCGGCCGGGTGTGGCTGCTGGACTGGGACGCCGGGGAGACCATCTCCAACGAGCTGTCGCGCCGCGTGGACCTGGCCCAGACCCTCGCCCTGGTCGCCCCGGGCGCGGGGCGGAGCGCCATCGCCTCCGCCTCCCGGACCCTGAGCGCCTCCCAGCTGGCCTCCATCGCCCCCATGCTCCAGCGCGTCGTCCTGCCCTCCTCACGCGGGAGGCGATGGGCCCGGCGCGGCAGGCTCCTCCAGGAGCTGCGCGACGCCCTGGTCGCCCTGACCCCGACCGCCCACGCCGAGCCGGCCAAGCTGGCCCGTTTCTCCCCGCGCACGGTCATTGTCACCGTCGTCGGCATGGTGGCCCTGTGGACGCTGTTGGCGCGGATGAACTTCGAGCAGATCAGCACCGTCGTCGCCCAGGCGAATATCTGGTGGATCCTGGGCGCGCTCGCCTTCTCACTGGCCACTTATCTGGGCGCGGGCCTGGCCCTGGTGGCCCTGTCCCCGACGAAACTGAGCATATGGACCTCCACCGAGGTTCATCTGGCCAGTTCGGTCGTCTCCCTCGTGGCACCCGCGGGGGTGGGCGGTGCCGCCATCAATCTGCGTTTCCTCAACCGCAAAGGCGTTCCGACGCCGGTGGGCGTGGCCACTGTCGCCCTGGTGCAGATCATCCAATTCGTCGTCACCGTCGTCCTCCTCATTGTTCTGGCGGCGACGACCGGCCAGTCCACCGGGATTGTCCCTGCCCTCGGGCTGGGTCATGGCGGCCGCCACGCCCTTGTGGCCGTGGTGACGGTGGCCCTGGTCATTCGAGGGTGCGCTCCTTCCTGTGGGCGAAGGCGGAGCCCACCTACCGGCAGGTGTGGCCGCGGCTGATGTGGATCCTGTCCAACCCGGGCCGACTGGCGCTGGGCGCCGCCGGCACGGTCCTGCTGAGCCTGAGCTACGTCCTCTCCTTCGCGGCGAGCCTGTGGGCCTTCGGCTACACCCTTCCCTTCTCGGTGCTGGCCATCACTACCTCGGGCCTCCAACACGGTCGGCTCGGTGGTGCCCGCGCCCGGCGGCATCGGGACCCGTCGAGATCGCTTTGACGGCGGGCCTGGCGACCGCCGGCGTGCCCCGGCGGCGTGGCCCTGTCCGCCGCGATCGTGTACCGTTTGGTCACCTTCTGATCCTGATCCCCGTGGTGGCTCAGCCTGCGGCGACTCCAGAAGGACGGGAAGCCTGTAAGGTTTGCAGCCCGCGCGTCCCGTCGATCGCCTCGGCCGATCGACGGAAGACTCTGCCTTTCAGGGCGCTTTCGAGCGCGATTCCGCCGATCGGATCGGCCGATCGGCCCACTGGGTTTTCAGCCGATCGGCTCGGTCGGCCGGCCGATGCGCATGGGGCCCCGGTGCGTGTAGCCGAGCACCCATCCCGAGCGAGATTCCCGTGAGCCCTCGAGGCCATGATCGGTGCCATAAGTACTGTTGCGATCGCAGGAGTCATCGCGATCGTCGCCTTCCGCGTCTCGCGCCAGCACCTGCGATACACCATCGCCGTCAGCGCCGAGTTCACCACCGACGCCCAGTTGTCCGAGGATCTGCGCGATCTCATCCAGACCGTGACCGTTGCCGGATCCTGCGCCATGATCGGGGTGCCTCATCGCCATCGTGCTCGAGCACTTCACCATCTCTCAGATCGCGATCGTGACCGGCGTCGTCTTCTTCCTCGACGTCGGACTGGCCCGCCTGACGGGCAGAGCTGGGCCTCGCCGAGCTCGCCGCGCAGCGCGACCTCGAGATCCCCTACGGCTGGTGGGGATCCCTCCTGTCCACCGGCCGCATCTGAACGACGTTCACCGTCATCCGCAACCTCGTCATGCTGGGGCATCCGAACACGACGGACACTGTCGTCGCGGCGCCGTCCCTCCGCGACCCCACGACGCCCATGACACCGGCCGCCGGGACGGGTTCGCGCACCGCCACGAGCTTCGTGAGGGCGCACCGCCTCCAGCCTTTCGTTGCCTCTTGTTAGGTTGCTCCCAGCCATTGCGCTTCGACGGGAGAACAAGGTGAGCGCACTGCACGTGATCCGCGCCTCCCTGGCGGCCAACGTCCGGACGGCCTGACCGGCCCCTCCGGCGGACCGTCCGGGGCGGCGCGCCTACGCATCGCCATCGGGGCGATCGCCGGGATCGCGAACCTGTCAGTTAACATCATCCAGACGGGATCGGCGGTCACGCCGGCCGACATCACCTGCATGGTGCTCGCCCTCGCCGTGCCCATGGCGACGCGCCC